>Ga0247772_1000104_pt1 | contig 29598 bp, 23 predicted proteins | sample UWRJL151409C6_FD_179945 | JGI IMG/M metagenome (GOLD analysis project Ga0247772, IMG submission 179945) | Plant litter microbial communities from Arlington Agricultural Research Station in Wisconsin, United States - UWRJ-L151-409C-6 | ecosystem: Environmental > Terrestrial > Plant litter >...
CGCGCGCTGATGCGTGCGGTATCGGTGACATTCACGGTGTCGCCGATGATCAAGATCGTGCCGCCGGCCCCGCCACCCGCCGAATCGTTGCCCCACGCGCAGCCGCGAAAGCCGTCCGCGTCGACTCGACCGGCGATGTTGATGGTGCCGGTTTTGGCTGCGTTGGCCGCAAACAGCACCACACGACCGCCGCCGTTGCCGGAGGTGAGCGTGGTGTCGAAGCCGTCGCGACAGCCCTTGTCGCCGCCGGCCGCGCCGAACTCGACGTCGAAGATGTTGTGAATGAAGGGCTGTCCCGCCACGTCCGGCAGAGCGTCACCTGCGGTGCCGACGTTGGTGGAGCCGTAGCAGCTGGCCGTTTGGGCGCTGCAAGTGCTGGCCGATGTTTTGCTGCCACAGGCCTCTTCCCATTCGTTCGGGAACGTACAGCTGACGTCTTCGGTCGTTCCGCCGCCGGGGTAGATGAAGCAGTCCTTGGTGCCCTTGCCGCCTTTGCCGTAGTGCGCACCGCCGCCACCCGAGTCGAGCACCGAGCAACCACCGCGGCCGCCGGACAGCGGGTACGCCGCCGGCCCCGGGCCATCGTTACACAAATCCGCCTTGTAGCCGCCGCCCTTGGCCGTGATGCGCGACGTCTTGTCGATGGTGAGACTACCGAGACTCTTCAGCTCCAGGTTGCCCTTGATCGACTTGTTGGCGACGCTGTTGTCGTAGCCGGTGACATAGAGCACCGCGCCGTTGGTCAGGGACACGTTGTCGAAGGTCTTACGCCCGCCATACTCGCAGGCGCGACCGCCGTCGCGAACCACGCCGCCATCCGGGCAGGTGTTCGTTGTCGATGATCCATCGATGGCCAGAGTCTGTCCGGCCGCTGCACGCGCCCGCAACGGCGCGCACGAAATTGCGATGGCCAACAGTGCTGACGCCCAAACCCGCAAGCTGCTCGAAGACATGAACTCTCCACGCTACGCGCGAATGCGTCGACATGTAAGGGACTGGATTGGCGACATCCGCACACCCGCCCACCTGCGGCGTTGTTGCTTGGTTCGGTTGTTGCGTAGTTGCACGCCGAAAGCGCGCGGTCCGAGTCAGCTCGCACGGCCTGATTTCACGGCAACTTAATAGCAAATCGGCAGTGTGATGTAATCGGGCTCGGGCAACTCGCCGATCGCGACCGGGCCTGAGCAATCGCGAGCGCGGCCATTGCAGATGACACTGACAGCGTGCGAACCTGGCATTGGATCTACCGAGTATGCACTCGTCGTGCGCGGCCGAGGTCAGGAGGAAAATCCGTTGCTTCGTAAATCTCGTCCGCTTTTCGCGCTACTAGCGCGTGTTCGTGTGTCGCCCTTCGTCCCGATCCCGCTTGCCCTGTCGGCTGCGGCGGCCTTGCTCGTCACTTCCATGGTCACGCTGCCGGCCGCTGCGCAGTCGGTGTCCGGTGAATTTTCGGTCCAACGCTTCGATCCGGCGGTGGGCACGCACAACTTCATCACCACGCGCGGCCTGCGCATGGACGGCAAGATGGCGCTCAGCTTGGGCTTGATGGCGAACTACGCCTACAAGCCCTTCGTGGTGCGCAGCTGCATCTCCGAGACCGACTGCAGCGCCGCATCCGCGAGCGCAAGCACGGGCACAACGGTGGTTGAAAGCCTATTGACCTCCGATCTGATGGGCGCCCTGACCATCATCCCGCGCCTTCAGGTGTCGCTGCGCGTTCCTTTGACTTGGGTCAAGGGCCTCGGGGTCAACGATCAGGGACAGAACACGCCGGGCGGCATCAGCACAGTCGGCCCTGGCGACCCCATGCTCGAAGGCAAGCTGCGCCTCTACGGTGAGGTCGACGATCCGTTCCTGATCGGCGTGGGGGCGTTCGTCACTGTTCCTCTCGGTCACCTGGCGAACGAGGGAAGCTACATCGGTGACACCTTGCCGAGCGCAGGTCTGCGTGGGATCTTCGATGGCGAACTCGGCCCATTCGTCTTCGGTGCCAACCTGGCCGCCGTATATCGCGACGCCGGTACTGTCGGCTCGACCACCGTCGGCTCCGAAGGGCGCTATAGCGTCGCTGCGGGCTACCGAGTGAGCCCTGTCGTGCGCATCGTGGTGGACGTCTTCGGCGCCACGCGCTTCTCCCTCAATCGCGGTGAAAACAGCGGCGAGCTCGACGGAGGCTTGCAAATCGCTCCCCTCAGCTCGCCCGTCAGCATCAGCGTCGGAGCCGGAACTGGCATCATCGAAGGCGTGGGCGTCCCCAAGCTGCGCGCCTTTGCGGGCGTTGGTTACAGCTTCGAAAAACGTGACCGAGACGGAGACGGCATCGACGACGCTCGCGATCAGTGCCCGACGAACGCGGAGGACAAAGACGGTTACGAAGACGGCGACGGCTGCCCCGACGCAGACAATGACCTGGACACCGTGCCTGACGCCACCGACAAGTGCCCCAACCTCGCCGAAGACCAAGACGGCTTCGAAGATCGCGATGGTTGCCCCGATCCCGACAATGACAAGGACGGCATACTCGACGTCTCCGACAAGTGTCCGCTGCAAGCAGAAACCAAAAATGGCTTTCAAGACGAAGACGGCTGCCCCGATGAACCCGACAAGGACGCCGACGGCGTTCCAGATTCACGCGATCGCTGCCCGGACGCGGCCGAAGACACCGACGGTTTCCAAGATACCGACGGCTGCCCCGATCTCGACAACGACGGGGACGGCATTCCAGACGCCGTCGACGAATGCAGCGACGAGCCTGAAACGAAAAACGGTTTCCAAGACGAGGATGGTTGTCCCGACGACGCGCCAGGTAAGCCCAAGAAGAAGTGACGCTGCTCGTTGCGTTGCGTCGCTGAGCGGCCGCCGTGCGTGACTCGCCGCACTTCGTCTAGCCAATGCGCACGCACACCTCGACAGCTCGGGCTTCGCGTTCTGCCGAGCGGACGCACGCGGCGCGCCAGTCCGTTCGGGGACTCGACGGCCGTGCCGAAGCGCACTGGCACGAGACCTGCTTTTGCATGCACAACGGAGGTCCTCGCGACATGGCACGGCAGTACACGAGCATCGATCACCACCGAATCGCGAATCTAGCGTACAGCTATTGGCAGGCCCGGGGCCGCCCGTTGGGATCATCCGACGAAGATTGGTTCAAGGCCGAGGCGGCCCTAAACGTCCACGAAAGGCTCGACCTTCCATTGTTGGGTGTGAACTGGGGACCCGACGAGGGGCCGTGGGACTGAGGGCCGCGAACGTGGGGGAGGCGGAGCCGGTGCGCTGGGCCACGCGAAGCTGCTCGCCACTCCGCCCCTCCGTCGAGCGCGTGGTCCCGATCACACGCCACTGAGCCGCCAGCTCGTCTCGCCGGATCACGTCGCCAATGGGCCGAGATGCAACTTCAGGAAATCCGCAGTCCGTCCGTTGGCCAGCGTCGCCGCGTCCTTGTCGTAGTGCGCCCCGCGGTGTCGAGCGAAGGCATGCCTGCACCCGGGGTAGGTGAACACCTGAGCAAAGGGGTTTTCTTTTAGCGCGGCGATTATTGCGGTTCGCGCGTCCTTGCCGATGTACTCGTCTTCCTCACCCAGGTGCATCAATAACGGGTTCTTGATGTTGGGCGCTTGATCCAGATGCTTTTCGGTATTGCCTCCGTAGTACACGACCGAGGCGTCGGCACCCTTGCGAGCGGTCGTGATGAAGGTCATCAGGCCGCCGAGGCAGTACCCCATCAAGCCCAGCTTTCCGTTGGCGCCGGGCAGCGAACGCGCCATCTCCATTGTCGAAATGATGTCTTTGACGCCCGCGTCGTAGTCGAAAGCCGAGTACAGCTCGAAGCCCTTTTTCCATTCCGCCTCGGTACGATCGGACATATCCACGTTCGGCTCTAGCCGCCAGAATAGGTCTGGGCTCACGGCGAAGTAGCCTTGCAAAGCGAGCTCGTCGCAGGTGTCACGCAGGTCGGCGTTGACGCCGAAAAGCTCCTGAATGACCACGATCGATGGCGCAGGCAGAGCCTTGGGTCGCGCGGCGTAAGCTCGAAATTGTCCGTCGGGTGTGTTTACGGTGATGTAGTTGGTCATGCTTTTTCTTTCTCTCTATCTGGTGTGCCGAGCGGAGCACGTTGCATGCCGAGCGATCGCGGGTTCGACGCAATCCGAGAACCTAGATTTTGCCGAGCGCTTGCCCATCGATTGACAGCGGTGACCACTACTTGGCCGGACCGACACTCCGCTGGTTCGTGCGCACTAGCGGAGTGATTGGGTAACCTGACTACTTGGACGAGGATTGGTCGGATTGGCCAATCCCCGTCTGTCGCGGCCAACGTCGAGTGGCCGCGCTGGCTCAACCTTGGTTGAAGACCAAAGGGAAGTTGGTCTCTTCGCCGGAGCGATCCGTTTGATGATAGGTGTGGCGCCGGTTGCTCATCGCCCGATGGCGTGCGCACCAAAGCTCGCTGCCGCCGGACTCGCGGCGCGTTGCGATGCAGTCCGGACAGGGGGGCTCGATGACCGGCGCGAGCGAGGCTTGCTTGGGTCTCACGACGAGCACTGGGCAGGATGCGAGCGTCACCACGGCGTGCGCCACGGAGCCCATCACGAAGCGCGCGATGGCGGTCCGCCCGTGGATGCCGACGACCACCAGATCGGCCTCTAGATCGCTTGCCAACTGCGCGATTTCTCGGCTCGGTGCGTTCGCTCGCACGTGGGAGACGACGCGCGAGATGGGCGCGGAACCGAGCGCCATCCGCGATTCTTCGAACTCCGTCACGTCGCTCGTCACCAACCGATGCAGGCGTTGGAGCGCTTCCCGGAAACCGGGCTCTTCCGAGCCTTCGTCGGCCGCGGGCTTCGCGAACTCGCTCGTTGCGGGGCCGGGGACGAGTTCGTTTGTGGACTCCACGTGGACCACGTGGACCTCGCTGCCAGCGCGCCCCGAAGCGATCTCGAGCGCCTCCCGAAAGGCTAATCGGCTCACGTCCGAATAGTCCATGCCGACGACGATGGTGTAGGGCGACTTCATGGCGATCCTTTGCCAGTGCTTGATGGGCCGTTGGACAACCCAACGAACACGCCTGGGCGACGTGTTGGGAGCACGATCCATGCCCGCCCTCGATCACTGGCGTTCGATTGTCACCTGACGAGCCGCTGCGATGCGCTGACAGTAGTTGGTCAGCGCGGCCAACCGCCATCGACATGGCTCAATGCACTGACCTGCGCCAGCCCGAGCGCGGCGGCTTTTGGCGAACATGAAGCGGGCACGGCTCATGCAACGCCCGCTGCTGACAATGGAAGTCGTAGCCAACCAATCCAAAGTGATGTTTGTCGCAATCGAGCGGACGGCAACTTGACCGTGCGATGGCGCGTCCAATGACGGTGAGGCACTTGTTACAGGCGGTCCAGCCCGATGATCATTCGTGTGGCCCAGTAGCGGCCCTGGTGACTTTGGTCGAGTACGCCGACTTCGAATGTCGCCACTGCGTCGAGGCGTTTCCGATCGTGCGTGAGCTGTCGGCGCGCTTCGCGCCGTGCTTGCGCGTCGTGTTTCGACACAGCCCTAGGAGCTACGACCATCCCCGCGCAGCGCTCGCCGCAGAGGCCGTGGAGGCCGCGGCGGAACAGGGAAAATTTTGGAGCATGCACGATTATCTCTTCCAGCACCAGGGCGTACTCGAGGTTCGCGATCTCTTGACCTACGCCCGCAGGCTCGGGCTCGACGAGGAGCGCTTCGCCGAGTCACTGCGCGTTCGGTCGAACAGAAGCCGCGTGCGGCGTGACCAAGTAGCCGGTGTGCGTAGTCGGGTTGGCTCGAGCCCCGCATTCTTCATCAATGGCACTCGGTTCTCGGGCGGTGTGAATCGTGAGGCATTGGCCGCCGCCATTTCCGAAGCGCGAAGTGACGCGACGTGTTCGCTCACCGAACAGCGTTGTGCGACGAGCTTCGACGCCCTGGGCCGCCTACTAGCGCTGACCACCGCGCTCAGAGATACCTACAAACTCCACTATTGGCACGTTTTGACGTTGCCATTGGCGAGATTGCGCATGGTTCTCGGTTCCCATACGCGCGAGCAAACCGCTTTGATCGAACGCATTTCGAGGCGAATGTTCGCTGTCCGACCCGTCTCGGTGTTGCTCGCGGCACGAGAGATTGGACCATGGGGGCCTACCACGAATTGCGGCGACGCGGAGCGGGTCGAGCAGCGGCTGATGCGCCTGCTCGAGGCGCATCAGTTCGTGGTGATGCGCTCACATTGCCTAGCGAACCGTCTGAGCGAGCTCCGCGATGCCGAGAGCACCGAGCTCGTGACTCGAGATATCATCGCTACGAACGAGCGCCAAGCGGCAACGATCACCGAGCGGGTATTCACGGAGCGTCTGGCGTCTGACCTTCACTAGGTGGGGCTCGATCAATCGAGCAATTGCAACGAGGAGCAGTCAGCATGTCTGGCAGACCGACTAACTTCGTGCTCGACAGTCGCGAGCAGCTTTTGAATGCGCTCGCGGAAGCCGCGGAAATCGAGCACAATCTGATGTGTTGCTACTTGTACGCCGCGTTCAGCCTCAAGGAGGGGCTCGAAGAAGACTTGACCGAGCCAGAGCTCGCAGCGGTCAAGCGTTGGCGTCATGAGTTGATTCACGTGGCTATCGGAGAGATGACGCACCTCGCGCTGGTCCTCAATCTGATGTCTGCGATCGGTGGCGTGCCCCACCTTCGGCGGGCGAATTTCCCTATCCCGCTGGGCTACCACCCGGCAGGAATCGTCGTGAGGCTTGCCCCATTCAGCCGCGATACACTGGATCATTTCATCTACCTCGAGCGTCCCGAGCAAGCTTTCGTCGCAGATGGCTCTGGGTTCGAGTCCAATCGCGGCTATCGTCGGGTCCCCAGCCCTGCGCGTTTGGCCCCCACCAACGGGGACTACGAGACGGTGGGGGCGCTCTATCGCGCCATCGACGAGGGCTTGAAGTGCTACGCCGGGCGGCATGGCGAGGTGACCCTGTTCGTGGGCAACCCCGAGCAGCAGCTCGGTCCCGACGCATCGAGTTTGCCGGGGCTGGTTCGTGTGCGTTGCCTAGACACTGCCAGCGCCGCGCTGGATCGTATCGTCGTCGACGGTGAGGGTTCGAGCGGCGACTCTGCTCACTCGCATTTTCATCGCTTCACGGCGATTCGTCAGGAACTTGCCGAGCTGGAGGCTCAGCGCGAGGGCTTTGCGCCGGCCCGACCGGCAGCGCACAGCCCTGTCATGCGCGCGCCGCCGACGCCGGAGGGCAGGGTCTGGATAACCGCATCGCCCGCGGCTGATCTGTTGGATGTCGTCAACGCGGTCTACGTGCACATGCTGCGTTTGCTACTTCAGGCCTACGCGGAAAACCGCGGTCTACGCATCCAACGGGAAATGGCCACGGCGGCCGCGGAGCTCATGTTCGCCATTACGCCCGTGGCTAGCGCGCTCACCCGCCTTCCGGCACAAGACGGGCGGCCAACGCCCACTGCGGGCATGAGCTTCGCGGTGCCGCAGCAGAGCGCCGCGCTGCCGGTAGGCCCCGGCGCTGACCGCTCGATGCTCGAACGATTAGACGAAATTGTTGCGCGAACAACCGCGCTCAGCCAGGAGTTAGTCTGGCTCGCGCCCGTCGTGCAACGCCTCGCGCGCACTCGGGAGCGGTTGTCCGGCGCGCTAGGCATGGCGGACGCTGTAGCGCCGTCTGTTGCCTCGTCCAACGAGCGCGAAGCGGTTCTCGCGCCTGCCTTGCCGCAGTCCGAGCAAGCCGGCCGCACGGATTCGATTCCAGGAAATTCAATCACGATTCACTATCAGAACGAGCGCTGCATCCATGCCCGGCACTGCGTCCTCGAGCAGCCGGCGGCCTTCAAAGCGAACGTACCAGGGAAATGGATCGACACCGAGGCAGCGACCGTCGAGGGCCTGGTTACGCTCGCGCATATGTGCCCGTCCGGCGCTATTCGCTATTCACGCCACGACGGCGGCCAGGAAGAACAGAATCCGCCGGTCAACCTGATCCAACTCCGCGAAAATGGGCCGCTCGGCTTCCGCGCAGAGCTGTACATCGATGGAATCGCGGCGGGCCACCGCGCCACGCTGTGCCGGTGCGGTGCGTCGCAGCACAAGCCGTTCTGCGACAACAGTCACTCGACGATTGGCTTCAGCGCCAGCGGCGAGCCGGGCAAACGTGACTCGCAGCCACTTGGCGTTCGAAACGGCCGTCTCGACGTGCTCCCCCAGCCGAACGGGCCGCTTCTGATCGAAGGCAATGTCGAGCTCTGCTCCGGCACGGGGCGCACCTTCGAGCGGACGACCTCGGTGCGGTTGTGTCGCTGTGGAGCGTCCGAAAATAAGCCCTTCTGCGACGGGAGCCACCGGCGCGTTGCGTTCCAGACGGGCTAGTGGCTGCTCGGCGCGGTACGGGTCAGGGGTCTTGGCTCGGCAGGAACCGCGCCTGGACTTCGTCCATCTTTCGCGCGAGTTCATCGGGTGTCAGGATCGCTTTCTCGAACAGAATATGCACGAAGGCAGCGATCCAGCGTTGGTAGTAGGAGAGCTTTCCGATCATCTCGCTGCCCAGTGCCTCTACGCCTCGGCGTTTCTCCTCGGTATTGATGATCTTGTGAAAATCGAGCACGTCCGCCAAAGCGTGACAGCGCTTTTCCCAAGGCTCGAGCGGGTGGTCGACTCGTTGAAACGCCTCACTGGCGAGCCCGCCGATGTCATTGGGCAAATGTTTCAGCAGTAACTCGGACTGATTCACGGCTGGCCTCCCGCGCTCGACACCGTGACCGGCACGACGCCGATCATGGCGTCGCGTGTTACCAGGGCGGCGAGCTGCTCCTCGTCGAAATCGTCGGTGCCCGCAGGTCGTTTCGGCAAAACCAAGTAGCGAACGGCTGCGGTCGAATCGCTCACACGGATCTCGACGTCGTCCGGAATGACGGTACCGAACTCGGCCAGTAGCGCTCTTGGCTCTTTGACCGCGCGCGCCCGGTACGGCTTGAGCTTGTACCAATCGGGCGGCAACCCCAGCACGGGCCTTGGGTAACACGAGCACAGCGTGCACACGAGCAAGTTGTGCACCGTGTCGGTGTTCTCGACGACGATCAGCTGAGTGTCATCGTAGAACGTGATGCCCTGGTCCTCGCACGCGGCACGGCCGTTGGCCAACAGCCGCGCGCGAAACTCCGGATCGAGCCACGCTCGGGCCACGATTTTCGCGCCCAATGCCGGATTGCGGGAGTCGAGTACCTCGATCTGTCGGCGAATTTCGCCGGCGCTGAACAGCTGTCTTTCGATCAGTAATTCGCGCACGGCGATCTCCATTATCTCGTAGTAGCTCGGAAGCGCATCCGTACTCGTTATCGCCGTATGGTTTGAATCGTGATCGTCGTGAGTTCCGTGAGCGTGATCGTGATCATGCGTCGACATGCTTACCTTTCTCTGTATTCAAGGCGCAGCCAGCCTGCGCATGGAAATCGCGTAGTAGGTTTTGAACCCGGTGCCGTCATCGACCTCCAAGCGCTCTTCGAAACCGTCCTCGGTCGGTTGCAACACCTTGCGCGCCCTGGTCCAGGCCCGACTATGGTCGGGCGGAGCGTCTGCGAAATTCAACGACTGCTCGCGCTGCTCTATCGTATAGTCGTGAGTCAGCCCGCCATCGGTGAAGGCTCGCCCAGTAATGGTGCCGGACGCGGCTTCCGTGCCCACGACGACCAGAGCCTTGTGAACGTCTTTGCCGCCGCCAGCGGTCGGGTAACTCGCGTCCATCCGCAGTGCGATATAGCGGCCACCAGCCTCGTACGTTCCCACGAGCTCTTTTTGAAACGTGTACGAGCTCATGCAATATCGGCCTTCGCCGCGAAACCGGCCCAGCAAGAACTTCAGCGGCCGTAAGTGAGCGAAAGGCTCCTGGCGCTGGTGCCCTGGGTCGTAGAATAGCCGCTCAGCGTCCCCGGCGGGGACGAGCAGCGAGTCTGCGCGCGCAGCGTCCTGCGCGAACGTCATGAGCGCGGCCCAGTCTCCCGCGGAAGCCACCTCGCCGAAGACCTGACTGCGCTGGCCGATACGCAGTGACGCTACCGGCGCGCGCTTGCAGAGCCCCTGGCAGCCGGTCTTGCGGATCACGAGTGTCGGCGACTCGTTCGCGTTCAGCTGCGCCTCGTCGGATGGTTCGAGGTGGCGACGATCTCGACATGGACGCTCGTCGCAGACATAGAGTTGCCGAGCTTGTGCAAAGTATTCTCGTTTCGCGCACTCGATCACGCCTAGCAAATCGGCTCTGGTCGGCACGAGGCGGCGGAGCTGCAAAAAATGCCGAAACCGCGCGATACTCCCCGTCGTGGGCGAGCCTTCGACCCGCACCATGAACCCAGATGCGTGGAAGGCGAGCTCGCTGTCGAAAGGCAGGCCAGGGTGAGCGCACGCGGTGGACCGTTCGGGCATAGTCAGACCTTCTCCAGCCAGGTTTCGAAGACTTCGATTCGCAAACTGTCATGCGCCGAGCCCGCGTATTCCGGCCATAAGTCGCGCAAGAGGATGGCGACGCGATAGTAATGGCGTCTCATGCCGGCATTTCGTCCGAAGCCCTCTTCTTCGTTGTTGACCGCTGTGGGCTCGATCACGTGCTCGACTACGCCGTCCTTGCCGCGAATGTAAATCGGAACGCGGTAGTGCCCGACTGGATAGCGCGTCGAGATTCGCACGCGATCTCCGTCCGCGAAAATCGCCTGTTCGCCGAAGGCCTTTACTAGTTTTAGCGGGGATCGTGGCTCGGTTCGTGGGTCCGGCATCGAATCATCACTCCGTAGGTGGCTGGAAAGTTGGATCTAAAAACCGAGCGCGCTCAGCGACGGATGGTCGTCGGGACGCCGCCCCAGCGGCCAATGGTACTTTCGCTCGGCTTCGCTGATGGGCGCGTCGTTGATGCTGGCGTGGCGCACCGCCATCAAGCCAGATGCGTCGAATTCCCAGTTCTCGTTGCCGTAGCTGCGGAACCACTGGCCGCTTTCGTCGTGCCATTCGTACGCGAAGCGGACTGCCACGCGACTCTCTCTAAATCCCCACAGCTCCTTGATCAGCCGATAGTCGAGCTCACGTTGCCACTTGCGGGTCAGAAACGCCTGGGCTTCCGCCCTCCCGCGCAAGAATTCGCTACGGTTTCGCCAGCGGGTGTCCTCTGTGTAGGCGAGCACGATGCGGCTGGGATCTCTGGTATTCCAAGCGTCCTCTGCAAGTCGGACTTTCTCGACAGCGGTGTCCATGTTGAACGGGGGCATGGGTGGTCGCGACATGAAGGCTCCTCTTCGTGGAAATGTGAACTGGTTGACTCAATTGGAGTGTTGAAATTGCACGCGCTCTCCAAGTTGGGTTGGGGTGCCCGCCGCGATCACCAAGAATCGCTGCGCGTCCTTCCCGCGCTCTTGGGCGATTTGGCGGATTGGGCCGGCCGTGTTGACGATCGCCGCACCCGCCGGATTGGTCGTGAAGCTAGCGAGCGGTTCGAGCGGTCCGTTGCCCTTTGCATCGCGAGACAGCGAAAGCACGTAGGGCCGTGATGGATCGAGCCCGGTAACCGCCGCCTGAAGCATTTGAACCAAGCCCTGGTCGAACAACGTAATCTGAGTCACCCCGCGCTGGCCCGCGCTGTCCAGCGATAGCATCACACGGTTGCCAGCCTGGCCGAGCGAGAGCAGATTCTGAGTGCCTTCACCTCGAGGCACCGCGTTAGATACGTACGCAACCCCATTGGGAGCTTGCCCGATAGGTATTTCGGCCATCACGGTATTGGTCAATGTGTCGATGACAGCGACAGCGTCGGCGTTCTCCAGCCCAACGTAAACCCGCGTGCCGTCTCCGGAAGGCCACAGCCCATGGGGGAGTGCGCCAACCGAAATGGTGCTGACCAGCTCGAAGTCGTTCGTACGGAATACCTTCACTTGGTTCAAGCCACCGACCGTCACGTAAGCAAATTGCCCGCTCGGATTGCGCACGAAATTGACGTGATTCGTGATCGGACCCGAATCGATGACTTTCAACCGCTCGAACGGCGGGCGCGCGTTGAACGCCACCACTTTCCCGATGTCTTTTTGCGTGAACCAGACCTGATTGCCGTCAGGCGTGGCGGCGATGTCCGGGCAGAACGGGCTCTCCTGTTTCACCCGACCAACGATCCGGTGATCCCGGGTCGCGACCACCACGGTTTCTGGGGTGAAGCTCGAGCAAACGTAGCCGTATTTGCCATCAGGAGAGAAGATCGTCATTCCCGGTCCGTTCGGCACGACGACACGCATCTTTTCCTGGAAGGTCTTGCCGTCCAACACTGCGACGTGGCTCTCCCCGCGAATGGTCACCCAGACTTCTTTGGCATCGGGCGTAAAGAACGCCTCGTGCGGCGAGCGGCCGACGTAGCTGACGCGCTTCACGGTGTTCGTTTCGGTGTCTATGAAGGTCACCGAGTTCGAACCGACCGATATCACGGCCAGCGTACGATGATCCGGCGAGAACCCCATTCCGTGAACGAGCAATTGACCACGGTAGAGAGGGTTGAAATTGCCTGGGAATGGCTCGCCCAAGCGGATCACGCCGAGTAACGTGTTGGCTGCCGGGTCGATGACCGAGACCGTGTTGGAAAATTGATCCGCGGTGTAGAAGCGATCGCGATGGCTGATGGGGACGTCGGCCTTGCTCGCGGCGCCCGGAGCTTGACCGGCGGCGGCCGGTAGCGTGATCGCAGCGGCACAAAATAGCGCGCGAACCGCCTTCACTTTCAAGCTCCTGCCTTTGTACTGCATTGGGGACCGAGCCCCAACTTGCCTGTTCATCTCGGCCGTTGCTTACGCACGATTCGTGCCCGCGACCATCGCTCGACTGATGTAGCGAAGCACCTCGCTGGGCCGCGCCGGTCGTCGGCGACGGAGAGGCCCACGTGGTCGGACGTGCAAGTGATTGGCCGCCTCGGCCAAATCTGGACTCATTTGGCTCTCCCTGTTTGCGTTCTTCGCGCTTCGTGGGCCTCCTTCGACCACGGCACGAGTCGTGCAATTCCGAGGTGAAGTCGCAAGCCTTGCTCAAGTTCAACCGCCGCTGATTGAGTCGCAACCCGAACGCTCGAGATGAATCTCTTCGCCATCCGCAAGGGCGAACGGCGGGACGCGTGGACCGCCTTCATGGCGCTGTTTGGCGTCGTCGCCAGCAACGCGCTTCTCGAAACGGCGCGCGATGTTCTGTTCCTATCGAGGGTTGCGGCTGAGCGCCTGCCCTGGGTGTTCTTGGCCGTCTCCCTGCTGTCGGTCGGGCTCGTGAGAATAAACGCTAGATTCAGCCGCGATCTCAGCCCCCGCGGCGCGTTGTCCACGGTGACGTTGAGCGCATCGGCGATAACAATGGCCTTCTTCGCGCTGCACGGCCCACTCGGGGTCTGGGGCCTGTACGGGCTCTACGTTTGGTCCGGTCTGCTCACGACCTTCGTGTTGGCACAGTTTTGGGATTTGGTGGGCAGCCGCTTCACCGTCACACAGGCCAAACGCTTGTACGCGTTTATCGGCACGGGCAGCGTGCTCGGCGCGATCGCCGGTAGTGGTGCGGCAAGCCTGCTCTCGCGCGGGGTTTCGCCGGTCAGGCTGGTGTTGCTGTCCGCGCTGGGCCTCGCTGCAGCAGGGCTTTTACCGCTACTGTTCGAACGCCGTTCGTTGCCGGCCCAAACCGTCGAACGGCGCGCGACGGCTCTGCGCGATGCGCTCGCGTACGTTGCCGACGGCCCGTACGCACGCCGCGCAGTCGCCGCGCTCTCCCTCGCCGCCGTGTGCCTCACGCTTTCGGATTTCGTGTTCAAGAGCGCGACCGCGGCCCTCGTCCCCCGCGCGCAGCTTGGCGCGTTTCTCGGCTCGGTCTATTTCGGGGTCAACGTCTTGGCCTTGATCTGCCAGTTGGGCCTGGTCGCCTGGGCTTTGAGGCGCATTTCGCTGGGCGCGGCGTGCGGCCTATTGCCGGCACTACTGATCGCAAGTGGGCTCGGCCTCGTCGCTACTGGCGCACTTGCGGCGGCGGTCGCGCTCAAACTCTTCGACGGTTCCTTGCGAGCCTCGCTCCACCGCACCACCGCCGAGCTGCTGGTGTTGCCCCTCGGTGGGAAGGGCAGTGAACGTGCGAGGGCGTTCATCGATCGGGTCGGTCAACGCGGCGGGCAGGTGCTGGCCTCGTTGATCATTCTGGGATTGACGGCACTCGGAGTGCCTACGCGAGCGCTCGCGCTGCTGCTCGTGCTGCTCGCAGCCGTGTGGCTCGCTTACTCGCTCTCGTTGCGGAAGCCTTATGTTGCGCTGTTTCGCGCTCGGCTGAACGCCGCGCGTTCGAGGCATATCGAAGAGCTCCCCGAGCTCGATGTGTCTTCGCTGGAGGCAATGCACGATGCGCTCCAGAGCGCCAACGATCGGGAGGTGCTGGCCGCGCTTCATACTTTGGAATGCGAGAACAAACCGCAGCTCGTGCTAACCCTATTGGTTTACCACCCATCCGAGCAGGTGGTCCTGAAGGTGCTCGCCTTCCTCGCGCGTTCCGGCCGCAAATCCGCCGTACCGATCATCGATCGCCTCTCGGAGCACGGCTCGGCCAAAGTTCGTGCCGCAGCGCTAGCTGCGCGAGCCGTGCTCCAGCCTGAAGCGCAGAAACTGCGTGCTCGGCTGGCCGCAGAGGAGTCCGCGGAGGTAAGGGCGGCGATCGTTGCGAGCTTGCTGGTCGAACGTGCCTTCGATGCAGCCGACCACGAGCGGGAGCTCGACGCGCTGCTGAGCCAGGGGGCATGGCCCGCTCGCGTGGCGCTCGCAGAGGCCATTGGTCGGCGTGGGGCTAGCGGCTTCGACGGCGTGCTCATTCAACTGCGGTCAGCCAAGGAACCACAGGTCCGACTCGCAGCCGTGGTGGCCATGGGCCAGGTCGCCTCGCCAGCGCTCTTGCCAGAGCTCGTCGACGCGCTGGCCGAGGAAGTAACCCGTCACGATGCCGAAGCCGCCTTGGCGGGGCAGGCCAGCGCGGCTTGCGACGTGCTGCGAAAGCGCTTCGAGGATACGGCGACCGATGGAAGGCTCCGGTGGCGCCTTCCGCGCGCGATGGCGCTATGCAGCCCCGAAAGAGCCGTTCCTGCACTGGTCTCATGGTTGTCGCAGGAGCCCAATGGGGCAATGCGCTTCGGGATTTTGCTCGAGCTCGAGCGGTTGCTGCGGGCGCATCCGCACTTGCCCTTGGATCGGGCTGCGCTCACGCGTGCGATGCATCGAACGATCTCGCGCGCCTACGTCCACCTCGACGCGCGATTGCTGCTGATTCGGGGTGCAGCGCAGGATCCGGGCCGAAAGACCAAGGGCCACCAACTGCTCCACGATTTGTTGCGCGACAAAGAGCTCAGCACGCGGGGGCGGCTGTTTCGGTTGCTCAGCTTGCTGCATCCGAACGAAAATTTCGGCCAAGTTTACCGCAGCCTGGGCTCGAGTCGGGAGCTTCGCGCCGCGGGCATGGAGCTCGTCGAGAGTATCCTGCGCGAACCGATCCGAAGCGCAGTGCTGGGCTTGATCGACGACTGCGAAGACGCCCAGCGGCTGGCGCGCTCGGGTCGCTTCCACCATCCGTGGCGGCTCGGTTATCTCGAGCTGCTCACGCGGCTGTCCGTTAGCGAAAGCAACGCGGTGCGCCAAGTGGCAAGCTTTCACGCTTGCGAGCTGGGGCTGACAGTAGGCGCGGTTCGGGAGCATCGGGCGGCATGAACGCCGCGAGCATGGGCCTCGGCCAACCCGCCCGAAACGGGATCTGGGACCGCGTTCTGGCGCTGCGCGCGCACGCGATGTTCGAGGGGCTCGATGACGACGGGCTCTTGCTGCTCGCAGAGCACTCGCAGGTAAGCTGCTATGCCGGTGGTGAGCCCATCTCGGTCGAGAACGAGCCCGCGCACGCGGTTTACTTGGTGCTCGACGGCGAAGTCATGGTCTCGAGTCGTACGGCGGAGCTCACCAGCCGCAGCGCAGGCGACGCTTACGGTGCCCTTTCGCTCTTGGCACGGGCACGTTCTACGGTGGCGGTCGCGGTCGGTAAGACACGACTGCTCGAAATCCCCGCCTCGGCGTTCGAATCGGCGCTGGTCGAAAACTATTCCCTATTGCGTAACTCGCTGCGCGTATTTGGCTCCGCAGCGTTGAGGATACGCGGCAATCTCCCAGCCGATCCGGATAGGTCGAGCGTGATCGATGAGGGCGACCATTATCTCGAGCCGCGCTCCTTCGTCGAGATCTTGATGCTACTCCGAGAAGGGCTGTTCGGAGCGACGAACCTCGATGCATTGGTGGACTTCGCACGCTGCATGATCGATGAGCGGTATCCCGCGGGTGCGACGCTCTGGTCTACGGGCGACAATTCCAGCCATGCGCTCCAAATCGACGCCGGGCGGGTGCGTTGCACCGGCCCGGACGGCCGTCAGCTCGAAGTCGGGCGTGGTTTTGCCCTCGGGTTGTTGGACATTTGGGCGGGCGATCGCGTTCATGATGCGCGCGCCGAGACGCCGGTGATCGCGTTTCGAATCGACTTCGAGAGCTACCTCGCATTGCTCGAAATGCACCCCGAGGTCGGGCTCGACCTACTTCGGGGCTTCGCGCGCGAGCTGCTGGCCGCAGGCGCCACCGTGCACTCGACTCCAGCGCCGCGCTGAGCTTCGACGAAACTGCGCTCGGGGTCTTTTTGGGGACTTAGGTTCGCCCTGGGCGGCATTAAGGGTTCGGTGTGCCACCATGACCAACGCAGACGACGAGCTCACTTCTACCCCGGAGTCCGCGGCCCTTTCTCTCGCTGATCCGGAGGCGCCATCCCTTCGCCTCGGGGATAACCCGATAGACGCAGAGCCCGCACGTGTCCGGGAGCCTCACCCGACAGCTGCTGGGATCCCCGCCATCATCAATACGGCCAAGTTCGGTCTGCGGGCCATGGGGCCATTAAAGGCCGCTCAGGCTTTTTTAGCGGTCAACAAAGCCAGCGGCTACGACTGCCAAGGCTGTGCTTGGCCCAACCCCGACAAGCGCAAGGTGTTCGAGTTCTGTGAAAATGGCGCGAAGGCCATCTCCGATGAGCTCACTCATCGGACCATCGGCCCAGAATTTTTCGAGGAGCACAGCGTCGAATCGCTGCGCCTCCAATCGGACTATTGGATCAATGCTCAGGGGCGCATCACTGAGCCCATGGTGTTGCGCGAAGGGGCTACGCACTACACTCCCATCGCGTGGGACGAAGCCTTCGAGTTGATCGCCTCGAGCTTGAAGGCTCTGGCTGACCCGAATCAAGCCGTTTTCTACACGTCCGGAAAGACGTGCAACGAAGCAGCATTTTTGTTTCAGCTTTTCGCGCGCCAGTTCGGCACCAACAACCTGCCTGACTGTTCGAATATGTGCCACGAGTCCAGTGGTACGGCGTTGAACGGGGCGATCGGGATCGGCAAGGGAACGGCCAAGCTCGAAGACTTCGAGCACTGCGACACCATCCTCGTCCTCGGAAACAATCCGGGCACGAATCATCCTCGCATGCTCACTTCGCTGGAAGCGGCCAAGCACAACGGTGCGACGATCGTCGCTATCAATCCGATGCCCGAGACGGGCCTGATGCGCGTCATCAATCCCAACCCTCAAGACTACGAGAACCCGCTCGAGCTGCCGTTGGCGCTACTCGGCTCGGGCACTGCGCTGGCTGATTTACACGTTCCTGTGCGTGTTAATGGTGACGCAGCTCTGCTGCAGGGGGTGATGAAGTCGCTCCTAGAGCGCGAAGCGGCCGCGCCCGGAACCGTCGTCGACCGCACGTTCGTCGCCGAGTACACGAGCGGATTCGAGCCGTTTGCTGCCGCCGTGAGTGCCACTTCCTGGACCGACATCTGCGAACGCAGCGGCATCGAGCGGGCCATGATTGAGCGAGTCGCCGAGATCGTGGCCAAGGCCAAGCGAATGATCATCTGCTGGTGTCTGGGGCTCACTCAGCACGTCAACGGGGTGGAAAACGTCGAGCAAGTCATCAATCTGCTGTTGATGGGCGGGCATATCGGCCGCGAGGGGGCGGGGCCGTGCTGTGTCCGCGGTCACAGTAACGTCCAGGGCGATCGTACGATGGGCGTGTACGAGCAGCCGAGCGCCGCTTTTCTGGACGCGATGGATCGCGAGTTTGGCTTCGAGACCCCACGGGAACACGGGCTCGACCTGGTCGAATCGCTTCATGCCATGCACGACGGTCGCGCCAAAGTATTCTTCGCGATTAGCGGGAACGTCTTATCGGCTGCTCCCGATACCCACTACACGGCCCGAGCGTTCGCCAATTGCGACCTGGTCACGTATGTGTCCACCAAGCTGCACCGGAACCACTTAGTCACAGGCAAGCAGGCTCTGATTTTGCCCTGCCTGGGCCGCGCCGAGCGCGAGTTTCAGGGCGGCACGCTGCAGGTCTCGTCAACCGAAGACTCGATGGGCATCGTGAACCCGACGCGCGGCCAATTCGAGCCCATTTCGCCGTACCTATTGAGTGACATCGAGATCCTGGTCCGCCTCGCGCAGAGGACCTTTGGCCCCGGAAGTACGGTCGATTGGGAGGCGCTACTCGACCAAGACCGCGTGCGGGACCGCATCGAGCGCGTGATCCCGGGGTTCGCACCGTTCAATGCGCGCCTGCACCAAGGACCCTTTTACTTACCAAACGGCGCCCGAGAGAGAAGCTTTCACACCCCTGACGGCAGGGCCCACTTTACTGTTTGCGGCCTGCCCGACCACGCTTTGGGTGCCAAGGAACTACTGCTCACGACCGTGCGCTCGCACGATCAGTTCAACAGCACGATCTACGGACTCGACGATCGCTATCGGGGCATCTACGGGGGGCGGCGCGTGATCTTGCTCAACGCCGCCGACATCGCTGAGCTCGGCTTCGGCCCGGGTGATTGGGTCGACATCACTAGTCACTTCGAAGGTGAACAGCGCCTCGCGCCTCGCTTCAAGGTCGTCGCCTATCCGATCGCTCGCAAAAGTGCCGCCGCTTACTTCCCAGAAACGAATGTACTCGTTCCCGTATGCTCGGTAGCGGTGAGGAGCAATCAGCCGGCGTCCAAGAGCGTTCGTATCACCCTGAGCGCGTCGCCGGCTTAGAACTAGACCGAGGCCAACGTGGAGAGCCGCGCGCGAACATGACCATGACTGCGAAGCTTGGTCGTAGTGCTCAGGTCGCGGCGGTCGACGCTTGGCGCTCGCAGGGCATCGCGACGTTGCAGCGCCACCCGGACGAGCTCGCCATGGAAGAGCCGCTCGAGATCCGCGTTGCCGGCGAGCCGCTTGCCGTCACCATGCGTACGCCGGGGCACGATCACGAGCTGGTGGCGGGCTTTCTGCTGGCGGAAGGCGTCATCCAATCACGCGCCGATCTCGGCGCGATCCGACATTGCGCTCGTTTGGGCGGCGAGGGCGCGCACAACACCATCGACGCTCTGCCGGCGCCGGGCGTCGTCTTGGAGGTGGAAGCCACTCGCCGAGGCACGCTCACGACCTCGGCCTGTGGCATGTGCGGCAGAAGGCTGATCGACGACTTGATCGAGCGCCTCCGCCCGACAGCGGCAGCGGCCCGTTTCAGTCGCTCCTTCATCGCAGGGCTTTCGAGCGAGCTCCGCAAGCAACAGCCCAGCTTCGAGCGTACGGGGGGGCTGCATGCCGCGGGCATCGCGTTTGCCGACGTCGGCCTGCGCGTCGTACGCGAGGATGTCGGTCGTCACAACGCCGTCGACAAGGTGATCGGCCGGCTCGTGCTGGACGGCCTGCTGCCATCCGCTGGAGGGGTGCTCATGGTCAGCGGTCGAACCAGCTTCGAGATCGTCCAGAAGGCGTTGGGCGCTGGCCTGTCTGCCGTGGTCGGCGTGTCCGCACCGAGCTCGCTCGCTGCTTCTACGGCCGCGCGCTTCGGCCTGCTGCTGTGCGGCTTCGCCCGCGGCGAAGCGTTCAACGTGTACGCTGGCGCCGAGCGCTTGCTCGAATAGCGCTCCGTGCCCGAGACGGACGGCCATTGAGCAGGCTGGTCAAGTGTTGCCACGTCGATAACAGGTAGGGACACCGAGCGAACGCGGGCGCCGAACGCGGTGGCTTCTCTTCCGCATCGACTCGGCGAGCTCGGTCGGGCACCGAGTGAATTGCGAACTCAACGGCGAAAGCGCCAGCTTCCTGCCTCCGCTGTGAGGGGTTCTGTTACCCGCAATTGTAACGTGCGTTCGGTTCAACTGCGGGGACTCGACTCATTTCTGCCGACGGCATGGTTTCTGCTGTGCCACCGCTCATGAACGTGCACCCTGTGATTCGGCGTGCGGATCTCCCAGAGGAGGCGCTCGCGGAGCGCACTGACCCGCCCTGCGATTTCAGCGCGTTCGTCGCGCAGCGCCGCGACATCGATCGTGCCGCCGCCGAACGGCTGATCGAAGACTGGTTCGGTGATTATCGCCCCCGGCCGATGGCGCGCCTGGCGACGCGATCGGGGGAGCACGCAGGAGCTGCCGCCGCCGACTATGACATCTGCGCCTAACTGGGCGCTAGTCATGGATGCTGCGCGTGCCGCGAGCGCGTTCGAGCAGCTGGCTGTGTTTTAGGCGCGTTGCCTATGCGGAGCGGTGGCTCTGGGCGACCCGCCAGTGCTTTTCTGAGTGCTCACGGCCAACGAAGCGCCTGTCGCTTCACGACTTTGGAATGGCAGACGAGGGCGGTGCGACTGGCGCCGTCAGTACCGGCATTCGGGCCGCTCGCAGCGCTCTGACCGTTAGCTGCCCGGCGACGGCGACGGTCAGCGCGGCGAAAAGGATTCCCGACAGCCGCGGCGGTAGGACAAGCGCCAGATTCGCCCCGGGCACGGCGCCGATCATTGCGCCAAGGCCGACGACGAGGCCCGCTCTCACGTCGACGGTCTTCGCGCGCCAATTGGCCGCAGTGCCGACGATGCTCGTCGGGACGATGACGAGCAGCGAGGTCCCTTTCGCAACCAGATCACTCAGTGCGAATATCGCGACCATGGCGGGCACGGCAATGAGCCCGCCGCCGATCCCGAATAAGCCCGACGCAATGCCCATCACCAACCCGAGCACCACGTACCCAAGCGTGACGGCAGGTGAGAGGGACACGAAAGCTCCCCGCACCGGCGTCACGAGGAACATGCGCCCCGAAACGGCGAACATGAAGGCGATGAACATCCAACGCAACCACACGATTGGGATCAATTTCAGGAGCTTGCTGCCAATGACGGCCCCACCCACGGCGCCCACCGAGATGAGCGCGCCTGCGGTCAAGTCGATTTCGTGGTTGATCAGGTACGTCAGCGAACCAACGATCGCGGTCGGCATGACCGCGGCGAGTGAGGTCGCGGCTGCGCTACGCTGATCGAAGTGCTCGATGGCCATCAACAGCGGCAACATGATGAGCCCACCGCCGACGGCGAAGAGCCCCGACATGGTGCCACCTATGATTCCGATCAGCGCGAGGCTGGCCCAATACCGAGCGCTACGAGCACTTGTGTGCGCTGCCAGGCTTTCGTTGTCGTGCATGTTCGATGTCCGAGAGCATTGGCGCGAGTGATGTATTCGTTAGTGTGGCCAGTGGCAGCACGTTGCGTGCCATGGCCCGGGGCCCGCGGGTCTACGGCGCGACGCATGGCGCGCGGGCGGAGTTTGGAGGCCGAGCAACCAAGTGGCGAAAGTCGCTCACGTCGCCGTCATTCTCCTGGCTGGCGCCTGATTCGCGCCTGCGGCAGCGCCGAGGGCGCGCCTCTCGAGACCCCCGTTTCCGCTAAGAGCTGCGCTATCGAAGCGATTTCGGAGCGCTGCTCGACGATGATGCCGGCAGCCAGCCGGCGCAGTTGCTCGTGTCGGCCAAAGCGCAGCTCCGCGAGCGCCATGTCGACGGCGCCTTGATGATGCGGGATCATCATCGTGGCGAAGTCGCGATCCGAATCACCGCTAGAAGCGACGTCCATCGCATCGTGCATACGCAGCATCGCGGCCCGCACTTCAGAGCCGAAGGATTCGCGCTTGCTTGGCGGCGGTGCCTGACAAATAAACGAGCTCTTGTCGGGCGGCGTGTCCCGTGATCGGCCGCACGCGGGAACAACCAGTGTTGCCGCGGTAAGAGCTAACCCGCAGTTCAAGCGAAAGCCAATCGCGAAGCGCGCGTTCATGCTGAGCGCCTAACGCACGATTCATGCCCAATCGAGAAATAGCTCGCTGCGCTCGAGATCGTGCGAGGACCACGAGAACTCCGGCGAGTGACGCACGAAAGAGGGACAACGAGCGTGCGCGTGCCCTCGAAGATTGGCCGCTTCGGCCAAATCTGCAATCAGCCCATCAGTTCGAGAGCAAGTTCCCAAAGACGGTCGGCCTCGGCCGGATCGACGGCATAGGGCGCGACGCCGCTGAAGTCAGCGGGGCGCTCGATCACGGTGCGCGCCTCATTGCAATCTTCGAAATAGCGTCCTCCAATGCCATCGAGCAGCGGCGAAGCTGCCAACAGCACCGAGGTCGCGGCCCCCTGTTGGACGGTCTTGCGCCGTTCGGGTGGGGTCTTCAGGCCTCCGGTGTGTTTCTGCAAGTTGGTGGCAATCGCCCCGGGATTGAGCGCGTTTGCACGGATGCCCTGGCTTGCCCAGCGGCGGTCGGCTGCCACGGCCAGCAGCGCGCAGGCGGTCTTGGACTGTCCGTAGGCGACGAACGGGGTGTACGGGACGAACCGGAAGTGCGGATCGCCGAAAAGCACCGGGGCGAAAAGACTGCCGCTCGAACTGAGCGACACGATGCGAGCTCCCTCGGCTGCAACCAGCGCACCATGCAAGCCCCAAGTCAACGCGAAGTGCCCCATGAAGTTGGTCGCAAACTGCATCTCCCAACCCTCGAGAGAGCGCTCCAGCGCTGGCAGGGCCATGATGCCGGCGTTGTTTACGAGGATGTGCAGGAGGCCACGCCATCCAGCTGTAAACGCTTGTACCGAGCGCTGGTCGCTGAGTTCGAGATGGCCCACATAAACGTGGGCATTCTTGGTCGAGGCACTGATGGCTTTGGCGACCTCACGACCTGCTTCCAGGTTTCGAACCGCCAGTGTGACCTCGGCCCCGGCACTCGCGAGCGCGCGTGCTGTCTCTATGCCGATGCCCGAGGAGGCCCCGGTGACGATGGCGCGCCGGCCGCGTAGGTCGACCCCTGCAATCACTTCATCGGCGGTGGAGCCAAACCCGAAAGGGGTGGTGATGAGCGCAATTGGGTTCATGAAAGTCGATGGTACCTCACGAGCCGCGCACTAGCTGCGAATGCGTCTACGCCTGACCGTGTGCTCGGGTTCGACCGCTTCGACTTCTCCATTGAGCGCGTTCCGATAGCGCACTTGATGAACGACCCGATCGTGCGCAAACAGCCCCTGGCCCTCTTCGACGAACAATCGCTCCTCACGCTGGACCCCGCGCTCGATGGCTGCCTTGCCCTCGCTCGAGGTGGAATCGACCCGCCACTTCCCGACATCTTCCGGTAGCGGCGCCGGAACGCCGAGCCGCTCTTCTTTGGCGCCCGGGACCGTCTCCAAAATGAAAAGCAGGTAGATTGCAATACTGGCGAGGGCCACGATTGTCAGCAAAACGTAGAACACGGCATCCCTCTAGATCTGGGTCATGCCGCCATCGACGACCAGATTGAAGCCGTTGACGAAGCTGCTGTCGTCGCTCGCCAAGAAGCTGACGGCCTTCGCGATCTCGTCGGGAGAGCCAACGCGGCCTCGCGGGATGCGCGTGGCCATTTCTTCGATGAAGGCTTGCAGTTGGGAGGGGCTGAACGCCAGCGTGCCGGGCGCACTGTACCCTTCGGTGGGGACGACACCGGGGCTGATCGCATTCACCCGAATTTGGCGGGATTTCAGCTCGACGGCCCAAGTGCGCGCAAATGATCGCACGGCAGCTTTGGAAGCCGAGTAAACACCGAAGGCCTCCGTACCCTGCGTGGCTGTGATCGAAGCGTTCAAGATGACCGTGCTGCCGTCTTTCAACAGCGGCAAAGCCTTTTGCACGGTGAAGAGCAGTGCTTTCACGTTCAAGCCGAAAATATCGTCGAAGTGCCTCTCGCTGACTTGCTCCAAGGTCGCAAACGTTCCCGAGCCGGCGTTCGCGAACAGAATATCCAAGCGATCTCCTTTGGTCCTGATCTGCTCGTAAAGACGATCCAAGTCTTCGCCGCTGGTGACGTCTCCTCGGACGCCGATCGCGTTCGGGCCGATCCTTTCGACGGCCGCGTCCAGTTCGAGTTGTCGGCGTCCGGTGACGTAAACACGCGCGCCTTCTTCAGCGAAACGTTTGGCGGTCGCGAAACCGATGCCGCTGTTGCCTCCGGTGACGAGGGCGACTTTTCCACTGTGCTTGAGGTTTCCCATGTGCCTTCCAATTTTTCGAATTTTCCAAGCGCGCGTTTGGCTTTGGATCGCGGGTGCTGCTCATCGAGCTAGTCACCGGCTTGGATGCTGGTTTGGATCGCGTAGCATTGGTCCCAAATGAAGACCTCGAACGCGGCCAGCTCGTGGGCCCACTTCGGGGTAAGTTCGTTGACGCAGCCAATGGCCGCTCGGTCGAGGTAGTTGTCGAAAACCGCGTATGGATTCGTGAGATCACTCGCCGCCATTCCCACGCGGGGTTCGGTGGTCTGCAGGGCGCGAGCACCCGCTGCCTTCAAGTCGGCCATGAACGCGCTCTGTCGCTCGACGTCCGCTCGTGTGCCGGTCCTCGAGACGTGACCGCTAACCAGTGTAACGAAATCGAAGGTCTTGACCTTTTCCACCGCGGCGTAGAACCCGGGGACGTCTTCGGCTTCCACCAAACGCCGCCAGGGCATCCAACCGGGGAACACGACATCCACGAGCATCAATGTCTTCTGATGCGGGGCGTAGACGAAGATGTTGCCTGGTTGGTGATTGGTGCCGAAATAGCTCAATTGTAGGCGCTCACTGCCCACCTTCAGCTCGTACGAGTCCCCGAACGTCAGCGTTGGTAACGGGCGATGTGGATCGCCCGCTCGAGTCAGCAGCCTTTTGGTCTCCGCTTGAGCAATGATCGTCACCGGACCGGGAATCGTCGACGCCCCACCGATGTGGTCGGGGTGCGCGTGACTGTAGATGAGGTGCGTCACCGGCTTCTTCGTGATCTCGGCGATCGCCCCCGGCAAAAATCTCGCGAGCGATGGCGGCGCGTCCACGAGCACCACGCCCTGCTCGTAAACGAGGAACATGGCTTGGTAGACGCCCTCGGTGACCATGTACAGATCCCGTGCCAGCGCCTCGATCCGATAGCCCTTGCGGGGGTCGATCGCGGGCCCGCGAGCGGACTCGGGGATCTCCGCATACTTGCGGATGCGTGCACCAATTGGCGCAATTTCCGGCGCGTTCGGATAGGCGTCGCTCGTCTCCGAAGCACGTTTTGCTGCTCTCTCCGTGCTCTCCGTGCTCGCCGCGGCAGCCGGCACCGCCGCAACGGCCGGTGATGGCGGCGTGCGAGAGACGCTGCAAGCAACGAGCACGAAAGCGCCTAAAAATGCTGCTTTATTCATGATGGCGCCGTCGGAAACACAGGCACTGCACGCGTCGTGCCGGCCTGCGTTCAGAGGCATTTGGGCGCATTTTCCTGCGCGAAACCTGGATCTGCGCGCGCGATCGATCGCCATCGATGTGCAAACCTCGACTAGGAGTTGGGCGGTCGAGTCAATTAGTGGTCGGGGGACTCAACAGCTGATGAGTGCACCTCGACTCGTCTGCGCAGCACAGAACTTGCTCTCTAGCGTGGAGGAGGGGCGAGGCAGCGCCTGACGCGGCGTGCCTGAGTGTTTCCGGAAGTCGCAAAGCTCGGCGCTGGGGCGTCCAGACCGAACAAGATCTTGTCAATGCGCTCAAATGTTGGCCGACCCGGCTAATTTGTTGCGCCGACCGCGAAATAACTGGGCGGAGATACAGCAATGCGGCATCGAAGCATGCTGGCGCGATACTTGCGCCTCGCGCGACGGAGCATCCCTTGCATCTAGTTCCAGCGGTCTTCTACTTGCTCGTCTTTGCCTTGTTGCTTGCCATGGGGCTCGCTAGCGCGATCTCGAACTCGATGCGCCGGCCTCGACCCCGGTCCCGGCGGGCAGAATGATGACGGAGAGCGCGCTTGCCGAGCAGCGCCTGACGAAAGTCGAGCGCCAGCTGAGGCTGACGATGCAACTGTCACAGTCGTCCTTCTGGGAATTCGTGCTGACCGATGGGTTGGTCGAAAACAGCTACTTGGATGAGGGCGCCGTCTATTGGGAGGATGACCGCGGTGCACCTGCGGGGTCCGACTTTGGTTCGAGCCTGACCGCGCTGGGCGTGTTGCCGGAGGACCGCTTGTCGCTGACGCGGGCGATCCAAGCGTGCGTCGACGGTAAGACCCCCGAATTTCACTTCGATGTGCGCTGGCGACAGCCGGACGGAGCAATTCGCTGGCGCCAAGCGCGCGGTATCGTCTCGCGCGACCCGGACGGAACTGCTCGTGGTTTTACCGGCATTGGCATCGACATCACCGAGCTGAAGCGAGCCGAGGAGGAGGCTCGCAGGAGCAGTCAGCGGCTCGAGCTAGCGGTGCTCGGCTCGAATGCTTGTACTTGGGACTACGAGATGGCAGACGGCACGATCGCCAACAGCCACGCCACGTACACTAACGTCTGGGAGCTTCTCGGGTACGAGTCAGCTGGGGATGCCCGCGGCTTCCCCCAACATGTCGAGAAGCTGGTCCCCGAGGAGGATCGGCAGGCCTTCATGAGCTTGGCCCAGTCGTTCCTCGACGGTGAAGCTCGAGCGTGGAACCACGAGGTTCGGGTTCGGCACCAGGACGGCTCCGAAAGGTGGCACCTAGCGCGCGGGGTCGCCGAGCGCGATGCCGCTGGTCGCGCCACGCGCTTCACCGGGACCAGCGTGGACATCACCGATCGCAAGCTGATGGAGAAGGCGCTTCGCGAGAGCGAAGAGCGGCTTCGCGCGATGTTCGATAACGCCGGGGTCAGCATGATCGTCACCGACTTGGAAGGCCGGCTCCTCGAGTACAACGATCGCTTTTGCGAATTCCTCGGCTATTTCCGTGCGGAGCTGCATGGAAGCCTCCGTGAACTGTTGCTGCCAGAAGATGTCGACCTCGACATCGAGCAGCAGCGGCTCGTGGCCAGCGGGCGGGTGGCTCGCTTCTCACGCGACACGCGCTACGTCAAAAAAGACGGCAGCGTTGCGTGGGGCAATGTCTCCACTGCCGTTATCGAGCGAGATTCGGCGGGCAAACCAGCCCGCATCATGCGAGTGATTCAGGATATTACCAAGCGGAAGTCACTGGAGGACTCGCTGAAGGAGAGCGAGTACCGTTGGCGAAGTATTGCCGAAACACTGCCTTTGCTGGTCTTCACCGCGGCAGCCGACGGAACGGTCGAATACCTCGGCACTCAGGCTTGCGAATATACAGGTCGGGCCGAGCAGGAAATGTTCGGCACGGGCTGGGCAGCATCGATTCACCCGGACGACTTGGAGCGCACAGGTAAGTCGTGGTTCGAAGCGATCGAGAAGCAACGCATCCACGAGGTGCAGCACCGCATTCTCCGAGCGGATGGCGAGTATCGCTGGTTCACCACTCGTGCTGCGCCCGCTCGAGACAGCTCGGGCCGAGTGTTCAAGTGGGTTGCCACGTGCACCGACATCACGGGTTTGAAGCAACTCGAGCAGGCATTGCAGCGCACGAAAGAGCGGCTGGAGCTTGCGGTGTTCAGCTCCAATCTGAGTCTCTTCGAGTTCGAATTGCCGGACGGAAGACTCCAGAACAGCAAACACACGTTGATTAATTTTTGGGAGCAGTTGGGCTACGACCCAGGTACGGTCCCGCAGTCTTTCGCCGAAGCCGCGCACTTCGTGCTGACCGCGCCCGACCTAGTGCGCGTGCCCACCGCGATGCAAGCCTACTTGGACGGCGAGGTCCCTCGCTTCGAGCTCGAGCATCAAGTGCGGCACCAGGATGGTTCGCTGCAGTGGCGCCTTGCGCGCGGAATGGCCGTACGCGATGAACAAGGCGTCGCTGTCCGTTTCGTCGGTAGCCACGTGGATATCACCGATCGAAAGCGAGTCGAAGAGAGGCTCCGAGACAGCGAAGAACGTTGGCGAACGCTCGTAGAAACCGTGCCGCACCTCGTCTTTACCACCCGACCCGACGGCGAGGTCGATCACTTCAGCGCTCAGACCTTGGCCTTTCTGGGGCGCCCCGAGAGCGCACTGCTCGGCTCTGATTGGCTGGAAGCAATTCATCCGGACGATCGCCAATACGTTTTGACGGAGTGGTCCAAGTCGATCGAACAGCGCCGAATGCATGAGACGCATCATCGAGTGCGGCGGGCGGATGGCGAATACCGCTGGATGACGACGCGCGTGACCCCGTTGCTCGACGATACGGGCCGGGCTCTCAAATGGTACGGCATCAGCACCGACATCACGACCATCAAGCAGCTCGAAGCAGAGCTGCGCCACGCCAAAGAACTGCTCGAGCTCGGCGTGCGTGGCTCCAAGGTGAGTATCTTCGACTTCGACATGCCAGATGGTGAGCTCGAGCGCGCCCGGCAAACGATGGTCAACCTATGGGAGTCACTCGGCTATGACCCAGCCACGGCGCCGACTCAATTTGGCCCTGGCGCCGAGCTCGCGGTGCACCCCGATGACCTCGCGCGGTTTCGCTCGGAGGTCCAAGCCTACTTAGATGGAGCGCGCCAAGACTTCGAAATCGAGTTTCGCGTCCGCCGCCAGGATGGCACGGCACTTTGGTACCTGGCACGCGGCGTGGCGTACCGAGATGCCGTTGGCAAACCGGTTCGGTTCATCGGCAGCTTCGTCGATATCACGGACAAGAAGCAAGCCGAAGGGCGGCAACGCGAGAGCGAACAGGGATGGAAAAACCTCGCCGAGTCACTGCCCTTGCTCGTCTGGACCATGAAGCCTGATGGTGTCGGTGACTACTACAGTCTTCAAGCTCAGGAGTTTACCGGCCTCACTGAAACCGAATTTATCGAGGGCTGGCTCAGGATCATTCACCCCGATGACCACGCAGCCACCATCGAGGCGTGGGGTAAGGCGCTGGCGGCGGAGAGTCTTTACACCGTCGACTTCCGCGTTCGTCGCGTCGACGGCGTCTATCGCTGGTTTACTTCGCGAGCGGTGCCCCTCCGCGATGAAACAGGCCGCGTTTTCAAATGGGTGGGAACGTGCACGGATATCGAGGAGCGCAAACAACTCGCCGAGAGCCTGCGCGAAAGTGAGCGGCGTTGGAAGGAGCTCGCCGAGATGGTTCCACATTTCGTGTGGAGCGCGGCGGCGGACGGTAGTGTCGACTACTACAGCGCCCAGGCGACCGAATACAGTGGTGTACCCGAGAGCGAGCTCCACGGCTTCAGCTGGGCGCAGGCCCTACACCCAGACGATAGGGGGTACACGGTCAAAGCCTGGCTCGAAGCCCTCGAGCAGCAGCGCCCGCACAACGTCGAGCACCGGGTTCGCGGGCGCGACGGAGCTTAT
>Ga0247772_1000105_pt1 | contig 28873 bp, 17 predicted proteins | sample UWRJL151409C6_FD_179945 | JGI IMG/M metagenome (GOLD analysis project Ga0247772, IMG submission 179945) | Plant litter microbial communities from Arlington Agricultural Research Station in Wisconsin, United States - UWRJ-L151-409C-6 | ecosystem: Environmental > Terrestrial > Plant litter >...
GCAGTTCGTCAGCGCACTGCCGACGATCAGCACACATCCGATACTCAGCTTGCGGTTCGCCATGCGTTTTCTGTCCCCCCCGGCTCGCGTCTCGTCCCCCCGTTTGTTGCAAGCATGGTGCCACGCCCAACTCGCGCGCGAATGCCATTGAAGTCGAGATCGCCACTTCGACTTGGCACGCTCTGGCACAGCGGATCGGATCAGCGAGTCGCGGTCGAGGTCACTCAGCGCTTGCCCACTCGGGCGCGGGCACGGGACGGATCAACGCTGACCGTGCCAATTGGCCGAGCAAGTCCTCGACCTCCGCGGGCTCGTAGTCGGGTAGCGCTTCGCACAGGGCGGAGACCGTGAACGCGGCGCGGCTGTGCAGGATCCAGTCGAGCAGTGGGCGAGCTTCGTGGGCAATGCCGAGCACGGTTTGCGCTTGTGGGCGGTTGGTGGGTCCGCTCAGCACGGTGCAGCGCAATTTGCCCAGCGCTTGGTCGTGCTCGAAGCGCACGGATGAGTTGGGCAAGCGAATGTAGCGCTCGAAACGCAGACTTACTGGGTACTCGGACTGGGTGCCGAATGCGAAACCGTGCGCCGACCAAGCCTTGAACGCGTCGGCCGCAGGCACTTCTTTCAGCCGCTCGCTCAAGTCACGAATCAGCTCGGCCAAGTTGCGCTCGACGGCGCGAGCCACATCCGGCTCGCCTGACCAGCCGCCGTATGGGCGCGCTCGCCACGCCGGTGACTGACCCGCGTAGTAGCTGAGTAGGTTTTGCAGCAGATCGAGCTGCGAGGGCGCGCGCACGGCCACCACCAAGGAGAGCGACTCGCTCGGCTGCTCGGCGGTCGTGTGCCAGGTACCGCTCGGCATGAAGAAGGCGGAGCCCGGCTGCAAGTCGACGCTGCGAAACCCCTTCGCCAGCACCTCTTCGGCGGTCAACGGAAACCCGCCTTGATAGCTGCGGCCGAAGTCCGCATGCGCGGGACCAAACGGGCTGAACTGCAGATCCGGGTTTCGAACGTAGCCGTTCGGCGCATACTGAAAGCGCTTCTGCCCGCGGATCTGGAAGAAGAGTTGGTCGTGGCGATCGTGATGGAGTGACAAGCCCGAGCCAGCGGCGTTCGCGAACGCCATCAGCGACGCGCACTCGGGCAAACCCAAGCTCGCCTCGAGGCTCCGCAGCCACTCATTGGACCGTGGAATCCCCCGCTTCAGATCCGGAAAGAACACCGTCAGCCCGAGCTTCAGCAGCGCGCTTGGATGCACACCGCTCACGCCGGTTTGAATGCCATCGACGATGCTTCCTCTGGCCACTTCGAGACCCCCGACGTAGCTCTTACAAAGGCTCTCGATGCTCGCCATCGGCCCTTCGTGCATGAACGCGGGGAACCGCTCCAGCGCGCCATGGGCGACGACGAGCTCAGGGCTCTTGAACAACCGAGCCGCGGGCACTCCGAATATTTGCTGAAGTGGGTCAGACACGCCGACCACGCTAGCAAGAGGCGTTCCCGCGCGAACTCTACGTTCTCGCTCCGTCTCGCTTCGCTGTCTCTCGACGATTTCTGGTGTCCAGGGTCAGAATTGAACTGACGACACGTGGATTTTCAATCCACTGCTCTACCGACTGAGCTACCCGGACTAAGTAACTTTTGAGGGCCGGTTCCTACCGCATTCGTCAGCGATTGTCGCGCCTTTGTTGCAAAAAATTGAGTACCTGCGGCGGCCGGCCGGACTCGAGCGGCCGGGTGGCCCGAACCGGGACCGCGGGCATTCGAGCCGAATTTACGGTCCAGAAGCAACGATCTCGCGCTTGCGACCGCGTACCAGGTCCGCGCGGGTCACGAGCTCGGCGTGCAAGGCCCAAAGCGGCGCGGCGAGTTCGGGGCCTTCGAGGGCCGACAGCGCGGCGGCGATCGCCTCGATCGTGGACATGCCTTCGGGCTGGGGCGGGCGGCGCAGCCGGGTGGGCGTGACTTGGGGCGCGGGCAGGCTGAGCTCGGGTAGCTCGCGCAGTTCCGGGACTCGCTTGTACATGCGGCGGGCCTGCCGAAAGCTGCCATCGAGCACGATCAAGCGCTCGGGGATGAAGGGCAAGGCGCGCGGTGGGCCGCTGCAGTAGAGCAGCGCGGTTTTCGGTGCGAGCAACGGCGCGGGGTCGAAGGGATCTCCGCCGCCATAGGCGAGGATGCACGATTTGGGCAACGCCAGTGCTGCGAAGCGACCCGTGTTGCTGGTCAACAGCCGCTCCGTGATGTGCCGGATGAGCACGATCTCGGTGCGGGCTTCGATGCGCGGGAGTACCCCGCACACGCAGATCTCGAGCTGCAACAGGCAACGCGGACAATGGCCGCTGAGATCACGCGGTGTGGTCGAGCGCATGCGCGTTCACTTCTTCCGATTCGCGCGCGGCGCAGGGCGCGGCGCGGTGTCGGGCGTGGAGCGCGGCGCCGCGCGGGGCGTCTTGCGCGGGGCAGCGCTCGGGGCGGCCGCGAGTTGCTCCAGCTTTCGCTCGAGGGCTTTGGCGTTGATCGCGCCTTTGTACACATAAAGTGCCGCAGAATCCGCGCCGTCGAGCACTTCTTCACTGACCCTCAGGCGCGCGCTGACCACGAAGACGATCTTGGTCGAGAGGCCTTGCTCGACCAGTTCGATGCGCCGCCAGACCGCCGCGCGATTCCAAAAACCCAGCACCTCGCACAGCACCAGCTCACCGGTGGCTTGATTCGTGAAGCACAGATCTGGTACGCACAAGCCGATGCCGGGCAGGTCCAATACCTCTTGCGCCAGCTCGGCGCGCCAGCTCTCGTTTTTCGCGAAGGCTTCGAGCAGCGCCTGCACTTCATCGCGCGCGGGGCTCGGTTCGGCGCTGCGTGCTTGGCTCAGCTCCAGCGCGAACGACAGCGGATCGCGCTTTTTTCCCCAGCGCAGATCGGCGACGAGCTGGACGCTATCGCAGGCTTCGAGCGCGGGCAGCAGCAGCGCCAGCTCTAGGCCGTATTTGGTGACGGATTCGAACAGGCTGTAGGGGCCATCGATTTCGATCCGATAGCCGCCGCCGGGGCGTGCCGACATTTGAAATAGGAGTTGCCGGAACTTCAGCTTTTGGAACAAGCCGCGATACTGATCGGGGGTAGCGCAGAGCACATCGACCACGACCCGCACCGAGCACAGGAGCACCGCTTGCACCTCGGCGCGTGCGTGGCGAGTGAGCAAGCCGTCGGCATCGTAGGGAGGTGCTTTGAGCAGCCGCTCCGCGCTTCGTAAATCCGCGTACAGGCCGGCCTCCAGGGCCCCCGGGGAAATGCCCAGCGAAACCGCGGTTTCGGCCAGGACTCGATCGCGATCGAAGCGCGCGCCGATCGCCAATTCTTGGCGGGCAAGCGCGGCCCTTTCGAACACGTCTCGACGCAAGCTCGGGGCGTCGAGGGCAGCGTTGCCGTCGAACACGCTGTCGTCGAGTGCGAGCTTTCGCAAGGCCGAGAGCAGCTTCTTTTCTTGGGGGGTGCTCTCGAGCTCGTTCAGCGCCTCTTCGACGACCGAGCGCGTCTCTTCGACCAAGCCCGAAAGCACGAGCAGGACTTGCTCGGCCAAGGCGCGCGCGCGCAGCAACGCATCCGCAGATGGCTTGGGCAATGACAGCGCGCCATTTTTCTTCCTGACGCGAACGAGATCCGGACTGATCACGACTCAGCCGCCCCCGTACGCCGCGTGCTCACGACGGCGATCACTGGTGTACACTTCGCCCGTCTTGCGCGAGACGAGCTCGTAGAGCGTCGCGAACTTGTCGCCTTTTCGGCGCAAAATGCGACCCAGCCGCTGCACGTGCTCGCGCACCGAGCCGCTGCCGCTAATGATGATCGCCACGCTGGCGTCCGGCACGTCCACGCCCTCGTTCAACACCTTGGAGGTGGCGATCGCTCGGTATCTGCCATCGGCGAAGCGTTCCAAGATTTCGCTGCGCTCTTTGACTTTGGTCTGATGAGTGATGATCGGGATCAAGAAGCGCTTGGAGATGGCGTAGGCAGTCGCGTTGTCTTGGGTGAAGATCAAGGCTTTTTCGCTGCGGTGCGCTTCGAGCAAACGCTCGATGTAGTCCAGCTTGGCCTGCGCGCCGAGCGAGAGCTCACGCTGCCTGCGATACGCCCGCATTGCGCGCTGGCCGACCACGCTGCGCGCCGAGCGCATGATGAAGTCGTTCCAGCCGCGCGGGCTGCCCATGCGGATCCCTTGGCTTCGCACGAAATCCAGATAAATACCGCGTTCGAGCTCGTATTCGGCGCGCTCCTCCGCGCTCAGATCGACCTCCACGCGCACGGTCTCGTACTCGGCCAGGTACGGGCCGGTCATCTCGATGATGTCCTTCCGGTACACCGTCGGACCGATCAAGCGCGAGAGCTTGGTGTCTTGGCCGTCAGCGCGCTCGGGGGTTGCGCTCAGGCCGAGTCGGAACGGCGCCAAGCAGAACTCGGCCGCCAGCTGGTAGCTCGGGCCGGGCAAGTGATGACACTCATCGAACACGACTAGACCGAAGCGTGCACCAAAGTGGTTCATGTGCAGGCACGCCGAGTCGTACGTGGTCACGGTCAGCGGCTTGAGCTCGTAGCTGCCGCCGCCCACGATGCCGACATCGCAGGCGAAGCTGGTTCGCAAAAGATCGTACCACTGCCGCACCAAGTCCAGCGTCGGGGCCACGACCAGGGCGCTCCGTCGCTTGTCGTCGATGGCGAGCACGGCGACGTGGCTCTTGCCTGCGCCCGTCGGCAAGACCACGACGCCCCTGCCCTTGGCCTCGCGCCAGGCAGCGAGCGCTTCGGTTTGGAATGGCCGTGGCTCACGCAGTACGCTCAACCCGCGCTCGAGTTCGACGTACGCGCGCGCTTGGTCGTCGTAAGCCACCCCTCCGCGATGCAGGAGCCGTACGAGGTCAGCGTAGGCGAGCCCGGGCGCGCGGAAGCAACGGCTGCGGGCGTCCCAACTGACGTGCGGCGCGAGGCTGAAACCTTCCGGCAGCGTGCCTTTGAGTTCCAGCGTTCCCGCGGAAAAGCGCAGCTCCAGCGTGCTCACCCGAACAGGCGCCCCGCGCCCTCACCCGTGGCAGAGCCGCCCATCAACTCGACTGGCACGTGGAACACGAGCTCACCCATGTACAGACCGCGTCGCTCGCGCATGCGCACTAGAGACACCGTGCAATTGCCGAATTTGACGATGCACACGCGCGGGATCGGCTCGCACAAAAGCGCTTTCAGCAACTGGTAGTGAAACCCGCCGTGACCGACCAAGAGCACGCGCTCGGCGGCCTCGCGATGGCGCGCTTCGAGCCGAGCCATCAAGCGCGTCAAGCGCGCCTGCACGTCCGCGTTGCTTTCACCGCCATAGGCCGCAAAATCCCCGGTCTCGCTCAGGGGGCGATGCATGAACTCAGGATATGCTTCGCGGATCTCGGCCTCGTTCAAACCCTCCAGGGAGCCTGCGCCGACCTCGGGCAGATCTTCGTCGACGACCGCCAGCGGCCTGACCCCGCCTGCGGCGACGATGCTGGCCGTCTCGAAGGCGCGCTTCAAGGGCGAGGTGTAGACAGCGTTGAGCGCGAGACCGCTGGCAGCGATGAACTGCGCGGCGCGCGCGGCTTGCTCGCGGCCGAGCGCGCTGAGCGGGTAGTCTCGGCGACCTTGCATGCGGCTTTGGGCGTTGCCTTCACTTTCGCCGTGGCGCAAAAGCATGATTTCCATGGGCGATCGGCGAAACTATTCGTCGCGTTCGGGCGCGGCCAGTGTGCCGACGCAGGAATTGCCGCGGGCGGAGCTGAAGCAGCGGATGCCCACCACGTCCGGCGCGCCCAAGCGGCCCGCAGCAATCAACACGCCGTAGCGCAGAGCGCGTTCGTCGCAGCCGCCTTTACAGCTCGCAACGAGATCACCCAGTGGGGTGTGCGACAGCGGTAACCGCGCGAGTTCGTGAACCTCCGCGCCGCTCAGCGCGGGGCGTTCGAAACTCGAAACCGCGGGCACGAAGCGCAGCGAAATTCGGAACGCGAGCGAAGCATCGGGCTCGTCGATGCGCTTCACGTCGCTTTCGCTCGGCGCGGGCTTGCCTTGGGCGATCGAGCGCGGCGCACTCAGCGGCCGCAGGTTTGCCAAATTGCCGTTGCGATAGCGCGCTACCTCGGCAGCGCAGTAAAGCTCGGAGGCTTCCGGTGTCGCCGTGCTGGTGAGGCGCCGCGAGCTACAGGTCGTGCCGAGCAACGCTTCGCCGCCGGCGCTGGCCGCTGATTCGCGCAAGGCGAAGCGCAGCCGTTCGCTCGAGCAGTCCAGATCGCTCAGCGCTTCGTGATTGAGACGACGAAAACCCGGCGTCAGCGTGCAGCTGGCGTGAACCGTACCGAGCGTCTCGAGCTCGTTCGTGCGCGCGGCCAACTCGACCAGTGCTTCCGGCTCGGCGCGGCGTGCTTCCCGGCTACCTTGGAAATGCGCGGGATCGAAGCGCCCGGCGCAAGCCGTCGCCAGGAAGGCTGCCCCGACACCCGCTAACGGTCCCCAATGACTGACGTTCGCGCCGCTCTTACGGGTCATGTTCCGGCTCAGCCTAGCGCGCTCGGCGGGTGCCCACAAAACACAACGGCGCGGATGGTCCGGACCATCCGCGCCGTTGCTTTTCTGCAAAATGGGTTGTTTTTCGACTCGGCGAGTAAGCACCGGAGCGAAAAACGGGGGACTCAGCCGCCAGTGCCGCCAGTGCCGCCCTTGCCCGCCGTACCACCGGTCGCGCCGCCGGTGCCGGCAGTTGCGCCGCCGGTGCCGGCAGTTGCGCCGCCGGTGCCGGCAGTCGTCACGGCGCCAGCAGCGCCGGCTTCGCTCGTGTCGCCACCAAGGCCGAGGTCGCCGCCTGCGCCGCCTTCGCTCAACGCGCCGCCGCTTCCGCCTTCACCAGCGCCACCTTCTTCGGTGCCGGCTTCGTTGCCGCTGCCAGCTTTACCAGCGCTGCCGGCTTTGCCTGCAGTACCAGTGCTGCCGGCTTTGCCGCCAGAGCCGCCGGTTCCGCCGGACGTGTCGTCGTCGCTTCCGCATCCCACAAGCGCGATGCCCGCGCCAAGCGCGACCACAGCGAGCAAGCCAGTTAGCTTCTTCATATCAATCCAATCCTCCGAATAACCTAGGTTAGTCTCGTAACACGTGGGGCGCTGTCGCCCGCTGGCCCTTAAGCATGTAGCGTGCCAATTTGACTCGACACCGAGAAAGCCAGCTAAGTAGTAAGTATTGCTAAGAAAAGTCAGTGGGGCACTAGTGCCAAACCCACACCGACCACCATGGACCCCGACTTTCGTGTCATGGTGTCAGGCCTCTTACAACTGCTCGAATCTCATTGCAATCCTGTGACGAAGCCGTTTCTGCCTAAACTGTACAGGTGAGCGGTCGTAGGTGTGGGTCGCAGATTTTGCGAGTCGGCCGCCGATGTAGTTAACAGTCGAAAAACACGGCTGTTTTGGCGAGCGCCCGACAAGCAACCAGCCGGCTGACCCGATTTTCACTCGCCGCGTTTTTTTCTCATGCTGGGAGTCACTTTTTCGAAGCGACCGACGGCTGGACCGATGGCATCGCGTCCAAACCGCTCCCGAATTGCGTCCAGGGCAACGCCCAGCTGGCGTTTGGGGCGCGCGCTCTCTGCGAATAGGTCCAGCTGAGATGGCTGCGTCGCGCTCAGCTGCGAGATCGACACGCCGAGTAAGCGCACCGGTTCACTGATCTTGGCAGCGTCCCAGAGCTCGAGCGCGACCCTGCGGATGACAGCACCGTCATCGGTCGGCAAGCGCAGTGTCTTGGCGCGCGTGAGCAGCGGGTAGACTGGTTCATCGCCGTCTTCGCCGGGAATGCGGGCGGCGCGGCGAGTGCGCGCTTGGCCGAGTTTGATCTTGAGCGTGATCGTGTGACCCACGTAGCCCGAGCGGCGTAGGCGCCGTGCCACTTCGTCGGCGTGGGCGGTGAGCGCCGCGCTCACCAGCTCACGCTCGATGATGTTCACGTCGAACGTGTTTTCCTCACCGATCGACTTGGCGACGCGCGACGATACGACCGGCCTCTCGTCGTGTCCGGCGGCCAGCGCCTGCAACTCGGCCGCCCGCTCCCCCAATTCGCGCGCCAGCTGGGTGGTGTCGTAGTTGACCAATTCACCCAGCGTTTTCAGCCCCAAGCGCTCGAGCTTTTGGGCCAGCACCGGGCCCACGCCCCATAACCTTCGCAGCGGCAGAGGCGCCAGCAAGGCACGGACCTCATGCGCCGCGACGACACGTAGGCCATCGGGCTTGGCCAAGGTGCACGCGATTTTCGCGACCAGCTTGTTCGGTGCCACGGCCACTGTCACCGCTAGGTCGGTCCGATCTCGGACGCGCTGCTTGAGCTGGGTTGCGAGCTGCAGCGGCCCCCCAAACAAACGCTCCGATCCGGTGATGTCGAGGAACGCTTCATCCAGCGCGATCGGCTCGATCTCGGGCGTGAATTCGGCAAAAACCGCGTGCACTTGCTCGGAGACTTCGGCGTAACGCGCCATGTTTGGCGGCAGGAACACGCCGTCCGGGCACAGCGCGTGTGCACGAAAGCCGGGCATCGCCGAGCGTACGCCGTATTTACGCGCTTCATACGAGGCGGCCGAAACCACCCCGCGGGCTGAGTTGGCCCCGACGATCACCGGCCGGCCACGCAGCTCTGGATGATCGCGCTGTTCGATCGACGCATAAAACGCGTCCATGTCCGCGTGCAGAATGAAGCGCGACCCGAACCGAGCCGAGGTCACGGCTGCAGCTTGGAGTCGCTCTTGGACTCCTCGAACAGACTCGCCCCCGGGATGAAGCGCAGGGGCACGCTGCCCGTCTCGCCGATGCGATTTTTGTACACGAACAACTCCATCGCGCGTGCTCCGTCCTCGACAGGTGTGCGCGGCAGTGAACGCAACTCTGCCGCAATCGTGACCGCAGGGGCGACGAAGTCGGCGTGACGGGAAAGCGTGGTGAAGACGACGGCGCAACCCTGGTCGGCGATCCTTCGCAGATCGTAGGCCACGTGGGTAACGCGGCCTTCCATGCTGCCGTTGGCCGACGCAGCGTGCGAGACCGAGCCGCTACCGATGGCCGAAAACGCCTCGATATCATCGACCACGAGCACAGCGCGTTCGTGGCGCGACCACTGCTGCGCTGCGCACTCGGCCAGTGATTGCGTCGATTCCAAGCCGCGTGCGCGGTACAAGTGCAGCTGCGCGCCGACTTTTTTGACCACGGTCTCAACCGAGTCCGCGACCGCACGGTGCGTCGCAGCGCCTTGCCAGGCTTGGCCCGACCAAATCATCCCGTAAGGTGTGTTTACTTCGGGGTACTCGCGGTAGAGCGCGCGGGCAGTGAGCCGAGCCATCACTTCGGTGGCATCCAAGGATGCGCTCGCGAACACCACGCCCGCCTTGGCCCGTGCGGCCATGTAGCCAATCAACAGCCCGAACGCGGTACGCCCAACACCCGGCGCACCAGCGAGCGCCAGCACGGTTCCGCTGCGCAGGCCACCGTGGAGCATCCGGTCGAGCGTCGGGAAACCCGTACTGGTGGCTGGAGCGTGCGAACCGAGGCGCGTGGTGACGTCGACCTGCATCGCCGTCAGTGCGATGGCCGCCGCGCCACCCGATCTGGGAATGTTGTCGGAGCTCACTGCCGGAGGATAGCCGACTCGGCGACGGGTATCCCGGGACTGGCCAAAACCCGCCGCAAATCGGCCGTGGCCGCAGCAGCTGGACGCGGGCGAGACAGCGAAGTCGAGACAAACATCTCATTTCGGGACCCCGACCTCGCATATTTCCCTGGTTTTTGTGTGGCACGCGCTTCGCACAAGGGAATGGCACGCACATGCCCAAGAAACGCACACTCTCCGCGCCACCCCTGGCGCTCGCCCTGGACGGCAGCCTACTTCTGAACGCTTCCGGCCAAATCGATCCTGCTCTCTTCGCCAAGTTGGCGCAGGCCCTCTCCGTTCGACCGAGCGAGCTGTTCGTTGGAACACGGTTACCACCCGCACAGCGCAGCCAAGCGCTCGATCGCCTCGATGATGCGGGCGCTGAAGCCGCAGCCCGCATCCATGGGCTCGGTGCGCAAAGTTCTAGCCGGAGCAGATCACGTAAGACCTACAAAAAGGTCTGAGGTGCGACACACAAATGCCCTTACGATACCCCATCACCCATGGGGAAAATCTCGACCGACACCGCCATTGCATTCAAGTCCTCGCTAAAGACTGGAGCTGAACGCTTTCTCGCCCAAGCCCTCGCCCACGCGTTGGCCCAAGGCTTCCGCACTCCCGATGATTTCCTGAGGCACTTCAAGCCTCTCGACCTGATGGTCGCGCTCGAGTCGGCGCATGAATTGCGCGCCGAGATCTTGGTCAAGGCTGCCGGTGTCCACCAGAAGATCGCGATCAAGAAGTCGACCACTTCTGGTGCAGAAGATCTGCGCATCGCAATCGAAGAAGGGCTGACTGACGCGGCTTCCATCATGGAGCTGTTTCCGGCAGACGATCGCGTGCGCTACTTGGAAGCGCCTCGCCTGTGGTCGTTCCTGGTCGAAGACGAATTTTGGTCGACGCTGAACGCGGAAGCGAACCGCGAGCGCGCCATCGGTCGCATGACCTTCACGCTCGAGAACGCGCTGCGTGAGGACTTGATCTCGTTGGCGGATATCGCCGACGGCATCACCTTCGAGATGCTGTCCACGCGTCTCCCCCACAAAGAACTTCAAAAGCTGGTTGCCCATGCGCTGAAGCTCGGTCGTGAGCGCAAGCCGTTGACGGAAGAGGCACTGCTGGATAGCGTGTCCCTCGCGCAAATCGTCGGCTACGTGCCACTCGAGCACGTGTGGAAATCGGTGATCGTCGAGCGCGTGGCCAAGCCCGCGGGCTTCCTGGCGGTCTCGGCAGCGGTCGAGGCCAAACCGCCATCGACCCCGAACGGGCCGAGCGCTCGCGGCTCGTCGGTACCGACCGCGCCCTCCGCGAAAGAAGAGCCGGCCGCGGACGCTCGCAAATCGGTACCTCCGCCGAAGCCGCCCAGCGGCGCGCCACGCAAACCAGAAGACAGCTTGGCGGAAATGGCTGCCGCGGAAGACGACGTGGACAAGCTGATTCAAAACGCGCAGCGACCCGCTCCAGAAGAGGAAGCGCGGCGTCGTGTCTTGGAGAAGCTCGCCGGCATCAGCCGTTTGCCGCCCCACCACGAGGCCCTGACCACGCCCGTACTGCTCTCGATCGAGTCGATGTATGCGGAGCTATTGAGCGCCTCGACCGACGAAGCACGCGAGCTCTGCATCCGTGATTCGTTCCCCAACCCGGCCCAGATGTCGAGCGCGTTGCTGGCGTTGATCGAGCTCTTGGATCCGAGCATCGACATCAACGACCCCGTAATCCGCGATGCCGACGTGGACTCGCTGATCAAAGTGGTGTTGTTCGAAGAGCGCCACCGCTACGAGCAAGCGCACCCCTCGTTGCGTCCGCCGCCTTCGGGCGGTGCCGCGCTGCCGCCTCCGACGGGCGGGACGCGACGCGGTGGATCCGCACCCGCTCCGCCACCCTTGCCGAGATCTGCCGGCTCGAGCGGCCCAAGCATGCCGCCCCCGCTGCCGCCCCCCGGCGGTGAAAAACGCGCTCGCTGAGCTCCTCCGGAGTCAGCTAGACGTGAGAGTCCAGAAGGCCGAGCCGGTTCCCCCGCTCGGCCTTCTACTTTTTTGATCGGCGCGCACCTTACGCTCAGGCTTTCTCTGCAGCGAACCAGCCCGATGCTCCGAGCGGTGCACGGCGCGCAATGCGCGGCATGTACTGGCCGGCAAAGATGCGCGCGCCGAGCTCGCTCCGACTAGCGATGCCCGTCTTTCGGAAGATCGACTTGATGTGATCTTTCACGGTGTGCACCGAGATCTTCAGATCGAGCGCGATCTCTTCGTTGCTCATCCCTCGCAGTAGTAACGGCACTACGCCTTCCTCGCGTGGACTCAAGTCGTGCGCACAGAGCACGATGGGCGCAATCTCGTGAGGTTGTGCGCGTTCCAACACGACCGCTACGCGGTTGCCGAGGAGCGTGCCGTGAACCGTCAGCCAGCGACCTTTCGAGGTCTGTAGGCGAGACACCGCGCTGCTCGCCGCGCCCTCGACGTTACTCCGCGCCCTTTGCACGACCGCGCAGATTGCGTGCGGCAATGGCTCACGTAGCTCACCCGAGAGCTCGTGCAGCCAGCGCTCGGCGGCGGCGTTCATACTCTCTACGACATTGCGATCGGCCGCGAAGAGCATCAGCCCGGGAGCCTCTGGCTCGCTCTCGGCAGGCGCGCCACGGAGGATCGAAAGGCGCAGCGCGTGCGCGATATCCACCGATAGCGCCTGCACGAGCTCGGCCTCGACATTGGAAAAGTCCGACTGTTGTCGCGAACGCAGCAGGTGCAGATAGCCCCAACAGCGGCCACCCGCCAGCAACGCGCAACGAAGCTCGTATGCGTAGCCGAGTGGCGCCAGCACATCACGCATGCGCACGCTCCGCTCGGCGCAATTGCGTGTCTCCCGACTCAATACGGCGACGTTCGACGCCCGCACAGCGAGATCGCGAAGCTTCGAGAAATCCGACTCTTGGTATTCAATCTCGAAGATTCGCGTTGCCATAGCGGCGGGCAAGCCATCGCCGACCGAGCCAGTGATCAGCAAGGTCGCAGGGTCGGCGGTGTTCACGCAATAGCCGTCGATGGGCAGCAATTTGGCAACGATCGCGCGAAACTCGCGGCGAAGGACCACCGAATCCGCCGCTCTTCCAGAAAGCTCGATGATGCTTTTGCGCGCGTTCGCGAGCGAGCGAAGAGTGGCAGGCGATATCCCTCTGTCGAGGGATGTTTCGGAATAGGCCATAGCGCTACCGTATCTTACAGCGCCGTTGGGCGTGCGCTAAGGGTGAAAGATCCCTCAGCCGAAGATCAGACACTCGTGAAGGAGGACAGTCCCATGGTGAGCAGCTACCCCATCGAGCAGTTGAAGGGTCCCCACGGAATCAAAATCGAGGAGCTAGGGTCGGGAGAGCGCGTCATTTTCGTGCACGGCGGTGGGCAAGCGGGAGCCGACGCTTGGAAACCACAGCTCTCGCTCGCTGCGCACTTCCGGCTGGTGATTCCGACCCGCCTTGGCTACCCCGGTAGCCCCGCCACGAATCGCGAAGACTTCGAAATCGACGCCATCCACATTGCTGAACTGCTTGGCGCGGGTGCACACCTCGTCGGCCATTCGTACGGCGCCGTAGGCGCCATGCTCGCCGCTGGCCTGCGGCCAGCATCCGTTCGCTCCTTAACGGTGATTGACGCTGCCTGCAGCGCGATCGCCCGCGGGAATGCAGTAGTGGATGACTATGAGCGGCAAATGCAGAAAATAGTGCAGGATCCGCCTCAAGACCCGGGGGTATTCGTGCGCGCGGTGTTCGGCGTATTGGATTCGAAGGCAAAGCTTCCAGACCCACTGCCACCTCCCCTGTTGGCGTTCGGCGAGCGGTTAAGGACATTGCGTTGGCCCTGGGAGGCAGCGATTCCACTCGACCGCCTGGGCGGCACACCGTTCCCCAAGCTCGTCATCTCGGGTGGGCGAAACCCACTCTATGAAGTGATCTCCGATGTGTTGCAGAAACGGCTAAATGCGGAACGCTTCGTCTTGGCCGACGCCGGTCATCAGATCGAGAACGCGGCCAGCGCGCTCACCGACCGCCTCGAAGCATTCCTCACGGCCAGCAGCTGAAGGGTTCGGCAAGCGGGTGTAGCCGCTCAGGCTTCACCCGCTTGCACTACTGTCGAAAACCGCCAGCCCGACGCAACCTTGCCCTGCGCAAGTAGCGCCTGTCGCTCAAGCTGGGCGAATTCCGACCCCCAAGTAAGCCGGCATCAACACCGCGAGCGGCCCCTTCACAGACAGCGCCTCCAGCTCCGCCACGGCCTCACTCGAGATCTCGAGCCAGCGTTTTTCCCCGACCCGCTCTCGAACGAGCGCGATCGGCGCAGCGCTGCGAGCAAACACGGACCAAAGCTCCGACACCGACGAGAACTGGAGATCGTGCGCGCGAGTGTGCACTCGAACATCTTCGAAGCCAGCGCTCAGCAAGGCCTCTCGCATCTCGTCGACGCTGCCCAGTGGTGCTGGCGCCGGAGGGATCCCTAGCTCCGGCGCGGCGTGCCTCAAAGCCGCGAACAACATCCGCAGCGCAGGAACGGCTTCGAACGGCGCCCAACTCGTAATGATCACGCGCCCACCCGGCGCGAGCACTCGATACATCTCGCTGAGCCCACGCGCGCGATCCGCGAAAAATATCAGACCGAAAATCGAGAACACCGCGTCGAAATCTGCCATGCCTCGGGGTAGCGCCTGTCCGTCTCCAGTGCGCGCGTCGATTCGGTGGCTGAGCCCTGCATGGGCGGCGCGCGCTTCGAGTTGCGCGATCATGTCACGCGAGAAATCCAACGCAGTGACGCTGAGCCCTTGCTTAGCCGCCAATAAGCTCAGCGTTCCGGGCCCGGCAGCGACGTCCAGCACCCTCGCGCCGTGGGCCAGTGGCGCGAGTTCGAGAGCATCGACCGCATAGTCCGCGCAATGGGGAGAAAAATCGCGCGTGTAGTCCGTGGCCACTAGATCCCACGCGTGCGGCAGCGCGAGTGGCGACGTCGCGAGTCGAGGAAGCGACATCGTCATGACCTCACCCCCTGCTCCGACTGCAAATGTTGGCCAATGCTAGCCGCAATGCGCTCGAGCGATGGTGAACGCATGATCGTGTAGTGGTCTCCGGCGAAGCGCTCGACTTTTTCCCAAGCCAGCTCTTCGTGGTCCGCAAAGCTTGAGTCTGCAGCGAAGGCGTGCACCGGGAAGTCCCGCTGCGGTAGGGGCGTGTATCTGAACAATGCCCGCGCGTTTCGTTCAAAAGTCAGAAACAGCCGCCGAAATGCCTCGAGCGAAAGCTCTTGCGGTAACCCGCCCGTTTCCAGCGCCCAGCGGTGAGCAAACCGAACCGACTCATCCGCGGGGGCCCCGCGCATCTCGCTGAGAAGCCTCGCTGGCGCCACCAGGGAACCACCCGTCATGTCGCCGAGGAAACGTACGATGAGCTGAGCGCGGTCGATCGCGCCAGCGCCCGGAGCGGGCAAGCGACTATCGATCACGAAGGTGTAGTCGACGGGCTCCCCCGCGACGCGCAGGAGCCTAGCCATCTCTACCGCCAAGAAGCCACCCAGCGACCAACCACCGAGCCGATACGGCCCGTGCGGCACCACTTCTCTCAATGCAGTGACGTATCTGGCGGCCATCTCCGGCAACGTGGTCGGCTGAGTGTCTCGGTCATCCGCTTGAAGTCCGTAAACTGGGGCATCGCTCCTCAGCACGCGCACAAAATCCCGGTAGCAGAGCACGTTGCCGCCCACCGGATGAACGAGCACGAAGGGCGTACCCACCCCCGGACGAAGACACACTAGGCTTTTCGACGCGGCAGACACCGATCCCAATAGCGATGCTTGTTCGCGCAGTTTGGAGTGCGAGAACAAGGAAGAGATGGGCAGTTCTTGGCTTAGCCGGGAAGAGACCGCGGCGGCGAGGCGCACGGCCAAAAGCGAATCCCCTCCCAACGCAAAAAAGTCGTCGTTCGCCCCCACCCGGTCCAGCCGCAAAACATCGCACCACACCCGTGCGAGTGACGCCTCGAGTCCATCGCAAGGAGCGACGAACTCAGGCCGATGCACCGCTTCGGTTTGCGTCAAGCGAGAGCGATCCACTTTTCCGTTGGACGACAATGGCAGCGCTGCCACGATCGCGACGCGGGCGGGCACCATGTAGGCGGGCAACGTCGCGCCCAAAAAACCTCGCAGCGCGTCTTGATCGAGTGGCACGGCTGGGTCGAGCGGAACGACGTGAGCAGAGAGCGTTTTGGCCCCGGTCCGTTCGCCGACCGCGGTCACGACTGCGGTTCGAACGCCCGGTGCTCGCTCGAGGGCGCGTTCGATCTCACCGAGTTCGATGCGAAAACCCTGAACCTTCACTTGCGCATCTTCCCGGCCCAAAAACTCGATTGCACCGTCTGGCAGTAACCTGCCGACATCGCCCGTTCGGTATAATCGTTGTTTCGTGCGCGGGTGCGTCAAAAAGCGTTCGGCGGTTCGCACGGGATCCCCAAAGTAGCCGTGAGCGACGCCGACACCACCGATGTAGATCTCACCGGGTACCCACACCGGCCGAGCTTCGAGCGCGTCGTCCAGTACGTAGACTTGCTGGTTCGCCATCGGGGTGCCGTAAGGGATGCTCGGCGCATCTGCGGGAACGCCGTCAGTCGGATATAGTATCGACCAAATCGAGGCTTCTGTCGCGCCACCCAAACTCATCACGCTTGCGCGAGGAGCCAGACCTCGAATCGAATCCGGCAGGCGCACCGGGATCCAATCTCCACTAAGCATCACGAGGCGAAGTTGCTCGCCGAGCCGATGATCACGGGCGCCGGCATATTCCACGAGGAGTTGCATCAGCGCAGGCACCGAGTTCCAAATGGTGACCCGTTCCCGCGCGAGGAGTTCCAGCCAATGTGCCGGATCGCGCGCGGCAGACGGTGGGGGAATGACGATGGCTCCTCCTGCCGCCAGCAGCCCGAACACATCGTACACGGAGAGATCGAAGCTCAAGGATGACAACGCGAGCACGCGATCGGTGGCAGCAACCGAAAAGCGTTCATTCACATCCAGCACTGTATTGACTGCGCCTTGCTGCGAAATCATCACTCCCTTGGGGATGCCGGTCGAGCCCGAGGTGAAAATCACGTAGGCCAGATCGTCGGGCGCCGTCTCGATCGTTCGGGGCAGCTCCTCGGCCTCGAGCGCCCCATCGATGTTCAGGTGCTGGAATCCTTCGGGCCAGGCGATCAGGGATTCGATTCGCTCTTGGGTGAGCGAAAGCCCTGGTTCGCATTGTCCGAGTAGGAAGCCAATTCGCTCCGCTGGCAGTGCTGGATCGATGGGCAAGTAGGCTGCACCGGCGAGACCTACGGCCAATACGGCTACAATCTGTTGCCAGCCCTTTTCCATTACGACGGCCACCAGACGATTGCGCCGCGCTCCGCGCCGCACGAGCCAAGCCGCGACGGCGGTCGCACGCTCCGCGAGCTCCGCGTAGCTCAAGCGCATATCAGCAGCGATAACCGCAGGCGCATCGGGCGTGCGCCGCGCAGAAGACATGAACAGCCCGTGCAATGTGGCGCTGCTGAATTCGCGCTTCGTGTCGTTCACCGCTGCCACCAGCTGGCTACACTCAGCGGGCGTCATGCGCGGGGGGGCCGCCCATGCTGCGGGATCGTGCACGAGCCGATCGACCAATGCACCGTAGGCGTCGAATGCGGCATCGAGCAGGCCTGGCGGAAACAGCTCCTCGACTGCGTCCCAATTGAGCACGACTCTGCCACCGTCCTCGAGAACTTGGTGGTCGAGCCACACGTGAGGCGTATCCAAAGCACCGAATTTCAGGCGTTCCAGCCAACCGAGGCCCTCGGAATTCGTTGAATCGAGCGCGCTCGCGAACACCACGGGCGCGCGCGCCCTGGGGCTGGCCTGCTCGGAGGCGTTGAGCTCACGCACCACGACCATCCCGCTCACCGCAGCATGCTCCAGGTCAGCGAGTAGCTGGCGTCGGAGCCGACGCGCGTTGTCGACGAAGCTGTCGCGCGGATCCACCTCCACGCTCAGCAGCGTAGTGGACGCGAAGTTGCCTACGACGCGCGCAAAATCGGGGTGCAGCGCAGGCCGATTCAAATGCATCACGTTCAGCAAGAACCGAAAGTGACGCGAGAACGCAGCGAGCGTGGCGGCGTAGGCGGAACAGAGGGCGACACTCGCCGTCAGCCCCGCCTCGGTACAGTTCGCCTTGAAGGTTTGCCATTCCGTTGCAGCAATTTGCTTCGTTCTTCGCCTAAAGCGATCTGGACGGGCGCTTTCCGTCGCAACCAGCGGCAACTCGGGCGCACTCGGGAGATCCGCGAGGCGAGCGCGCCAATAGGCGAGCGACGCGGCATAAGCGGTCGAATTGCGCGCTTCGGCGAGCGCCTCGGCACACTGCTTGTAGGAGATGCCGAGCGGCGGCAAGCTGGCCGCGGGGTTTCTATAGAGTTGCATCCCCTCTTCAATCAGCGTCCTCAAGGAGGTGCCGTCAATGACCATCAGGCTCGCGCAGACGAAGAGCACCCACCCGGAGTCCGTCTGCTGACAGGCAATCGCGAAAGGGGAGCCCCCGAAAGGATCTATCGAATCCCCGGCCATCGAAGTACGCTTACTCAACCGCCGGGCCGCGAGCAGCTCGCGCGATTGGCCGCGCAGATCCTCCTGAGCGATGGCAAGCGGCCGATTCGGGAGCACCCGTTGTGAGCCATCGCGCGAGAACTGAGCCCGAAGCGCGTCGTGGCGCGCTATCAGCCGGGAGACCACCTGCTCGAGGCGCGCGACGTTCAGCTCAGCCAACTCGAACTCGAAGTAGATGCGTGCCGGCAGATTGGACAGGCCGCCGATTGCAGCGTGGCCCAACATGTAAGCGTGCTGTAGCTCCGTCAAGGCGAACCCCGCGTCCGAGTGTCCTTCGGCGCTGCGCGAGCGCTTCCGCTCGGTCAGCGAGGAGATGACGGCTAGCTTGTTTTCTGCCAAGCGTGCCTTGAGCTGCGAGGTCATCGTGCCCTGTGGAGCGCGATAGCGAAGCTCTCCTCCGTCCACCCAAAGTTCTACATTGTGATTACCCAACTCGACGATCAACGCATTGGCCTCGGACATATTCACCTCCCAGCGTGTGCATTCGGCGGATCCCACGATTTGGCCCCGGATTTTACACGGGGCACTAGATGCTTCCCTCCTCCATCATGGCTTCTACACGCGCCGGGCTGGCCGCTACTGGCTCCGCGCTGACTAGCTTCCCGGCGATGGCCGCCGACAGAGACGGCACGGTCGCGTCATCGAGAATATCCAACAGGGATGCGCGCACGCCCGTAGCTTGCAAGATCCTTTCTACGAGCTCCATCGCCATGAACGAGTCGAGCCCGACGCGGCTGAGCGGCAAGTCGGCGATGTCTTCTCTTGCGATGTGAAGAACCTCGGTCAGTGCGTCGCGCAAGAAAGAATCGATGAATGCCAAGCGTTGCGATGAAGAGAGAGCCGAGAGTGCCCGGCGCGCGACCGAAGAAGAAACGATGGCAGATGCAAGCGAACCGCTACTCTGTGCTTTGCTGGGCGAGCTGCCCGTCGTTCGCCCACGGAGTGGCTGAAAGCGCACGCCCTCACAGCTGACCAGGCGAGCGCCGGCTTGGTCGAACAGATCCAGGCGCGCAAGGGCGGCACCTCCCGCCTCGACGCGCTGTTCTGCGCGCGCGCAGACAGCCAGGCGCCATGGGCCGTGCAGGCACAGGCTGCGGAACCCAACGATGATCCGAGGCGTCGAATCACTCAAGCACGGGACCATGGTCGACTGAAACGCGCTATCGATGAGTGCGAGCGGAATGCCCTCGGGTTCGCCAGGTTTAGGCTGCTTTGCGCATTCGAGTACGGCGCTGCTGGTGCTGCCGTCGACGAATAGCGCCTCCAAGCCGCGGCAGGCCGGACCAAGATCCACTTCCCGCTGCGCCAGCTGCTCGTAAAAGTCACGAACCGAGAGTTCGCGCGCCTTTGCACTCCTGACCGGCAATGGGGCAGAACCTTCACCGATCACTCGTTCTTGCGCGGTGCCCGTCGCGTGAACTCGCCACGGGCTGCCCGTGCGTGCGCCGCTGACTCGACTGACAACGCGGAACGCCGCGCCGTTGGCCTGCGGCTCGAGCAAGACTTGGACGTCTTGACCTTGGCCCTCGCTCAAGATCAGCGAATCCCCCAGGAAGAAGTCGACCACTTGCGCACAGGGCTTGCCGAACCCGAGCTCGAACGCACTAGAGATCAAGGTCAAATACACCACGAGGTTGACCAGGGCGCCTCCTCGGACGCGGTGATCGGCGACCAGTGGCATCTCGGCGAGATCGAACGACGTCGCAAAAACGAGCAAATCGAGCGCAGGTGACTCGACTGGGCGAAGCTCGTACCATCGGGCCTTGTGCGGACTAGCGTATGCCGATGAAGCATTCGAGCCGAGAGCATCGGTCGCATCCAACCAATAGCGCCGCCGTTCGAATGGGTAGGTCGGAAGCGCGGCTTTGGGGGACGGGCCCAACTCGCGAGACAGCGCATCCGCGTCGAAATCCCCACCGCGCTCGAAGATCTGTCCGAGACCGCGAAGCAACGAGAGCAGCACATCGCCACCGCGTTGCGCGGAAGGCAGCCAGAGCGGAGCGTCTTCGCCGACCAAGCGCTTGCCGAGTGCGATCAGCTGTGGGAGCAGCCCGATCTCCACGAACCCATCCGGATTGCCATCTGTGGCCGCGCGGAGGGCGGCGGCGAAACGTACGGGGCGGCGGAGGTGATCGCGCCAGTACTCGGCGCTCGCGATTTCGCCCGCCGTCGCGGGTCTCCCAAGCAACCCCGAGTGAATCACCAACTGCGGTGTGTCGAACGTCACTTCCGAGACGGCGCGCTGGAAGGCATCCAACACCGGCTGCATTTGCTCTGAGTGAAACGCGTGGGTTACGTCCAGACGCTTCACACGGATGCCATCTGCTCGCAGCGCTTCCAGCAACGGAGCGAGGGCTTCGTCCGAACCCGAAATAACGAGGTCGTCTGGGCCATTATGCGCTGCGATCGAGACGCGCGGATGGGCACGCAACGCCTCACTCATTCGAGCTTCGTCGAGCTGCACGCGCCACATCGATCCCGGCGCAGCCAGTTCGTCCATCAGACGAGCGCGCGCAACGACGAGCGCAAGGCCGCACTCACTCGACACCAGGCCGGCGGTGCACGCCGCAGCGTACTCGCCCAAACTGTGCCCGAGAACACCGCTCGGTCGCACTCCCAACGCCTTCCACAAGGCAACGAGGGACATCTGTACAGCGAACAGAGCGGGCTGCGCGCGACGCGCAGACGACCGTACTACGACGTCTGCTGACATAGCGTCGTCGAGCGGCGGTTCGCCCAGCGCGACCAGCATTCGACTGAACGATTCCATGGACGCGCGGAACGTGGGGCTGGCCAGCTTCAAGCGCCGCACCAGATCCCCGTCGTAGGAGCCCTGACCGCTGAACAGGAACACGAGACTGGGCCTTCGGTTGGCAGCGGAGCGAAGATGCCCGCCATCGACCAACCGTTGGAGCTCTACGCTCAATTCGGCATTGCTCTCGGCCACGATCGACGAGCGAATTGGTAAGGGCATCCGACCCGCGTTGGCCGTATCGCAAACGCTGGCCAAGGGCGGCGCGTCGGGTCGCGCGAGCCACGCGACATAGCGCGAAGCAAGCTCGCGCAACGCCTTGTCCGACCGGGCAGAGACAGTCAGTAACGATGGGCCGGGCCGCGCGGGAGCATCCTCCCGTGCTGGAGCTTGCTCGATCACCACGTGGGCATTGGTACCGCTGAACCCGAACGCGCTCACCCCCGCGATGCGCCGTTCGTGCGCGGGCCACGGCGTCAGAGTGTCGGGAATGACGATCGGAGCATCCTCCGCGCCGAGGTACGGGTTGCGCTTCTTCAAGTGGAGATGCGCCGGAATTTGTCCCTGCTCGAGAGAGAGCACGACTTTCATCAGCCCAGCGATACCCGCGGCCGCCTCCAAGTGCCCGATGTTCGTTTTCACCGAACCGATGAGCAGCGGGGGCACTTGCGCTGGCCGCTGGCCGAACACCGCAGCGATCGCTCCGAACTCGATCGGATCTCCGAGCGGCGTTCCCGTTCCGTGCGTTTCGACGTAACCCACCTGATCGGCTTCGACCCGAGCGGCACGCAACGCATCGCTGACCAGGCGTCGCTGGGCCGCGCCATTGGGTGCGGTGAGGCCATTGCTCTTGCCGTCGTTGTTCAGGGCCGAGCCGCGAATCACTGCACGAATTCGATCTCGGCGCGCCGTGGCATCGCCCAGGCGTCGCAAAATGATCACTGCGCAACCTTCGCTGCGCACGAAGCCATCCGCAGCCTCGTCGAACGCGCGACACTTACCGACATGCGACAACGCGCGCGCTCGACTCAAGTAGATGGATAACGCCGGATCCAGCAGCGCATTGACCCCCGCGACGATGGCCAGATCGCAATCCCTTTCGCGCAAACTTTGACAGGCGAGGTGCACTGCCACCAGGGACGACGAACACGCGGTATCGACCGTGATGGCCGGCCCCTGGAGTCCAAGCGCATACGCAATGCGGCCGGAAGCAATGCACGGCGCAGAACCCGTCAGCGAATGCACGTCGATACGCGCAGAGTCCGGCGAGCTCATATGGCGGCGTTCGTAGTCGCGGGTGGCCATTCCGACGAACACACCGGTGCGGCTCCCCGTGAGCTTTACGGAAAGATCTCCTGAATCTTCCAGCGCAGTCCACGTTTCTTCGAGCAGCATGCGTTGCTGCGGATCGAGGTGCTCCGCCTCGCGCGGAGAAATATCGAACAGCCCAGCATCGAAGCGGTCAATCCCTTCGACGAAGCCCCCGTGCGCCGCGTAGGTCCGGCCCGGAGCCTTGGGATCGGCGTCGAAATACGCATCGCCGCTCCAGCGTTCGCGCGGGATCGGCGTGATCGCGTCCTGTTCGCGGCACAAAAGTTGCCAGTACTCGTCTGGAGTCGTGACGTGCCCGGGAAGACGACATGCCATGCCGACGATCGCAATCGGCGCAGCCGCACGATCCTCCAGTTCGGCGAGCCGAATTTGAAGGCGTTGCAGCGCCTGGCGGCCGCGATCGAGCGCGCGCGCATCGACGGTCGAGCTATCGTTCATTGCTGCATTCCTTCTTCGAGCGAAATATTGGCAAACAGCAACTCGTGCGCGAGCTCCGAGTCGGCCAAGTCGGCCAATAGCTGTAGATCATCGCGCGTCGAGCTACCGGACACCGACAACGAACCGATGCCCTCGTCTTGATCGACGGCGCGCACGAGTTCGGAGGCAAGCGCCGATACGCACGGGTAGTCGAACAAAATAGTTGCTGGCAAACGACGCTCGAGCGCAGTCGCAAGCGAGTTGCGCACGACGACGGCCATGAGCGAATCCATTCCGAGCTGTCGAAAAGGCACGTCGAAGCGAAGCTGGCCAGCAAGGCCGAGCGTCGAACCGACACAGCGCGCGATGGCTTCTTCGATGACCGCTTGGCGCTGAGCACGTGGGGAGGCTCGCAGTGCCTCGAGCAGGACCCCGCGCTTTGGCGCGGCGTCCGCCGGTGTGGCGTAGCCGGAGAGCATCGCGCAGGGCCTCCCGTCCACATGCGCAAAGCCGCGGGCCAACGCCGCGCGATCGCCAATGGGCATCGCGACTAGGTGCGGCTCTCGGCAGCCGAGTAACGACATAGCCAGATCGTGACCGGTGCTGGCATCCAATGAACTCAGGCCGCGACTGGCAAGCCGGTCGCGATGAGTCACGCTCAGAGCGCTGACCATCCCGCCGTCGTTCCAGGGCCCCCAGGCAATGCTGAGCGCCGGCAGTCCGGCCGCAGCGCGCTTTCGAGCGAGCGCGTCGAGCCCCGCGTTGGCGGCGGCGTAATTGGCCTGGCCGGCGGGACACAGGGTGCCCGCAACGGAAGAGAAGAGGACGAAAAAGTCCAATGCATAACAAGCCGTGAGGGCGTGCAAGTTGAATGCCCCCGTGACCTTGGGCGCCACGACCTGCAGGAACCGCTGGTCGCTGAGCCCTGTAATCAAGCCGTCGTCGAGAACGCCCGCAGCGTGCACGATACCTCGTAGCGGCGGAAGACTATTAGACACCTCCTGCAGTAGCTCCGCGACTGCCACGGGCTCCGAGACGTCCGCGGCGATCGTTCGAACGACGGCCCCGGAGCGAGTGAGCTGCTCGATTCGAGCAAGCGCGCCAGGATCGGGAGAGCGGCGCCCGATCAGCGCGAGGTGCTGCGCGCCCCGTGCGAAGAGCGTCTCGGCCAGACCGAGCCCGAGCGAACCGAGACCACCCGTGATCAGATAGGTTGCATCTCGGCGCAAGCAGAGCGGCTCGACATCGACGGACACGGGGACGAGCCGCGGGCTGTTTCGAGCGGTTCCCCGATAGGCAACGGCGTCGCCGGCCGGCTCGCCGCGGCCCAGTTCACTCATGAGCGTCGTTACGTCGCGGGTGTCGTTGGGCACCGGATCGAGATCGATTCGCACGACGGTTTGTTCTGGATGCTCAAAGGCGACGCTGCCCCAAAGTGCCCAAGCCATCGCTTGCAGCACGCGGTCTCCACCGCGCCCGCCGACGCTCTGTGATCCGCGCGTGGCGACCCAGGTGCGCGGCGCATGCCCCGCGAGCCGTGCCAACGCAGTGACCAACCGCGATGCCGATTGCCAGGGCCGAGCGCACGCCTCCGCGGAGGAAAGGCCAAACCGCTCCTCGATTGCCCCGAGATCCAGATCCCATAGCACGAGCAAACGCGGGTCGACCGCTGCACCGCGTGCGCATAGTGTCGAGCGGAGTGCGCGCCATAGGTCATGATCCGTCGTGAGCTCGACGAAGTGCTCATGTGCGTCCACCGGGGACCCCGCGCCGAGGAATACCAACGATACTTCGGCGCCCCGCGCGCGAAGCTCGCCGGCTACGGCTCGACCGAGCCCCGCGCGGTCAGCGAGAATCACCCAAGGCCCCGTGGCGCCACCCAATTCGGTCTCGGTCGCGGTTACGGGTTCTTGGATCCATTCGACTCGATGCAGCAGGGTGGACGTAGCAGCATCATCCTTCGCAGAACAAACGCTGCTCTCGGCCGGCAAAGAAGCGGGCGCTTCACGCCAGAAGCGCTCTCGCAGCCACGGATGACTCGGCAGATCGAACGCGGCGCGTGACCCCTCGCCGAAGAGACGCAGAAAATCCAACGGTTGACCGCAGGCATGAAGCGCGCTGAGCGATCCGAGCAAACACGCAACTTCGCGAGTTTCTCGGCGCAGCGATGCGATGACATTGACGGTGACGCCGGCTGCTTCGGCGCACTGACTGATGGGCAACGCGAGGATCGGATGGGGGCCAATATCGATGAAGGTGCGAGCACCCTGCGCCAGGAGTTGGCCGATCACCTTCGCAAATTGCACGACGTCACGGACGTTGCCGGCCCAATACGCGGCGCCACACGAGGCGTCACGGATACGCTCGCCGCGCGAGGTGGACCAAAGCTGAACCGAAGGCGCGTTCGGGCGGATCGCGCAAAGCGCCTCAACCAGCTCTCCCAAGATTGGGTCCATCCGAGCGCTGTGAGCGGGTAGGTCGACCGCGATGCGATGGGTTCGAACTCCCCGAGACTCTGCCCGGTTTACCACGCCAGCGACGGCGGCAGCGGTTCCGCTGATCACGGTGGTCGAGGGCGCGTTCACGGCGGCAATCGAAACCTCCCCATTCGATCGCGCAACTTCGGCTTCTAGCTCGGCGCTGGGCACATCGATGGTGGCCATCGCGCCAGTTCCCATCATGCGTTGCATCAAGCGCCCGCGATGAATTGCGACACGCGCACTGTCTTCGATCGACAGTACACCGGCCGCGAACGCGGCCGCCACTTCACCCGCGCTGTGGCCGACAACCACTGACGGTGTTACTCCCCAGCTTCTCCAATGCTCGGTGAGCGCGACTTGGACCGCCGTCAAAGCCGGTTGTGCGCGGTCGCTCGCTCCGAGCCAAGCGTCGTTCGAATCGCGCAGCAGCTCGAGCAGGGACCAGCCGGCTTCGGCCCGAACCACGCCATCGAAGATCTCCAATGCGCGTCGTGCGGCGTCCGACCCATCGAGCAGGCCAGCCCCCATACGCGCCCACTGCCCGCCTTGACCATCGAAAACGAATACTGGCCCAACATTGGACGGAGGACCTTCTCCGAGGCTGAGTCTTGGCGACGGCTCACCGGCGCAGAACGCTCCGAGCGCATCGAGCAAGTCAGTCGTGGTTTCGGCGGCCACGGCGGCTCGGAAAGCGTATCGAGAACGACGCTGAGAGGCTTCGCGACAGAGCTCGTCGAGGTCGACATTCCTACCCTTTTCGGATAACCAAGCTCGGTAGCGTTCGATTAGCTCACGACGCGCCGCCTCGCTTCGGGCGGAGAGCACGAACATGCTGCCCCCGCGAGCGGCCATGAGCACACCGGGCGAGCGCTCGACTTCCGAGATCGGCGCTTCGGCAAGCAGGGCGTGGGCGTTGGTTCCACTAATGCCGAAGGAACTGACCCCCGCGACACGACGCCGAGCGCTTCGCGGCCAAGGCCGGGCTGCCGCTACGACGGCGGCGGGAATGGATTCTAACTCCAGCAACGGGTTGAGCGTTCGATGGTGCAGAGTCGCGGGCAGGGATTCATACTTCAGCGCCAAAGCGACTTTGAGTACGCCAGCGATACCAGCGGCAGCTTCGAGGTGGCCAATCTGAGTCTTGACCGAGCCCAAGAGCAGCTGGTTTTCCGCGGTCCTCCCTTCGGACAAGACCGCGCCGAGCGAGCTCACCTCGATCGGATCTCCGAGCGGCGTGCCCGTACCGTGAGCCTCGACATAGTTGACGTCTTTTGGCTCTAGGCGGGCGTCGGCGAGGGCGGCGCGAAGTAAGGATTGCTGAGCAACGCCATTGGGGGCCGTGAGCCCACTGCTCGCTCCGTCTTGATTGACCGCGCTACCCAAAATCAAGGACAGAACGCGATCACCGTCGCGCCGAGCATCCGACCATCGCTTCAGGACGAGAACCGCGCACCCCTCGCCGCGACCGTAGCCGTCCGCGGCGGCGTCGAAGGTCTTGCATCGGCCGTCCGGCGACAGCGCCTTTGCACGGCATAGGCTGACCCCAATCTCCCAATTGAGGATCAAGCTCACACCACCGACCAAGGCAAGTGAGGATTCTCCTCGACGCAGACTCTGCATTGCCAAGTGCAGGGCCACGAGCGATGACGAACAGGCGGTATCGACGACGAGCGCCGGGCCTTGCAAGTCGAAACTATATGCTACGCGGCCCGCGGCGAGGCTGATGTCCGAACCGGTAAATGCGTAAGCGTCATTGCCATCCCTCGACCCGCTGCGCAAACCGAACTGCGCATAGTCCTCGGTGCCCGCGCCCACGAACACCCCCGTCGCGCTGCCAGCTAAGCTGTGCAAAGGCAGCCCTGCGTCCTCGAGCGCGTCATGAGAGGTTTCGAGCAATATGCGCTGCTGGGGGTCGAGCGCTATGGCTTCGCGCGGGGCAATTCCGAAGAAGCCGGCATCGAACCGGTCGATGCTCGAAAGATAGGCACCATCTCGCTGAAAAGCTCGCGAAGGGCGATCCGGATCGCGCAAGGCAGCCGGCGCCAGATCTACTCGCGAGGTCGGCGGTGGACGCACCGCGTCGAAGCCTCCCGCTAGGAGCGCCCAGAAATCGGCTGCGCTATTCACCTCAGGGGGCAAACGACAGCCCACGCCGATGATCGCAATGGGCTCGGAACCTTGATCCTCGAGTTGACGCACGCGAGCCCGCAGCTCACGAATCGCGAGGAGCGCCCGTTCCATCGTCGAGCGAGCGCCACTCCCCTCACCGTTCATGGCGACACCGCTTCGAGCTGTGACAGCTCGCTCAGCAGCGCGAGTTCGACGTCATCGCCCGACCACGAGAGTGCTCCATCCCCGCGCGCCGCGCGTCGCTCAGATTGTGGATCCGCGCTCGTCAGGCTCTGATTTGCCAAATGAGTCGAAAGCTTGCGCACGGTCGGATAGTCGAAGACGACACTGATTGGCAGTGTTCGCGCAAGATCTCGCTGCAGCTCGAGACGAAGGCGGGTAACCAACAAGGAATCTAGACCAAGCTCGAAAAAGCCTTGCTGGACATCGACGGTCTCGTTCGTGGCAAGCATCAACAGGGCGGCGACATGCTGAGTTATGTGCCTCTCCAAAAGCAGCTGCGGGTCACCAGCGGACCTCAATTGTTCGCCGAGGCTCACCCCCTCCTCGATTGGCTCGTCTACCGTCCGCGGATCGGTCGCATCCGTAACCGCAGACGCGTCCGAAGATCGAGCTACGCCGAGCGCTTCGTTGGTGACCTCAAGCCAGTAACGTCGGCGTTGCCACGGGTAGGACGGCAGCACTGCTCGCGGCTCGGTCACGGCGCGCGCCGGCAGAGTCGAGTCGTGACCAATTCTGTACAGCTCCGCGACGACCTCGAGCAAGGACGTGACTTCGGCCTTGCCACGTCGCAAGGTGGGCACCGTATGCCCTTCACAGCCACGCTCCTCCAGGCATTGCATCACGGCTGAAGACAACGCCGGATGTGGGCTCACTTCGATGAAGGTCGTGTGCCCCGACTCGATGAGGACATCGATAGCCTTCGAAAAGCGAACGGGTTCGACTACTTGTTCGGACCAGTAAGCGGCGCCCAACTCGGAGCCGTTGACCCTCCGACCATGCACCGTAGAGATCAAGTCGATGCGCGAGTTTCGAGCTTGCAGCCGCGTGAGCGCACGGGCGAGCTCGGCGGCGGCGGGTTGCATCTGTGGGCAATGAAATGCCAGCTGGCCGCGAAGAAACTTCGCGTCAATGCCCCTCGAGGCGAGTTCGACCTGCAACTCGAGCAATGATTCCGGCTCACCGGCAAAGGCAATCGAGCGAGGGCCATTGACTGCAGCGCGGGTAATGCGCGTACCAAACCGCGAAAGATCGATTGCCGCCTCCGCGGCCTCGACGGCGAGCATCCGCCCGTTTCCGAAAGCGCTTCGCATCGCGAGAGCACGCGCCACCGTGAGCTGCAACGCATCGGTCAAAGATAGCGCGCCCGCGGCATAGGCCGCAGACACCTCGCCCAGACTGTGTCCAACGACCGCGTCCGGGCG
>Ga0247772_1000108_pt1 | contig 27889 bp, 28 predicted proteins | sample UWRJL151409C6_FD_179945 | JGI IMG/M metagenome (GOLD analysis project Ga0247772, IMG submission 179945) | Plant litter microbial communities from Arlington Agricultural Research Station in Wisconsin, United States - UWRJ-L151-409C-6 | ecosystem: Environmental > Terrestrial > Plant litter >...
ACCCACCAAACACAGCAAAACAAAGCCAAATTTTAAACCCTGACCCATGATTGTCGGACGATACACGACCCGCGCCGAGGGCCGAAGTCTTTGGCAGGCCGCGTTCCTGGAAGGCGGGGGTAGACTGCTCGACGATGACGACGGCGAGCCTTGCCCCGCATTCTCCTTCAACCAAGGAAATTCCAACAAGGCTGCAAGCCGTGTTGTTCTGGTTGATGGCGCTGCTCGCGGTGCTGGTGACCGGCGTGGGGGTGGGCGCAACGGCGGCGGTGTTGGCGGTGCGCGCCGGCCTGCCGCTGGATCGAGCGCTAGCGATGGTCTCCGATCCGCGCTCCTCCCCGCTCGTGACGAGTTCGACGTGGATTGCGGTCTCGATCGCCGTGAACGAGCTGGCGGTGGCGATCACGCTCACGATTTGGATCATTCGTCATCGCCCTCACATTGGCCACGTGTTTCCGATCGGGCACCCGACGCTGCGCACGATCTGCGCGGGGCTGTTGATCGTGTTCGGCTTTGGTCCACTGGCAGAGTTTGCGGGTGAGCTCGCGTTTCGATTTTTGGGCCGCGAGATCAACGCCGAGCGCTTGGTCGTGGCCGTTGCGCAGAATGCCAGCAGCGGCGGCTTGGTCGGCGTGCTGTTCGCGGCAGCGGTGCTGCCGGCGTTGGTCGAAGAGCTGATGTTCCGCGGGCTGGTCACGCGTGCCTTCGAGAAGCGATCGCACGCCGAGATGGTGCTCGTGCCGAGCTTGATGTTCGGACTGTTCCATCTCGAGCCCACGCAGATCGCGGGCACCGTGGTCTTGGGCATCGCCTTTGGGCTGACGCGGCTGTACAGCGGATCGCTCGTGCCTTCGATCATCGGGCACGCCGCCTACAACACGATGGTGATCTTGTCCGTGCGCTTTCTAGGGCGAATTGGCGATCACGGGTTGCACTTCGGGCGGGTCGCGGGCGGCCTGGGCGTAGCCGCGCTGGGCACGCTGCTGATGGTGAGCTCTCCGGCGAAGCTGATCCCCGCGCTTCGTCACCGGAGCTAGCGCGTGGCGCTTACGCGGCGCTCTTTGCTCGCGGCGGCAGCTGCGCTCTTTGCTCCGGCGGCACGCGCCGGCGAAGCCGCGCCGCTCAGTGTGCACGAAGTCGTCGTGCCGAAACCGGGCAAGTTCGGACAGAAGTGCCTCTTGCTGCGGCCCGCGCGGGTGGCGGAGACAACGCCGCTGCCGCTCGTGATGTTGTTTCACGGCTTGGGTGAAACGGCTAGTGAACCACTCGGCATTCGTGCTTGGCACGATCGCTACGGGCTGCCCCGGGCGTACGCGCGTTTGAGCGCGCCGCCCGTCGAACGCATCCTAGTGCGCGAGCGCTATCTGACCGATGCGCGCTTGCAGGAGCTCAATCGCGATTTGAGCGCTCGCCCGTTTCCGGACGTTGCCTTGGTCTGCCCGTTCACGCCCAACGTGTTCAAGCAGCAACCGAGCGCGCCGTTTCTGGATCGCTATGCGGAATACCTGGAGCTCACGCTCTTGCCTGCGGTCCGCGCCGCGACCCCGATTCTAGCGGGCTCCGAGCATGCCAGCGTGGCGGGCGTATCGCTCGGTGGCTACGTTGCGCTCGAAGTTTTTCTGCGAAAGCCGGGGTTATTTACCGCGCTCGGCTGCGTCCAGCCGGCACTGAGCGTGGCCGCTGTGGAGTCGTATGCGTCGCGCTTGGCCGCCCTGAAAGCTTTCGCGGTCGAGCCCAGCATTCAGTTCGTGACCTCCAGCCTCGACCCGTTTCGCGACGCCACTCTGCGCCTGGCCAAGCGCTTGACCGAGCTGAACGTGAACTCGACCGCGCTCTGTCCCGCGGGGCCACACGATCAGCGCTTCTTGCAGGAAGTGGGCACGCTCGAAATGCTACTCTTCCAAGCGCGCGCCGTGCACGGTAGCGTCGAGCCGTGATTGGACGTGTTGCGCGGCGAGTTTTGGGCAGTGCGGCCGGTGCCGTCGACCGCGCTGCGACGCTCGCGGTGCAGGCGCGCAACAGCGCCGGCCGTGCCTCCCGCTCGCAGTCCGTGACGGAGCAACGCGTCACGCTGCTCGAAGGCTTCGTCGATTCGTATCCGGAGGCGCTGGCAGACCACTTCTTTCTGCCGCCCCGCGTCATCTCGCCCGTCATGCGGGAGCTGCCGAACGAGCTCGGGTTCGCGCAGGCGTCCGACTTGTCCTGGGCCAGCGACTATCGGCCCTTCTTGCCTGCGCTCGCGCAGCGCTACGCGGGGACCACCGAGAACCACGCGGCGGGGGTTCGGTTTCTGGCCTCCGGGGAAAAACGCCCGGTTGCCATCCTGATCCACGGCTACATGGGGGGCAGCTACCAGGTCGAGCAACGGGTCTGGCCGCTGCAGCGGCTGCTACGCAGTGGCTATGATGTAGCCCTCTTTACATTGCCCTTCCATGGCGTGCGGGCCAACGCGACGCACCGCGGCGCGCCAGAGTTTCCCGGATCCGACCCGCGCTTCAGTAACGAGGGCTTTCGGCAGGTGATCGCGGATCTGCGCAATTTCGTGGGCTGGCTCAAGGAACAGGGCCACCCCGAGGTGGGTGTGATGGGCATGAGCCTGGGCGGGTGCACGGCCGCGCTGCTGGCCACCGTGGAGCCGGGGCTGTCGTTTTGCGTGCCCGTCATCCCTTTGGCTTCTTTGGCCGATTTCGTGCGCGAACAGGGCCAATTGAGCAGCGTGCCGGAAGTAGCAGCGCGCGAACATGCTTTGCTGGAGCGCATTTATCGCGTCGCCAGCCCGCTCGAGCGCCGCCCGCTGATTGCCCCCTCCCGCACCCTAGTGGTCGCTGGCAAGGCAGATCGCATCACCCCGGTCACCCACGCCCGAAAGCTCGCCGCCCACTTCGGCTCGCAGTTGGTGTCCTGGCACGGCGGTCATTTGCTGCAGCTCGGCAGAAACGCCGCCTTCCGGCGCGTCGAAACGCTGCTCCGAGAATTGCGCGGGCGGCCGATTTAGCGGCGTTCTTTAGCGAGAAATCCCGAAACATTCGAAAACTGTGCGACCGCCCGGCAACTTCGGTCGCGCGGTCTCGCGAAGTCCTCTTGGCTCGCCACCTGGATCGAGGTTAGAGGGGTTCATGCGCGGCTACTATCGGCACACGAAAATCATTGCGACCGTCGGTCCTGCTACCGACAGCGAAGAAAAACTCGGGCAGCTCATTACCTCAGGGGTCGACGTGCTCCGCCTCAACATGGCGCACGGCTCGGGCGACTGGGCCAAGACACTCGTCGCGCGGGTGCGCAAAGTCTCGAAAGAGCTCGATCGTCACGTCGCCGTGATGATGGATGTGAAGGGCCCGGAGATCCGCACCGGCGTGGTCGAGAGCCCCATCGAACTCGCCGTCGGCGACCTGTTCGAGTTCTACACGGACGTGCCCACCCCGGGCATGCGCGGCGTTTCGGTCAACTACCCCGGGCTACCCACGGACGTGAAGCTGGGCGCGACCATCTTGGTCGACAGCGGTCTGATGCGATTCGAGGTGCAGGACCTGGATGCGACGCACGTGCGCTGTAAGGCGTTGACTGCGGGCAAGCTCGGTTCGCGCCGTCACGTCAACCTGCCGGGCATGATGGTCAATCTGCCGTCACTCACGGAGAAGGACGAGCGAGATCTCCGCGCGGGTGTGGAAGCGGGCATCGATTTCGTTGCGCTCTCGTTCGTGCGCAAGAGCGACGACATCTTGCTGCTCCGGGATTTCCTCAATCACTTGGGCTCGCGGGCGCGGATCATCGCGAAAATCGAAGATCAAAGCGGCGTGCGCAACATGCTCAGCATCATCCGCGCCACCGACGCGGTGATGGTGGCGCGCGGCGATCTCGGCATCGAGATCGACTATCACACGCTGCCCTTGGTGCAGACGCAGATGGTGGATCTGTGCCTGAAAGAGGGCAAGCCGGTGATCATCGCCACGCATTTGCTGGAGTCGATGATCAGCGCTCCCATGCCCACGCGCGCGGAAATCTCCGACATCTCGACGGCGGTTCGCGAGCGCGCGGACGCCGTGATGCTGTCTGGTGAAACCACGACCGGTCAATATCCGCTCGAGTGCGTGGACGTGATGAAGAACATCGTGGCCAGCATCGAGCCCACCGAGAAGCGCCCCTTCAACGAGACCATCGAGCTCGAGCACCCCAAGTCCAAGATGCTGCGCGCCGCGACCGTGCTCGCGCGTGAGCTGGGCGAGTCGGGCATCGTCGTCTTCACGCGCAGCGGCTTCTTGGCTTACACCTTGGCTGCGCTGCGCGCAGTCGGTGTGCCGATCTACGCCTTCACCGACGACGTCGAGACCTTCCGCCACTTGCTCTTGCCGTGGGGTGTCGAACCCTTCCTGATGCCGTTCAGCGAGGATCCGGAGGAGACCGTGAAGAACGCGCTCGCCTACCTCAAGCGTCAAAAGTGGACGGACGACGGCACCTGGCTCGTCGTGATCACCAACGTGCTGGCTCAAGGCCGCGTCGTCGACTCGCTGCAGCTGCGCCAGGTCGACGCCGGCGAGTCCAACAGCCGCCGCGACTGAACCACGCTTCATGCGCGCGCCGAGCGCCGAGCGATGGCTCAGCGGCTCGGCGTGGCGCGTGCGCAGCGCGGGTGATCGACGATCACGGTCACGCCTCGGTTGCTCGGCACCAGGCTGTTCCAAAGCGCCGTGATTTCACGGTGGCCGGTGAACACGTCCACGTGCTCACCTTTGACGCGTACGCCGCGATCTTGAGCGATGAAGCAGCCGTCGTGGGTCGCGCTTTGCGCCGGATCACGCGGGATTCCGTCGTATTCGGGGATGTACAGCGGCGTGTCGAGCGGGATCAGATCGCTATCCACCGCCACCGTCGACAATGGCGTGATGGCGCGCCCGGTCGCTCCGCGGCCCCAGGGATAAGCCTTCGCATCGAGTTCGTCGAAGCAAATGTGCTGCCCCGTGCGCGGGCACAGCTCTGCGCATTCACAGTCTCGCTTGGCGAAGCTCACCGTGCTGCCGCTCGAGAGCGTGCCGCTGCCTTGCACGCACAAGGATTCGTAGAACGTGCGCGCCACGTTCTTGATCGTCTTACAGCGTGGGTTCTTCAGCGATACGGTTTCACCCGTAAAATCAGACTCGCTGGGGAAGTCGTAATACGTGTTGCGGAAGGTGCCCAAGGTCCGACCGCCGGGCGCGCGCGGGTTGAGCTTCACGCTCGGAGTGCTGCTGACCACCGTCGTAGAGCCCGAAGACGCAGAGCTAGGCGTAAACGGGACGAAGCCGTCATCACTGACCGGAGCATCACTGATCACGCGTGAGCTGACCTTCGCGGGCGGCACGGATCTGGGATCGTCATCGAGCGAGCTGCCCGCGCTGGCGGCGGGGGGCGGGGCGTCGCCCCAAGCGCCGGTCGACAAGGGCTGGTTCATCCAGGCCGAGCCGGCGGTGGTGCACGACCACGCGCAAACGGCCGACAAGAGCCATGCTGCGCGCCGAGCGTTCACCCCGGCACCGAGCCGGAGCGGTTGGTGTGCTGAGGATCGCATTGGTCCAGAGCGTTGTCGGTGATTTCGGCCTGTAAGGAAAGGGTGTGCGCGATCCAATGCTCGCTCACTTCGGCCGGGACCTGAAACGCAGCCAGCGTCTCTTTCAGGATTTGCAGACGGCGCATGAATTGCCCGCCGGTGATGCGGTGGGCGCGGTGGGCCTCGTGGATCGCGCGACCCGTGTACGCCACGTCCGCGCCCAGGTGCCGCGCCGCAAACTCGTATTCTTTGGCTTTGACGCGATCGCGATCCGCGGCTCGGAACAGGTAGCCGATCATCAGGTCGTCGAACATGCGGTCGACGAAGCGCGCGATGATCGCGTGCAGGACGGCTTCTCCGCCGAGGCGCTCGAACAGCGTTCGTTCCTGCATCCTCAGCGGTGTAGCGCGATTTTCACGCGCCGGCACTAGTGCCGGTCTCGAGGGGGCGATCGCGGTCCAGCAGCGCAGCTCGCGGCGCTCGGGGTTCCGAACCTTGACGCCGAAGGCTGTGCCGGCCCTGGACGCGATTCGTGACCATCAACCAGTCTGTTTTCGGGGGCAGAGCTAGCGCGTGTTGGTGAGCCGAGAGACGCGCAGCTTGGCGGGGTAATTGGCGGGATCGAGCTGCAGTGCCTCGCGCCACTCGACCTCTGCCGCCCCCCGATCGCCTTTTTGAAACAAGACGTCGCCCAGCACCACCCGCGCGGTCGGATCGCGCGGCGCGACAGCTACGGAGTGATTGGCCCAGCGCAGGGCAGAGCTCGTGTCGCCCAGCTTGAGCAATGAGTCGGAGAGTCCGTTGCTGGCCGCTACGTTGTCGGCATCGAGCACCACTCCGCGCCGGAAGAAGCGCTCGGCGCGCGCGAAGTCCCGGCGCTTCATCGAGGCTTGGGCTTCACGCACACTGCTGAACGAGAGCGCTTTGAACTGCTGCGGATCGCTGCTCGGCTCGAGCCGCAGCGACGAAAGCCAGGCGCGCTTGGCGGCGTCGTAGTCACCGACGCGCGCTTGCCCATCGCCCAAAATGCCTTGGCCACGCGCGCTCGCAGGGTCGAGTGCGAGTCCCTTCTTGGCCCACTCTACGGCCTTCGCGCCGTCTCGACGAAGCAGGTACAATTGCGCCAGCTCGAGCGGGAGCGCGGGATTCCTTTGGTTCCAGAGCACGGCTTTGCACAACGCGGTCTGCGCAGCGTCGACGTCGCCCCGGACCAACGCACGGTTCGCTTCGCGCACTTGGCCGTAGGCTGCTCCCGGGTATTCGCCGGCTTTGACTTGGGTGCCGCCGAACGACTCTTCACAACTCGGCGCGCTGCTCCCGCTCTCGTCGGAGGGAAGGCTTTCGCCGTGCGGCGCGGCTTGCTCGGCGGACAGTGCGCGGTTTGGCTCGGGAACTTGCGGGTTGGCCGCGGCGGGGCCGGCTGGCGCGAACGCTGGGATTTGGGCCGTGGCGCTGGCCGCAGCAGTGGGCGCAGACTTCGAGTGGCGTGGCTTCAGCAGCAAGCTGAGAGCGCCCACTACGAGCAAGCCTTGCAGCGCGGCGAGGGCGACCAAGAACAGCGCTGCCGGCAAGCTGACGCCGGTGCGGGCCGCCCCCGAGCTCGTCGCCGCTGGTCGCATCGTGACCGGAGTGGGCGGACGCAAGCTGGTACTCACCGGTAGCTCGCCCGGCGGCGGGCGCAGGCTCAGCGCTGCCGCAGTCGGAATCGAGGGCGTGATCGGCGAAGGTTCCGAGTCGGCCATGTTGAGCGCGACATCCACCGTCGCCATCACGTTCGTGACGGCGGGTTGACTCACCGGTGTGACGTGCACGCGGCCCGAACTCAGCACCATGAACGCCGACAGCGCGAGCGCGCCGTCCCATTGTTGAGTCGGGTCGAGGCGGGACTCGCCCGCCGCACCGACGACCAAGCCGTCGGAAATGTCGATGCTCACGGTTGCGCGCGGGTTGTTCACGGTGACCCGCAGCGGCCGCGGGCTGGTGGTCAGCGCGCGCAGACAGCGCGCCGGCCCCGTGATCTCCAGGCGCGCATCGAAGCTGTCACCCGTTTCGGCCCAGGCTTGCAGCGTACGATCTGCTTCGGACAACGCGGCGAGGGCCGTCTCCAGCCGGTCGAGGGCGGGCACCGACAGCGCATCGGACCAGATTTCGTCCCAACGCACGACGAGCAAAGACGCCCAGCGCAAGCGCGTGTCGCGCCGCATTCGGCGCAGCAGCTCGTAGCCTTGGCCTTTCACCTGCGCTTCACCGATCAGCAGGATTTCGGGATCGACTTGGCGCAGCTTGGCGAAGCGCAGATCCGTGGGCGAAAGGTCGGTGACGACCACGGAGACGCCGCGCGAACGCAGCTCTTGGGCTACGCTGTCGGCGCGGCCGGTGTCGTCGTCGGCGAGCGCGACGCGCACGCCCTTCACGTTCACGCGCACGGGCTCGTTGGAAGGTGCCGCGGGGTCGAGCAAAGTGACCGTGCCGCCCGCGTGCTCTGCGAACTCGTAGTGCAACGGTTCGGCGTGCACGACGTGTGACTTCACCTGGCGCACGAAGTCGTCGATGAACGCTGCCAACGGGCGACCGCTGCCGAGCACCAAGCGCACCGCGTCGTCGTTGCCCTTTCCGGTGTGAACCGAGAGGATCCCGCTCCGTAGCTCTTTGCTCAGCGCGCCGACGAACTCGCTCAGGGTCGCTTCGCCGACCACGCCCAAAGACTCGCCGCCGCGCTCGGGAATTTCCCGCGCCAGCTTTGCGACTTGCTCGGCGATGGCGTCGATGCTCGCGGTGGGCGCGATCACCGCGGCCGCGCCGTGGCGGAAGGCGCGTAGCCGCATGTCGAGGGCCGCGTTGTCGTCCAAAATGGCGACGGGAACCACCGAGCACACCGGCGAGCTCATCAACGTCTCGAGCACGCTGCTGCCGCCGTCGCGCGCCGCCGGACCAACGAGCAACACCAGATCCGGCGCGGCCGCGATCACCGTCTCGGCTACGGCGTCAGCCGTCGTGGTCTCGACGTACACGCGATGCCGGGCCAGCGCCGCCCGTAGCGCAGGTTCGAACGCGCTATCTGCTCCGACGAGCAGAATCGTCGGCTCGACCGCGGCAGGGGGCGCCGCGGCGGGACGACGCGCTGCGAGCACGGGCCCCGAGCTCGGCCGCAGCGGCTTCTTCGGCGGTGTCGGCCGCAGAGCGAAGGCGGCAGCAGGTCGCGCCGAGCGATCGTCCATTCTCGGCTATCATCCTCCAGCCGAGAGTGCGGGACCAGCCTCGAGTCACACGATCAGGGCGGACATCTCGCGGTGGATGAGACCGTTGGAAGCCAAGACGTGGCCGACCGACAAGTCGGGCGGCGTACCATCAAGTGCGCTCAGCGTGCCACCGGCAGCCAAAACCAAGGCAGAGCCGGCCATGACGTCCCATGCGTTCAGGCTGCGTTCCCAGTAGGCGTCATACGTACCGTCTGCCACCAAGCACAGATCGATAGCGGCCGAACCGCAGCGACGCAGGCCGCGTACTCGTGGTTTTATACGGGTAAACGACGAGAAATTGTTTTTTTCGGGGTCGCTGCGCTCGTATGGAAAACCAGTCGCGACCAGCGCTTGGTCGAGTTCGCTGGTTTCGCTGACGCGGCATGGCTCGCCATTTCTGAGGGCCGGGCCACCGCGAAATGCGCGCCAATGCGTGGCGAGTGCGGGGGCGACCACCGCACCCGCGACCGGCATCCCCGCTTCGGCGACGCCCAGGCTGACGCAGAAGAAGAAATGCCCGTGCGCGAAGTTGGTCGTCCCGTCTAGCGGATCGCAGTACCAAGTGAGCTCATGACCTGGCGCGGGTGTGCCGCCTTGTTCCTCACCGACGAAGGCCATCTCCGGTGTGCGCTGGGCGAGCCGCTGTCGAATCAAGCGCTCGCTCGCCAAGTCGTACTCCGTAACCAGGTCGGAGCGGCGCTTCTCCCTCACCGCGGGCCGTTTGCGGAAGCCCGCGTGCAAGATTTCCGCGGCCTCGCTGGCGACCTCGAACGCGATCTGTGCGAGCTCTTCGGGCGACCGCGGCATGAGCGTGGCTCCTGACTACGCCGGCGAGTTCAGGCCTCGACGCCGTGACACTTCTTGTACTTCTTGCCGCTGCCGCACGGGCAGGGGTCGTTGCGTCCCACGCGCGGCTCGGTTCGACGGATGGGCGGACCCTTCAGCTCCACGCCGTCGATGAAGAACCACTTGCCGTCTTCCTTCTTGAAGGTCGCGCGCTCGCGGTGATCGATCTTCATCTTCTGCAGCTTGTAGCTGGCGACGAATTCGACCGTGCCCTCGGTGTCGTTGGCGGTGCCGCCTTCGGTCGCCAAAATCTCCAAGCCGAGCCACTCCGAGTTCTTGGCCCAGGCCTCGGTGTTGGCGCGATCGACCTCGCCGGCCGTCTTCGGATCGTGAGACGAGATCACGAAGTCGACGTCGTGCAGGGTGTACGCGCTGTAACGCGCGCGCATCAACTCTTCCGCGGTCTCGGCCTGGCGTTTGCCGCTCAGGATTGGACCACAGCACACTTCGAGGGACTCACCTTTTCCGCAGGGACACGCCACTATCAGCCTCTTTTTGCTATTCCTGAAAGCGTTTCAGAGCGCCCGCGTTTAGCACCCTTCGCCCGGGACCGCACGGGGCTTTCTTCAGCGGCTCAGGCGTTCCAGCAATTTCGCGTGAATGCCGCCGAAGGCGCCGTTCGACAAGAGCGCCACGACGCTGCCCGGGTTCACGTTCAGCGCCAAGTAGTCGACGATGGCGTCGATGCTCGGCAGCGCCTGGGCGGCCTTGCCGCGCGCGTTCAGATCGGCGGCGAGCTGCTCGAGGTCGAGCGCTTCCTCGCGGGCAAGGTTCGAGCGGCCGAGCGGGGCGAGCAACACTTCGTCTGCGCTCTCGAAGGCGCGGGTGTATTCGTCTTGATGCATGCGACGACAGGCGGTCGCGCTGCGTGGCTCGAAGACGGCGAATAGTTTGCCGGTGGGGTGCTTGCTGCGTAGCGCCGCTAGCGTTTCTTGAACCGCGGTCGGATGGTGCGCGAAGTCGTCGTACACGAAGCTTTGGCGTGCCGTGCCGATCAGATCCTGGCGGCGGCGCACGCCCTCGAAACGCGCCAGGGCGGGCCCAATATCCGTGATCCGAGCGCCGTAGCCTTGAGCTGAGGCGCCAATCGCTGCCAGCGCATTTTTCAGATTGTGGCGGCCGGGTACGGTGAGTGCGAGCCGTCCGCACGCCACGCCGCCGGCGTACAGGTCGAAGCGCGTGCCCGCTTCGTCCATTTGTGCGGGAGCCGCCAGCCAGTGGGGTGGCTTGCCGTGCGTGTCCTCACCTTCGAGCGCGAACCACGCGACCTGAGCTCGCGCGTGCGCGTCGACGACTTGCACGACTCGCGGGTCGGCCGCGTTGGCGACGATCAGGCCGTCTTCCGGAACGAGCGCGACGAACTTGCGGAACGCTTCGAGGTAGCTGTCGAGCTCTGGGTAGATGTCGACGTGGTCGTGCTCGATCGAAGTCAGGATCGCGACCTCGGGCCGGTAATGTAAGAACTTCGCCGTCTTCTCGAAGAAGGCGGTGTCGTACTCATCGCCTTCGATCACGAATGCGGGTTTGCGCAGCGGGCGATCCCCCAGCAAAAGCCGCGGTTTTCCCGTGCGCGCGGCGCGAAAGCTGCGCGGAAAATTCTTGGGCAAGCCGCCGATCAGAAAGCCCGGGGCAAGCCCGCAAGCGTCCAACAAATGCGCGGCCATGGCCGTGGTCGTGGTCTTGCCGTGGGTGCCGGCCACGACCAGCGGCGCGCAGCCCTCGAGCGCGAACTCAGCCAGGGCGCCGGCGATGTGCGTGTAACGCAGGCCGCGTTGAATGGCGGCCACGACTTCCGGATTGTCCTTGCGACACACGTTGCCGATGATCGTGAGATCGGGTGCTGGCTCGAGATGCTTGGCATCGAAGCCTCGCAGGCAACGGACCCCCCAGCTCTCCAGGGCTGGGCCCATCGGCGGGTCGAAGGCTACGTCGCTACCCGACACCTGATGTCCGAGTTCCGAAAGCAGGCCTGCCAACGCGCCCATACCCGTGCCAGAGACCGCTACGATGTGGATATGCATGAGCTCGTTCATCCGCCTGAGTTGATGGATGCCTGTTCGGTGGCGCGACCTATTGGCATAGCCGGGGGCGCGCTGCTAGCTTGCGCCTGGGCGCTCGAGCGCGCCGTTCTCTCATGAAAATCATCGACAAGCTTTCGGCGCAAAAGCCCGCCTTTTCCTTTGAGTTTTTCCCGCCAAAGGATCAAGCGGGCGTCGATCGCTTGTTCGAGACCGTTGCTCGCCTGCAGGCGTACGACCCTGCTTACGTGTCGGTGACGTACGGCGCAGGGGGCAGCACACGCCGGCTCACGGTGGATCTGGTGACGCGCATCAAGCGCGAGGTGGGTCTGGAGGCCATGGCGCACTTGACCTGCGTCGGCGGCACCCGCGAAGAAGTCAGCAGCGTGCTCGATCAACTGCAAGAGGGCGGCATCCACAACGTGCTCGCTTTGCGCGGCGATCCGCAAAAGGGCGAAACCGCTTTCGTGAAGTCCGAAGGGGGCTTCGGCTATGCCTCGGAGCTCGCCGCGTTCATCCGCGAGCGCTATGATTTTTGTTTGGCGGGCGCCTGCTATCCGGAGAGCCACCCGGAGTCGCCGTCGCCCGATCTGGATCTGGAGAACGTCAAACTCAAGGTGCTGGCCGGGGTAGACGTGCTGGTCACGCAGCTGTTCTTCGATAGCAAAGATTACTTCTCGTTCGTGGCGCGCGCGCGCGCGGCGGGCATCACGGTGCCGATCATCGCCGGCATCATGCCGATCACCAATCTCTCGCAGGTCAAACGCTTCACGGCGCTGTGCGGGGCTGCCATCCCGAAGCCACTTCTGGCGCGCTTGGAAGCCGCCGGCAACGATTTGGCGCTGGTGCAGCAGATCGGCGTCGAGCATGCCACGATGCAGTGTCGTGAGTTGATCGACGGCGGAGCGCCGGGCATCCACTTCTACACCCTGAATCGCTCGCCCGCGACGGTGGAAGTGTTGGAGCGCTTGCGCGGCTGAGTCACTCGGCCCCGCGCACCGGCGCCGGCTCGCCGTCATTTGCGGATCACGATTCTCGTTTTATCGCTGTCCGCGAGTGACGCAGAAAGGCCGTGCCAGCCTTCGGGGATTTGCGGCGTCACCCATTGGTAAACGCGTTCTGCGTCCACCGGTGACAGCTCGATCGCGCCCGCGCCGTGGTCGACGCCGAAGCGATCGTGCCAATAGGCGCCATACAGCTGCATCCCGGAAGACAGGGTGACGCCCCAGGGCGCATCGAATAGCTCGAAATTCTCGGCGAAAGAGTTGGCGTCGCGCGTGGCGAGCGTAACCTCTTTGCCCGTCACTTCGAAGGCCCCGAGCCATTTGTCGCCTTCGCTCTGGTGTGCGTCGCGATTCACGCTGCACAGGGTCACGAATAGGGCGCGCCTTCCTTCGTACAGCGTGAAGGTGCCGGTGACCACGCTGACGTCGATCCAGCGCTGAGACCCCTGAGCGAAATCGGGAAACGTGCTGCGCTGTTGTACGACCAGCACGTCTCGGTGACGCACCCAATGCCCATCGCTGGTCGCCCAATATTTTACCTCTCCCACGCTGTGGAAGCGGCCCGTCAAATGGACGACCTCGTGATAGTCGAGCGCGTCGACCTTCTGGCTCGCTTCACCCTCGAGCTTGAAGGCGTGCACGCCGCGCTTGACCACGAAGGCGAACGGCAAATCGTCTTTCTTCGTCAGCTCCACGCCGTGGAACGCGGACGGCTCGGCGGCTTCCAGATCGCTGGCCTTCACGAAGCGACCGCTGGTCAGCAAGGCCAGGCGCTGCGTGTTGCCTTCCGGATCGCGCGCCGACCAGGAGCCGACCACCGCCATGCCCGCGCGCCGCTTCAGCTTGGAGACCTCACGCACGGCGTCGTCATGCGCAGGATCGCGTTCGAAGAGTGGAGTTTCCTGGCGCGTTCGCGCGTAGGCGTAGGGCAGGGGCTTGTCGAGATCGGGGGTGAGCGCCATTGCCGCCAACGTGGGATGCGCCATGTCGACGGTGGCACTTTCCGTTGCACACACGAAACCGCGCGGGCGCACCGGATACCAACCGCCGCCACAGCCGCGACGCGAATACGGCTCCGCGGCGCGTGCCACGCGGGCGCCCGCGTGCAGGTAGCCGAGTTGCCGGGCGCCGCTCGCTGGCCGCTCCAAGACGGGCGTGATGTTGGCAACCGCACCCAACTTGGGGCCAGCGGCCGGCGGCTCCGGAACATTGGGAATGCTTTCGTCCTCGGCCGTCGCCTTCGACAGACTGGGCCCGTCCCGATGCGAGCCGCACGCGTTCAGCAGCAGGCCGAGCGACAGCGCCGTGCCGCAGACGCGGATGCGGCGCAGCAACGGCGGGTTGGGCGGAGCGAGCATCGGGGCCATACCGAAGCGGTTGCCACGCTTCTGTCCCTTGGGCCAAATTTCAGCCGTCTTCGGGGGCTCGCAGGGCGTGTAGCACGCCTTCGAGGGCGGCCCGCGCGAGTGAGCCAGGCGCAGTCGGTTCTGCGAACCCGCCCGGAGCGACGCTCTGTTCGATGCTCGCCAAGCGCTGTTCGAGGCCGGCGGCATAGGACTCAGGCGCCGCCGTAAAGTAGCCGCCATGCGCGAGGGCGCGGACGAAACCGGCACTGTCGCCGGCCTGCGCGGCTGCCACCGCGTCGGGGTAGCGCGTTGCCAAGAGCCGCACGTAGTCGTGGGCGCCCGCTTCGGCGCTTTCGTAGCTGCGGAAGCGCGCGCTGATTTCGCGCCGGGTGGCGCCGTGGCCCTCGATGGTCGGAAAGCTTTTGCCGGCGGCGGCAGGCGACGCCTTGATGCCGGCAAAATTGTAGCCCGGCATGCAGCGCCCAGCGTCGGTTTCGAGCGCCCAATGGGCGGTGAGCAGCGCGCTCGTGCGCGGCGCTGGCAGATTACCTACGATGGCCGTCCACGCGTTGCCGAGCAGCGTACGCGCTTCGGGCGCGTGCAACCGGTGCGCCGAGACGAGCGAGCGGAAGGAGCGCGACGGCGCGCCCGCCGCGGCTGTCGAGGGGATGATTCGTGGCTGGCCGGGTTCGATCCGCATCGAAACGGAGTCGGTCAGCGCGGGCTTCGGTTGTGTGCCAAATCATGTCGGCTTCCGTCATGTGACGCAGTGGCGCGGGAACGTCTGCAGCCGACCCGGCGGCCTGAGGCGACTTGCGCCGACATTGGACGCGAATCCGGACATGGCCGAACCGAGTTCGACATGCGCTTGATCGCGCTACTTCGCGCGAGCAGTGCAATCAGTATATCATCGTGTTGAATATCAACACCATCAGTGGTTCATGTCTGCACCCGGAGTGAGAAGAAATCACCTTCCCTTGCCAAGCATCTTCGGAAGGGAAGTGCGCCGACGTCGCGTCGCGCTCGGGCTCACCCTCGAGCAACTAGCGGAGCGATCCGGTCTCACCCCGAACTATATCGGCACCGTCGAAAATGGTCGCCGCGATCCCTCGCTGAGTACGGTCATGTCTCTCGCGGTCGGCCTCGGTGTGCCCGCTGGTGAGCTCGTTGGCGGTGTCGCAGAATTGGGTCCGGTTGCGATCGAAACCGCGCGGCTGGTGGAGAGCGCTCCGCCCGAGCTGCAGACCGCAATCCTCGAGCTCGCGCGCGCGATCACCAAGCGCCGTCGCTGAACCTCGTGCTGTATCCGCGGCCGGTTCGCGGAAATTGCGCTGGTAGTGCTTTGCCGAGCGGCTGGGGTTGACCCCGAGGCCTGAGTGTCCGAGATCGGGTACGCCCCATGAATCGATTGCTTCTCTGGTGTGCCCTGCTTGGCTTCGGGTCGATCACGGGCGTGGCGCGCGCTGAGTCCTCGGACACCACTTGGGATGGCGGCTACAAGCAGGTCGCGACTCGCCGCTCGGGTTTCGTTGCGGGCCTCGGTCTGGGCTTGGCCGTGGGCAGTGCCTCTGGCTACCCGAACGAACTCGCGAAGCTCGGTGACCCGCTCTACAAGCGCAACACGGGCGGAGCCTTCGGTGGCGTCAACCGCTTGTGGTTCGGCGGTGCCCTCACCGACTACTTGGTTTTTGGTTTGGGCTTCGCCGGCATGGGCATCAAGCACGACCAGACCTCGGCGGCGGGCAGCGCCTTCGTCTTTCACGTCGAGGGCTACCCGCTCTTTTATCGTGGCGGTGTGTTTCGCGATCTGTCGCTCTTCGGCGACTTCGGCGCGGGCAGCATGAAGATCACCGGCAACGGTCGTCAGGACGCCGACGGCGGTTTGATGAGCGTGCTGGGCTTCGGTGCCGGCTACGAGCCCGTGCGTTTCTGGAAGTTCACTTTCGGCCCTGCCGTCGAATACTGGCACTGGTGGAGTCAGACGATGACCGTGAACACCGTGTCCGTCGAGGCGCGCCTCACGTTCGTGGGCGGCCCTTAGCAGACTCGATTCGCCGCCCAATCAGCAAGAAGTGACTGGCCTTCGAGCTCGGGTGCCGGCGAACGCGCTGCACTTCCACGTCGAAGCCGCTCTTGCCGAAGCGATCGGCGAAGATTGGCTCTTCGCCGGCCGACCAATACACGGCCGTGCCGCCTTTGTTCAGCGCGCGATGTACGGCGGCCAGGCCCGCAGCTTGATAGAGCCGGGTGTTGCCGGCCGTGTTCATGCTCGTGGTCTGGTTGTCCGCGTCCAGCATGATCGCGTCGAAGCGCGCCTCGCTCTGCTCGATCACGCGCGCGACGTCGCCGATCACCACTTCCGTGCGCGGATCAGCCAACGCCTGGGACGAAAGCGGATACGCGGGATTCCGATTCCAGGTCACCACTTCGGGGAGCAGCTCGGCCACCACGACCTGCGCATCGGGCGCCAGGGTCGAGAGCGCGGCGCGCAGCGTGAAGCCCAAGCCGAGCCCGCCGATCAACACGCGCGCGCGCTTCACGGCTCGAAGCGGCTGACATGCGACCACCCCCAGCTGCTCTTCCGAAAACGAGTGACGGCTGGACATCAGCTCGCGGCCATTCACGCGGATCGCGTACGTTCCGTCGTGTTCGGCAAGCGACAAGGTGCTGCCATCGGGCGTCGTGAGTTGCTCGAGCAGCGTCCACTTCTTCACTTGCTCACCCTGTTACGCCGAACGCCGGCCGCTGACCACGCGTTCGACGCCAGCCAAGTCTTTGCTCCGCGCGATCTCAGTAAAGCCACTCGCCTGCAGCAGCGCCTCGACGGCCGGTGCTTGGTCGAAGCCGCCTTCCAGCGCCAAAAGGCCGCCTGGGCTCAAATAACGCATTGCCTGGACGACTAGGCGACGAGTGATGTCCAGGCCATCCGGTCCGCCGTCCAGCGCTAGGCGTGGTTCGAAGTCACGCACGTCGGCGTCTAAGGTCTCGATCTCTGCGCTCGGGATGTACGGCGGATTAGCGGTGATCAGCTCGAACTCGGCGCCCGCGGGCAGCGCCGCGAAAAGGTCGCCTTCGAGCACACTCACGTTGTGGACGACGCCTGCGCGCTGCACGTTCTCGCGCGCTACGGCGGCCGCGTCGGGGGAAAGATCGACGGCAGTGACGCGCCAGGTCGGGCGCTCCTTGGCGAACGCGATCGCGACGCAGCCCGAGCCCGTGCACAGGTCCAACATCCGACCGTAGAGGTGACGTTCGCGGGTGCCTTGGAGCGCGGTCTCAACCAAGACTTCGGTGTCCGGGCGCGGGATCAACACGCGCCGATCGACGACGATCGGCAACGCAAAGAATTCGCGCCGTCCCAAGATGTAGGCGATCGGCTCGGACGCGCGTCGTCGTTTGATCAGGTCGCGATAGCGGGCGAGCTCCTCGTCCGCGAGTGGGCGTTCGGCTTCGACGATCAGCTTGATGCGATCGAGACCGAGCGCTTCACTGAGCAGCAGCTCGGCATCCAGCCGGGCGCTCTTGTTGCCGCGGCGTTTGAAGTCATCGGTCGCCCAAGCGAGCACTCGCTTGATCGACCATGGCTCTGAGTTCGGTTCGTTCACGGGAAGCGGGCGGGGTCAGGGAGACGGTGCGGGAGTTTCTGGAGCCGCCGAGCCGGCAATCGGCAAGCAGGCGACCTCGGCGCAAGTCTTCGGGGCCGGACTCTGCGCGGGGTCTGGGTACCACGCAGGGCGGTAAAACGAGAGCGAATCCGTGGTCCACAGCAGTTTGGCCTCGGCATAGAGGCATCCCTTCTGGGGCAGCACGGCGCGCCCGTCTTGCCAGTCCCATCGCCCCCCCGTCCAGTCCCAGTACCCATCACGCCAAACGCAGCGGCCGCCGGAGCCTCGCGCGATCCGGATCTCCTCCACTTTGGCAGGTGGCGGCGGGTAGTCGACCACGACCTTGGCGGCCTGCGCGGGCTGCGGACCGGTCGGCACGGTCACCAACCGGGGACCTCCACAACCGACCACAGCGAGCCAAAGCCCTGCGCTCGCCAAGCGCGCGGAGCTCATAGGAACAACGCCTGCACGATGACGTCACCGAACAACATGTACTCGACGGTTGCCAGGGCCAGGAACGGTCCGAACGCCAAACGCGCCTTGCCCAAGCCCTCCTCGGGCTCGAAGGCCAGGGGGTCGCGCGCGATCTCGCGCTCCAGCTCCGCGCGCGCCTCGCCTTCGCTACTCTCGAGCAGCGCTCGTAGCTCCTTGCGCTCTTGAATGACCGCGGCGGGTTCGTCGATGCGGCCACGCGCCAGGAACACGGCCAGCGCGACCACCGTGGCTTGCACAGCGCCCGCCAGCAGCGCAAACACCGCGCCCTGCCAGCCAAACCAGGCACCCGCCAGCATCACGAGCTTGGCATCGCCGAGCCCCATACCCGGCAAGCCGCGCAGCTTGCTGTACAGGAAATCGAAGGGCAGCCAAACCAGCAGAAAGCCGAGCGCGGCGCCCAAGAGCGCGCCTTGAAACGTAGCGCCGCGCAGCGGGACGCTGACCAGACCGAGTAGCGTGCCGCCGAGCGTGATCGGATCGGGCAGGTACATGTGATCCAGATCGATGAACGCCGCAGCCAACAGTCCGAGCGCCAGCGCTAAGTACAGTGCGAACAGCAGCACGAGCCGCCACCACACGGTCTCATCGGGTAGCTCGAAGATGATCGCGCGCACGATCGCCCAGGCGAACAAGCCGCCCAAGGCTTCGATCAACGGATAGCGCGCCGAGATTCGGATTTTGCAGCAGCGCGCGCGCCCGCGCAGCAAGAGCCAACCCAGCACGGGGATGTTGTCGTAGATCCGGATCGCTTTGCCGCAGCCCGGACAGCGCGAGGGCGGGTGCGAGAGGCTTTCCCCCCGTGGTAAGCGATAAATGACGACGTTCAGGAAGCTGCCGAAGGCCAGCCCGAGCGCGACCGCAATCGCAGTGACGAAGGGTCCAGGAAGATCAGCGAGCGTGAGCACGCGCGCTCTAGAGTCCGAGATCCTGGCGAATGGCCACGACCATTTGGCAATGGGCGATCAAATCCGCTTCGCCCTTTACCTCGGACTGTTGGTTGATGCCATAGGGCCAGAAATGCTGCGTGTCCGCGTGCACGTCCGTGTACAGGGGCGTCGTCAGCTTGGCGTTGATGGCTTTCAGTTGGGCCGCGGCGTGCATGCCGGTGAACAGGCCCCCCGACAAGAACGAGCCCCAGTTGGAAGCTTGCCCGATGCCGACCGTGTGCGCGATCTCGTGCATCGCGGTGCGGTAGTCCATGTACGTGGTGTTCGAACCAAAGCGGAGCGAACCGTTGATGTTGCCATCCGCGGTTTCGACGGACGGAACGTAGCTGACGTTCAGGGTCTTGGTAATGTTCGTGTAGCAGTCGTAGTAAGTGATCGCCTTGTCGAGCGCGGTCTTGATCTTGTCGTACGCGGCTTGCTCAGTGGCGGTCGGCGAGGCCGACTTGGCAATGGTGTAGGTGATATGCCCGGCGCCTGGACAGGTCGTGGAGCCCATGCCCGCGCTTCCGCCACTGTTGCCGCTGTTGCCGCCGCCGGCACGTCCGCCACCGCCACCCATGGCGTTGCTGCCGCCCATGCCACCAGCGCCGCCGATTGCGCGGGAGCCGCCGGCACCCGCATTGCCGGAGCTCGCACCGCCGCCTCCCAACGCGCCGGATGCGCCGCTTCCCGCGCTTCCCGCGCTTCCCGCCTGGCCTCCTGAACCAGCGCCGGCTGCGCTGGCTCCGTTGCCGGCAGCGGGGATCGCTGCGCTACCCGCGCTCGCTGGCGCGCCACCCGCGTCGGTGCCCCCGGTGCCGCCCGACTCGGGCGACGAATCAGGTGCGTTGCCCGAGCAAGCCGCGGAAAGCAGAAGCAAACTCGCGAACGAGATGAGTGGCTGACGCCGCATCGAAGCTTAGGGCGCTTTCTTCGCGTGCAACGCGAGTTTGATCAGAACGTCGTCTTTGATCAGATCGTCCGCCATGCCTGCGTAGACGATCCCGAAGTCTTTGCGGTTGATGGCAAATTCGGCATCCACCGAGACCTGCTCTGCCTCGACCTTGATCTTGGCGGGGAAGGTGATGCCCTTGGTCACGCCGTGCAGCTCCAGGTTACCGCTGACCGTGTGGGTCGCGCCGTTTTCACCGCCGGCCTTGATGGCGGTCGAAGTGAACTTGGCCTTTGGGAACTTCTCGGCATCGAAGAAGTCGGGAGTCTTCAAGTGACCCGCCAGCTTGGCCGGATCGATCGCCAACGAAGCGATGTCGATTTCGGCATTCACGCTGCCCTTGGTCGCGTCTGCGCCAACGACGTTGATCGTGCCGCGAAAGGCTTTGAACGAACCTTCGTGTTTGGCGCTGACCTTCGCGCCGACGAACTCCACGGTCGAGCCGTCATTGCTGAAGGCATAGCTGACCGCGCCCGCTGCGGGCGCGGCCGCGACCACCGGCTCGGCTGCGCTCGTGACGGTCGCCTGAGTCTTGCCCTTGGCGGGATCGTTGTTGCACGCCCACGCCAGGCAGCCGAGTGACGCGATGAGCAGCGAACGAGTGACAATCGTCGATGATGATTTCATGGGTCGACATCCTAGCCCGGCAATCGCCGGCTCAGTCTAGCAGCGCACGCGACGGGAGTGTGGCGGGTTTGGCCACCGGCAGGGGGACCCTGGAAACCGAATCAAAAGGCACCCAGCAGCACCCCCAAACCGAGCACAAATGAAGGCCGATCGAGCGTAACGACGCTCTCGTCGCCCAATCGAACCCGCGCGGCATCAAAGGCAACTAGGCCACCGAGATCCAGGTACGCGCCGAACGCGCGGGTGAAGTAGTACGCGCCGCGGAACGACAAAGAGGCCCCTCCGGTGGCGTGGTTCAGGTCCTGGGCCAGATAGCCCGGTTCGGCCACGCCACTTGCCCCGTAGTGCAGGTAGCTCAGGCCGACCCCCGCGCTCACCTCCCAGGCGTGGTGCAAACGGAGCCGCGCGCCCAGCTGCAGGAACAGCGAGCTTCGTGAGACCTGCACCGAACCCGCGTTGCGCTCGAAATCCAGCCCCGTGAGCGAGGTCTCCCCGCCCAGGGCGACGAAGCCCCAGCTCGGCCCGACGCGCAGCGCCGCCTGCGCGCCGAGCTGGGGCAAGCCCTGCAGATTTTGAGTGAACGTCGGCCCGAGCGACAGCTGGAGGGTCGGTGTCGGCGCCAGCGTTCGTGTCGTCGACGTGCGCTCCGCAGGCGGATGCTCCGCAGGCGGATGCTCCGCAGGCGGATGCTCTGCGGGCGCTTTTGGCGCGGCAGCGCGCGGAGCTTGCGCGGGCAGCAGCCGCGCAGCGCGCAAGGCCTCGAAGGCGCGCACCGCGATGACCTCCGCAGTCACCTCCGGTCCGTCGAAATCGACGCTTTCGACCAGCGGCGCCTGAGCTCCGGCCTCGAAGACGCGCACGATGATCGCGCCGTCTTTGACTTCCAGGCTGAGGCGCTGGCTCGTGGCCTCGCTGGCGCTCGGAGCGTCCGCGACACCTGCACTGCGCACTTGCACATCCAGCCCGAGCGCCGAGAGCTCGCCGCGGATCAACACCAGCGCACGGGTCAAGCGCGCGTCCGTCAGGTTCGACGAGACGATCACCGTGGTCGGCGCGTCGTTGCCGAGCGCAGGTGCGGCAATGGCGAGCGGCGCGAGCAGACTTGCGATCGCGCACCAATAGTGCCGAGCCCCGAACATGGATCGGTTACTCCGGCTGGAGTACGAGCTGTGCGGATTTCGCGTACGCACCGCGTGGATAGCGATCCAGGTAGCTGCGCGCGGCGTTCACGGCCTCGGCCTTTTGTCCCGATTTAGAGAGCAAAAGCAGGCGACGACCGAGCGCTTCGCTGGCATACGCGCCGCCGGGAGATTCCGACAAGTAGCGCGCGAGCCAGCGCAGGGCCTCGGTTGCATCGCCCTGTTCTTCGTAGCCACGACCGAGAAAGAAGGCTGCGCCCTGATTCTGTGCGTCCGCCGCGTAGCGCGTGCGCAAGGCCTGCCAGGCGCGCATCGAAAGCGCGCGCCGCCCGGTATAGCGTGCGGCCAACGCCAACACTCTGAGATCACTGGCAGACACCGAATCCAGCAGGCGCTCGCCACCCCGAGCATCGGCATCGCGCACGATGGCCGCAAACTGGCCAGCGTTGAGCAGCGCGCTCCAGTCGGCATCGGACGTTCGCCCGAGCAAAGCGCCAGGCTTTGCGTGAGGACTCGCGTCTTTGCTTGCGATGGGCAAGGCCGCAACGGCGGAGGCCGACGCAGGTTGTTGCACTGGGAGCGGCGCACTGAGTGTGGCCTCGCGCGCGGGTTCGCGGTTGATCGGCAAGCGCAGCGTTTGTCCGGCGCGCACTTGGCGGGGGCTGCCGTCACCGAGGACGCGCACTTCACCGCTTTGCATCACCAACGTGAGGCCTTCGGCTTGCGCGTGCCACTCGAGGTCGAACTCCGTACCGACCACTTGCACCTCGTAAGGGCCCGCTAGGAAGCGATAGTTCGTGTCGGGTTCGTGGTGTACTGCGACGTGCAGCCGGCCGTCGATCAGCCGGGTCAACGCCGCGCGCTTGCCCAGCAAATCCACGCTCAGCGTGGAATGTGGGCTGACCATGACGCGGCTGCCGTCGGAGAACGCCAAATCTGCCGGCGTTTCTCGCGCGCTCAGGTTGCTGCCTTCGGTCGAGAGCCCATGCGCCTCGTAGCGCAGCATGGACCAGGCTTGCCAGGCGGGCGCGCCTATCGCGAGGCCCAGCGCGAACACACCGAACGCCAGCCCCCAGCGCAAGCGCGAGCTACGAACGGGGGCTCGGAGCGCGTATTGCAAAGCGTGCCAGGCGCGGCGCTTGTCGGCCGGTTCGCGCTCGAGCGCGTGCTCGTTGGCCAAAGCCCGGAAGGCTTCGGTGATCTGCTGCTCACTCGGTTGCGCGCGCTTATTCTGCATTGGGTGGTCCCGAACGCGCGACGAGGTAATCCGCGAGCAACGCGTTTCGGCGCACTCGCTTCAAGATGTGTTCGTTGGCGCGCCGCACGCGGCGCTTGGCGGTTGACTCGGAAACGCCTAGCGCGTTGGCAATCTCCGCCACCGGCATGTTCTCGAGTGAATGCAGGACGAACGCGGCGCGCTCGTCTGGGCTGAGCTCTTCGACGATGCGGCCGAGCTGGAGCAAGGCTGCCTTGGCTTTGGGGTCGTCGGGCGAGGCTTCTCGCTCGGCGTCCCGCGGCCAACCAATCAGGGTGTGGAGGAGTGCTCGGCGACGGCGCGCCCGAAGCTCGCGCCGCGCCACGTTCATCGTGATCGAAACCAGGTAGCTGCGGACCGCCGAGGCTAGGCGAATGCGTTGTGCATTGGCGAAAAAGATCACGAACACATCGCCCGCGAGATCCGGCACTTCAGCGCGCGGCCCGAGCGTCTTGGAGAGCAAGCCGTGTACGAGACGATGGTACTCGTCGAACGCGCGCCGCTGCCAGTCACCCTCGTTGTTGGTGATTGCCAGGTGCAGATCTTCTTCGCGTTGCCCGTCGCGACCGAGCGCTGCGGGCTTCGAAGACGTGTAACGCGCCACGAATCCAGCATACATCATCTATTTGACTTCGTGTTACCCTGGTCCATCGTTTCGGACACTCTAGATCGCGCAGCAAGGGAAATGTCCCCCCGTACCGCATGCATGCTCAGCGCACTCGCGCTCTTGACCGCGTGTAGAACCACGCCGCTCGACGTCGTCTACGCGGTCGACCACTCTGCAGTGGCTGACGCAGCCCCCGACGCCGATGCGAGCGCTGACGCCGATACCGACGCGGCAGCGGGTGGCGGCGCGGGCAGCGGTGGGGCGGGCAGCGCTGGCTCCGCGCCCGATGCCGGGCCTTGTTCGATGGTCGGGCCCGGGCGTTACGTGCTGCGCTCGCAAGCGAACGGTCTCTGTCTGGGACAGGGCGCGCCCACGACCGTCTTCGGAAATCCCGGTTTCCTGCTGAATTTCGCGGCAGATTGCCGGCTCCCCGCGCGCTCTTGGCAACTCTCGGCGACCGTCGTACCGAACGTGTTCTCACTTCAGAACGTGTCGTCCGGCTTCGTGCTCGACGTGCAAATGGCAGCGACTCGCGACGGCACGGCCGTCATCACCTACGGCGAGAATGGGTTCGACAATCAACGCTTCGAAGTGCGCGCGCGTAACACGTTCGCGTCCGAGCTTCGCCCGCAGCATCACCCGCAAAGCTGCGTCAGCGCCACCGCCGATAGCGCTCAAATCGTCACCTGCGATAGCGCAGACCCGACTCAGGCCTGGTTGCTTCAGCGTAGCGACTGCTTGTAACCATTCTCTGCTCGTCGCGGCCGATGTTCGTTCCAGCGGCGACGCAAGATTCGGAGATTGTGCGCGGGAAAGGGAAGCGCTCTCGTTTTTTTTGACCCTCGCGGCACGGGTCCGGACTCAGCTTCAAGGAGCGGGTACGTGCACCTGCAGCTGTCCGCCCATGATGAGCATACTCATCATGTACAGCAGTCCCTCGTAGTAGCGGTTCTTGCCGCTCGGGATGTCCTGCTGCCAGACCGCATTGACGAAGTCGTGGCGCAGCTGTCGATTCGCGTCCGTGGTCGCTGACGCGGCGATCACCAGCGCGCCGTTGACCGAAATCAGCGCTTGCGACGGAACTGGAGCATCTGGGTCGAGCGTCACGCCATCGTCTAGAGTGAGCGCGCCGTCGACGGTGAAGTTGGCGCCGTAGCTGGTCAGGTCGTGGTTGTTCGAGGCTTGGTCGAAGAAGGCGAGCAGCCGATCGGCCACGGCTGCTTGGTCCGCTCCGGCTGTGCCCCAAGCCGCGTCTAGCGCAAGGTTCAACTGGGTGCGATAGCCCTGCGCCGTGTACCCCGGCGAAACGAAGCCTGCCGAACTGGCGGGCGCGCCGTTCGAGGTGTTACTGCGGATCGGCCACAGGCCGGTCTTGCCATGGGCGGATCTTACCAAGTGCCGGCGTGCGGCGGTGGCCGCATCGCGCCAAAACACATCGCCAGTGGCTTGATACCAGAGGTCGTAGGCGGCGGGCATCTCCAACGCGGTGCGGGTGTAGTCCGTCGCCGCGAGCATGGGCTGTTCACGGACCAAGTGCGTCGCGGGATCGAACGGAGTGCCGTCACCGTTCTTCAGCACCTCGAGCAACGCGAGCGCGTCTTCCGCATAGCCCGGGGCACTGGCGCTGTTTGCCCAGTAGCGATTGGCCAAGATCAGCGCAAGCGCGAAGTGCTGCATGCCATACGTATCCAAGCACGGGGTGATCGGATCATCGTCGCAGCGCGATCTGTAGTAGCCGCGGCCTGGTCCGGCATTCTTCTGCAGCATCTCGGCTTTGGCGTAACGCCACAGCCTGTCGAACTCGGTCTGACGATCGAGCTCGAGGGTGATGATCAACGCCAAGCCCATGCCCTCGGTGCGGATGTCACCGTGCAGGACGTCTTGAATGAAGTATTCGTCGCTCGTCTGCCACTGATAGTAGATGGTCTCTTCGAACCCCGTGCTGAGGAAGAGCTGATTGAAAGCGTCGTCGAGCCTCGTCGAGACTTCTGCGTCGCTGACGTTCAGAAAAGTCTTGAACGCGTTTGGGTAGCTTTTTGGCCCATTGACGAGGCGTAGCGGGCCGAGCGCTCCCGCGGAACCCGCGCTTGCGCTCCCGTCAGAACCCAGTGAGTCGAGCGTGCCGCTGCAACCGCTCAGCGCGCTTGCGAGCGCTGCGCTCAGCAGCACGGCACGCAGCGCGCGTAGCATCATAACCCGGCGTAGCTGCGTACTCGGGATGCGAGCACGCTGTCCGGATGAACGCGCAAGAACGCCTCTGCTCGCTTGCGCGCGGCTTCGCCTTGCCCGCTCTTGGCGAGCGCCCCGATGCGTAACACTTCCGCTTCGGTCTTCAGCCGGCCGCGCGGAAAGTCGCGATTGTAGCCATCCAACGCCGAGAGCGCGGCGGTGGGATCGCCGTGGCTCAACGAGCTGCGCGCTGCATCCAGCGCGGCAAGCTCTGCGCTGAGCGACGGCGCGGCCGCAGGCTTGGCGGCAGCGCGCGTGCTGCCCGCGGTCCGCGCAGGGGTCGACGGCTGCGGTTCAGCCGCTGCGATCGGCGCGGGTTCGAGCGCTGCGACCGGCGCGGGCGCCGATTCGACCACTGCCGGCGGGGGCAGCGCGGGCACCGCAGCAACGACCGCGGCCTTCGTGACCGGCGCGCTACTCGCTGGATGGCCGAGGTAGCGCCACACCGGCACAGCGACAGCGCCGATCACCACCACGGCGACAGCCACTTTGGAGAGCGCGGCCTTCGTCAGTGAGCTGCTCGCTGCGACGGCAGCGGGCGCGGTCGAAGTGGCCACTGCGCTGAGCCCGAGCGCCAAGAGCGTCTTCGAGCGCATCGAGCTGGAAGCGGTGTACGAGCGCCCCGCGTCGAGCAGAGCTCGTTCGAGCTCACTCTCCGGGCTGCTGAGCAAACGTGTGGGATCGCTCATGAGCCCACCTCAGCGTGCGTCGATCCGGAAAGCGCCCTGACGCGATCGCGAAAATCCGCCCGGGCTCGACGCAGGCGCGAGGCGACGGTGCCCTGCGGAATACGCAGTGTAGCTGCAATTTCAGTCATGCTGAGCTCCTCGAGCTCGTACAAGACGAACACGGTTCGGAGCTCGATTGCCATTTGTTCCAACACTTCATCCAGTAGCTCGCGGGCTCGCTTTTGGTCGAGCATCTGCTCTGGCTGTAGTGGAGTCTGGATGCGCAGCTGCGCGTCCGAATCATGCACTTCACGACGCCGAGCCAAGGTGCGCCGAGCATGGGCAGCCATGCGCAGCGCGGTTTGCAAGAGAAAACTCTTTTCCGCATCCGGCCGGACATCATCCAGACGGTTGGCCACGGCGATGAAGGTGCGCTGCACGTCGTCGTCTACCTCGGCCTCGGGGGTACCGGCGTTGCGCAGCACGCGCGCGACGAAGTCGAGGTAGCGGTCCACCATCGCCCGCAGGCGCGTGTCGCGTTCACTCGGCTGAGTCACTCGCCTCAAGGTAGCGGCGGCTACGGGGGCTGGCAACCGAAGGGCCAATGTATGAGAAATAACGACCATTGTGAGAATGCAGCCGCAACTCAATCACCGCGGTCACCTCTATTCCCGCAAACCCGGGATCCGATCACGAGCTTCTCGTCAGCTCGACATTTTGCAGCAATAAAGACGTTCCCGCCTCAGAAGCGATAGCCGAGCCCTAGACGGAGCAGGGGTGAGACCGCGGGCGTCCTGGCGACCACCTGCTCGGGGCTGTTCGTATAGTAGCTATGCCGAGCCAGCGGGATGGTCGCGCCGAACGCGCCCTCGAACACAACCCCGCGGCCGATCAGCCATGCCAATTGCAGGTCCAAGCCCGCGCTGAACCAGGCCCGGTTGACGGTCGCTGGCTCGGCTACGTTCCGGCCGGTCATTTCCAGAAAGCCGATGGTGGCGAGCGCACACGGGGCGATCTCCCAGGTACCGCTGTGGTACCGAAAAGGGCACCCGTCCAAAGCCAGCGCGCCGAAGCGCGTGCGGTGGTCTTCGGGGGCGGTCAGCAAGCCCGTGCCCGCGAACAACAAGGACAGTTGAACTGCGCTGCTTCGACTGGCGTTGGCTTTGCGTAGCAACATCATGGACAGCGCGCCGCCGCTGGCGAAGCCTGCGGTCTCGACGACCGTGCCGAGCACGCTGAGTCCCACTTCGAGTTCGAGCGGTGGGCTCGCGGTGGGCAGTGGCGGAGGTGGCTGAACGATCGCCGCGACCGGTACAACCGGCGCGGTGGTCGCGGGCGGCCTCGGTGTCTGAGGGATCGCCTCCGGTGGCACCGGTGGATGTGCGTCCGGATCGAACGAGAGCGCCACCGTG
>Ga0247772_1000109_pt1 | contig 27180 bp, 19 predicted proteins | sample UWRJL151409C6_FD_179945 | JGI IMG/M metagenome (GOLD analysis project Ga0247772, IMG submission 179945) | Plant litter microbial communities from Arlington Agricultural Research Station in Wisconsin, United States - UWRJ-L151-409C-6 | ecosystem: Environmental > Terrestrial > Plant litter >...
GGCACTGGTGGAGCCTCGGGAGGCGCCAGCGGTTCGGGCGGTGCTGGTGGCTCGAGCGGCGCTAGTGGCTCAGCCGGCACGGGCGGCGCCGCGACGATGTGCTTGAAGTGAGACTGACGTGACGCGTCCAATGTGGGTGGGCGCGTCACGATTGCACACGGGCGCGCGTGCCACGATCTCCGTCGTGTTCGGCGCGCGCTTCGTCCCTGCCCTTCACCGCCTGTGACGCGCAGCGTTCGCAATTAAAAAGAGTACCGAACAGAACCGAGAGTTCGGCATTCATAAACGTCATACTAACTCGCTGTCGTCGCGTGATGTATCTGCTACCTCCGCGCACACTTCGAGCGCGTGACGTTGCTGAGCCACTCGCCAGCTGGTACGAGTTCGTAGATTAGGAAATTGTGTGCGCGCTGACGCGTTCGCATCGCCTAGCTGCACGGCGCACTACTTCCCCTTTGCGCGGAGACCCCAGTATGACCAGATATCGACATCACGTTGCTGCACTGTTGACGCTGAACGCTGGGCTGCTCTTGGCTGCCGGAGCACAAGCGGGAAGTTGGGCGAATAGCGCTCCTTTCGGTGCCGCGCTGAAGGGCGACCTGTACACGCCGACAACGCCAGCCGCGTCACCCGCGATCCTAGTGGTCATTCACATGTGCACGGGACACTCGTCCACCGTGCACGGTTGGTTCGACTCCTTCGCTGACCAAAATGGTTTCTACCTGATCGCACCGGACGCAGGTAAGCAATGCTTCGATTCGAGCGCCACCCGCGACGGAGACAAGGCCGCCATCGTGAAGATGGTGGACTACGTCGTGACGAACAAGAACGCCGACAAGACCAGAGTCTTCGCAGCGGGGATGTCCTCGGGCGGGTGTATGACCAATACACTGCTCGCCATTTATCCGGACGTGTTCGTCGGCGGCTCGGCGATGCCCGGTTTCCCCGCAGGGGGGTGGCCTGCCGGTGACATTACATGCACCAAGTGCGGTTCGAATCCGCCCAGCACCGACGGCAAATACTGGGGAGACATCGCACGCACCGCCTTCCAATGGAGCGGCACGTATCCCTGCTCGCAGCAGTGGGTTGGCGGCGGCGATGAATACAAATTCAACTCTTGGCTACCGGCAGTGGCAGCGCAGTTTCAGAATCTCAGCAACCTCGGCGCGGGCACGGCGGGCACCGGCGCCCCGAACGGCTGGACTCGAACCGTGTACAAGGACAGCGCCGGCAATGTGAGGCTAGAGACAAATCTGGGGCCCACTAGCCAGAAACACGATCTCGAAACGGTCAGCCCGCCCCTGTACGCAAATGTGATCAGTTTCCTCGGACTCGATAAGCCCACGGGCGCCTGTGGCAGCACCACCACCGGCAGCGGCGGAGGCTCGAGCAGCGGCGGTAGCTCGAGCAGTGGCGGTAGCTCGAGCGGCGCTGGGGCCAGCGGCAAGGGCGGCGCACCGAGCAGCAGCGGCGACGCGGGCAGTGGCGGTTCCGGCACTTCGGACGCGGGTAGCGGCGCTGTCGCGGGTAGCCCAAGCACTTCAGGGGGCGCGACTGGTAGCGGGGTCGCGGGCGCTTCCGGCGGAAGCACGACCGCAGCGGCAGGTTCTCCAGCGAGCAGCGGCAGCCCAGGCTCGACAGGCGGCGACGACAGCGGTACCGGCTTCGCGCGCAAGGATTCCAGCTGTTCGATCAGTGAGGTCGGACGCAGCGCACCTGCCCCTCTCGCGAGCGTCTTGGCGGCGGCCGTCGGAGCGTTCTTCGTCCGGCGCCGGCGCGCGCGAAGCTGACCGCTTCGCGCACGGGCCCGTGGACAAGTGCCACTTCAAACAGGCGTCGGCAGGCTCACCATCCAGTGGATACCGAACCGGTCGACGCACATGCCGAAGTATGGCCCCCAGGGGGCGTTCGCGAGCGGCATGGCAACCGACCCGCCTTCCCCGCTGAGCGCGGCGAAAACGCGGTCGGCTTCGGCCTTGTCGTTCGCGACGAGCGACACGTGGAAGTTGTTACCGAAGATCGCGGGTGGGCCAAAGCCTTCGACCACGTCACTACCCATCAGGTGACAGGCTTCGGTGATCGGCAGTTGGACGTGCATGATCTTGTCCTTGGCCGCCTCTGGCACGTTGGGCATGAACGAAGTCTCGCCAAACGTCTGAATCATCGCGATCTTGGTGCCAAACACCGTCTCGTAGAATTGAAACGCTTGTTTGGTCGTGCCCGGGAAGTTGAGATAGAGGTGAACGAGCTGCATGGCCGTGACTTTACACGCCTTGCACGCGCCGCCCAATCCCCCACGTTCTTGCACGGCTCACGCCGCTCCGTCGGCGACACCACCGCCGCTCAAGTTCACGACCGTGCCCGTCATTGCGCTGGCTTTGTCGGAGGCGAGGAACACGGCGGCGTTGCCCAGCTCCGCGAGCGTGGTCAAGCGCCTGAGGTGCGAAGTGTTCTCGAAGCGTGCTTGAAATTCTGCAGGGCTGCAGCCAGCGGCCTTGGCATAAAGCGCGAAATTCTCGCGAATCGTCGTGGTCTCGGGAATCGCGTGGGGCATTAGACACACCGCCCTTATCCCGTGCGGGGCTAGCTCCGCGGAGAGGCTCCGAGTCAGCGACACGATCGCGGCGTACGCGGGCGCGGTACCGCCGACATTACTGAACCCAAGCCGCGCTGGAATGCCTGAGATCGTCAAAATTACGCCGGAACGTTTGGCAACCATGCGCCGTGCGGCACAGCGCGCGGTGAGGAAATTGGACTGCGTATAGGCCGTGATCGGCAGCATGAAATCCGCGGCCGAGAGCTCCAAAAGCGGGGCCTTGTTCTGCAACGCCTTGGCCACGGAGATCGCGCTGAACGAAATGTCGATGCGACCGGCTTTCTCCGCAACCAAGCCCACGTACCTCTCCACCGCTTGCTCGTCGAGGGCGTCGACTTGGGCAGCTTCGGCGACGCCTCCGTGGGCAACAATTTCGGACGCGAGCGCTTTGACTGGGCCCAGCGTACGCCCGCTCAGAAATAGCTTTGCGCCCTCGCGAGCGAATGCGCGCGCCACGGCGCCGCCAATGTCGCCTCCGGCGCCGTAAATCAGTGCGTTCTTACCTTCGAGCATCATGTCGGTTCTCCTGCGAAATGGGCCGTCGTTTTCACGGTTCACACAGCTATGACGATGCGAGGTTCGAAAAATCATCGGCCTACCGCACGAAAAATTCCTGTGCCATCTTGCAGGGATGACCGCCGATGCCCGCGACGAGTCCTTTCGAGCCATTTTCGAGCCACATCGGCGCTCGGTCACGCTGCATTGCTACCGCATGCTGGGCTCACTCCAGGACGCGGAAGAAATCGTGCAAGAGACGCTCCTACGAGCCTGGCAGCGGCAAGCGGAGGCCCGTTCGAACACCATGCGCCCGTGGCTGTACAAGATCGCGACGAACGCTTGCCTCGACCATCTATTGAAGGCACGCCGCCGACGCACGCTGCCACACCTCGTTTCCCCGCCATCGAGCGCGGCCGTCAAACTCACTCCCGCAACGGACGAGCGGCTGTGGGTCGAGCCTGCGCCCGACGCACTACTAGAGATCGCGGACGATGACCGCCGACGACCTGATGAACGAGTGCCACAACGAGAGAGCATCGGCCTCGCGTTCATCAGCGCGCTGCAGTCCTTGTCGCCCAAACAGCGCGCCGCGCTGCTCTTGGTCGATGTGCTCGAATGGAAACCAGAGGAGGCGGCAGCGCTGCTCGAAACCAGCCTCGTATCCGTCAATTCCCTGCTGCAACGCGCGCGAAAAAGCGTCGAATCGCGCAAAGTCGATAGCGCGCCATCGCAACTCTCGAGCTCGGACGCAGCGCTGCTGCAGCGCTTCATCAGCAGCTGGGAGAGCGGCGATCCAGAAGCATTTGCTGCATTGCTCACGCATGACGCTTTGTTCTCCATGCCCCCTCAACCGGAGTGGTTCACGGGGCCGCAAGCCATAGCTGGCTTCTTTGCCGCCATGTGGTCCGCGCAGCCGGGCCAACGCCGCCTTTTGCCCTTGGCAGCGAACGGAGGACCCGCCGTCGCCGTCTACCGTCGGCTGCGAACGCCCAACGCAGTGTTCGAACCGGGCGGAATCACACTACTCACGATGCGCGAGGGGCTCATTTCGCACATCACTCGCTTCGGTTCGCCCAAGCTATTCCCGCTGTTCGGGCTACCAGCACAGCTCCCCGACGCCTGAGCCAGCGTCGCGCGATGCGGCTATGGCTTCAAACCATCGACGTACACGAAATCGGTCGAAGCTGCCCCCGCATGGCACTTGGAGCAATAGGCCGTTTGCTCGGCAGTCTGCACCACGCCGAGCGCAGGCTCGTAATAGGCATAGTCCCAATCCCCATGAGCCGAGTCGAAGCCGGCCTCACGCTTGATCATCAGACCGATCGCCACCAGTTCGGCTTGCGTAGCTTGGAGGCCAGCATACTTCTCCTTCACGATCACCGCACCAACGGGAAATGCCGGTGCGCCCCGCGTCGCGATCCCTTGCTCGGCCAACGGGTTGGCCCAATCCTGAAGGTAGCGGCCATCGCCGTGAATGCTGTCCAGAAACTCGGTCTCGCGCAGCGTGGGCATCCGACATAGCCCGAACAGATAGGCAGAGACGCTCACCGGTGCTGCGGTCTGCGGTTCGAAGCTGCGGTAGCTATCCAAGATGGCCTGCATGCCGATCGGATGAGCCCCGCCCGCACCCGCCGTACCGCCTGCGGAAAGCCCGCCACCGCTGCCCGCCACGTTCGCTCGCCCCGCACCGCCGCCCACTTCGCTTGAGGCGTTGCCCCCTGACCCCGCGGCGGTCGAGCCCGCACCGGGATCGGGGCTACCTGCGCTGATGCCGGGGGCTCCGCCACCCGCCGGATAGGGTTCGCTGCCCGCCGTTTCGCTGCACGCCACCAGAGGCAGCCACAAGCACGACGCGAGCGCGATTCGAACAGTGCCGAGCATCCCTCTTCTCCCTCCGGAATGCTGAGCCTTTTCCGCCCCCCAGTCAAACCACGCTCGCGCTCAAGGCGAGAGCCAATGCGCGATTTCGGGGTATTTGGCGAGAGCATCCACGCCGTGCGCCGCCCACGACCGCATGTGTGCTCCACGCATCAGTTGGCGCCAGCGCCGTGACCGATCGCGTGCGGTCCACGCAGCTCGCAGAAGGGTCAGCTATCGATTGACCGATCGGCAACGACCGACCGGCAAGCAGCTCGACGTCGTTGTCTCGCGGTCTCGCGCCGCAGAGCCCCAGAAGTTCGAAACTTCGAGGTGAAGCGGACGCTGGAGGTCGGCGTGACCGTATCGACGCCGGTCGCCGGCATCCCGGCGTGGCCTGCGGCGGCTCTGCGCTAATCGTGCCCGCTTTCGACGTTGTCCATCGAGCTTCACGTGATCGCCACCGCAGATCCGACTCGGGGCAACGTGAAACGTGTAAATTGCGGGGCCGCAGCCCGCGCACAGCAGGAGACCGGCACGTCGCGGGAGGATTCGGTCTTCATCGGCGCGGTCTCTACCAGCAAGCGTAGTGAGACCAATCGTAACCAGCCAACTCGGAATACCGCTATGGGTATTCTGTTGGTCTGATCGGCGAACGCCGACGAAAACCGCCGGTCCTTTCAATAGAAGACGCGCGTCGTGGGCCGCTACGAGCGCGCGTTGTCTTCGCCCGTACCCAAGCTCCGAGAGCGGCTCAGCCGCGGCGACGACGACGGCTCACCACCACACCGAGCACCGCCAGCGCGCCGAGAGCGGCTACCCCGCCTTGGCCGCGCGTGGGCGGGCTAAAAGAGCATTTGGAGGACGCCGAATCCACGCAATCGCTCGCCGTATCGGACACCGCTTGCGCCGCGACCTTGATATTGAAAGAGAACTCGCTAGCGAGTTGATCCGCGCAATCCTGCAAGTTGCTCGCGCCGATGTACTGACCGTCACAGAAGAGCGCGCCGCCCTTGTCCTTGCAAGTCGTATTGCAAGTATTCACGGTTTCGGTCTGACAGCTCTCGTAGTTGTCGGTCTGACAGCTGAGAACGCAGTCTCGATTCACCTCTTCCGTACACTCGCTTTCGACGATGCTGAGGCACTTGGTCTCGCAGTCCGTGCTTTGGTCACTGCTGCTGCTGCTGTCACATTGGGCGTTGCAGTCGTGGTTACAACTGCTTTGACATTTACCACGGTCACCGCCGAAGTGATTGCTAGACACCGCGCTCGAGGTACAGCTGTCGGAACACTGACTAACACAGACTTCGCGCGAGCTCTTGGTGCTGATGGTTTCGCACTGCTTCGAGCAGGACTCGCTGTGCGTCTCCTTACAGCTCTTGGTATCCGAGACCGTGCAGCTCTGGCCGCACATTTCATAGGTCTTTTGCGCACAGACCTGCTCCACGGAGGTGGTCGAGCAGGTCGTCTCGCACTCTTGGACGGGCTTGAATTCACAGTGGGAATCAGCGCTCAGGTACACGCCACCGCACTTATCGAGGGACTTGGCCAGCGCCAGATTCGGTACGAGCAAGACACCAGACAACAGAGCAAACGCGGACAGGGCGGACGTGATTCGAACACTCATGGTAAGACTCCCTCGATGGATGGGGCCGCGAGTCAGTTCGCGGATTGAGGCGAGCCTCTGCAGCTAGTGTACCAGCGCCTACCTTCGTACCATCCACGCACCATACCGCCGCGTGCGCTCCAAACTGTACGAGTCACCATTGGGTATTTGCCGGCAAGGCGCGCCATCCAGGCCCATAATCCTTGCCCGCCACAAACCCGCCTCAGTCCCGTTGTTCCGCAGCACAGCCACGATCGCGGCCGACTGTCACAGGCAAAGCGTCACAGCGCCTCACTTGGCTCTCGCGTCGGTCGGCAGGCAATCTGCTAGCTTGGGCGAGTGTTCGAATTCGGGACATACCCTACCCCCGTTGTTCGCTTGGAGCAGCACTCGACTGCGAAGGCGACTCTGTGGCTCAAACGCGACGATTTGACGAATCGCACCTATGGCGGCAGCAAGGTGCGAAAACTCGGGGCATTGCTGGAAGACGCGAAAAATCGCGGAGCAACGAAGATTGTGACGATGGGCGCGGTCGGTAGCCATCACCTGCTGGCAACCGGGGTGTTCGGCAAGCTCGCGGGGTTCGAGGTGGAAGGAGTCGTCCTGCGACAACCGCAATCGGCCCACGTGCTCGAAACCGTACGCGCCAGCATCGGCCAAGGAGTGCGGCTGGTGCCGGCGGGCTCATACGCCGAAGCGGCGCAACGGCTGGCCGACAGGGCGGCAGAAGGCGCATACCTGATCCCTGCCGGAGGTTCGAACTTGCTTGGAACGCGGGGCTTGGTGGCGGCCGCGCTAGAGCTTGCCGAACAGGTGCGGGCAGGCGTGCTTCCCGAGCCCGACTTGATTGTCTTGCCATTGGGCTCGGGAGGTACGGCGGCGGGCCTAGCCGCGGGCCTCACCCGCGCCGGCCTTCGGACTCGCGTGCTGGCGGTTGCCATCGCCGAACCGATCAAGGTCTTCGCCCACCGAGCACACTCGCTGGCCGAAGAACTGGTCGAACGCTCACAGCGAGAAGCGGTCTCCGCGCGGCTCGAAATCGAACGGCGTTACTTGGGAGCGGGCTATGGTCGACCGACCCGCGAAAGCGAGCACGCCGCGCGCGAAGCGGCCCAAAGCGGCCTCTGCGTCGACGACACCTATACCGCCAAGGCTTTCGCCGCCGCGCTGCATCGCGTCGCGCTCGGAGAAGAGCGGCACGTGTTGTTCTGGAACACGCTCTCGAGTGCAGAAATGGCGCCCTTGCTAGTGAATGCCCCCCTCGAGCACGAGCTCGACGTGGACATTCGAGGCCTCGCCCTGGCTTAGGGCCCGCGAATGGCGGGCGCCTAAAAAACCTCTTGGTGGAAGCGCAGGGCCAGGCGCCGACAGCTAGCGGAGAGTTTGCGGCCCAAGCCCGGTGGACCACAGAAGAAAACGTCCACCGGCTCTGGGGCGTGACGCTTCGCAATCGACGCGAGCTCACTGTCGAAGTCAGGCGCGCCGACTCGAGTTTGGGTGCGAAGGCCAGTCACCCAATCGGGCTTTCCGATCTCGTGTGACAGGTTGCGCGCGAGATTCAGCGCCAGCGCGGCGACGTTGCCGCGCCCCCCGGTCATGCAGATCTGGATGTCCACCAGCTGGCGATGGTCTGTCTGTTCGACCTTGAGCAGCAGCTCGGCAAACCATTCGAACGAGCGCGAGTCGCGGTTGAGCCAGAAGAAATACAGTTTTTCTAGCTGATTTTCCCCGGCGTACGCGCGCGCGACCATGCTCTCGAGCACGCTGGCAAAGGGCGTGACGCCGATCCCAGCGCCCACCAAAACGGCGTGGCGCACGCCGAAGACGCTGCGGCTAGGCGTGCCGAACGGCCCATCGATGTTGACCACGACCTCCTCCAAGGCATCGCGGTCGTCCGCCATCTGCCGCAGTGACTTCGTCCAATCACCCTCGGAGCGAACATGGAAGCACAGGCGCTCAGCGCCGGGGGCGCTACTGATCGTGAATGGGTGCCACTCGAAGCGCGCCAAATGGGGGATGCGCAAGAAGGCGTAGTCGCCCGGGCGCGCCTTGAAGTCAGGCGGGCACTCGAGCTCGAGCCGAGTGACCCCCGAGCTCAGCCCGGATAGGCCGAGCACGCGGCTCACGTGCACCCGCCGACGGTGGCGCAGCAGCCACTCGAAAACGAAGCCGACCAATGGCACGAGCGCGAACTCGTAGAAGCGCGGGCCATGCATCAAGGCCAGCGCGAACCAGGCAATGTACGCGAAATGCGTATAGTAGAAGAGCTCGAAGCGGCCACTTTTACGGATCCGGCGCAGCGAAAAACCCCACATCACGGCGGACACGAGCAGGAGCGCGAAGCCGGTTCGCCCCGCTGGCGTTCCCGTGACAGAGCGCCAGATGCCATCGTGCAGGGAGTAGTTCGCGAAATGTGCGGCCGAGTGGATCAAGCCGAGCACGAATAGCCCCACGCCCAGCACACGATGGATGAGCAACGCGTCGTCCAGCGGCAAAAGCCGACCGACCGTGGTCAGCCTCGCCCAGTGCAGGATGCGACGCATCACGGGCACCAAGACCAGCGCCCCATCCAGATTGAGGCAGCCACCCGCGCCGTGCGCCAACATGAACCACGCGCCCTGCCCTTGGTAGCGCAGGGCATTGCTCACGAAGAGCGCCACATTGGCGAGCCCCAGCAGCACGAAGAACACCACCAACGAGCTGCGATTTTCCGCTAGGCGCCGTAGCCGCAAGCGCCAATTGGCGCGCGGCTTCTGCGTGCTCAGGTGGTCGGCTTCCGGCAAGAGCCAACAGGCTTCGCTCTTCGCGATCAGCTCGAAGAGCTTTGGATCGGCGGATGCCACCCGCTCGAACTCTTCGAAACAGAGGCTCTGGTTGCCGTCGTCGTCGGCGGTGGACAACAGCAGGCTGGAGAGCTCGTGAACCCGCCCCGCGCGTCGCCGTGTCGAATGTACACCCGACGCTTCCGAGCCGGCCTCTTCGTCGAGGTTCATGGCAATCATGCGCCGAATTTCTTCAGGCTCGATCCGGCCATTGCCGTCGAGATCGTGGATCTGAAACGCCAAGCGCAGCTTGTCGCGCGCACTACCAAAGACGAGCCTGCGCACGGCCGCCATGAATTCTTCTCGACTGACCCGACCGTCGCCATCGCGGTCCAAAATCGCGAGCATGCGTTGAGCCAAAAATTCGCTGCGAAAGCGCAACGCGCGTTGCAGATCACCCGCGTCAATCAGCTGATCCGAGCCAGCATGATTCGAGAACGAGCTCGATAGTGCCTGGAGTAGGCGCGGATCGAGCGAACGCGCCGGCCGAGACGACGGAGGCACGCCGAGCGGATCCTGCCTGAGAGGGTTCTGTCCCACGATCCTCAAACCTTGCTGGTCGGCAGCATGCCGATCAATGGGTATTATGCCAAGCTTTGTCGGCAGAATGCCAATCTACGCGCCGTCGCGCCGCCTTCGAGTGCCCGCGCGCGTCGCTACCAGGCCGGCAGCAATGCCCTCGATCACGCAGTCGAGCCCGCGTTCGAAGGTCACGTCGGAAGGGGGGTGCGTCGCATCGCGGACCACCTTTTCCAGCATTGGGAAGCGACCGGTAGCAATCACGCTTTGTAGGTAGGGCCAGCTTGCCGCCTGAAAATCGCGCTCATTCAAGCCACTTTCGTGCTCCACGCGCAGACTGGTCGCCTCGGTCTTCATGGCGCCCACTACGTACGCGTTCAATGTGCCGTAGGCTTGCAACGCATCATCGATGCTCTCGAACCCTTGCTCGCGGCTCAACGCCGCCAGCGATCGCTCGTAGTGGTCGAGGGCGTTGGGTCCGAGGTGCGGCCGTCGACCCAATAAGTCGACGAACCACGGGTGCTTTTTCGAGGCTTGCCAAATGCGCTCGGCAATCGTGCGCAGCGTCCTACGCCAATCGCCGAACTCGAGTCCCTGGCCGGCCACCTCGCCGTAGATCGAGTCGACCATCAGCTCGAGCAGCCCCTCTTTCGTCGACGTGTACGTGTACAGCCGCATTGGGCCAACGTGGAGTTTCGCTGCCACCTTGCGCAAGGAGACGTCGGCGAGCCCCTCTTTGTCGGCAATAGCGATGGCCGCACGCACGATACGTTCGCGGCTCAATGGCCCGGGCGCAGGACGACGCGCAGGCTCCGTGCGCTCCCAGACGAGCGGGGCGGCAGGCGCGGGCGGCGGCGATTTCTGACGCGGAGGCATGACTCGAGTTGTCCATCGCCGCGCGCACCTTGACAAGGTGCATTGACCGATACAGCGTATCGATATGTACGGTGTATCGGTTACGAACGAGCAGCAGTCGACCTCCGTCCTGGTGATCGGGGGCAGTCTGGTCGGCCTATCTGCCGCCATGTTTCTCGCCCAGCAGGGGGTGCCCACGGTGCTGGTGGAGGCGCATTCGGGTAGCCACCGCCATCCGCGGGCCATCGGCTACACCGCGCGCACGATGGAGCTCTTTCGGAGCGCGGGCATCGCAGAGCAGATCCCCGAAGCGCCCCGAGGCTACCGCCTACGCCGCTGCAAGGTCGAGAGCCTGGCCGGAAAATGGTTCGACGCAACCGATTGGACCCCGAAGAAGCCCGTTCCCGGGACAGATTCGGAGCCCAAGGAGTTCTCGCCGCACACCGGAGCGGCAATCGCGCAGGATCGGCTCGAGCCAATCCTGCGCGCGCGCGCGACGGCTCTCGGAGCCGAGCTGCGTCTGGGCACCGAGCTGCTGCGCTTCGAGCAAGATCAGGCTGGAGTCACGGCCTGGGTGCGAGAGAAGGCGAGCGGCCGCGAGTACACCATCCGAGCGGCGTACCTGATTGCAGCAGATGGCAGCAAGAGTGCGGTGCGCCAAGCGCTCGAGATCGGGCGGACTGGGCCCGGCCACTTGCAGACGATGCGCAGCGTGCTCTTCCGCGCACCGCTCGAGCAATATTTGGCCCAGGGGATTTCGCAATTCGAGATCGAACAGCGCGATCTCAAAGCCTTTTTGACGACGTATGGCGACGGTCGCTGGGTGCTCATGTTCATGGACGATTTGGAGCGCGACGAAGCAACATTGCTATCTGCGATCCACCAGGCACTCGGACGCTGCGACCTACCGATCGAGATCCTAACGACTGGTCGCTGGGAGTTGAGCGCGCTGATCACGGACCGTTTCGCAGCCGGGCGCGTCTTTCTCGCGGGCGATGCCGCCCACACCCTGCCCCCCACCCGCGGTGGCTTCGGCGCCAACACCGGCATCCACGACGCACACAATTTGGTATGGAAGCTGGCTTCGGTCCTATCCGGAAGGTCGACGGCGAAGCTCCTGGATACGTACGATGCAGAACGCCACCCCGTCGCCTGGAGTCGGCTGGAACAGACATTCGCCCGGCCCGACTATGCGGCGCTTGCGCCCGACGTCGCGCGAGGCGTCGCCATCCTAGACGACGATGCCATGGAGTTCGGGCAGCTCTACCGCTCGTTCGCCGTGCTTGGCGCGGGCGCCGAGCTGCCCACCGCAGCACGCCCGGACGAATGGGCAGGCCAACCCGGTACGCGCGCGCCGCACCTATGGCTCGCTGGGGACGGCAAGCCGCTCTCCTCGCTCGATCTCTTCGGGCGCGGCTGGGTGCTGATCACTCCGGACGCAAGCTGGGCCGATGCCGCCGCTCGGACCGCGCACGAATTGGGCATCGAGCTCGCCAGCCCGCGCTTCGCCAGCGTCCTCGATCGCGCCGCCGTACAACGAGCGTTCGGCATCGGACCAAGTGGCGTGTCACTCGTCCGTCCCGATGGCTACATCGCTTGGCGCTCGCCGGAACCGGCGCAAAATCCGGACAATGTACTGCTCGAGGCGCTGACCGCAATCTCTCACAGACGATAATCCGGCGCGCTGGCCTCGGGACACCGTCCGTACTATCCCCTGGTGCATGTGGATGTTGGCGCAGCGAGCGTTTTTGGTTTGCCTCGCCGTGGCGACGAGCGCTTGCCCATGCAGCGCACAGAACGCAGCGGCCAGCGTCCCTGAAGCAGTGCGCGCTGACCCCTATCCGCGCACCGATCAGTTGCAGCGCGACGACCAGTTGGCGGTGATTGGAGACGTGCAGCGGACCTCCTTTTGGGGACGCCTGGTGTTCGCCGAGAGCAACCTCACCGAACAGCAGATCTTGTTCGAAGATCTGGCCAAGCAACGGTTCCGCGCGCTGGTATTGTTGGGGGATATGGTCTTCTCCGCAGGGGATGACAACTGGAACTACTTTGACCAGCTGCTGGCGCCGCTGCGCCGAGAGCGCGCCGGCGAAGCAGCGGCGCGCTGGTTTTTCCCGGTAATGGGCAATCACGACTACATGGGCCGCCGCGCACAAGTGACGCGCCAATTGAGTCGACGCTTCCCGGGCTTCTTCGAGCACACGCACTATGGCTTCGATTGGCATCACGTGAAGATGCTCGTGCTCGACGGCAATCGCCGCGAGCTGTGCGCCTCCCCGGGCCTGGGCGCGCACGCTTGTGAGGCAGAATGGCAAGCGCAGCTCACTTGGCTGCGCGGTCAGCTGCGGCAGGTCGACCAAGCCCCAGCGAACGAGCAGTACGGAGCGCTGTTGTTCGTGCATCAGTCGCCCTACACCCAGAGCCCGCTCGTAGCCGGCGACCAAGCGGACGCGCGTGATTTCGCGAGGGAGCTGTACGACAGCAAGCGCGGCCTAGCGCTGATATCCGCGCATGCGCACGGCTTCGAGCGCTACGAATACCGGCGCGATGCGGCGGATCCGCGGCCTGCCAAGGTGTTCGTCGTTTCGGCAGGGGGCGGAGGGCCTCGCCCTCATTGGCGCCGTTCCGGGGCGCCCCCAGATTTGTCGAAACTCGCTTGGCCGCGCCCGTTCAACTACTTGCTCCTGCGGCAGGACGCCGACGCTGTGCATATCGACGTACGCGGCCTCGAAAAAGGGCAGCCGCTCGTCTTTGCACTGGCGACCGAGAAGACGACCTTGGCATTTCGTTGAGCCCCGCATGGCAGCCGTGCACAGCGGCGAGTGCTAGGTTGGTCGACCGCAATGAAACTCTCCAACTACCTGTTCTTCCGTGATGGTTGCGAAGCTGCACTCGCTTTCTATAGCGAGTGCGGCTTCGGTTCGGTTGCGCTGCTCGTGCGTCATGGCGCGGGCCCGATGCAGGGCAAGGTGATGCACTCCTTGTTCAGCGGCCCCGGGGTGAATTTTTTCGCATCCGACAACGATGATGCCGAGCCAATGCGCGGCTCGGCGATGATGTTCGAGCTGACGAATCGCACGCAGACCGCGCAGCTGTTCGAGCGGCTGGCGGCGGACGGTCGAATCACCACTCCCCTGGCCGTTCAGCCCTGGGGCGACTATTACGGGAAATTGACGGACCGCTTCGGCGTGCAATGGATGTTCAATTGCACGTCGTGAATGAGCTCCAAGCCTAGACCGAGCGCCGTGCGCGGCCGAGCCAACCGTACACCACGGGCAGTACGAAGAGCGTGAGCAGCGTCGCACTGACCAATCCGCCGATGACTACGGTCGCCAGCGGGCGTTGGACCTCGGAGCCCGGCTGGGTCGAGAACGCCATAGGTAGGAATCCGAGTGCCGCGACCAGCGCGGTCGTCAGCACCGGCCGCAAGCGTTGCTCTGCAGCCCCGGTAACGGCATCGAAGAGCGACACGCCGGTTGCTTCTAGCTGCCGCACGCAGGAAATCAGAACCAAGCCGTTCAAAACGGCTACCCCGAACAGCGCAATGAACCCAATGCCTGCGGAGATGGAAAACGGGATCCCGCGAGCCCAGAGCGCCGCCGCGCCGCCCGCAAATGCGAACGGCACGTTGAGGAAGATAATCAGCGCAGCGCGCGCCGAGCCAAACGCCAGCCAAAGCAGAAACAAGATCAGCGAAAGCGCCAACGGAACGACGATTGCGAGCCGGGTCCGTGCCTCCTGATAGTGTTCGAACTGACCGCCCCACTCCACGCGATAGCCAGTGCGCGGCTCGAGGCCGCGCCGGATGGCGGCTCGAGCTTCAGCCACGACCGCGAGCAAATCACGGCCTCGGACGTTGAATTCGACGGCGATACGGCGCGATTGATTTTGCCGGCTGACCTGCGCTGGGCCGGTCGTCAGTTCGACGTTCGCGACGTCTCCGAGCGGCACGATTTGACCGGTCAACGAGTGAAGCGGAATGGCCCGCAAGAGGTCGAGGTCGCCCGCGTAGTCGAGCGCGGTGCGCACGAAGATCCCGAAGCGGCGCTCCCCTTCGAGTACGTCGCCCGCGTGATAGCCGACCGCGATCGTCTCGGCGGCTTGATTGACGTCGGCGATCGTGAGCCCGTAGCGTGCCAGCTTTCCTCGATCTGGCTCGATGCGGATGTAACTCAAACCTGCCGACTGTTCGACGCGCACGTCTTCCACGCCAGGGATCGCCTCGATCAGCTTGGACGCACGCTCGCCGAGCTGCCTGAGTCCGTCCAAATCTGGGCCATAGATCAGCGCCGCCACGTCCGAGCGAATTCCGGCAACGAGTTCGTTCGTTCGCATCTGAATCGGCTGAGACACGGCGCTGGCGATCTCCGGCACCCGAGCGTCCATCGCTTCTGAGATCTGCGTCGCGATCTGCTCCTTGGAAATGCCCTTGCGCCACTCCGAGCGCGGCTTGAGGCCGACATACACGTCGCTCTGCTCGACGCCCATCGGATCGGTCGCGATTTCGGGCGCACCGGTTCTGCTCACGGCGTGGCTGACTTCCGGCACGCTCTTGATCGCGCGCTCCAATCTCAGCCCAGAGGCGATGGATTCATCCAATGAAGTACCAGTGAGGCGCCTCGCTTCGACGACCAGATCTCCTTCATCCAACTGGGGAATGAATTCCGCGCCCACACGCGTGAACAGGCACGTTCCTACGGCCAGCACGACCACAGCTGCGGAGAGCGTCGACCAACGGTGGCGGAGGCTGCGCGCGAGCCAGGGTTGGTACAGCGCGGAGGCTTTGCGAACCAGCCAAGTTTCGGAGTGAGCCGTCTTCGGTCGCACCCAGTAGCTGGTGAGCACCGGGACGAGCGTCAGCGAGAACACGAAGGCCCCCGCCAGCGCCAACAAGACCGTGGTCGCCATCGGGCGAAACAGCTTGCCCTCGGTCGACGTCAGCGCGAGAACCGGCAGATACACGATAGCGATGATCGCTTCACCGAACACGCTCGGCGCGCGCACCTCCACGGTCGCGGCTTCTACGGCGCGGACGCGTTCTTCGGAGCTGAGCGGACGCCCGAGCGCCCTCGCCTGCTCCGAAAGTCGGCGCATCGAATTTTCGACGACGATCACCGCACCATCGACGAGCAGCCCGAAATCGATCGCGCCGAGCGACATCAAATTTCCGGACAAACCGGCCAGATTCATGGCAATCACCGCGAACAACAGCGAGAGCGGAATGGTGACCGCGACTACGATGCCCGCGCGCAAGTCCCCCAGTAGAAGGAACAGAACCGCGCTCACCAACAGCGCGCCCTCGAGCAGATTCTTGGCTACGGTCTTGATTGTCCGGTCCACGAGCACCGAGCGGTCGTAGAACGGTTCGAGCCGAGTTCCCGGCGGCAATGACGGTTGGATTAGCGCGAGCTTGGCCTTGACCTGCTCGGTCACGACGCGTGAATTCTCGCCGAGCAGCATCATCGCGACGCCGATCACGCTCTCTTTCTGGCCGTTGACCGTCGCCGCCCCGCGCCGCAACCGCGCGCCGTAGCGAACGTCCCCGACGGTGGCGATGGTGATCGGGATCCCTTGTGGTGTCGCGCCGATCACGACATTTTGCAGATCTTCCAGATTGCGCACCAGGCCCGAAGTACCGATCACGAATTGCTGCCGGTTGTAACTGAGGTAGCCGCCGCCCGCGTTCGCGTTCGATTTCTCCAAAGCCTCCGCGACTTGAGCGATCGACACGCCGGAGGCCTGCAAGCGTCGCGGGTCGAGCATCACCTGATACTGCTTGTCCTCACCGCCGAAGCTATTCACCTCTACGATGCCCGGCACCGTGCGCAGCGCGGGCGCGATTTGCCAGTCGAGCACCTCTTCCAGTTGCATCAGGCTGAGCGCGTCATTTTCGACGGTAAATTGAAAGATTTCTCCCAGGCCAGAGCTGACGGGCCCCACTTGTGGCCTGCCGTACTGCGGCAGGACTGCGCTCTCTGCCTCACGCATGCGCTCGTTGACGAGCTGCCGCGCGAAGTAAATGTCGGTGTCGTCTCGGAACACCACGGTGACCACCGAGAGCCCGTACTTCGAAAGCGAACGAACCTCGGTGGTGCGCGGAATACCCGCCATTGCGCGCTCCACGGGGACGCTGATGTACTGCTCGACCTCGACGGGAGAAAGCGCGGGCGCAGCGGTGATCACTTGTACCTGAACGTTGGTCACATCGGGAACCGCGTCGACCTGCAGGCTGAAAATGGAGCGAAGACCGACGGCGAGAAACAAGACCGTTGCCACGATCACTATCGAGCGATTTTTCAACGACCACGAGACGACCGCGGAAAGGAACGCCAGCATCTCAGTCTTCCTCGCCGAAGGTGCTCTTCAGGGCGATGCTCTTCAGCGTGAATGCGCCATCGACCACCACGCTCTCACCGACCCGCAACCCGGAGACGATCTGCGTTTTGCCCAGGGCGTGGCCGCCCAAAACGACCTCGTGCAAAAGGAAATCGCCGTCTGCTTCACGGACGAAGACCACGGGTTTGTCGGCAATATTCACGACCGCGGTCTGGGGCACGACGAGGACCGAGCGGCCTGCGCTCTGACTCGCGGTCTCGACGAACGCGATACCAAACAGCCCGACGCTCAATAAATCGGAGTCGTTCTGAATCCGGATCCGCGCAGTCAAAGTACGCGCGATGGGATCAATCTGTCGACCGATGTACTCGACCGTACCTGCGAAGGGCCGCTCGGGATAGGCGTTCAAGCGAACCTCGGCGCGCGTCCCTGGCTTCAAACGCTGCAAATCCTTTTCGAAGACTCGCGCCAAAAACCAGGCTTCTCTCAGATCGGCAATCGTGGCCAGGGTTTGGTCGGCACTGACGGGTTGGCCCACCACTGCGTTGCGCGAGATCACCACACCCGAAATGGGTGCCCGCAGGGTGAGCAGCGAATCACTCGACTCCGAGCCGGCGCCGATCGCGCGCAAAAGCTCTGCTGCCGCGCGTGATTGCGCCTGAAGTGCGTCTCGGTCGGCGCGTGCGCTCAGCACCTCCTGCTCGGACGCGAGCCCTTTCGCAGACAGCTCGTCCAGCCGCTCCGAATTCCCGCGGGCCGCCAAGGCCTTTGCCTGGGAAGCGCTTTGGTCTGCCTTGGCGCGCGCGATATCCGGCACACGCAAGCGGGCAAGGGCGTCGCCCTGCTTCACTCGGCTGCCTTCCCGAAAGCTGACGCGCTCCAGACGACCCGCAATTGGACTTGCAACCGAGGCCTGCTTGTCCGGATCCGCGACCAACTCGCCGGGTAGCGAAAGGGTCTCGGCCAGCGCCTGCTGCAGCGCGGGTTCGGTGCGGATCTTCGCGTCCCTGATCACATCGAGTGACAAGGTGAGCCGCTTGGGCAGGGCTTCGTGTGCCTCTTCGTCGATGTGTGCCGGCGAGGCGGTGGCAGATACGGCGCCAGACGCGGCAGAGTTGGGCGCTGGGTGCGACTCGGACTTATCGCAGCCCAGCAAGCCAAGCAGCGCGAAACAGAGGGCGACCGAGGATTTCATTGCACGCCCCGTTCGAAGGCAAAGCCGGCGGCATGCGCCAATTCGACTGACGCGAGGCAGAGTCTTCGCCGTGCCTGGATGTGCTCGAGCAAGAGTTGGACGAGGGCTTGCTCGGACAGCAAAGCGTCCCGGATTGCGATCTTTTGCCCGCGAAGTGCCTCGCCGATCGCGTCGATTCCGTCTTCGGCCTGCGCGATGGAGTCCGGGGTAAATAGCGCGAGCTCCCGCTTGCGGGACTCGAAAGTGAGCTTCGCGTTGACGACCGCGAGCCGCACGTCACGACGCAGCTTTTGACCATCCAGCTGCGCTCGCCGGGCCAGCGCATCCGCCTCGCTGATTTCGCCAGCAAAGGTGCGCCCGACCGGCGCCGGCAGCGGGAGCGGGAAAGACAAGCCGATGCCGGCCGTACGCTCCTCGAACCAATCCTTCCGATAAAAGGCGGACAAGGTCGGATTTGGCAGACGAGACGATCTCAGTAACGCGGCGCGCCGTGTGGCGACGTCGTGTTCGGCAGTTGCAACCAGAACTTCGGCGCGTTCGGCTAGCGCGCCCCGGAGCAGGCGCTCGACGGGCCAATCGCCAACCAGGAGGGGCTCGAGTTGACCTTCGACCTCGACCATTGCCTGCGTCGGATCTTGGCCGAGTGCCGAGGTGAGCGCAGCCAGCGCCTCTTGTGAGTGCAGCTCGGCGTCGACCCCAAGCTGCGCCAACCGAACCGCCTCGGCTCGCGCAACGCCTGATTCAACGGGTGAGAGCAAGCCGACGAGCGAACGAGAGCGCGCGTAGGTGCCGAGGGCCTCACCGACCGCCCCGAGCCGACGAGCGAGCACCGCTTGCTCACGGGCGGCCAGCGCATCGAAGTACGCCAGCAGCGCCTCCAGCGCGACTTCTCTGGCGGTGACCACCCCGCGACGCGACTGAGCCGTGCGCTCTGCGTCGGCCAGGTCGCGGCGGCGGCCGCGTTGCCCGCCGATTTCCACTTCCTGCGCGACTCCCATACTCCAAGTGAGGGAGCTGGAATTGAGCGCGTAGCCGATCGGAGCGCCGGCACTGAAGGAGAGCGTGGGATTGGCGGGCAGAACCGTGGCTGCCGCCTGCCTTCGTCCCTCGGTTGCGCTCAGCGCTTCTCGAGCGCTGTGTACTTCGAGATTCTGAGCCAAAGCGCACGGAATGAGGTTTGCGCGAGTGACCGCGCTGCACGCGGACGAGGCCACAGAGGTGAGGCCAGCGCACGCCGCAATCGCGCACGCAACCAAGTAGCGATGAAGTGAATGCATGAAGCCCTCCAGGGCGATGCGCTCGGCAGCGCATCTGGAGCTTGGGTATGACGGAGCCCGAGATCGGCGCGCTGACGCGCACCAACCGAGCACGAACGAGTAAAAATGCGCTCACGATCGGGACGCAGAACGTCCCACCGCGTGAACAGGGCGCTAGCGCTGAACGCTAAGCGCTGGAGTCAGACGCCTTGCGGCGACCCAACGACAAGCATGACTTCACGCGTGACGGGGCGGGCGATACGGATTGGATCGGATGGGCAACGGCAGCGACGTCGACTCGGGCTCGACCAAGCCAAGCCGAGCGCTCGCTGCAGCCGCGTTCACGAGCACCAGCTCGCTCGCTGGCGCCAGCCCGCTCAAATGCGAGCAGTGGCACTGAGGGCAGCGCGGCGGGCATTCTTTGCCCTGCTTCTCGAGCTCGCATTCAGCCTCATCACCGCAATACGACTCTGCCACGACGACAGCCGCGCCGGCGATGCCCGAGACCTGAAACCCGAGCGCAAACAACACGATGCGCAGCACGAACAAGGCACGCTTTCGCCAAGAAGGGACTCTCGGCGTCGTGCGACGCTTGTGCTCGCTGCGCGACATCTACGCCATCATACGTCAAGGCATTGCCTTGCTCAACCGCGTTCTTCATGGCTCACTGGACCTTTGATCCCTGACCGGCGCCGGCGCGTTCAACACTTCACGCAACTTGCGCGTCAAAGTCTCGGGCGTGAATGGCTTCTGCAAAAATGCCATCTCGCTCTCCAGGATGCCGTGGCGGACCACGCTGTCGTCGGTGTAGCCGGACATGTAAAGGACCTTCAAAGTCGGCCGTCTCAGCTGCGCGCGTTTCGCAAGTTCGACCCCGCTCGTGTGCGGCATGACCACATCGGTCAAGAGTAGGTGAATGGGCTCGGGATACACTTCACAGACTCGCGCGGCTTCTGCCGCGTCAGGCGCGACCAGCACGCGATATCCGCTACGCTTCAGAATGGCGTGCGCCACCGCGCGCAGCTGCTCCTGATCTTCGACCAACAAGATGGTCTCGGTGCCGCGCAGGGAGGCGGGAGCCAACTCGGCTTCGATGCTGTCGGCGGCCGCGGCAACCGTGGGGAAGTAGACTTTGAACGTGGTCCCCTTGCCCGGCTCACTGTAAACCCAGACGCTGCCGCCGGACTGTTGCGCGATGCCGAAGACCGTGGAAAGGCCGAGCCCGGTGCCCTTGCCGATCTCTTTGGTCGTAAAGAATGGCTCGAATATGCGCGCCTGGGTCGCACGATCCATCCCGATGCCGGTGTCGCTGACCGCAAGCATCACGTGCGCACCGACCGTCGTGCCGGGATGTTCGCACACATAGGCCGCGTCGAGATGAACATTGCCGGTTTCGATCGTGAGCTTGCCGCCCCTCGGCATCGCGTCGCGCGCGTTGACGACCAAGTTCATGATCGCCTGCTCGACGTTGTTGCGATCGGCCAGCACGCACCCCAATCCCGACCCGGGCGCCGAAATGAGCTCGATATCCTCACCCAAGATACGCGCGACCATGCGATCGATCGAGGCCACCACTTCATTGAGGTCGAGCACCTTGGGGCTGATCACCTGCTGCCGACTGAATACCAGCAGTTGCCGCGTGAGTTCGGCTGCGCGCACGGCAGCCTTACGCAACTCACCGAGATCGCCCACGAGCGGGTCGGTCGGCATGAGCGCACTCAGGATCAGGTCGCTATAGCTGAGGATGACCGACAAAATATTGTTGAAATCATGGGCGATGCCGCCTGCCAAGCGCCCGATGGCCTCCATCTTCTGCGCTTGGCGCAGCTGCTCTTCGGTGCTGCGCAGGGCCTGCTCCGCCTTGCGCTGCGCGGTCAGATCGCGGCCCGTCTTCGACGCACCGATGACCTGCCCCGAGGCATCCAGGATCGGTGCCAGCGAGACGGCCACGGCGACCTGACTGCCATCCTTGCGTTGACGAACCGTCTCGCGATTGACGATGCGCTCGCCGAGCGCCACCCGAGCCAGCAACTCGCGCTCCTCGCCCTGCCGCGCGGCGGGGATCACCAGCGCAATCGGTTGGCCGATGGCTTCCGCCGCGGAGTAACCCAGCAGCCGCTCGGCCGCGTGGTTCCAGCTGGTGATGGTTCCATCCAGCCGCTTGCTCACCACCGCATCGTTGGAAGACTGCACGATGGCGGCCAGCAGCGCGCGCATTTCCTCGGCATCGTGACGCGCGGTGACGTCGCTGATCACCGTCAAGCGCGCACGGCGCCCACCGAACAGAAGCGTGCGAGAGACGTATTCAGCGAAGAACCGCGAACCGTCCTTTCGGCGATGCCAGCGGCCACCAACCGCGTCACCATCGCCCAACTTCATCATCTTCTGGGTGACGGTTTCGCGATCGCCGTCGCTGCGCAAATCCAGGATCGTCATGCGCAGCAACTCTTCGTGCTCGTAGCCGTAGAGGCGCGACATGGCGGCATTGGCGGCGAGCAACTGCAGTGTCTCGAGATCGAAGACCAAGAGCGGGATGGGGCTCGCGTCGAACAGCAGTCGATGCGCAACCTCCGACTTTTGCAAGGCCTCGTTGGCGTTCACGGCGGCCGCGCGGGCCACGCGCTCGGCGGCGAACGAGCGCGCGTTGGCGATGGCTAGCGCGGCATGATCGGCCAAGTTCTGCACGAGCTGCAGCTCCTGCTCCGTGTAAGGGTTCTCCGAACCGGTGCGTAGCAGCGAAGCGGCACCCACTACTTTCCCGCGACAATACATGGGCACGACGATCACGCTGCCGACGTGCAAGCGCTCCAGGATCTCTCGATACGCGGGAGAGGTCGTTTTGGCGTAATCCTCGGTCGAAATACGAGGCAGAAAGATCGGTTCACCGGACACGATCACGCGCCCCATCGCCCCTTCGCCGACCCTTTGTTGGTGGGTCGTCAAGAGCTGCTGCGCCCAAGCGGCGACCTCTGGGTCCGGGTGATGAGCTCTGCCCGGTTCGAGTGTCGCACCATCTTCACTCAGCGCACGAATCGCGCAAAAATCACCGACCACTTCGGACAGACGCCGCGCAATGACTAGGAGCAACCGATCATAGTCGTCGGTCGCCTCCGAGAACTCCCGCGATGATTCGGCCAGCAGCCGCAGCGCCAGCTTGGCAGACTCTTCGTCGGTGACGTCGCGACTGACGATCAGCACGCCGTGGTCGTGGTAGCCGACGAAGCGCGTTTCGAACCAGCGCCACCGGCCGTCCAAGAGGCGCGTGCGCGCACGCCGAATGACCGCATTGCCGGCCCGTGCCGACGCAAGATCGGCCTGAACGCTGTCGACGGCTTCCCGGGAGACGAAGTCGAAAAAATCCCGACCGAGATCACGCAAGGCATCGATGCGATACGTATTCCGATTGACGGAAATGAGGCGATTCTCGGCGTCGATGGTCAAGACAAAGCCGGGCCAGAGCGCGACCAACGCGCGCCATTTCTCTTCTTCCGCAAGGACCCCGTCGCCCAGCATCCGTGTCCCTTCTCGCAACCACGCAACCACCGAGGAGCAGGTGGCTTCGCCTCGGAATCAGCTAGATTGCCGCGCATCGCGAACGCCGTCAAATCCGCGAAGGCGTTGCACTTATGCTACTTTCGTAATCAGCGGCGGTGTTCGCTCGGCATGACAATAGCGCTGAATAGAAAGCCATTGCGCTGACGCCAACGCCCTCGAAAGCGGTCACCGCAGAGCAGCGGCCCGGCGTCGACCAGCAGCTGCACCGCAAACTCACCCTCTGCTTCGAGCTCCAGCGACACGTCGAAGAAGCCGAGAAACTGGCGAGTGCGGTAGAACTGGCATTTATAGAACGCCTCTTTGGCCGAAAAAATCAAGCGCGCGGCGAGCAGCGGGGGCATCGAGTCGAGCGCGCTCATTTCAGCTTTGCTGGCCACCCGCTCTGCAACGGCGCGCGGCAAAGGTGCCGAAGGTTCGACGTCGATGCCGACGCCAGCATAGTCACTTTGTTGACCCACCGCGGCGACACACAGCCCTTGTGTATGCGTGATGCTGCCCACCACTCCGACCGGCCAAAGGGGCTCGCGCTGATCGCCACTCAACAACGGCCGGTCTGCAAAGCCAAAGCGACGCAAGGCCGCACGAGCACATTGTCGGCCCCGGCCAAATTCGAGCTGGCGCTTTTCGACCGCAGATGCCACGAGCGCGAGCTCCTCGGGGAACAAGGGTAGACTCGGCTCGCGCGGATCGCCCGATTCCACCGCCATATCGGCGGGTAGCGCGTCATCGAACATGGCGTGGGCTCACGCGCCAAAGCCTAGCATCGCTGCCTGCTTCTTGTTGATGGTCACGCGTGCGGTCGGACACCGACGCTGCCTTCGGCGGCGCGGGGCGAACCCCGGAACCGGCGACCCGCGGGTGTCGCGTGCGGCTGCGAGGTGCGGCTTCGGAACCCGAGATCGCCCCAAATCCTCGAGCTAGGGGACGCCCCTGGCCTTGGTCGAGGGGTAGACCCGTAGCCGCTCCAGGCGCGTCACGGATTGTTCGTTCGTGCCCGGAATGTGAAGCGACCAGCTGATGGTGGGTTGGGCAGCCGCGTCGAGACTACATTGCACGATCGCGAAGTTGTGGTGGGCGTCGGTTTGCAGGCGGTGCACGAACCAACGTTCATCGGTGCCTGAAAGCGGCGCGTTCTTGTGCGTGACCCCTGCGTCCAGGCTGGGGATTGCGGGGAGCCGCGCGGCGCCGCTGTAGGTGATGCCACTGGTGGTCAATTGATAAACGTGGGCGGTTGGGCGCTTTCGGTCCCACAGCTCGAAGGAGGCGCTCATGTGCACGTCGCCGCTGAGGAACACCACTGGCACCGCGTGCTGGGCCGAAAACTGCGAGACCAACTCGAGCAGCTTCGTGCGCTCGGTCAGGTTCGTTTCGTGCTCCCACTCATCACGCAGGTCGTCCTTGGCCCCCAGCAAGGGCAGCTGGAGCAACCCGGAGTTGACGATTTCAGGCCGGAAATGCACGACCGGCACGGGTGAGACGATGAACACGGCTTTGCACGGGCCGAGCGGCTCCGCGAGCCACGCCGCCAAGCGATCGAACTGCGCGCGGCCGAGCAAGCGCTCACCGTCGGGCTGCGTGATGTCGTGCGCAGAACGCATGTCGAGCACGTACGTCTTCACGAAGCCCGCTTCGAAGCCGTAATCGTACACGCCGGGCGCGGTATCCGGGTTGTGGGCGTGCTGGTATTCCTCGTACACGAACTTCGCGGCATCGAACATGTTGCCGACCAGTTGCTCGGCACGCGTCGGGTGAAGTAGCGCTCCGAGACCGAGCTTGGTGCGGGCTATTTCCTGACGCGTGGACGAGCCCCAGCCATCGACGATCTCGTGATCGTCCAGCATCATGTAGCTGGGGTAGTGCGCGAACAGGGCCTGAAGACTCTTGAAACCCCAAAACCCGCGGTACACATCGCGGTACCAGGATACCAAATCTGCGAGTTCGAGCTCAGGCTCGCCTTGCACCTTTTTCAGCCAGCTCCAGATGTCTCCATCGCTGAAGCCGTCGCTATAGATCTGATCGCCGATGGCCAGTACGTGGTCGGCGCCGAGATGGTCGAGCTCCTGGCGTAGCGCCGCGAACATGCCGATGTTCTGCACACCGTGCTTGGTGAAGGGCTGATGGCAGCTGAAGACCCCAAACGTGACCGAAGCGGCGTTCGCGGGCCGGGTTCGAAAAAATAGCGGTTCTTCGTCACCCAGCTCCCAGCGCTGGCTGCGCTCGAAGCCCGCGAAGAGTCCGTAATAGTAGCGAGTACCGGGTTGAAGCCCCGTGATGGCGAGCGTCCCGGTCAGGTCAGTTTCGTATTGCAGGGAGATACTCTGCGCGCTCACCAGCGCCGATAGAACGGTGCGATTGCCGCTCGGAGCGCTGAGCACCACGCTGACGCGACCGCCCTCGGCCAGCACCACTTCCGGCTGGCCCAGTTCGGCGGGGATCGGCTGAGTGCTCACGATCAGCCAGTACAGGCCTTGCCCGGCGGTCGGCTCACCCGCGTTGTCTTCTTCCCAAGCGCGCACCCAGATCTTCGCGGACGCAGTGGTGGTATGCCCGACGATCGACGCGTTCGTCAGTCGAGCGTTGACCCACGGGCGAGTAGTCTTGTCATAGAAGCCGTGACGACTCATGACCGACAGTAGATAAGGGACTCTGCAGCACGGTCAATGGTGATCGAGTGCACCCGCTCGACTAGCGCGCAATCGCGGCGGGATCGATGCCCAGCTGCTGAACGAGGAAGCCCCACAGATCGGCCCATTCTTCGATCTGCTTGCTCGTCGGTTTGCCCGCGCCGTGTCCGGCTTTGGTGTCGATACGGATTAGGATGGGCGCCGGGCCGCCTTGAGCGTGTTGCAAAGCGGCCGCGAACTTGTAGCTGTGCAGCGGAACCACGCGGTCGTCGTGATCGGCGGTGTAGATCAGCGTGGCGGGATAGGCCGTGCCCGGCTTGGTATTGTGATACGGCGAATAGGCGCGGAGTGCCGCAAATTCAGCGGCATTTTTTGGAGAGCCGTAGTCCGATTCCCAGGCCCAACCGATCGTGAATTGATTGAAGCGCAGCATGTCGAGCACGCCCACGCCGGGCAATGCCGCGCCGAACAAGTCTGGGCGCTGGGTGATGGCCGCGCCGACCAAGAGCCCGCCGTTGCTGCGACCGCCAATCGCCAACTTCGACGCTTCCGTGTAGCCCTCTTTCGTCAGGTATTCCGCGGCTGCGATGAAGTCATCGAAGACGTTTTGCTTGCGTTCCTTGATGCCGGCGTCGTGCCACTGTGCGCCAAACTCACCTCCGCCGCGCAAGTTGGGCACGGCCAGGATCCCGCCGAGCTCCATCCAGACCAAGTTCGGCACGCTGAAACTAGGCGTGAGGGAGATCTCGAAGCCGCCGTAGCCGTACAGATAAGTCGGGGTTCGGCGGTCGCGCGCTTGCCCCCTGCGCGCGCAAATGAACATCGGAACCTTGGTACCATCTGCGCTCGGATACCAAACTTGCGTGGTTTCGTAGTTCGCCGGGTCGAAGGCGACCTGCGGACGACGCCAAAGACTGGTCTTTCCGGACTGAACTTCGAGCTTCCAAATCTCGGTTGGGACCGAGAAGCCCGTGTACCAAAAGTAAGTTTCGCGGTCACGGCGCTTGCCCGAGAAGCCGCCCGCGCTGCCGATCCCGGGCAGGGCAAGCTCACGCTCGAGCGTGCCATCCAGGCGATGGATCGTGACTTTGGTGTGCGCGTTATCCAAGCTCGTCACGATCAAGCGATCGCCGACCACGCTCACTGATTCGATTGTATCTGGCCCTTCGGCGATCAGCTCGCGCCAGGCGCCCTTCTCTGGCTTGCGCACGTCGATGGCGATCACCCGCCGGCGCGACGCGGAATCGTCGGTCAGGAACCAGAGGGTGTCGCCGTCATTGCCCAGAAAATCGAACTTGGCGGTAAAATCGGGCAAAAGCTCGATGGTTTTACGCGTGGCCGCGGGCTGGTGCAGGTCTTGAATGAAGACGCAGTTTTTGGGATCGGTACCGACGCTCACCGAGAGAACCAGCCAGCGCCCATCCTCACTGACGTTCGCGCCGAAGCCCCACTCCTTGTGAT
>Ga0247772_1000111_pt1 | contig 25004 bp, 11 predicted proteins | sample UWRJL151409C6_FD_179945 | JGI IMG/M metagenome (GOLD analysis project Ga0247772, IMG submission 179945) | Plant litter microbial communities from Arlington Agricultural Research Station in Wisconsin, United States - UWRJ-L151-409C-6 | ecosystem: Environmental > Terrestrial > Plant litter >...
CACGGCTTCAGCTGGGCGCAGGCCCTACACCCAGACGATAGGGGGTACACGGTCAAAGCCTGGCTCGAAGCCCTCGAGCAGCAGCGCCCGCACAACGTCGAGCACCGGGTTCGCGGGCGCGACGGAACTTATCAGTGGTTTTCCACCCGCGCCGTGCCGATCTTGGACAGCGCCGGTCGGACCGTGAGGTGGTTCGGCACCAACACCAACGTCGAGGGCTTCAAGCGGCTCGAGGCGGAGCTGCGGCACGCCAAAGATCTGCTCGAGCTCGGCGTGCGTGGCTCCAAGGTGAGCATCTTCGACTTCGACATGCCAGATGGTGTGGTCGAGGGCGCCCGGCAAACGATGGTCAACCTGTGGGAGTCACTCGGGTACGACCCCGCCACGGCGCCGACCCAATTTGGTCCCGGCTCTGCGCTCGCCATCCACCCCGACGATCTCGGGCGGTTTCGCTCGGAGGTCCGAGCTTATCTGGATGGCTCGCGCCAGGATTTCGAAATCGAGTTTCGCGTCCGCCACCGGGACGGTACGGTCCGTTGGCACCTGGCACGTGGCGTGGCGCACCGAGACGCCCAGGGCAAACCGGTTCGGTTCATCGGCAGCTTCGTCGATATCACTGACAAGAAGCAAGTCGAAGAGCGGCACCGCGAGAGCGAACAGCGTTGGCGAACGCTCTCCGAGTCCCTGCCACTGTTCGTGTGGACCGCCAACACCGACGGTCTCAGTGAATACCACAGTCTTCAAACACAGGAGTTTACTGGCCTCACGGAGCTCGAACTGATCGAGGGCTGGCTCAACGCCATCCACCCCGATGACCACGCACCCACGCTCGAAGCTTGGGCCAAGGCGCTCGCGGCGGAGACGCTTTACAATGTGGACTTCCGCGTTCGTCGCGTCGACGGTGTGTATCGCTGGTTTACTTCGCGAGCGGTGCCCCTGCGCGATGACACGGGTCGGGTTTTCAAATGGGTTGGAACGTGTACGGATATCGAGGAGCGTAAACAACTCGCCGAGAACCTGCGTGAAAGTGAGCGCCGATGGCAGGAGCTCGCGGAGATGATGCCGCAGTTCGTCTGGACGGCTTCGGGGGAGGGATTGGTAAACTACTACAGCGGCCAGGCGACTGCATACACGGGCCTGCCGGAGAGCGAGCTGCACGGCTCACGCTGGGGGCAGACATTGCACCCCGAGGATCTGGAGCGCTCGGTCAAAACTTGGCTCGAAGCCCTCGGTCAGCAGCGGTCGCTCGCTGTGGAGCACCGGATCCGCAGGCACGACGGGACCTACCAGTGGTTTTTGACCCGCGCCGTACCGATCTTGGATAGCGCCGGTCGAACCGAAAGATGGATCGGCACCAACACCAATGTCGAGGGCCTCAAGCGCCTCGAAGCGGACCTGCGCCGGGCCAAGGATCTAGTCGAGCTCGGAGTGCGTGGCTCCAAAGTCAGCATTTTCGAGTTCGAAATGCCAGAGGGCAAGATCACCGCAGATCAGACGATGATCAATTTCTGGGAGTCGCTCGGGTACGACCCACTTTCAGCGCCGCATGACTTTCCCAGTGGCGTGGCGCTCGTGGTTCATCCTGATGATCTCGAACGCGTGCGAGCCGAAACTGACCTGTATCTGAGCGGCGGACGCGCGGATCTCGAAATAGAGTACCGCGTGCTGCACAAAAACGGGTCGCTGCTATGGCACCTGGCGCGTGGCGTGGCCTTCCGCAACTCCGAAGGCTTACCAATTCGCTTAATCGGCAGCTTCGTAGACATCACCGATAAAAAGCAAATCGAGGAGCGGCTTCGCGCGAGCGAGCAGCGTTGGCAACACCTCGCCGAGATGGTGCCCCAGCAAGTGTGGACCGCTACGGCCGACGGTGCGGTGGACTACTACAATGCCCGAGCCACTGAAAATACCGGCGTTCCTGAGAGCGAGTTGCATGGCTTTGGCTGGGCGCAGGTCCTCCATCCAGATGATTTGGAAAGGACCGTCGCGGCCTGGCTGAAGAGCAGCGCACAGCCCGTCGCCTACGAGGTCGAACATCGGGTTCGCCGGCATGATGGTGAGTACCAATGGTTCGCGACCCGCGCGGCGCCCATTTTGGATGGCGCGGGTCAGATCGTGAAGTGGTTTGGCACCGACACCAACGTGGATAGTTTCAAGCGGCTCGAAGCGGAGCTGCGGCACGCAAGAGATTTGCTCGAGCTCGGCGTGCGGGGCTCCAAAGTGAGCATTTTCGAATTCGACATGCCAGATGGCGAGCTCGAGAACGCCCGGCAAACGATGATCAATCTCTGGGAGTCCCTGGGCTACGACCCAGTTACGGCGCCGGCTCAGTTTGGGCCGGGGTCCGAGCTGGCGATTCACCCCGATGACCTCGCGTGGGTTCGCTCGGAGGTTCATTCGTACCTAAATGGCGAGCGCCAAGATTTCGAGATCGAGTTTCGTGTCCGACACAAGGACGGCGCGCTGCTCTGGCACCTGGCGCGTGGGGTGGCGCACCGCAACTCCGAAGGCAAAGTGCGGCGCTTCATCGGCAGCTTCGTAGACATCACCGACAAGAAGCAAATCGAGGAGCGGCTACGCGCGAGCGAGCAACGTTGGCGAAGCCACGCCGAGAGTTTGCCTCAGTTCGTGTTTACGACCACGCCCGACGGCGCGGCCGATTATTTCAGCGCCAAGACCTCCACATACACAGGCATAGCTCAGAGCGACCTGCTCGGTGTGGCCTGGGGTGCGGCAGTTCACCCCGACGACGTGCAGCGCACGGTCGAGACCTGGGAGGAGAACCGCGCCAATCGGCGTGCGCACCAAGTCGAGCACCGGCTGCGGCGTGCGGACGGGGTGTACCGTTGGTTTACCACTCGTGCAGCGGCCGTCTGGGATGACGGCGAGATCGTCGCTTGGTTCGGGACGTGTACCGATATCGAAAACCTGAAGCAGCTGGAAGCGGAGCTACGGCACGCCAGGGATCTGCTCGAGCTCGGGGTGCGTGGATCCAAAGTGAGCATCTTCGATTTCGACATGCCGGATGGTGACATCCTCAGCGCCCGTACGACGATGATCAATCTCTGGGAATCGCTCGGCTACGACCCGGCCATGGCACCGACCAACTTCGGCCCTGGCTCGGAGCTTGCGATTCACCCCGATGATCTCGACCGCGTGCGGCTGGAGGTTCTTTCTTACCTGAATAGCCAGCGTCAAAATTTCGAAGTCGAGTTCCGCGTTCGACACAAGGACGGCACGGTGCTCTGGCACCTCGCGCGTGGCGTGGCGCATCGCGATGCCGAAGGTAAGCCGCGCCGCTTCATTGGTAGCTTCGTCGACATCACAGACAAGAAGCAAGTCGAAGAGCGCCATCGCGAGAGCGAGCAACGTTGGCGCACCTTAGCCGAAGCGTTGCCGCTGCTCGTGTGGAGCGCGAACGCCGAGGGCGTACCGGACTACTTCAGCGCTCAAACGGTCGAGTACACAGGGGTCTCGGAGGTCGACCTGTGCGGGGCAGGTTGGCTGAATTCGGTTCACCCGGACGACCGAGCACGCGGCGAAGAGGTTTATGCCAAGTCGATTGCGACGGCGAGCGTGTACGAAGTCGACTTTCGCATCCGCAGAGCGGATGGAGTGTATCGATGGTTCACGTCGCGAGCCCGGCCGGTCTTGGACCGCGCTGGTCAGATTTCCCGGTGGTTTGGCACGTGCACGGACATCGAAGATCGCAGACGGCTGGCAGAAGAACTACGCGCGAGCGAGCAGCTTTGGCGAAGCCTAGCCGATACGGTGCCGCAATTGGTCTTTACGACGACGCCTGACGGCACGACCAACTACTTTAGCCCGCGTACCTCGGAATACACCGGTCGCACTCAGAGTGAGCTGCTTGGTTGGGCGTGGGAAGCAGCCGTCCACCCCGACGATCTGCCGCACACACACGCGACCTGGCTGGACAATATCGCGAATCGTCGGCCACACGAGGTGGAACACCGGATTCGCGGCGCCGATGGCGAGTATCGCTGGTTCATCACTCGCGCGGCCCTGCTCTTGGACGACGACGCCAACATCGTATGCTGGTTCGGAACCTGCACCGACGTCCAAAATCTGAAGCAGCTCGAGGCAGACCTCCGTCAAGCGAAGGAGCGCTTGGAGCTGGCCATCCGGAGCGCCAATCTGTGCATCTGGGAACACGACATGCCGGACGGCACGATCGAGACGAGCCGCGAGACGCTGACGAACGTCTGGGAATCCTTCGGCTATGACGTCCTCGATCCTCCCCCCTCAGTTGCTTCTGTCATCCACCCTGAGGATCTCGCGGAACTCGGCCGCCGGGTCGCGGCTTGCTTGAATGGAGACACCCCCGCGTTCGAGGCAGAGCATCGGATACGGCACAAGGATGGCACGTATCATTGGATGCTCGGCCGAGGCATGGCATTGCGCGATTCAGATGGGCGCCCGACGCGCTTCGTGGGCACGAGCGTCGATATAGACGCCATCAAGCGGATCGAGGAGGACCTGCTACGCGCACGCGAGGCCGCCGAATCGGCCAACCGCGCCAAAGACGAATTTCTAGCCAACGTGAGCCACGAGATTCGCACGCCGATGAACGCAATCCTCGGCATGACCGATCTGGCGCTCGACTCGGCCCGCACGGAGCACCAGAGGCAGCTGCTTTTGACGGTGCGATCGGCCGCCCGAAACCTGCTCAACATCATCAATGACTTGTTGGATTTCTCCAAGATAGCGGCCGGCAAGCTTGCCCTCGACGATCTGCACTTTTCGTTGCGCGTCGCACTGGCGGACGTGGTGCGCGCTCTGGCCCCACGCGCACAACGCAAAGGCCTCGAACTCATTTGCGATGTGCACGCGAACGTGCCCGACGCGCTGATTGGAGACGCCGGGCGCTTGAGACAAGTGTTGATGAACTTGATCGGCAATGCTTTGAAGTTTACCGCGCGAGGAGAAGTCGTCGTTCAAGTCACCGGTTTGCCGACGATGGCGCATGTGGACGCTGTTTCTGTGCGCTTCAGCGTTCGCGACACGGGTATCGGCATCGCCCGAGACAAGCAAGTCGCCATTTTTCGCGCGTTCGAGCAGGAAGACGCCTCGACGACCCGGAAATTCGGCGGCACGGGGCTGGGCCTCACCATCTCCTCGCAGCTGGTGGCGCTGATGGGTGGCGAAATCACCGTCGAAAGCGAGCCGGGGCGCGGCAGCACCTTCGCCTTCACGGCCAACTTCGTGCGCTCGTCGGGACTGGAGTCGGGTGCCCTCAGCGCGTCGCCCGAGCTCTTGGAGGGGCTACGCGTGCTCGTCATCGACGACAACGAGACGAACCGCCGGGTGCTCGTCGAACGACTCACCGAGTGGCGCATGCATCCCCTGGCAGTAGGAAACGCGACCTCCGCGGTCGAAGCGCTCGCTCGCGCTGATGAGAGAGGGGCGCCGTATTCGCTCGTCCTCTTGGACGCGCGGATGCCGGACATCGACGGGATCTCGCTGGCCGCCGAAATTCAGGCCCGCTTCGGGTCAGCCGCGCAGCGGCTCATCCTGCTCAGCTCGGATGACGATCCGGTGCTGCCGGCGCGCTCGCGCGAAGCGGGGATCCAAGGCTACTTGCTCAAACCAGTGCAACAATCGGAGCTACTGGAGACGATTTGGGCCGTGATGAATATGCCTGCGGACGGGCTGGCGGAAGCGAGATCCGGGACGACGCGCGGGCTCCAGCCTGTTTTCGGCACGCGCACCGGCCTGCGCATCTTGGTGGCGGAGGACAACGAGCTCAACGTTGCATTGCTGCGGGAGCTCTTGTCCAGAGCTGGGCACCGCGCGGAGTTTGCAGGGGACGGACGAGCAGCACTTGGCTTGCTCACCGAAAACTCTTACGACCTGCTGCTGCTCGACTTGCACATGCCGGAGATGGACGGCTTCGAGGTCGTGCAAGCGATCCGTGAGCTCGAGCTGGGCACGAATCGGCATTTGCCGATCGTTGCCTTGACGGCGCGGTCGTCGAACCGGGATCGCGAGCGCTGCCTGGCTGCCGGTATGGACGACTTTTTGTCGAAGCCGATCGAGGCGGACGCGCTCAGGGCGGCCATCGAACGGATCGCCGTGGCCTTCCTACCCGCGAGGCCACGACCCTCGCGTCTGCTCGACCACGGCGCCATTTCGCGAGCATGCGGCGGCCGACAGGGCATCTTGGAAAAACTGTGTGCGGTGTTCCAGCGCAGTTTACCCGAGCACATGGCAAGGGTGCGCTCCGCGCTCGACGCTCGGGATCTGCGTGATCTGTCTGAAGCCGCCCACCTACTGTACGGAACGGTGGCGGCCTTCTCGACCATCGCCGGCGAGCTGGCGCTCAGCCTCGAGAGTTTGGCGGCCAGCGACGATCTCGAAAGTTGTACGGAGCTGGTCGAACGCCTGGAATCGATGTGCTTGGAGCTGCTAGAGGATTCGCGTTCTCTGGTGAACTCGCCGTGACTGCTATTGCTGCGCTCGCGGGGTATCGGCTCGAGACACTTTCACGGGATGGCGAGCTTGCGTTGCTCCGTGGCGTTCGCGACTCGTCCTCGTTGTTGGTGCTCACGCCGGTGACGGAACGGCCCGGGGCCGCTTCGCTCGAACGGATCGAGCATGTCTGGGCCCTGCGCGACCATCTGGACTCTGCTTGGACGCCTCGACCACGAGTCCTCGAGCATCACCGGGGACAGGTCTTGTTGGTGTTGGATGACCCGGGCGGCGAGCTACTGTCGCGATGGGTCGGTCGCTCTGTCGAACTCGCGGCGGTGCTACGGGTTGCGATCGGCGTCGCCGTCTCGATTGGACATCTGCATCGGCGTGGCCTCGTTCACCAGGACGTCAAGCCCGACAACTTGCTGGTGGATTTCCGCACTGGCCAAGCTTGGCTCGCGGGCTTGAGCGTGGCTTCGCTCCTGCCGCGGGAACGAAAGGGCTTGCAGTGGCTGGATTCGATCAAGGGCACGCCCGCTTATATGGCGCCCGAACAAACGGGGCGGATGAACCGTTCCGTCGACTCGCGCAGCGACCTCTATTCCGTTGGGGTCACGTTCTACGAGCTCCTGACCGGCTCTCTGCCGTTCGGCGCCTCGGACCTGATGGAGTGGGTGCATTGTCATGTCGCGAGGGAACCTGGCCCGCTGAGGGTGCGGCCCAACGGTGATCTGATCCCGGCCGCGGTGGCGGAGATCGTGCTGAAGCTGCTGGCGAAAGTGCCGGAAGACCGGTACCAAAGCGCGTCCGGCCTCGAGCTGGATCTCCGGCACTGTCTTTCGAAGTGGGAAGCTCATGCCCGGATCGAGCGCTTCCCGCTTGGCCTGCGCGACTCGTCGGAGCGATTGATACTCCCCGAAAGGTTGTACGGGCGCGAGCGCGAGCTCGACGCGCTGCACGCTGCCTTCGAGCGCGTGACCACGGCGGGTCGGCCAGAGCTCGTGCTCGTCTCCGGTTATTCGGGCGTCGGCAAGTCGTCGGTCGTGAACGAGCTGCACAAAGCCTTGGTGGTAAAACGCGCCGTATTCGCGACCGGAAAATGTGACGAGTTCAAACGCGACATTCCGTACGGTACCTTGGCGCAAGCGTTTCGAAGCGTCGTGCGGGAGGTTCTCGGCAAGAGCGACGCCGAAGTTGGCGCCTGGCGCGACGCTTTCGTCGAAGCAATGGGTCGCAGCGGACAACTGATCGTGAACCTCGTGCCCGAACTCGAGCTGATCATCGGCGAGCAACCCACTCTCTCCGAGCTGCCCCCCAAGGAAGCCCAGCACCGCTTCCAATTCGTCTTCCAGCGTTTCATCGCCGCGGTGGCCCGCCCCGAACATCCGTTGGTGCTCTTCCTCGATGATTTGCAATGGCTGGACGCAGCCACGCTAGAGCTCGTCGAGTGGCTCGTCACGGGTCCGGAGGTGCGCAACCTACTCTTGATCGGTGCGTTCCGGGACAACGAGGTCCACTCATCGCATCCTCTCCAGCGGAAGCTCGACCTGCTACACCAACGCGGAGCGACCATTTGCGAGCTGCTGCTGGAACCGCTCGAGCAGCGCGACGTCAGCCGCTTGATCGCCGAAGCACTTTGCTGCAGTCAAGAGCGGGTAGAGCCGCTGACCGACCTGATTTATGGAAAGACCGCCGGCAATCCGTTCTTCACCAATCAATTCGTGTCTCTTCTCGCCGAAGAGCAGCTGCTTCTGTTCGAACCGACGGCGGCCGCTTGGAACTGGAACCTGTCCGGCATTCGCGCCAAGGGCTTCCGCGACAACGTCGCGGACCTCATGGTCGACAAGCTTCGTCGCCTACCGAATGAGGCACGCGAGACCGTTGGCCACCTCGCGTGCCTCGGAAACTCTGGAGAGACCGCGACACTCGCGTTGCTGCTCGGCGTACCAGAGGAGTCGATCCAGCAACGCCTCGGGGAGGCGCTCCGTCTGGGGCTCGTCTTCCACGACGGCGGGAGGTATCGATTCATGCACGACCGCGTGTACGAGGCGGCCTACGCGCTACTACCCGAAGCAGAGCGTGCCGTCGTACATTTGTCCATTGGGCGCTTGCTCGAGTCACCGGCAAACGGAGAAGGAGGCGAGCGGATTTTCGACGTTGTCAACCATTGGAACCGCGGCGCGGCACTGATCGACTCGCGTGAGGAACGCGAACGAGTAGCAACCCTCAACCTATCGGCAGCCAAGCGAGCCAAAGCATCCACGGCCTACGTTGCTGCGTTGAAGTATTGTTCGATCGGGTTAGCCCTACTCGACGAGCAGAGCATCGGGACTCGTTACGAGCTCGCCTTCTCGCTCGGTATTTTGCTGGCCGAGTGCTCTTTTCTGTCCGGGGACGTCGGGGCCGCGCAGACTCGGCTCGACGCGCTCTATGCCCGCGCCAATGGCACCGTCGACCGCGCCGCGGTAACTCGCCTCCAAATGGCGCTCTTCACCACCCTCGGGCGTACGGACCGTGCCATCGATATTGGCCTGGCGTTTCTACGCAGCGCGGGTTTCGACTGGTCGCCGCACGCCACGCTGGAGCAGGTCGAAGTGGAGCTGATTCGGATGCGACGACTCATCGCCGGGCGCCCGATCGAGAAGCTGATTGACTTAGCTCCGATGGCGGATGCCGAACAGCTCGCCACGGTCGGCGTGTTGGCAGAGTTTCTCGCACCTGCGAGCTTCGCACGCCCGGGCCTGTTCGAACTCGCGCTGCTCCGTACGACCAACTTGAGTTTGGAGCACGGGCACTGTGACGCCTCTCCCTTTGCTTATTCGCTGCTCAACATCGTGCTGGGGCTCGATCGCGGCGATTATCAGACGGCTCTACGGTTCGGCGAGCTCGCTTGTGACTTGGTCGACGAGCGGGGCTTCTCCCGTTTCAAGACCCGTGTCTACAACTCCTTTGCCACATTCACTCTTCCGTGGACGAGACATTTACCCTCGAGCAGGACCCTGTTGAGGTGCGCTTTGGACGCCGCTACCAGCGCTGGCGACCTGACTTTTGCCGCATATACCCAGAGGAGCATCGTCTCCAATCTGATGGTCTCCGGCGAACCACTCGAGCACGTGGAGCGCGAGGCCGAGCAGGCGCTCGCCTTCGCCCGAAAGGTCCAATTCGGTTTCGCCGCGGACTCGTTCGTCGCGTTGCTCCTCCTAATCCGTGAGCTACGAGGGGCGGCGTGCGACGACGAGAGCTTGCCGCGTGAATTGAGAATTGAAGCGCAATCGTTCGAATGCCACTTGAACGAAGGTGGGCCAAGGCTGGCCGTCGCGGCGTCTCGGTACTGGATTTATCGCCTGCAAGCGCGCTTCTTGGCGGGCGACTGCCGGGGGGCCATTGCCGCGGCCGCGAACGCCTCCCATCTGCTCTGGGCATCGCGGGCATTCATCGAGCTCACCGAGTTCCATTTCTATCGAGCGCTGGCGCTGGCCGCTTCATGCCCATCGGAGCCAGGCGCGGTGCGTACCGCCCACCTCGCCGAGATCGACGAGCACTACCGGCATCTTGCGGGCCGGGCCGAGGGCTGTCCCGAAAATTGGCGACATCGAGCCGTGTTGGTCTCCGCGGAGCTTGCTCGTCTGCAAGGCCGCGGGATGGACGCGATGCGGCTTTACGAAGACGCGGTCGAATCCGCCAGGTACTATGGGTTCACACAAAACGAGGCCATCGCCTGTGAGCTCGCGGCGGGGTTTTATGCGGCGCACAACCTGGACACGGCCGCACGCGCTCACCTGCTCAATGCGCGCGCCTGCTATGAACGCTGGGGGGCACTGAGCAAAGTTCGGCAGTTGGAAGCCCGGTATCCGCGCCTAAATGCCCGCCCACCGCCGGCCGACGCGGCGAGCGGCGGTCCGACGCTGAGTCAACTCGACGTTCTAGCAGTCGTCGCGATGTCGCAAGCAGTGTCCGAAGAGATCGTGCTCGAGCGCCTCGTCGAAAAGCTGATGACCATCGCGGTCGAGCACGCCGGTGCAGTTCGAGGATTGTTGCTTCTGCTCGAAGGCGCAGAGCTGCGCGTGGAGGCAGAAGCGATCGCCCGGCACGACCGGGTCCACGTCTGCTTCCGCCGGGCCGGCGGGGTGTTCGTTGATCTACCAGATTCGATTCTGCGCTACGTGGTCCGTTCCGAGCAATGCGTCATCGTCGACGATGCAGCCGCGCCGAACCCCTTTTCGGCAGACGACTACCTTTCGCGGCATCGTCCTCGCTCTATTTCGTGCCTGCCCTTGCTCAAACCAGGCCGATTGATCGGAGCGCTGTACCTCGAGAATGGTCTCTTGCCGAACGTATTCACCCGCGCCCGTGTGACGTTGTTGCAGGCCCTCGCTTCGCAGGCCGCGATCTCTCTCGAGAACGCGCGGCTTTACGAGATTTTGCAGGCATCGCTGTCCGAAAAGCAGTCTTTGCTGAAGGAGGTGCATCACCGCGTGAAGAACAACTTGCAGCTGATCAGTAGCTTGTTGAGCTTGCAGGCGGAACGTGCCGAAGATTCAGCAGTCGCCGCGTTGTTCGCGGACAGCCGCAATCGGGTGCGCGCGATGGCCCTGGTGCACGAGAATCTTTACCGTGCGGGAGACTTCGGGAAGGTCGCCATGGCGTCGCACATTCAAACCCTGTGCGCGCACCTCACTGGTGTCTACGCCGTCCGTGATCGAGCGATCGAGCTGATGCTCCAGATCGGCGATTGCCAAATGAATTTGGATCGAGCGGTCCCTTGTGGGCTGCTGGTCAACGAACTGGTCTCCAACGCGCTGAAGCATGCCTTCCCGGAAGGTCGTTCCGGTTGTGTTCGCGTGGAGTTGCAATCGCAGCCGGGCAGTGAGGTCAGACTGCTCGTGAGCGACGACGGGGTTGGGCTCGCTCCCCAGATCGTGTTGGGCCACAGCGAGTCTTTGGGTTTGCAGTTGGTCGAGGATCTGACCAAGCAATTGAACGGGAGCATCCGAGTCGATCGCGCATTCGGCACCAGCTTCACGATCTGCTTTCCATCGGCCAACCCCGCCGACGCCGAACCATGATGCGAATCGAGCCTTTCCAGGCCGAAGATGGCCAATTTCCCGTTGAGCAGATCGAGCCGGCGGAGATCAACGCCGTTGCCAGAGCGAGCTCGCGGGGAGCGGGTAGGAAAGTCACGGAGGCTTTGCTCGCGGTCGCTCTCGAACAATCCGGCGCGCAGGGAGGTCTACTGCTCGCGCTCCGTGGCGACCAGTTGCGAGTCGACGCCGAGGTCCGGGCTTTCGGGACAGCGGCCGAGGTGTTGACGGGTGCGCGGCCACTCGAGGAGCCCGAATCGATTCTACGTCACGCTATCCGCACAGCTGGAGAAGTGCTCGAGGCTGCCTGCCTCGAGCCCAATCCGTACGATGGCGACGACTACATCCGTCGCAATGGCTGCCGCGCCGTGGCGTGCTTGCCGTTGATCTCGCAAGCAGCATTAGTCGGACTCCTCTACCTCGAGAATCAACTGGTCCCTCGACGATTCGGCGCGGCGCAGCTCGCGCTGCTGCGACTGTTGGCAGCACAACTTGCGATCGTGCTCGACAACGCGCAGCCGCGCGCGGAGCTCAGGGATGTCCGAGCGAATCTGGTTGAGTCCCAAGAGCTCACCCACGCAGGGCACTACGCGTGCAACGTGGACACGGGTCAGATCCTGAGCATCTCCGATGAAGTCTATCGCATTTTCGATTTGGACCCTGCGGTTTGGCCTTCGCTCAAAGACATACTTCAACGGGTGCACCCGGACGACCTGCCGATCATCGCACAGCACACCGAGCGGGCATCGCGAAACGGCGGCCTCGCCGACTTCGAGCAGCGGTTGCGGTTCGCCGACGGGGCCATCAAGACGGTGCACGTCGTCCGGCGCGCCGTGCCCGGTCGTGCTGGGGAAGTGATTTTCCGAGGCACGGTCAGGGATGTGAGCGCATTCAAGCGTACCCAAGAGAAGCTACATGCCGCCTCGATCGAGATGCAGAAGCTCGTGTCGTTGATCGAAAACAGCACAGACTGCATCGGCTACGCGCGGTCGACCGAGCACGTGGATTACGTCAACGCCGCATGGCGGCGGATGGTGGGGCTCGAGCCAGGCGAGGATCTGTCGCAGTATCGGATGAGTGATTTCCTTGCCGAGGAAGGCTATCGCTATTTTCTGGAAGAGATGATGTCCGTCCTGGCGCGGGATGGGCACTGGGCCGGGGAGCGCGCGCTACGCCACGTCAACAACCACCAAGTGATACCCGTGCACCAGACCATTTTTTTCATCACTGAACCTGGCACGAGCCGCCGGGGCGAAATCGCGACCATTTGCCGCGACATCACCGAGCGCAAGCGAATGGACGAGAAGCTCCGCGCTTCGCTCACGGAAAAGGAAGCGCTGTTCACGGAGGGCCATCATCGCGTCAAAAACAACCTTCAGTTAATGAGTAGTTTGCTCAGCCTGGAGGAGGCGCGCAGTACGTCGGCCGACATCGCGGAACGGTTTGCCGAGAGCCGCAACCGCCTTCGGGCCATGGCCCTCGTGCACGAAAACCTTTACCACGCGAGGAATTCTTCGCGCATCGCGATGGCGGAGCACATCGAGCCCCTTTGCGCTCATTTGCTGCGCGCGTATCGCGGGCAGGTCCAGCAAGTCGAGCTTTCGAGCGCCGTCGCAAACGTCGAGTTGGACCTGGACGTGGCGGTGTCGGTCGGCCTGATCGTGAACGAGCTCGTGTCGAATGCTTTGAAGCACGCTTTTCCCGATGGGCGCCGTGGCTCGATCCACGTCCAATTGAGGTCGCTTGCTGGGACGCTCCACGAATTGACGGTGCGCGACGACGGGATCGGCCTCGGGCCGACCGCGATCGGTGATGATAGCGAGTCGCTGGGGCTTCAGTTGGTGCACGACCTCACGAGGCAATTGGGTGGAGAAGTACAGATGGACCGCCGGCACGGTACGTCGTTTTCGATTGCCTTCGATGCCGAGCAGCGCGCAGGCAGCGCGCGATGACACCGGCAAAGGTTCTGATCGTCGAAGACGACTACATCGTCGCCCGAGACCTCCGGCACCACTTGACCCGGGCCGGGCACAGCGTAGTCGGCGTCGCGGCTCGCGGCGAAGGCGCCCTACGACTGGTCGTCGATTCGTGCCCGGATCTGGTGCTGATGGACATCCGCCTCGACGGCGAACTCGATGGCATCGAGGTCGCGCAACGAATCCGCGAGATCCGGCAGATCCCGGTCGTCTACCTGACGGCCTACGCGGACGACCCAACACTCAAGCGAGCGCTCGCCAGCGAGCCGTTTGGCTACGTTCTGAAGCCGTTCGAGGACTGGCAGTTGCGGACGGCGATCGAGACGGCCCTCTATCGCCACGCCGCTGAGCGAAAGCTGCGCGAAGGCGAGCGTCGTTACGCGGCGACGCTCGCGTGCATCGGTGAGGGCGTAGTCGCCACGGACGTGCAGGCGCGCATCACGTTCATGAATCCAGCGGGCGAAGCGCTTACGGGCTGGTCCGCGCGGCGAGCACAGGGTGAGCTGTTTGCCGAGGTGATGCGGCTGGTCGACGAAGGCACGCGCGAACCGGTCATTGGTCCAATCGAAAGCGTCCTCGCCCTCGATCTTCCCGGAGTCGTATCCCACCAAAGCTTACTGATCCGGCGTGATGGCCGAGAGATCCCGATTGCACACAGCGGGAGGCTCATCTGCGCGGACGGGATGCCGCCCGCCGGTGTCGTATTCGTCTTCCGCGACACGACGAAGGAGCGCCTCGAAGCCGAAGCCCAAGCGTTGCGGAGGATCAAGGTGCGTCGCGAGTTGGCGGTCCCCGGATCGAAGGTCGCGCTCTGGGATTTGACTCTGCCCGGTGGAACGCTGGAGGGCGCCGTGCTCAGCACGCTGAATCACGGTCAGCCGCTGGGTTTCTCTCACGCTCTCGACGAAGTACGATATGCCGATGCGGCTGCCAATTGGCACCCGGCTGATCGAGATCGCGTGCGGCAAGCGATCGAAGCCTGCCTCGAGGGAGTGACCGATAGCTTCGAAGTCGCGGCCAGAGTACGGCGTGCGGACGGACGCTACGCATGGAGGCTCAAGCAAGGGGGCGTCGTTCGAAGTGACTCGGGCGGTGCGCTCAGGCTCACTGGTATCAGCATCGACATAGACGATCGGATGCGCGCGGAGGAGGCGCTCCGTCAGAGTGAAGCGCGCTTTCGCAGCACCTTCGATAGCGCGGCGGCTGGCATCGTGCACATAGGCTTCGACGGACGAATCCTACGTGTCAATCAAAAGTACCGCGAGCTCACGGGCTACGGTGCGGACGAACTGGTGAACCGCAGCGTGGTCGAGTTAACGCACCGAGACGACCGAGAAAAGATTGCCGGCGAGCAGTTTCGAGCCGTCTGTCGCGGAGAAATTGGCCACTACACAGCGGAGGTGCGAACCGTTCGCGAAGATGGCCTGGATGTTTGGACTCAGATCACCGTCTCGCGAACCTCCGACGGCGGGGACTCGGAGCCGTACGTACTCGCGATCTGCGCCGACGTCTCGGAGCGAAAGCGGCTCGAGAGCGAGCTATTGCAGGCGAAAGAGGCGGCGGAGTCTGCGAACCGCGCCAAGGACGAATTTCTGGCCAACGTCAGTCACGAAATTCGCACGCCCATGAACGCTATCCTGGGCATGACCGAACTCGCGCTCGACTCGTCGCGCACCGAACACCAGAGACAGTTGCTGGTGACGGTCCAATCGGCGGCCCGCAATCTACTCAATATCATCAATGATTTGCTGGATTTTTCCAAGATTGCGGCGGGCAAGCTGGCGCTCGACGACGCGGCCTTCTCACTCCGCACCGCGCTCGGGGACAGCTTGCGGGCTCTGGATGAGCGCGCCCATCGCAAAGGGCTCGAGCTGATTTGCCAGGTGCACCCCGACGTGCCCGATGCTCTGCTCGGTGACGCGGGCCGTTTGCGACAAGTCCTCTTGAACCTGGTCGGCAACGCCATCAAATTCACCAGCAAGGGCGAAGTCGAGATCGTAGTGACGTGCGCATCGGATCACACGGAAAGCACTGACAAAGTCATCGTGCGCTTCACGATCAATGACACGGGCATCGGCATCGCACGCGAGAAGCAAGCGGCGATCTTCCGTGCATTCGAGCAAGAAGACTCATCGACGACTCGCAAATACGGTGGCACCGGCCTGGGACTCACCATTGCGTCGCAGCTCGTGGCTCTGATGGGCGGTGAAATCACGGTCGACAGTGAACCCGGTAGGGGCAGCACCTTTGGCTTCGAGGCGCGATTTGCACGCGCGTCGCGCCTTCCGTCACCTTCCGCTGCCATCACGACTGAGAGTCCGGACGCCCACATCTCGCCCCCGGCGCTGCGTATTTTAGTGGCCGAGGACAACGAGCTCAATGCCACGCTACTTCGCGAGCTCCTGGCTCAGGGCGGGCACCGGACCGAGTTCGCGAGCGAAGGGGGGGCGGCCCTGGCACTGGCGTTGACGGGCAAGTTCGATCTACTTCTGCTCGATTTGCACATGCCAGAAATGGACGGCTTCGAAGTGGTGCAGGCGATCCGCCGGCACGAGCTAACGAGCGGCGAGCACTTGCCGATTGTGGCGTTGACGGCGCGTTCTTCCGAGCGAGATCGCGAGCGCTGCATCGCGGCCGGCATGGATGAATTCGTACCCAAACCGATCGAGGCGGACGCGCTCTGGGCAGTCATCGAGCGCATCGCCAGGGCCTTTTCAGACAGGCCATCACGGCCCTCGCGCCGGGAATGACCGTGGCGCCGTCGCGTTGGAGCGAGTGCATAGCGAAACGAAGTATGCGGCCCGGCACGGTGCGTGCATCATTAATCGTCGTTGGCGTTTCGCTAGCGCTAGCGAACAGCGCATGTACGCGCCCGGAGACCCAAACCATGAAGATCGGCGAAGGAATCATTAGCCGACCGAGTAAGCACTCGGTGGCAGAGACAATGAATCGCGTCGAAACGATTCTGCGCGAACGGGGCATCAAGATCTTCGCGCGCATCGATCATAGCGGCGAGGCGGCAGCGGCGGGCCTCTCCCTGCCGCCCACCGAGCTGCTCATCTTCGGTAACCCAAAGGGGGGCACGCCGCTGATGCTGGCTGCTCCGACCGCGGCCATCGATTTGCCGCTCAAAGCCCTGACCTGGCAAGACAGCCAGGGCAAAGTTTGGCTGAGTTACAACGATCCAGCGTACCTCGCGAAGCGTTTCGGGTTGAGCGACGAGCAAGTCAAGACCATCGTGCCACTCGGAGCACTCATCGAGCCGGCTGCGGATTGAATGTCGACGTTCCTGCAAAGGGGGAGGCCACCACTGCGCCGCAATCTCGGGCTTGCGGTTCTCGTTAGCCTCGGTCTAGTCACGGCCGCGTCCGCGCAAGCGCCTGCCCCGAACAGTGCTCCGCCGCCTGCCCCGCTTGGCATGAGGGCAACGGCCGGCACGCTGTCAGGTCTAGAGCTGGAGGTAGCGGTGCAGGGTCCTGCCAGCGAGCTGACGCCACTGCAAGTGGCCTGCGTCTTCGAGTACGCGCCGGGTGACCTGACTCGACCTCCCGCGCTACCGGCCGCGCTCAACGGCATGGTGCATCTCGATCGAGCTTTGGGCGGTCTCGTCAGCGAGCTCCGCAAGAGTGGCCAATTCGAAGGCCGCGAGCTCGAGACGCTGCTGATCACGCCCCCGCCCGAGCTGATCCACGCCCAGCGCGTGTTGCTCGTCGGGCTAGGCAGCCGCGCCAAATTCACGCCCGAAGTGATGACTCGGGTCGGCCGGGTCGGCATGCGCGAGGCGCTTCGTTTGGGCGTGGCGAGCTACGCACATGCGAGCGATCTCAAGGATGCCGGCATCGATTCGCCAACGGCGCTCATTGCGCAGAACGTGCTACGCGGCGCGCTGACTGCCTTGCACACCGAAGAATTCCTGGAGCAACGGGGCATGGCCCCGCGCGCCACCGTTCGCAAAATCACGTTGCTTGCCGGACCTAAATTCTTCACCGACACCCTCAGCGCCGCCCGGGCGGTGCTCCCGGCAGGGACGCCATTATCCAACGCCCCGCCACGCTGAGCCGGCAGCCGTGCTCGCGGCAGCCGGCTTCGCGCCACGGTGACTCAAACCCCTCGATACACCAAGCTGGTGAACAGCGCGGGGCCGATCACGAAGTGCCCCCATTTCGCGTCGTACGCGGCGGTGGGCTTGGCGAGCACCGCTTGCTCCAGGGTTTTGCCCTGCGCCTTCAGCTGCGCCACATTCTTGCGGATCCCCGCGAGCATGTCGCGAAACTCGATGAGCTGCGCCCGGTTACCGACAGGCCCATGACCGCCCACGATGATCGTGCGCTCGGTGGCCAACGCGATATTGGTGTTGGCCGCGCGGATCATGCCATCGATGCTTCCACCCGTGACGATATCGATGAACGGATACACGCCATTCCAGAAGGTGTCGCCGACCGCCAGCACGTCCGCCTTCTTGAAGTAGACGTACATGTCGCTATCCGTGTGGCAGGGGCCATAATAGTGCATCTCTAGCGTTTCGCCGCCGAAAGCCAAGGTTTTATCCGTCTGCACGATCGACGTGGGGCGCGCCCCGAGCGGCGCGGGCGGGAAGGTGTGATTCCAGTCCTCCACGCGAACCGTTTCGGAAAGACGCTTGAGCGTGTTCTCCTGGGCAATGATCGTGGCGCCGATTTGGTGCAGCCAATCATTGCCGTCCGTGTGATCCCAATGCCAGTGAGTATCGATCAGGAACTTCACCGACCCAGGCCCGAGATGCTCGATCGCGCGCGACACTCGCGGTCGAGAAACCGCGATGCCTCCGTCGACCAACAACTTGCCGTCCCGACTGGAGAAGACACTGATATTGCCGCCCGAGCCCATCAGCACGGAGATATGCCCGCGCAGCGGAACAACGGTGATCTCGGCCTTGGCGGCCTCGGCATTGATTTTGTCGACCGGGCTCGCAGGCGGAGCCATCTCTTGCCCGGTTGCCGAGCGCTCGCCCAGCGCGGCCACACCGCAAGCGAACAGGCTGGCGATGAGCACCGCAGCCAACTTCCGATGGCGGGCAAGACCGCGCGGTCTCGACTCGATCGGCCTTTCGCTGAGGTCGCAGCGGGGGTGATGGTGGGCCTGGCTCTCGATGATCACGCGACTGATTTTCATGTTGCCTCCTGTGCAGGTCGGTTCAGGAGACAGCGCTAAGCACGAGTCATACCGTTCGCTCACCAGGTCGAAGCGCATCGCTTAGGCGTATCAGCTCATCCGACGCTCGACGGCGCCGGCACTTTTTGCTCCCATCGGGCCAATTCGAGTCGCGCCCGGCCCAAATCCGTTCCGGCCCGCAGCGCGCTCAGGAATGGATCGGCAAGCTGAACGAAAACGTTGCCCCGCGATCCTCGTTGTTCGTCGCCCACAGCTGACCGCCGTGCGATTCGACGATCGATCGGCAAATCGCCAGGCCCATGCCAAGACCGTTCACTTTGGTCGTGAAGAACGACTCGAAGATCTTCTCTGGATCTGCCAGCCCAACCCCGTGATCGCGCACTGCCACGAGCACCCGATTGCCATCCAAGAGCGCCGAACGGATACTCAACTCTCTACTTGGGCTTTCCAGCAATTGCATCGCTTCAAGCCCGTTGTGCAGAAGGTTCACCAGGATCTGCTGCATTTGGACGCGGTCCGCAGAAATCGGGGGCAGGGAGCGATCCAGCTCGCTGCGCAAATTCGTGCTGTTGGAGGTGAAATCCCCAGCCAGCAAGGAGCACACCTCGCTGATCACCTGGTTCAAGTCCAGCGTCACCTTGTTCGGAGTGCTCTGCTTGAATAAGGCGCGGATTCGACTCAAGACCGCGTCTGCCGAGCTGCCGTCGGCGACGATCTTCTCGGCCGTCGCTCTGGCGCGAACGATGTTGGGAGGATCCGCATCCAACCAACGCCGACAAGCGTTGCCGTTCGTGACGACCGCTGAAAGTGGCTGGCTGAGCTCGTGCGCGACCGAAGCCGAGAGCTCGGCGACGGCCGCGACGCGCGCGGCGCGTGAAAGGCGTTCTCGCGTCTGGCGCAGATCTTCCTGTAGCCGCTCGCTCGTATCGATGTCGATGTTCAGTCCGATGAAGTGAATCACTTGCCCGTCGCTGTCGCGTAGCGCCTCCCCGCGAACATGGAACCAACGGTATACGCCGTCGGCACGAAGCAGCCGGTGCTTCACGTCGTAGGAGCCTCCGCTCGCAACCGCGCGAGACCACGCTTCCAGGCTCTCCTCGCGATCATCAGGGTGAATCATGCTCTCCCAGTCCAAACGCGTGAATTCGGACAACGAGCGGCCGGTATAGTCTACACCCCGTTGATTGATGTAGTCGGGATTGCCATCGGCGGTGGCGGACCACATCAACGCGGGAATCGTTTCGATCAAACGGCGCAGACCGAGCTCGCTGGCTCTCAAAGCCAGCTCTGCCGTCCTTCGCGCATCGATGTCGGTAATTAGTGCAAACCAGCGCAAGATCTGGCCCTCGCCACCGAATTGGGGCTTCATTCTTACGTGGAACCAGCGGTACGCGCCGTCTGGGCAGAGACGCCGATACTCGTAGTCCAGGACCTTTCCGGAGCTCGTGGCCTCGATCCAGCGCCGCCGCAGATCCTCTCGGTCTTCGGGATGAATGGTCAACGTCCAACCGAACCGCTTGGATTGCTCGAGGGGATGGCCGATCAGGTCGAGCATGGGTTGGTTGACGTATTCGAGCTCCCCGTCGGGAGCGCACACGCAGAGCAGCCCCGGAATACCGTCGACGAGAAAGCGCAGGTCCTGTTCGCTCTTTCGCAGCGCGTCTTCCGCGCGTATCTGATCATCGATGTCGACGAACAGCCCGTGCCAGCGAAGGATTCGCCCATCTTCGCCGAAGTGTGGGTTTACCCGGGCATGAAACCAACGATACGCGCCGTCGAAGCGTCGGAGCCGGGACTTGATATCCAGAGCTTGCCCCGCGCCGATGCAACGATGCCAGCGCTCGCGGGCCGCGTCCTGCTCGTCCGGGTGGAAGGCGTCCAACCAGCCATGCTCGCCCAGCTCGGACGGCCGCTTGCCGAAGTACGTCAGCATGGGCCGATTGGCGTACTCGTGTCGTCCATCGGCGTTCGCAACGCAGATCATGCCCGGTATGCCATCCACGATTAGCCGCAGGGCGGCCTCGCTCAATCTAAGCGGTTCTTCGCTCGCCTCGAGCGCCGCACCGATCTGCTCCTCTGCCATGGCGTCCGTATGCGCGGAGGCCACATATAAAAGAAATACCTGACGCCAAGCCAGGCGATTTTCGACACCGTGCCCATCCCAGGAGGAGCGTCAAAGACTCCCAACCAACAATAGCGTCAAGGCACTACGGCGGCGCGAGCCTGAATCAGCTGTGGCGCTGGGGGATCGGCGTTGTTCGTGGTTGCGGACACAGTTACGACATCTACCGATTCCACTTTTCCCGGAATTCGGCCGCCAAACCAATTGGGGTCGTCCCGCTGGCGCCAAACGACGCGCGAGAGGGCGGCTCCAACCGGGTACGGGCCAGGACCGACGCGCCGCGCGTGCTCCAGGGCGATTTCGTTGCCGTACAGCTGAGACATCGTCGCGTCCTTGGGGTGGACTGCGGACGTGATCAGACGCCATGCGCGAGGCACCGAAGTAGCAGCCATGGGCAAGGTGAACACGAAGTCGTGGGCGCGCATGGGCTCGTGACAGCCCGTGCATTCGCGGCTGAACTCGGCGTTCTTGCCATAGGGTTCGAGCTTCGTCCCCATCCATTGGGCGTAGCCCCAGCCCTGCGTAGAAGCGTACTTCTCGTGGTCCTTGATCATGAACGCGACTTGCTTGAACTCGCCCATGTGGACGCTACCGTCGGGGTCCACTAACTCGTCCCAGGACACCTTTGCCAACACGCTGCCGTCGGGCCACGGCCTCACTTGGTTGGCTAGAGCTGCGCGTGCCGCCACATCGTTGCCGAGGATCACGCGGAAGCGGTGGTCGTCGAATCGGTCGGTGCTGCTGAGGACTTGCCAGTCCTTGTACTCGGGCATGTAGCTGATGCCGTTGGGGCTGGGCCGGATCGGGGGTTTCGTGGGGCCGTCTGCCAGCCAATTCAGGTATTGCTCCTTCGCCGCCGCGACCTGTGCCGGGGTCGCGGGCAACACGGGCTCTGGCCCATGCAAATAGCGCTCGAGCACCGCGATCTGCTCGGCGGTCAAGACGGACTCTGGGTGCAAGCTCCGATAGGCGCGGGGCGGCATTGCCCCGAGCTTGATTTGGTTCAGCGCCTCGTACAGGCGGGAGCGTTGCTTGGCCGGCGGGAGCACGCCGATGTCCGAGAAGTTCAGATGCTCACGGCCCACGCGCACGTCCCGCGCAACCAGCCAGGCCGCGGGGGCCAGGCGATCGAACCAACGCAGCCGCGTTTGGTTCGAATGGCAGTCGTAGCAACCCGTCACCAAGATGGATTTCACCGACTCAGGTGCGGCAAGATCGGCGAGAACCGGCGGGTTCGTTAGCACGGGCCGAGTCAGTTGCAGGCCGACGAACAATGCCAAAAGTCCAGCGGCAGCCGGGAGAGCGATGCGCGCGCGTGAGCCTGACACCGGCTAGCCTCGGATGAACGAAAGCAGATCGGCGTTGAATTGGTCTCGGTGCGTCACCGGTAAACCATGTGGGGCGCCGGGGTATATCTTCAGCGTCGCCCGCTTCAGGATCTTGGAAGACATTTTGGCCGAGTCGTCGATAGGCACGTTCTGGTCGTCTTCGCCGTGAATGATCAGCACCGGGACATCGATCTTCTTCAGGTCTTCGGTGAAGTCCGTCTCCGAGAAGGCTTTGATTCCGTCGTACGCGGCTTTGAAGCCCGCCTGCATGCATTGCACGAAGAATTCGTCGCGAACGCCCTCCGAGACCTTGGACTCCGGGCGGTTTGCGCCAAAGAAGGGGAAGGCCAAATCCTTGTAAAATTGAGCTTTGTCCTTCAAGAGTGCGGCCCGAGTCGCGTCGAATCCCGCTTTCGGCGTGCCGCCGGGGTTGGCATCCGTCTTGACCATGAGGGGAGGGATGGAGCTCACCAGAACCGCTTTGGCTACGCGCTCTGCGCCGTACCGACCGAGATAGCGAGTGACGTCACCGGCGCCCGAGGAGTGGCCGGCCAGCACCGCGCCTTTGAGCGACAATTGCTCGACGAGACTCGAAAGATCGTCGGCAAACGTGTCCATGTCATTGCCGTTCCAGGGTTGGCTGGAGCGACCGTGGCCCCGTCGGTCGTAGGCGATGGCGCGATAGCCGTTGCTGGCAAAGAAGAACAGCTGCTCGTCCCAAGTGTCCGCGTTGAGCGGCCAACCGTGACTGAACACGATCGGCGGACCTTTACCCCAATCCTTGTAGAAAATGCGATTGCCGTCTTTGGTCATGATGGTGGACATGGTCATGGCTCCTTCGGGCCGGAAATCCGCGTTGGGCGACGTGGGTGTAGATCTCGGCATACAAGCGGCGACAGCGAGTGCGGCCCCGCCCACGAGCAGTTCTCGACGAGTTGTGCCGATTGCGAGTGGAAGATTGCGATTGTTCATATTCAATTTCCTGTCCGGGCAGTGCCCTCGACAATCTCTGGTGGATGTAAGGCGCTTCAGCAGGAAGCGTGCCGATTGCTTTTGTCGTCGATTCAGGGAGCGTTCGCGCGCGCCGAGTTGCCGGCCTTTCCGCCCGTGTAAGCCGCTGACCGGCGCGAACGAAAATTGGCCATGCTCTCTTCACTCGACGCCGGACAACGCGAATCGAATCGTTTCGCTGGCGATCACTCGATGAGTGGGGTCAGCCAGTTCGATCAGCACGCGGTGCGGTCCGGGCTCTAAACCAACGACGACCACCGTTTCACCGCTGGCATCGATGAAATGCCACGCCGAGTCGTCGACGGTGACATGGATATGGCCGATCCGCGGCGAAACCTCGAGGCCCCCTTCTCCGAACACCGGCACCACGCGCAGGTTCTCTGTTCGGTACTGAATGAAGACCTTGCCCAGCGCCAAAGGCCCGGGCAACGGCGGATCCACAATCAGCTTTGGAGGTGGCTCGTTCTCGATCGCGAGCAACGGGGAGGGCCCGCGGATCACTTTTGCGCTCGGGTCCGACATGGGTGAGCTTTCTTTTGGGATGGTCACGAATTCCGGCAAAGCGCGGCCCTGCCTTCGGCGTCGAGGCGCGACTTCACCGGCGGGAGAGCAGTGCAGGAGGGTGCGCTGCGGAGCGTGTCGATACATCGTGCAAGCCCGTGCCCGTGCCCAAAAGCGAACGGCATAGCAACCCACTGCTATCCGCACTGGCGCACGCGAGCTGCCGTGAGGCGACCCACAGAGAATGCGCGGGATCGAGTCTCCCGAGAGGGAGAGCGGGAACGGGCACGGGCACGTTCGAGAGAGAGCGACTAGCCCTTGATGAAGGCCATCAAGTCCGCGTTGAATTGGTCGCGGTGCGTCGCGGTCAGACCGTGAGGCGCGCCCGGATACACTTTCAGCGTCGCGTTCTTGAGGATCTTGGAAGAAAGCCGCGCGGCGTCGTCTATGGGCACGATCTGATCATCGTCGCCGTGCAGCACCAAGACCGGGATCTCGATCTTCTTCAGATCCTCGGTGAACTCGCTCTCGGAGAACTGCTTCACGCAGTCGTACGCTGCCTTGTACCCGACTTGCATGCATTGTAGCCAGAATTGCTCCCGCAGGCCCGCCGACACCTTGGAGTCCGGGCGGTTCGCGCCGTAAAACGGGAACGCCAGATCCTTGTAGTACTGGCCCTTGTCCTTGGCCAAAGCGCTGCGGATTTCATCGAACGCAGAGATCGGCAGGCCCCCCGGGTTGGCTGCCGTCTTGACCATCGACGGCGGAATAGCCCCGACGATCGCCGCCTTTGCTACGCGCCGCGTACCGTGCCGCCCGAGGAAACGCGTGACCTCCCCGCCGCCGGTGGAGTGGCCGACCACGATCGCGTCCTTGAGCTCCAGCTTTTCGAACAGGCTTGCGAGATCATCGGCATAGGTGTCCATGTCGTTGCCGTTCCAGCTTTGGCCCGAGCGACCGTGACCACGGCGATCGTGGGCGATCGCGCGATAGCCATTGGACGCAAAAAAGAACAACTGTTCGTCCCACGCATCGGCGCTGAGCGGCCACCCGTGGCTGAACACGATCGGCTGCCCTTTCCCCCAATCCTTGTAAAAAATGCTGGTTCCGTCTTTGGTCGTGATCGTCGGCATGGTCCTGGCTCCTTTGACTTCGACGAACGTTGTGTCGAAGCGTTGACGCGAAAGGAGCAGGAAGCGTGCCGTCGCCAACCCGGCCATTGCGAGCCAACTGGCGCGTTCGGCGTGCCCAAGACTAGCCTACGGCACGACTCGCTTGCCGAGCTGGAAGAAACTTGGCCGTCACGCCTGCTACTTGCCCGGCGCAAGCTTGCGAAGCGCGTCGTTTTCCCGCTCCAACTCGGCAATTCTCGCGAGCGTCGGCTCCAGGGCGTGCTCGATCT
>Ga0247772_1000112_pt1 | contig 24922 bp, 18 predicted proteins | sample UWRJL151409C6_FD_179945 | JGI IMG/M metagenome (GOLD analysis project Ga0247772, IMG submission 179945) | Plant litter microbial communities from Arlington Agricultural Research Station in Wisconsin, United States - UWRJ-L151-409C-6 | ecosystem: Environmental > Terrestrial > Plant litter >...
CTCCGATGGCGAAAGCTCCATGCTGAGCAGCCGGTTGAAGTCGCGATCGAGGCGCGCGAGGGACCCGGTCACCGAATCGGTGGTCTCCCCTGCCCGCACCCAGAACAAGTCGAGCGCGCGCGTTCGGCCAAAGCTATCGACCCAAGAATAGACCTGAGCGCTGATCACCTTGAAGCGCGCGGCCGCCAAAGTCGCGGTGATCATCGCCAACAGGCCGGGGCGATCGTCGGCGATGAAGCCGAGCTCGACGTACGGGGTGGCGGTGGTCATCACCGTCACGTTGACGTGCTGCATCTGCGCTTGGCGCGCGAAACGCGAGTGCCGCACGATGTCTTGGGGATCGTTGCTGTACAAGTAGCGATCCGGCATCGTGGCCAGGAAGTGATTCAGGAACTCCAGCTCGCCGCGTTGCGGGCACAGCGCGCGGACTTCAGCCCGGATTTGCTCGGTGCGCTCGCCGCCGCGTTCGACCTTGCCGGTGCTCAGCTGACGATCCGCGCTGACGTACAGCTCCTCCAGTACGCGCGATTTCCAGCTGGTGAGCGCGGTCGGGCTGGTCGTGGAAACGTCGCAGATGGTCAGGATGTACAGCTCGCGCAGGCCTTCACGACCGTGCACCTCTTCGCAGAACGCTTCCAGCGTGCGCGGGTCGTCGATGTCGCGGCGCGTGGCCACATGATACATGCGTAAATGCTTCCAGATCAGCTGTTGCACTTCGCGGATGTCGCTCTCGGGTAGCCCGAGCCGCTCGAGGATGCCGCGCGCCATTTCACGGCCGCGCTCGTCGTGGCTCTTGCCGCCGATGTCTTTGCCGATGTCATGCAACAGCGCGGCGAAGAAGAGCACGTTGGGCCGCGAAATTTCGGCGGCCAGGCGCGAGGCCAAGCGATGCTCGGCGGCGAGCTCGCCGCGGCACAACGCACGTAGCCGATCGACCGCGGCCACCGAGTGCACGTCCACCGTGTACACGTGATACACGTCGTGGTGCACGCGACCCACGACCGGCGCGAACTCCGGCACCATGGCCACGAGTAGGCCAACGTCGTGCAGATCTTTGACGACGGATTCATCGCGTAGCTTGGTGCGCTGAATCACCGTAACCAAGCGCACGAACAAGCGCGCCGCTTCTTCGCTTTGGCGCAGACGCTCACAAAAGGCGGGTGACGTTACGGCGCGGGCCACTAAATCCCGGGCAAAACCGTAGACGGGCAGATCGCGACGCACCGCTTCGTCGTACAATCGGAGCGCGAGCGCCGGCTCCTGCTCGAGCGCCGCGCCGTCTTCGAACGACACTTGGTCGTTGGTCAGCTTCAGGCCCTTGCCGATGGACGTCTCACGCGGGCGGCGCTTGGGCGGTGGGGCCGCGCGCGCCAGCACCAGTTCGCGCGCCTGCGAAATGACGCGCGCCTTCTGGTAGTAGTCGCTCATGAAGGCTTCGACTCCGGCTCCGCCGGGGCCGTAGCCGAGATCCACCGCCAGGGATTCCTGGCGATCGAAGCTCAGACGGTCGGAGCGCCGGCCGGCGGACAAATGCAACAGGTTCCTCACGCGCCAGAGCAACGCCCGAGCGGCTTCAATCTGTTGCCATTCGCGCTGTAGGAGGACGCCGATGCGTACGAGTTCCGACAGGTCCGTCACGCGCCAGCGAGCGCGCGCGGCCCAATGCGCGAGATCGAGATCGCGCAGACCGCCGATGCCATTTTTGACATCGGGCTCCAGCAAATAGACAGAACCGCCGAAGCGCTCCGATCGCTCGTGAGCCTTGGTTTCAAGGCGATCCAGAAACTTCTTGATGTTGCCGATACCGAAGATGCCCTCGAATGCGCGGGTCAGCATCTTCTCCGAACTGGTACGATCGCCGGTCAGAACGCGCCAATCGAGCAAGGTGGTAGCGGTGGGCAAGTCGTTCTTCGCCAGGTCCAGCAGGTCGCTGCCCATCACGACTTGGTGACCGATGCTCAACCCTGCATCCCAGAGCGGATACAAGAGCGCCTCCGCTACGGCGCGGACCTTCTCCGGTTTGCTTGCCGAAATCAGCCGGACATCCAGATCGCTGTGATAGCCGAGCTCGTTTCTGCCGTAGCTGCCAACGGCAGCGAGCCCCACGTTCTGCCAAGACCCGGCCTTGACCATGGTGCTCTCGGCCGCCTTGAACAGCGAGCAGAGCAAACCGTCGAAGGCTTTTGCATAACGCGCTGCGGCCTCGAGCCCTGCCTCTGGGCCACCTGGCCTGATCATGGACTCTACGGCGACACGATGGCGCACCAGGTAGGTCTTGAGTTCCTCGACGAGACCTGGGGCTGTACGTTCGAGCAACGCTGCTCTTTCAGTGGCGGGGGGCGGCATATGTGGGGGTCGCAGGGGCACGCCGGGGGGCCGGCGGTCGGCGAGGCGTTGTTATAGCTCACCCGCGAGCATAATGAAGCAAACGGCAAATAGGCTGGAATTGGACGGTTCGAATGGACGTTGAGCGCGCGAAGGCTGCTACCTCCACCTGCATCGCAGGGCCGGTGAAGCGCTAGCGGGCTGAGCGCCGGGCCGGTCTTACCAGCTGCCCGCGCTGTGCTAACTTCTCCGGCAGATGGATCGTCGGCAGAGCTTGGGGTTGATGGGGACATTTGCTGCGTCACTGGCCTTTGCCGGTGCCGCTCAGGCCACAACGGCACGCGCCGTGAGCTTGCGGGATTTGGTCCAGCGCAGCTCGCGCATCGCGCGCGCTACCGCGCTCGATAGTTTCGCGCGCTCGGAGGAGGTCGGCGGTGCGCGGCACATCGTGACCTATTCGCGCCTGCGCATCGACGATTCGATTCAGGGCCCGAGCGGAGAAAGCGAGACCTTGGTGCGCACACTGGGCGGCCGGGTTGGAGACCTAGGCGAAATCGTACACGGCGAGGCCGAGCTCTCGCTCCACCAAACCAGCCTCGTGTTTCTGATGCTCGATCCCAACGGCGTCGAAGTGGTCACGGCGATGGCTCAAGGCCAGTACCCGGTGAACATCGATCGCGCGGGCACGCCTCGTCTGCAACTGAGCCGAAACATGCCGAACTTGGTGGGCGGCGAGGCGTCGGCGGCCGCACAGCTCGCGGGCAAACCGTTCACCGAAGCGCGGGCCATGATCCTCGGAGCACGCCGTTGAACTTTTCTCGCGTTCTGCCCTGCGCAGCGGCGGCAGCCTTTGCCTTTGCGATCTCCGCTCACTCGGCGGCCTATTGCTTGACCTACACCTGCGACACGAAGAAGGAAGATTGCCCAATCGAACCTCAGACGGGCTGCAACGTCGGCGGCAAGCCGCTGTACTGGGCAAGCTCGATCGTGTCCTTCGATGTGCAGCAAGACGGCTCGAAGCGCCAGGACATCAGCTACGACCAGCTGCATTCGGTCGTGGTCAACGCGTTCCAGCGTTGGGTGGACGCGGTCTGCGAGGATGGCAACCACCCAAGCATTTCCCTGGCGGACTACGGGAAGGTGGAGTGCGCCAAGCCGGAGTACAACAAGAGCCAGCCGAATCAGAACGTGATCACGTTCCACGACGACAAGTGGCCGTACAAGAACACGGGCGCCGAGACGCTCGCGCTCACCACCGTCTTTTTCAACCCGGAAACGGGCGAGATCTACGACGCGAACATCGAGCTCAATAGTTACGACGCCAACTTCGTGCTCAACGCGGGCGCGGCTACTGGCGACAAGGACGACCTGAACGCGGTACTAACCCACGAGATCGGCCATTTCCTCGGGCTGTCACACTCGACCGTGAGCAGCGCGACCATGTACCAAAGCTACATGCTGGGCATGACCACGTTGGAGGACGACGACGTGGCGGGGATCTGCGCGTCGCTACCGCCGGGTCGCACGACGACCGATCCCGGCAGCCCTCCCGGCGTGCCGCGCCACGGCTTCTCTACCGAGTGCGGTTCAACCGACGAAGGCTGTTGCGCCTCCACCATCGGCGGCAAAGCGCCGTCGAGCGGGCCGCTCGCTCTGTGGGCGTTTGGCCTGGGCGTGGTTGCTTGGGGCGCGCGCGGTCGCTCTAAGAAGCGCTCGGCGCGGGTGCTTCCGCGCTGAGCCCTGCGGCACGGATCAAAGCCACGTCCGCATCCGCATCCGGGTTGGGCGTGGTGAGCAGCTTGTCGCCGTAGAAGATACTGTTGGCACCCGCGTAAAGACACAGCAGCTGTGCCTCGCGCGGCAGATCCGTGCGGCCCGCGCTCAGCCGGACTTTGGAGCGCGGCATGGTGATGCGTGCGGTTGCCACCATGCGCACCAGATCCAACGGATCGATCGGCGGCAAGGCCGCGAGCGGCGTGCCTTCCACACGAACCAAGGCGTTGACCGGCACGCTCTCGGGGTGCGGCGAAAGCTGGGCGAGTTCGAGCAACATGCCGCAGCGGTCGTCGATGCTCTCACCCATGCCGATGATGCCACCCGAGCACACCGTGATGCCCGCGTTGCGCACGTTCTTGAGCGTCTTCAAACGATCATCGTAAGTGCGGGTGGAAATGATCGACTTGTAGTTCTCGCGCGAGGTGTCGAGGTTGTGGTTGTACGCGTCCAGGCCGGCTTCCTTGAGCTTGGCCGCTTGCCCCTCGTTCAACATGCCGAGCGTGACGCACGCTTCCAAGCCGAGGCCCTTCACGCCGCGCACCATGTCCAGGACGCGATCGAAGGCTGGCCCGTCCTTCACTTCACGCCAGGCCGCTCCCATGCAGAAGCGGGTCGCCCCGTGCTCCTTGGCGGCACGCGCGGCGGTCATGACTTCGTCGAGTTTGAGCATCGCTTCGCCCTTGACCGGCGTCTCGTGGTGCGATGACTGCGGGCAATACGCGCAATCTTCCGGGCAACCACCGGTCTTCACGCTGAGCAGTGTGCACAGCTGAACCTGCTCTTTTTTGTGGAAGGCCAAGTGCACGGCGCGCGCGCGATCGACGAGCTCGAACAGCGGCAGATCGTGGATCTCCCGGATTTCCTTCAAAGACCAATCGTGACGGACAGGCGAGCTCAGGTCGGACATGCTGCCGCGGTCTTAGCGTCAACCCGCCGGAGAGTCCAGATTGGGCGTCTGTTTCGCAGTGCGTCAGCTGCCGAGCCGCGCATCGATCTGGCGCGAATACGCTAGAACTAGGCGCGTCGCCGCGCACCGCATTTCGCGGTCAGTGAGCGCATGCTTTAATGGAGCTCGCACTCTGACGCTTCGAGCGGCGGCTTTGCGAGTGCGCGCTACGCCGGCCTCGACGCGGGCGGCTCCGCCGTCGGGACGCATGCTTCGCCCCCCGCCGGCGCGGCAGGCCTGAGCGGTACGCCTCCCGCGGCCGGAGCAAGCAGCACTACTTCGGTCAGCGAAGTAAGCGCGGGATCAAACGCTGCCACCATGACCAAAGGCGGTTCGACGGCCAGCAGCGGTGGAGAAACAGGCTCGGCTGGCGCAAGCAGCAGCAGCGGAGCGCCGACCTATGCGGCGGGGACCGCTGGCATCGAGCCGTACACGGCGGGAACCGCTGGCGTCACGACGAAGGTGACCTGCAAGTGAGTCGCGAGGCGCGCTAAAAGCCCATAGCGGCCCGGCCGACGTCGCGCTCGACGATGCCGTCCCGGACCAGCGCTTTGATGTGCGCCTCGAAGGTTTGCATCCCGTACATCGTCTGACCGCCGTCCATCAACTCCTTCAGCGGGGGATTGCCGAGTGGTCGCTTGATGGTTTCGCGCACGGAGCCCGTGGAGACCAGCACTTCGGCCGCCAGCGCCATGCCCTGGCCGTCGGCCCTCGGCAACAAGCGCTGCGCGATGATGCCTTGCAGCGCGTCCCCCAGCCGCTCACGCAAATCATCGGACTTGCCATCGCTCAGCGCAATGATTCGGTTCATCGTGCGCGAGACATCCGGCGTGTGCAGCGTGGAGAGCACGAGATGGCCGGTTTCAGCGGCTTTTAGCGCGATTTCCATCGTCTCCGCGTCGCGAATCTCACCCACTTGGATGACGTCCGGATCTTGCCGAAGGGCAGCGCGGAGCGCGCTGGCGAAGCTCTGCGTGTCGTAGCCGATCTCGCGCTGGCTGACCGAACACTTGTCGTCGGTGTAAATGTACTCGATCGGATCTTCGATGGTCACGATGTGACGCGCGCTGTGATGATTCATGTAGTCGAGCATGGCTGCCAGCGTGCTCGTCTTGCCATTGCCGGCCGCGCCGACGCAGAGCACGAGGCCGCGATCCTTCTCGGCCAAGGTGCGGCAGACCGCGGGTGCGCCCAGCGACTCGAGGCTCGGAACCTGATGCGGAATCACGCGCATCACCACCGCCAACGTGGCGCGCTGCCGATAGACGTTCACGCGAAAGCGTCCGATCCCGTACACCTCGTACGACGTATCGTACTCGCGCAGCGCGGCCAGGTTGGCGAGGATCGCCGGATCGCGAATCAGGTGCCGGACGACCGCCTCCGTGTCCTCCGGGCGAATCTTGTCGAGCCGAAAGAACACCAGCGCGCCTCGCACTCGCGCGCCCGGCGGCTGGCCCACCTTCAAGTGGACGTCACGCGCACCGGCGGCTTTGGCCTTATGTAAGAGCTGATGCAAGTACGCTTCGCTTGCGTACGGATTCTGCTGCAGCCCGGTAGATGGAACGACCACCGGGACATCATAACCTGGCATCGCGGCCCGCGGCTAAGATCGCGTTTCACCCACACGCTCCCACCGAACTAGCGCGAGAAGTTGACCCTCTTCGCGGCGAATCGATAGATACCGAAGGATGTCGAAGATTCGCGTCGAAGGACACTTGCACGACGACCACTGCGTGATGGTTTGCTCCGGTGAAAGCCCGGAAGACATCTCCTGGGCGCGCGACGCAGATACTGGTCAAGTATTCGTGGTGCTGGAACACATCTCCCACGAAGAGATCTGGGGCCAACCCGACGGTGATAGTCGCTGCTTCGGGCTACGCCTGTTCGGTGGCCGCGCGCCCCTGCCCCCGGTCGGAAGGATTCTCGAAGTCGCCTGAGGAGGTCAGTCAGGGGGAGCGGAGCGCAGGATTGCGCTCACCGCCGACAGCAACGGATCGTGCACGCGGTACGCGCGCTGCGCGAATAGCACTCGCACTCCCTTCTGGACTTCGCCGATCAGCTCTACCTCCCCGCTCGTTTGGGCAGCCTTCGCGGTATCGGCGTGCAGCAAGCCGACCCCGATGCCTCCCGCAATCAGCGAACGGGTGACGTTCTCGCGGTCGATGTTGATCATCCGCGTCGGCCGGATGCCACGCAGCTGAAACAAGTTCTCCGCGGCTTGGCCACAGCAAGTGCTGGACGCAGGGCAGATCCACGGCAAGCGCGCGAGCGATTGCCAGTCCACTTCTTGCCTGGCCTGCACCAGGCCAGGAGGGGCAGCCAGATAAATGCTGAAGCGCGCCACTTCGAGCGTCGCTAGAGCGGCATCGGGTTCACCCGCCTCGTTGTAGAAGCCCGCGTCCAGGGTGCCGCTGCGAATGCCATTCAAGTTGGCTTGTGAAGTGCCGTGCTCGAGCGTCACCGAAAGTTCGGGATAGCGCTCGGAAAGCAGCGCCAACAACCGTCCGACGGCCTCGGAGCTGGAGTTGTTCGTCGCCCCCAGACGAAGTTTTCCGGTCAGACGCCCCTTGAGCCGCGTGGCCTCTTCCAATAGTTCGCGGTGGGCATCGAGCGTCTGCTGAGCTTTCAACAGAAGCCCGTGGCCATCGTTGGTCAAACTCATGCCCTTTGGCGTGCGTTCGAATAGGGTCAACCCGAGGGTATCTTCAATCGCTTTGATATGGGCGCTGACCGCCGGCTGACTCAGCGCGAGGCGCTCCGAAGCGCGGGTAATGCTACCTTCACGCGCGACGGCGAGAAAGGTCCTGAGTTGTTGAATATCCATCCTGCGCGACCATCATGGCACGGCACGCGAGGCCGCGGCGGGGTCAGCCGAATCGGGCTTTCCCAGCGCGACCGCCAGCGTCCCCAAGATCAAGATCGAGGCCAACACGAATGCTCCGTGCAGACCGGCCGCAACGCTCGGCGCACTCGCCGCCGCGACGTCGACGGCCCCGGAAGCGCGCGCGAAAACAGCCGTCATCAGCGATGCGCCAGTGATGAGTCCTAGATTGCGGGAAAGATTCAAAAGCCCCGACACGAGGCCGCGTTGCTCCGGACGGACATTGGCCATGACCCCGGTATTGTTCGCGGTCTGAAACAGAGAATAGCCCGCGGTAATCAGCGCGATCGGTGCAATGTAGCCGAGAATGCCCAGAGTTAGCGGGAGCATGGACACAATGAAGCAACCCGTGACCATCGCCATTAGGCCCGCGATCGTCGTGCGCCGCGCGCCGAAACGGTCAGCTAGGCGCCCCGCAGGCAGGCCGCTCAGGGCAGCGATCAGTGGCCCCGCTGACAAGACCAGCCCCACTGCCAACGGTCCGAGCGAAAGCCCGCGCGCCAGATAGAACGGCCCCACGACCAGCGTTGCCATCATCACGGTCGAGACGAGCGCGCTCATGGCAAGGCTCGCGGAGAGCGCTGAGCTGCGGAACATTGCCAAGCGGATCAATGGCGAGCCCACTCGGGCTTCGATCAGAAGGAACGCGCCCAGCGCAGCGCCCGCAAGCCCCAACAGGGCGACTTCGAGTAAACCGAAGCTTCCGCGTCGTCCGACCGTCATGCCCAACGCGAACGCGGCGAGCGCCGTGGCCAGCAGCAGCGTCCCCCAATAGTCCAGCTTTGGCCGCTCTTCTGCTGGTGCTCCTCGATCGGCAGGCAAAAATCGCTGCGCGAGAGCGAACGTCAGCACCGCCAATGGAACGTTCACGAAAAAGATCGCCTGCCACCCGAGAGCGTGGATCAGAACGCCACCCAGTGACGGACCCAAGGCGGTGCCGATCGCCGACATCGTTCCAAGCAAACCCATGGTCCTACCGGTTCGTGCCTTTGGCACTGTTTCGCCCACGAACGCCAAGGTGAGGGTCAGCATCACGGCCGCACCCAAACCTTGCGCCGCTCGGGCGGCGATCATCAGCCAAAGCGCGGGCGCCACGCCGCACGAGATCGACGCGACGCCGAACAAGCCGATGCCCGCCAAGAGCAGCCGTCGCTTGCCGATCAGATCACCCAAGCGACCGACGCTGACGATCAACGCGGTGCTGGCCAGAAGATACGCCAGCACGACCCACTGAACGGCCTGAAAGGAGGCATGGAAAGTGTGCGCCAACGTCGGCAAGCTGGCGTTGGCACTGCTGGTGCCCAAGGAGGGCAGCAACATGGCCAGTGAAAGCCCAGCGATTGCCCCGCGCCCCGGCTTCAATGCGCCTCCAAACGCGAGCCCGTCACGATCAGGACCGACGCGCCCAAACGCACGACCCCGCTTGCTTGATGGCGCGCGAAGCGTGCGGCCAAAGCTTGGCGTGCGCTTTCGAATACCGGTTCGCCTGCGGCGATCACCGGCTCGGCGATGGAAGAGGATCTGAGCGCGAACTCGGCCGCCGCGGCGGCAGGCAGGCCCCCGCCGATCGCGAGTGTTCCGTGCCAGTCACTCACGCGGAGTTCGGTGAGGCCTGCGCGGTCGAGCAACGAAATCAAGATTTCTGGCTCTGCATACCGAAACGGACCCGGCGCCGCGGGATCCGGCTTCGGCAAATCGACGACTTCGGCCGCGATCTCACGCACCATGGATTGCCACGGATTGTCGAGCGCGCGCCCCCAGACTGCGAATGCGAAGCGACCGCCCGGAGCGAGCCAGCGCGCGAGATTCGCGAAGGCCCCCGCCGGATCGGCGTAAAACATGATGCCAAACCGCGAGAGCAGGCGGTCATACGGCGCGCGGGGTGGAGGCGCTTGCGACACATCCGCCAGTGAGAAGGCGATATTGCTCTCGCGTTCTTGCACATTCGCGCGGGCCGCTTCGATCAACGGCGGCGAGATGTCGAAGCCATCGACCGAGCTTCCGAGTGGCGCGCGGCGCAACAGCTCGCGCGTCGTCCCTCCCCCACCACAACCGAGATCGGCGATTCGATAGGCGCAATCGAGCTTCAGCGCGTCAATCAGTGGTTCATCGACGGGTGCCAGCATGGCCTCCATGGCCACGAGTTGGTCACGCCACTTCTCGCCGCGACCGGTGGCCCAATCAAAGATCGCCGAGGGTGGTCCGGCTTGCGTTCCGCTCATGAACTCGACTGTGCGCCCGCTCGCGCTCAGCAGCCAATCGTTTGCTTGGAGGTCAGTCCTCCGAAAAACCGAGGGCGCGGAGCTCGGCGCCCCGCGCGCCTTGGAGACGCGCGGGGCGAGTAGCTTTTTGCCCTAAATTCAGTCACTTCTCGACCCGACCGAGCAGCTGGGCGGGCAATAGTGACTGCAGGTGTTCGGCACCAACGACGATCCGAACTTCGTCGATTTGCGCCGCGATTTCCTTCATGGCTTCCAGCTCCTTCAACCGGAGTAGAATTGGCTGATCCGCCATCAAGCGTGCCGTGTTCACGAGCGAGCGAGTCGCTGCCGTTTCCTCGCGACGCGAGATCACGTTGGCTGCAGCGGCTTTTTCGGCCTCGATCACTCGGTTGAGCAGGATCTTCATCTCGCCTGGCAGCACGATGTCCTTTACGCCCAGATCGTCGACGCGCACCCCGAAGGCCTGGGCCTTCGGCACCACCTCTTGGTTCAAGAAGCGGCTGAACGCGTCACGGCCTTCCAGCAACTCGTCGAGCGTGACGCTCGCGACGTAACCGCGGGCAGCCAGCTGCACCGCGGTGTACACCGCGTCGCGCACGTTATCGACGTGATGCGTGGCGAGGACCACGTTCTCGATCGCAAATGCGACCGTGAGCGTGAGCCGCAAGGAAACCTTGTCACGAGTCATCAACTCTTGGCCATTGATCGTGACCTCGGTGCGGCGCATATCCGCCGTCGCAATGCGTGCCTGTGCTTCCGGGTGCGTCCACAGCTTGTAGCGCCCAGGCTCGAGCACGGCGGTGAGCCGACCTTGCTCGTAGCGCAGCCCTTTTTCATGAGCCTGCACCGTGACGTCGATGTACTCCGTGCTTGGAATGAGCTTCGCCAGCTCTTGCGTTAGTGGCGGCAACGGCTTGCTCACGTCGAACATGGCCAGCGTCACCGAATCATGCACTGCCCAATAGCGGTGTACGCCCGGGCGCAAGAACAATGCTGGGACGCCATCCACCGACAGCACGCCGCGTTCCAACGGCGCGATGGTCACCTCGCGGTACCATTCACTCGGCAACTGAGCGCGCACCTCCGGCAGCGCGCGAAGCAAGAGCTCCGTGACCGAGAAGCACTGCTGCGTGATGTGCCGCCCCCAAATCAAATGCCGCCCCGGACCGAATGCGCGGAACGGAATGCTGGCCTTGAAGATCACGACGCGCTCGTTCAACTTCACTTGTAGGACCTTGAACATCTCTATTTCTCCGTAAATATGGGTCCAACTCGGGGTTGGCCCAAAGAATGGGACCGAGAAACCGGCGCGCCTCGGCATCGCGGGCGAGCGCGCGTCGTCCATCCACCGACGAGCGGCGCATCGACTCGGCACAATACGCGCGATACCGTCTCTCCGTCCCGCAGCGCGCAAAGGCTGGCTCGAGCTGGGGAGGTTGGGCGCTCGTAGTGATACGATGGCCCTCACTTGCCGACTCAGCGAGTCAGTGCTGGTGCGAACACAGAGTCCGCGCGTTCCACCCGCGAAGGGGCAGACGCGCGAATCCGACGATGAAGAGCGATGATTTCCCGATCCTGCCTTTTCAAGAACGACTTTTCAGGTCGTGTTCCTTGCTCTACCGATGAGCTACCGCGAAACCGCGGATCGGAGTCGAACCGACTACCCAGGAAGTGCGGCCGAAGAATGTCAGCCAACATGCATCCAGCAACACCCACCACGGGACACGGCCTCCGGACGCGCCGCAGAAACCTCTAGCGAAGTCCACGGAGCGCAGAGCCGCGCCATGAGTGCATGTTCATGGGATTCGAACCCATGGAGTCATGCGCGAGTAACGAACTCGCCAATGGAGAACAGACGAATCCCCATTGCTTCACAGAAGCATGACCGAAGCCCACCCCAGAAACGACGAAAGCCGCCTGGGAGACCCGGCGGCTTTCGAGAAAATCCCCCAAAACCGCCTAAAACTGCAAGCCCCGCACGAAACTCAGGGGCGACTGATTGCCCCGATCGCCGCGCGCAATTGTTCGCTCCGCCCGTAGCGGTAAGCAACCCTGCTCCCAGCAGGGGTGAACAAAACACACGAATGCGTTCATGACGGTCATCAGTTTACGAATCGCGACGCAATCGTCAAGAACATTCTGGGCGCCGCTACGGAGTACCGAGCGTCCCCGCCCGTCAGCAACGGTTCACGACGAGAGTTCAGCGAGAACGGGGCGAACGACTTCGTTCATCACCTCTCTGTGCACTGCTTGCTTGCGACGTTCACTCAAAATGCCGTGCGCTTCGAGACGATACTCGAGAGTGGGTTCGGGTGGCGTGGCGACCTCGAAGCGCTCGAGGGTTCGCTGGAATGCGGCGTGCAACGCCGCCCGCACTGCTGCGCCACCGATCTGCTCGGCCCAACGCACGAAACGCCAAGCAAGCTCGGCGTGACGCGATTCGTCGTCGCAGATGCGCAGCTGTACCGCGCGCACCGCGCTCTCCTCAGCCAACGCGGCGGCCGCTTCCGCTTCGAGTGCAGCAATCGTCTCCCCTACGCAGCCCTTCTCGGCCGTGCCGACGGCGACACTCTGTAGGTCGCAGCCACTCAGAGCGTGCTCATCGAGGGACAGCGGTTGCGGGCCGATGGCGCGCCCGGCATAGGTCGTGGCAAGCGAGAAGCATAGCTCGGCATGCTTGACCTCGTCGAGCGCCGCGCGAAGCGCGTCTTCGATCAGCGACAGCGGCGCTCCGATGGCAAGCAGCTGCAGGGAAAAGTAACTCAACGTTGCTACGGAGGCGTGCTCCATGTGTGCCGCTCGTGTCCAATGCTCGACGATGGCCCGCCTTGCGGACTCAGGCAGAGCTTCGCTCCGTAGCTCGAGAGCGCGCCAATCTTCGCCTGTCGGCAGGGGTAATTCGGTCACGCCAAGATCTCCAGCAAGGCGACTGAAAGCCAAGCACAGCCACCATCGCGCTTTGGCGCCGAGCCGCAGAACCCGTTACCCGAGCGAAGCGTCTGTCCGAGTCGTAAGTTGAACGTTGCCACAGTGACCGCATAGCAAGAGCCAAGCCATACTGGAGGCACCCACCGGCATGCGGGCTGGTACAACGCCCCGGGCGTTCCAAAAACCAAGCCGGGTCGTTGTAAAATCAGCCCCCGCGCGACGGATCATCTACCTGAGGGGTGAGCGTCTTTCGAGTCACGTCACGCGGGCTACCTTCACCAGGAAGTTGGCTATCCGGACACGGCGATAATGGTGCGGCCGGCGGGCGGCGGCAGCGATGGCCCCAAGCGTGAATATCGGCCACCCCGCTTGACAGTGTGCATTCTGGGCATCGGGCTGCGCCCGAGTCGTACTAAGGGCCCTCGAATGGCTCAGGCGGTCGATGTTCGCGGTCGAGGCGCCCGGCTGGCGAGGCGCGACGAAGGCGCATACGGCTGGCATGTAACTGAGGAGCAACGAAGCCAGCTGGGATGCATCGGCCGCGAAGGCGATCGACTTAGCAATTCGCGGGCCCCAAGTCGCACTCGAGCACTGACCATCAGTCGAAAAGGACGCGGCGCGCGGCACTCTCGCGCCGCGTCCTTGGCCTCAAGCTACCGAGCGAAGCGACTCGAACGCCGCGCGCAACTCACGACTGAAGATCTCGGGCTGTTCCCAAGCGGCGAAATGCCCGCCCCTGTCCACCTTGTTGAAGTGGATGAGCTTGGGATAGGCACGCTCTGCCCAGCTACGCGGAGTAAAGTAGAGCTCGTCCGGAAACGCAGTCACGGCCACTGGAATGGTGATGCCCTTGGGACTAAAAAACGGCAGCGTGTTCTCTCCGTACAAGCGCGCCGCCGAAATCGCCGTATTCGTCAACCAGAAGAGCGTAATGTTATCGAGCACGTCGTCGCGTGAGAGCCCACCGGGGTTTCCATCGAAGGCGCGCGCGATAAGCGCCAGACTCCGCGCGTCGTGGTCGAGCATGAATGCCGCCAGGCCAACTGGGGAATCTGCCAGCGCAGCCAGCGACTGCGGGCGAGTCGCCATCTCCAGCGCGTAGGCGATGTGCTTGAAGAAGAACACCAGTTGGTCGTAGGTCTGCAGCTCTTCGCCCGAGAGACCCGACGGCGCGGGCGCGCCTGCAAGCGCGGCCGTGTGAAGATCCTCCGGTACGGCGCCAGGCATGTTGCTGTGAATGGCGAGCAATTCCGGCGGCGCCTGTACCGCCATCTGCTCGGTCACGAGTGCACCCCAGTCACCGCCTTGCGCCACGAACTTCGTGTATCCAAGGCGCTTCATCAGCGTGGTCCAGGCACGAGCGATGCGCGGGGCGTCCCAGCCCTTGCGCGTCGGTTTGCCCGAGAACCCGTAGCCCGGCATGGACGGAATCACCAGATGGAATGCATCCGCTGCACTGCCCCCATGTGCCGTGGGATTGGTGAGTGGTTCGATGATCTTCAATTGCTCGATGATCGACCCAGGCCAGCCGTGCGTCACAATCAGCGGCAAGGCATGCTCATGCCGCGACCGAACGTGAAGAAAGTGGATATCCAGCCCATCAATCTCGGTGATGAACTGGGGCACACCGTTCAGCTTCGCCTCGCACTTGCGCCAGTCGTACTCAGTACCCCAATAGCGCGCGAGCTTCGAGAGTGTTGCGAGTGGCGTACCTTGCGATTGATCGTCGACGGTTTCCCGTTCGGGAAACCTCGTCGCGTGGATGCGGCGACGCAGCTCAGCGAGGTCGGCATCGGAAAAGCTCGCGTGAAACGGCCTAATTACTTGGGATCCGCTGCCAGAAATGGCGGCAGACGCGGACGGCTCGCCGAGCGCCGCAGCAATGCCTGTAACGGCCGTGGATGCAAACGAACCTTGGTCTAGAAGCGGTGACATCTTGGTCATCAATCGGTCTCCCTTGATCATGTGAGCGCATGCAACGCGCAGCGCTCACATGATATGTGAACAGCAGCTCTCGCTGCCCACTGAACGAAAGTGTCGCGCAGCACGTTCCAGTATCGAATCTATGATAGGCGCGCGAACGCAAGGTCGCCGCGGGACGACTATCCACTACCACGCGCTCTTCGCTTCCGCCCATCGAGCTTCAGTCGCGTGCACTGCGCTCGATCGCCGTTGAAGGAACGGGGATGGCGAAGGAGAATGTCGCGCCAGGGCCGTCGTTGACTTCGCCCCAAAGTCGGCCGCCGTGATTGTCGACAATCGAACGACTCACGGTCAAGCCGATGCCCATGCCGCTACTCTTCGTGGTGTAGAACGCCTGAAACAAGCGTTCGGCGTCGCCCGTTGCGAAACCGACACCAGCATCTCGCACGCTCAACTTCACGCTCGGTCCGTCGCTGGCGGTAGTGATCACTGCCACCCTCTGGTGATCGTCGACCCTGCTCATTGCGTCGGAAGCGTTCAAGAGCAGGTTCAGAATGACTTGCTGAAGCTGCACCCGGTCGGCGGTGAGGCGCGGCAAATCACAGGCCAGTTCCAGCCGCAGCCTGACGCGGTTTCGCTGCAGGTCGCTCGAGACGAGCGCGACTACTTCCGTCGCAGCCTCGCTGAGGTCGATTTCTTCATTTTTCGCGGGACCTTTGGCAAAGAGCGTCGCCAGACGTAGGACGACCTCGGTCGCGCGGTTCCCATCACGAAGGGTGCGCCGTGCTGTCTCCAGCGCACCAGCAATGTTCGGCGGATTGGCACTCAGCATCCGTAGGCAGGTGTTGGCGTTGGTGACGATGCCCGACAACGGCTGATTGACCTCGTGAATGACCGAAGCCGTGAGTACGCCAAGCGTCGAGATCCTGGACATGTGCGCGTGCTCCGCACGGAGTTCGAGCAACGCTTGCTCAGCTCGCCTACGGTCCTCGATATCGATGCTGGTTCCGTACCACCTGACGATCGTTCCTCGTTCGTCGCGCAGCGGGCTCGCGCGAAGCAAGAACCAGCGATAGGCGCCGTCGAAACGGCGCATACGCGCCTCCGTTTCGACAGCGCCGCCGGACGCCAGGCACGCCTGCCAATGCCCGACGAGTCCATTCAGGTCATCCGGATGGATCGCCGCCTGCCAGCCCCAACCCCGTGCCTCTGCGGTCGAGAGTCCTGTGTAGTCGAGCCAGCGATGGTTCACGAACTCGACATGTCCGTCAGGACGAGTACACCAGGCTGCAGTGGGGAAATTGTTGACCGCTGCATTGGCCAGCCTCTCTGGGACCCGGGAGTCCACACCGAGCGCGGAGCAGAGCTCGTCGACCAAGGCCCAAATGGCTCGGTCCTGATCGCCAGCGACCAACAGGCCGGTTAGGCCGACTACGCGGTTCAGGCCTGCGACACAGCGTTTGAGTCGCTCTTTTTGCAGGGCCACGGGACTATGCCCCTTTCGCACATCCTTTGGACGGTCTCGCAGCAATCCGGGCTGCGTCTCAGCTAGCCAATGCCTCGGATTCGGTGCCCACCAATTGCGCGTGAGTAGGCTCCAGTCGACGTAAGACATCTCTGATACCTCGATGTTTTTTTCAATGGTGGCGAATCCGGAGTCCTTCATCGCAACCCGATGCGGCTCGAAACTTGGCAACGGCTCGATAACGACCATGAGGTAGATCGCCTTTCTGCTGCAACGCCCGAACGTTGAAGCCCCGCATCTACCATCGTTCGTGTACGATGAACGAATCATGACCAAACACTGAAAGCTTCGATGCAGAGGCTTTACTTCGGAGAATTTTGGGCAGAAATCGACGACGGCCGCTGCTACGGCGTGTTCCGAGGTCACGAGCCCGTGGCGCTGAGCGACGTGCCGAGGAGAGTCCTATTCGCGTTGCTCCAACAGCGCCCTCGTCCCGTCGTCGCCAAGGAACTAATGGCCCAGCTTTGGGGCCCAAGCGCGAATGCCAGCAACATCGCCAAGCAGGTCCGAGCACTCCGTCTCGCGCTGGGCGACGACGACGCGCAGCGGTACATCCGAACCCTGAACAAGGAGGGCTACGCGTTCGTCATGCCGGTGGAGAACGTGCCCCCGCGCGCGAGCTCAGAGGTCGCGTTCGGGCGCTCGACGACCCAGCAACGGTACGAGTTTGCGGGGGCGTCCGTGCCTGCAGCGCCCGTCACGGGCACCGAGTGGCGCCTGGCAAAAGAGAAGCTCCTGAATGACTTTCGAGGCTCGTGCTTGCACGATGTCGAGCTCCTGACTGAAGCGATCCAAGAATGTGACGAGCGGATTCAGCTCCTAATCGAGCACCGCAGCGTGCGAGCGGAGCGTCGCTTGCCACATGGGCCGCTGTTCGTACCGCACCGCAGTGCTTGGTCGTCGTCGGCCGGGCCCGATCCGGACGTTGCCTCACGCGCAGCCCCTTTGCTCGAATACTCCAAAGGGACACCGCTCGTGATCAACGTGGGTTCCTACAACGCAGCTTGCATCTCCGTATTGCACAGCCTCGGACAACGCTATGGCCTCGAGATTCGGGCGGATTTCGAGGCCTTGAGCGGCCGACAACAAGTTTTGCGTCTTTATCACGAGGACACGGCCGATTTCTTGTTTGCCCCTCACGTTCCCGTCTTGCTCGTCGGTGACTATGGCGCGCTCGACTACCGACGAATCACGCCTGTTCATTCTTACGAGCAGGTCCTGCTCCGGAAGGACGGAACCGCGAGGGGCAAGAAGCAAAGGCTACTGGTGTACAAGGGTGGGTACCCCGAGGAGCAGTTGCTTGCACGCGCGTCCATCCCTGGTTCTGCGCAGCCCGAGATGGTGGGGAGCCTCGAGCAGCTGCTCGAGAAGGTGCAAGGCATGGATCCGGGAGACCTGGTGATTGCGTGGCAGCCACTCGCGGGAGGCCTCGAATCGAAGTACACTCTCACACGGCGTGGTGAGTACCGCTGCTGGGTGTCGCTGCATTGCCACAAGCGTTGGCAGCGGGGCGCGCTGCGCGCCCTCAAAGATCAGTTCTTGGTGCTGTTTGCCAACGAATGGGCTCACTGCAGGAGCAACAGCGAGTGGTCGGTTGAATGCCTCGGCAGGGATCCGAGAGTGCTGCAGTCATTCACGGCAGGTAGTGGATTGGAACCGAGCGTACTCGCGCCACGTTAAGGGCGAACCTCGCGGCTCGCGCGACCCGCGAGGTCCGCGAATAGAGGACGCCAAGTCTCCTGGATTGGCAAGCCGAAGTCCTCGACCACGGATTGCTCGAGCTCGGCCGCGTCGAGATCGCGGTGCTCGACCTCGGCGCCCGTGCGGCGAGTGGTGAGCCGCGTATCGACGAGCACATGGCGGATGTCGTCGCGTGTGCGGCTGATCACCACGTGTTCGTGGAAGGAGGAAGCGGGATGAGTCGAGATCGCCCAATTGGCGACCATCAAATCGATAGCCTCCTGCGGCGCGAGCAACAGGTCGTAGAGCGGCAGCCAATCGTCCCCGAATTGTCGCTCGATTCGCAGCTCACCCGGCAACGGCGTGAGGCGCACAGGCTCGTGGATCGTCGCTTGGGGCTCTCGCACACTCATATCGAGCGGCACCGTGAGCATGGAAGACCCGAAGCCCACGTCCGCTAGCCAGTCGCGCTCGTCGATGCGTACGCGAAGCGCCATATGGGTGCGCGCCACGCGCTCGTGCGGCGGACGGCGCCAACGCGGTCGAGCGCTCAGCGGCTCGGCGAAGAAACCGAGTTCGAGCAGGACTCGCAGAAGCAAAGTATTCTGCTCGAAGCAGTAGCCGCCTCGACCCGCGCGGATCAGCTTCGCATCGACGGCGGCAGGCGCAAGCTCGATCCTGACGCCCAGCCGCACGTCAATCGCCTCGTAGGGGATCGCCGCTGGGTGTAAGCGTAGTAGCCCGCGAAGCGTAGCGAGCGTTGGCGTACGAGGCCCGACGTAGCCAATGCGTTGGCAATAGGCATCGATGTCCACGCCCGTCAGCGAGACATCACCCAAAAATAGTCCGCCCATCAGCGCGCTCCTTTCCGTCAGCGGGAATGCTACCCCCAAACTCGCGATTCGAATATGGCGAGCAGCGTGACGAACCCGGGGCAGGCCCTTGGCCTGCTGCTTACGCAGCAGCGCGGCGGCAAGCACGGTCCGCACGAGCGCGTTCGCCATCGAACGACATCCGGCCGCCGCGCTCGCGAAGTACGCGAGAAACCAGGACGCCGCGGGCCGCTGCAGCTTCGCTAACCGTGGCGAGCGTCGAGGCCTCTTCTACACCGATTCAGCACTCAGCGCCGGCTCAGCCGATAGACCACGTGAGGTCGTAGGGGATGACCGATCGGCAGCTGAGGGTGCTCGAAGGTTTCGGCTTCGCAATGGCGCATGCCCAAGCGGACCATGACGCCGCGCGAGCGCACGTTGTCGACGCTGGTGATGGCAACGAGTTCGCCGATACCATGAGTGTAAAAGGCCTCTTGGATCACGCGTTGCGCGGCCTCGGTCGCGAAGCCTTGGCCCCAATATGCATGTGCGAGATTCCACGCGATTTCTATACCGGGAACGATTCCGCTATCGAAGTCAGAACGAGTCAGGCCAACTAAACCGATGGACTCTGCTTTGTGCGACACGATGTTACGGCAATAGCCGTAGCGCTCCAAGTGCGCGAGTTCGCGATCCAGCCAAGCTTGCACTTGAGCGGGCGAGCGGGTACCGCCAAGCATGGCCATCACCCGTGGGTCGGCGCTGAGTGCCGCGATCCAATCGAAGTCGTCCGCGCAAACGGGACGAAGCCGGAGTCTCGCGGAGTGAAGGATGGTCATTGCCCCGCGAGCAGTCTACCACACCGTGCCCATGGATCGCCGACGGCGAGCGGACCAACTGGTGAAGAGTGCGAGGGTAAGCCAGGTGACAACTGAAGCTAGCCCGAGTCCATAACCAATCCGAAGGATGACGTTCACGGGGCGCGTCGCCGCTTCATCCCGCGTTTGCACGACCACGAAGTGGCCCGTGTTGCCGACCGCCGCAAACGCAGCCAGCCAGCGGCCACCGAGCAACGGATCGACGTAGTCGGCCGAAGGAAGCGGCAGGGTCGACGACAACTCGAATTGCCGCCCGGTATCAGCGCGAAATGCTCGCTGGAGCCGGGCGGCGTGCTTGCGATCCAGCAGCAGTTTGTCTCCAAAACCCAACTTCGGATGCACGAGGTAGGCAAAGTCCGATGGTATCGAAGTCTCCCCGCCGACCCGTTCTCCCTCGAATGCCCCCACGAGTACGGTCATGCGCTCGTCGCTGTCCATCCGCTTGTAAGGGCGATTCAGCGTCGACGCAGAGGTGATGCTACCGCTCACCACGCCGACCCAGCTCCCCTGCCGGAAGATCGGCGCAGATACCGCGAACTTGATGTGTCGCGAAATCGAGGAACGATAGGCGCGACGCACCATACTCGACACCTCTCCCCGAAGCGCAGCCTGCTCCGCACCGCGGAAGTAATCGCGCCAATCGAAACGCTCGCTGGCATAATTCGAACTCGATGGGTCGGCGGGAAAGCGCGCTCGCGAGCACCCCCAGCGGTTCAAGACCTGCATGCTGTCGAAGCCCTGAGCACTCGGACGCAGCGACTCGGGGCCGACCAAAGCGCGCTCGTCGGCACACGGATTGTCGGGCGACACCGCTGCCGCGACGTTCGCTCGGCTCGAGCTTTCGGCGATGCCGATCACCTCGGGATCGCGGGCGACCAGTGCTATCCGCTCCGCGTAATCGCGCAACCGGTACAAGATCTGCGCCGCCTGACCGCTGGCCGCGTATGCGTTCATATCGAGGACGGTGTTGCGCAGCTCTTCTCGCTGGCGCTGCGCCGTCAGTAGAGCGATGACCGTCATCAGCGAAAGCAGGATGGCAATCACGGGTTGCACGGCGCCGTGCGCTTGCACGCGGTGCCAAATTAGCCCCGAGAGCGGCGTCTTGTGCGCAAGCGGCGGGCGATGTTCTTTCAAGCGCTCGAGATCTTTGACGAGCTCCAGCGCGCTCCCATAGCGGGCTTTGGCGTCCTTCTGTGTCGCGCGATGGCAGATCGCGTACAGGCCCCAGTCGAGCTCCGGTTGCCACGGGCCTGGTGGCGCGAGCTCCTGGTGTTGGACTCTGTGCTCGAAGTCGCCGTCATTGCCGAACGGAAGGTCGCCGCGCATGAGCCAGTACAAGAGGACACCCAACGCAAACACATCCGATGCGGTGGTCAGCGTTTCTCGGCGCACTTGCTCGGGAGACATCCAGCCGCGCGTTCCGCCGCCGACCTGCGCGCGGGCTGGGTCGATCGGACGCGCCAGGCCGAAGTCGCAAACTCTTGGCTGAATATCAGCAGTAAACAGGATATTCGATGCCTTCAGATCGCAATGCAGGATGCCGCGCGAGTGTGCGAACTCGACTGCGGCTGCTACCTTCCAGATCAGGTCGAGCACGCCGCCCGAGGTCCTGAAGCGATTCCGGTTCTCGTTTTCTTGCAGCGCGCCGCCCTCCAAAAGCGGCATCACCAAGAACGGACGCTCATCGTGCTCGCCGCTCTCGAGGACTCGACCAATATAGGGATGATCGAGCACACGCCCCGCTTCGGCTTCGCCGTGAAATACGGCTCGCACGCTCGCGCGATCGAGGACGTCTTCGCGAGCCAGCTTGAGCGCCACGGCTTTTCCAGAGCTCACCTGGCGCGCGAGATACACCACCCCCGAACCGCCTCGGGCAAGCTCCTGCTCTAGCTCGTAGTCCCCGACTCGACGCCGCGAAGAGGGCAACGCCAGACTCAACAAGCAAGAAGCACACAAACCGTCCAGAACGAGAGCCGAAGTCGTTCGACCGCAGGTCTCGCAGCGCGGCTCAGCGGGATCGCGTGGCGGCGCAGGAATGCTCATGTTCACGGCGCGACCAGCATCACTTCCACGGCCGGCGTTTCGCAGATCGCGCGATACAACAACGCCAACTCCCGATCGATGGCAGCCGCCCGTTCGGACTCCGAGGCCAACGGATCAATCTCCAGCGTATCCGCAACCGCCTCGCGCAATAGCTGACGGTGCCTCTCGCGCATGTCGAAGATGGCCGCGGCGAGAGCGTTGCGAGTCAATCCAAGCGACGAGGCAAGCTCTTGATACTCGCCCAAATCCATATGCGGCCCAGGCAAGAAGCGCTTCAGGGCTTGGAAACGCTCCTTGTTCGGGGCTTCCCGCTCGTGCCGCGAATGCACGTGCCGTAGCGTGTCGACCGCGAAGACCCCCAGCGCGACATCCTCTGGCGTGGTCGATTGCCTAATGTCGAAGGCGGCCGGCGCCGTTTTGTCTCGGCCGTCGCGTTGCACGTGCCATTTGTCCCATTGATTGCACAGGAAATGCCAAATCGCCTTGTTCAGCCAGGCGCGGAAGCCACTACGGGCCAAGCCTGGCTCGAGTTTGGAGATGCCGTCTCGACCAAGCAGCTCGGCAAAGAACTGTTGCTTGAGCTCTTCCGCACACAGATCTGGCGGATGACCGCGACGCCGGATCTGCGCGGTGACGTAGTTCTCATAGCGACGGATCAATTCACCCAAGGCGGCCCGGGCGCCGAGTCCTACGCCTTGGGCGTGTTGAATGACCGTCCAGGTGCTGTCCCGCGCGTCCGTTTTTCCTGCCATCCCTGCCTCTGAAGCAGTCGACGGCCGAGATTACTCGCGATCGACCACAACTCCAACGGCGCGGACCAGCTACGGCTGTGACTTCGGTTCGAAGGGCTCTCGCTTCAGATTGGCCGCCATCAAGTTGGCGACCAACGCGGACATCAAACCAGCGCCCCCGGCCAGGCCGGCATCGCCGCCTTTACCGTCATTGTTCGAAGAGATCACGATATCTGGCGTGATTTTGACGTGCCCCTCGGCAATTCGACGCATCACTTCGATCATGGCGAGCGGCTGTTGCCCGACTGCCGCCGCCTGCTGCGCGTAGGCCTCCGCCGTGGCCTGGCCGATGGCGCGGATCTTCTCGCCTTCCGCGCGACCGACAGCAGCCACGCCTGCCGCGATGCCCTCTTGCTCGAAGCGCGTCGCGAGGCCTTTGCCTTCGGCCAGGATGATCGCCTCCTGCTTCCTTTGGTTGGCGATCTGCACGTCTACCTCCGCCTTGACTAGATTCGGCTGGAGGTTGGCTTGAGCGCGCGTGTTCTCCATTTCACGACGGCGATCTTCGGCCTGCTTTTGGGCATCGAACATGGACATTTGCTGACTGGCCACGACCTTCTTGGTCAATGTCTCCATCAACTGCTCGGGCAAGATGATCTGGCAGATCAAGACACTCACGCACATCACGTGATACTTCTCGAGCTCGAGCCAGATTTGGTTTTGCGCCTTCTTTTGCTCCTCATGCCGATCTTGCATGAACTTCATCGCCTCCGTAGACGAAGCTTGGTTGCGGAACGATGAGTCAATCAACGGGTGAATGACATGCTCGATCAGGTTCTCGATCGTGCCGATGCGCGCGACCATGTGCGGCGCTTGCTCCGGCAACACGCGGATGATCACTTTGACCGAAATGGTCATCTCGAAACCGTCTTTGGACACGATCGCGAGCGGATTGAAGCCGCGTGGACCGCGCGCAGCCGCGCTGTCGTCCGCCCAATCGATGGTGATGTTCGTCGTCGGCATGATGTGCGGAATGTATGCGAGCTTGTTCAGGTAATACGTGCCCGGGCCCGCAACTTCGCGCTGAATGCCACGGTAGCCGGCGTCCACCACGTAGCGCTCGACACCGGCGGTGATCGGATCCGAGCTCGTGGTCCCACGAAACTCGGGTGATTCACTGGGATCGAGGCCGACGTTGGAGACGATCACCGCCACGTTGCCGCGCTCGACCTCTGCCACCGTGTCGAAGCTGACATCGAACATGTACGGGTTGATGTAATACGTGCCCGGCCGTAGAAACCCCAACTGCGGGCCACGCTGACCGCCCGCGTCGAGAAACGCAGCCGCGTTCTGAAACTCACGATGCCCAGCTACGAGCTTCGCGACGTATTCGGTGGGCGGCATCGGTTCGCCGTCTTTGGCCGTGACGATTCCGACTTTCTTGGTCGGAACGATCGTGCCCGGACATTCCTGCACGTGGAAGAGCTTGGTGTTGATCCGATATCGCCCGGGCAATAGGACGTCGATCTGCGGGCCCTTCTCACCGCCATCTACGAGGAAGCTTTGGCCGTTTTGAAAATTATCGTGGGAAGCCACGCTACGCGCGAGCAAGCGGCCTGGTCGAATCGGCGCGCCTGCGCTGGCACTCACCAAACCAATCTTGCCACTCTGGATATCGACCGCGGCCCGCTTCGTGATCTTGAAAAGGTAAGGATTGACCCGATAAAGCCCAGGCGGGATGACTTCAATCTGCGGCCCTCGCTCGCCCTCGTTGGCGAGAAATGCTTCACCATCTTGGAACAACCGGTGTCCGGACACGACCTTGGCAAAGATTCGTGACGGCGGAATCGGTAGTCCGTCAATGGCATCCACGAGCCCGATTTCGTTTTCTCCAATCTCGACCATGGGCGACTTCCGAACCGCGTAAACGAACGGAATGAGCCAATACAAGCCTGGTCCGAGGATGTGCGCTTGCACGCCGACTTCGTCCCGCATTGCGACCACCCGCCCCTCCGGCATGCGGCGACCCACCCAGCGACGCTCGAGGACGGCAAGCTCCTTGCCTCCAACGATCGTCACGGATTGACTGATCACGAACGCGATCAGCGGCACGAGCAACAGCGCGAGCCAGAGCACCCCCACTGAGGCAGACGCAGCCTCTGCATCTTCGACGATTAGAAGTAGTTCCATGTTCTCTGCTTCAGAAGCAGAGAACCGTGTTGGTTAGGGGAAACGCGCCGCACCCCAATTAC
>Ga0247772_1000113_pt1 | contig 24573 bp, 18 predicted proteins | sample UWRJL151409C6_FD_179945 | JGI IMG/M metagenome (GOLD analysis project Ga0247772, IMG submission 179945) | Plant litter microbial communities from Arlington Agricultural Research Station in Wisconsin, United States - UWRJ-L151-409C-6 | ecosystem: Environmental > Terrestrial > Plant litter >...
ATAAAATAGATACTGATATTTCAGTTAATAATCTTACTAATCAACTAGCTATTACTAAACTTGATTCTGATATTTCACAACTTAAAAGAACTATTGAAGATACTGGAGAATCTAGTAATCAAAATACTGGAGAATCAAGTAATCAAAATATAGAACAACCTGAAAATAAAAAAACAAAGAAATAATAATTATATTATACTAATTGTTTTTTATAAAATGTATATCATCTGTCTCCATAATACCATAAGTATATAATAAGTTTAGTTTTCTTAATAATTTTTTTTATATATTTACCATATAGAATTATTAAGCTAAAAACTAAGCTTTGAGTAAATTTAATAGTTAAAGTAAAAGCAATAATGTTAATATTTATTAATATTATTAATATATATATATTAATAATCAACTAATAGATAGTAATTAATAATAAATATATAATAAATGATACAAGCAGCAAAAATTATAGGAACAGGTTTAGCTACAACAGGTTTAATTGGTGCAGGTGTAGGAATAGGTGTGGTTTTCGGTGCTTTAATTTTAGGTGTTGCTAGAAATCCTTCATTAAGAGGTCAATTATTTTCATACGCTATTTTAGGTTTTGCTTTCTCTGAAGCTACAGGATTATTTGCATTAATGATGGCTTTCTTACTATTATATGTTGCTTAATAATTACATAAAAAGTTTTATTTTTTTTTTACAAAACACATGATATTTTTTTTTAATACAATAAATTTAGACGCGCCTAGTCCTTGAGGAATATATTTTCAAGACAGTGCTACTCCTCAAATGGAAGGATTGATTGAATTACACGATGCTATAATGTATTACTTAGTAGTAATATTATTTGCTGTAGGTTGAATATTATTTTCTATAATGTATAATTTCGAAAGTACAAAATCTCCTATATCACATAAATATTTAAATCATGGAACATTAATAGAATTAATTTGAACAATTACTCCTGCTTTAATCTTAATATTAATTGCATTTCCTTCTTTTAAATTATTATATTTAATGGATGAAGTAAATGATCCATCAATGTCTATTTTAGCTGAAGGTCATCAATGATATTGAAGTTATCAATATCCAGATTTTATAGACTCAAGTAATGAGTTTATAGAATTTGATTCATATATAGTACCAGACTCTGACTTAGAAGAGGGTACACTTAGAATGTTAGAAGTTGATAATAGAGTTATTGTACCTGAAGATACTCATATAAGATTTATAATTACATCAGGGGATGTAATACATTCTTTTGCTTGTCCTTCATTAGGTCTAAAATGTGATGCTTATCCAGGTAGATTAAATCAAATATCAGCTTATATTAATAGAGAAGGAGTATTTTATGGACAATGTTCTGAAATTTGTGGTATATTACATTCTTCTATGCCTATTGTTATAGAATCAGTTAGCATAGAAAAATTTGTGGAATGATTATTATCACAATAATATATACGCTTATAAATAACATTAAAATAAAAAGGATATTAAACTTAATTGGTAAAGTATGATGCTACGGACATCACGTTAGGAGTTCAAATCTCTTATATCCTTGTAATATTTAATTATTACATTATTAGAATAATTTAAAACTAAAATTATTAAATATTTTATGAACTTAACCTTAATACTTTTTGCAATAGGAATCTTAGGATTTGTATTAAATAGGAAAAATATAATATTAATGCTTATTTCTATAGAAATAATGCTATTATCTATAACATTTTTAATATTGGTAAGTTCTATTAATATAGATGATATAATAGGACAAACATATGCTATATACATTATAGCTATAGCTGCAGCTGAATCTGCTATAGGTTTAGCAATTTTAGTTGCTTTTTATAGATTAAGAGGAAGTATTGCTATAGAATATAAATAATGTATTTAGCTATTATAACTTTACCTTTATTAGGATCTATAGTTTCTGGCTTTTTTGGTAGAAAAGTTGGAGTTAACGGAGCACGTATATTAACTTGCTTAAGTATAATATTTACAACAATATTTGCAATTATAGCCTTTTTTGATGTAGGATTTAATAATAACACCGTTTCTATTTATTTATTTAAATGATTAACTAGTGAATCATTTAATATAGCATGAAATTTTCAATTTGATAATCTAACAATCTCAATGTTAATACCTGTATTAATAATAAGTTCTTTAGTTCATATATACTCTGTAGGTTATATGAGTAATGATCCTCATAACCAAAGATTTTTTAGCTATTTAAGTTTATTTACATTTATGATGATTATACTTGTAACAGGTAATAATTATTTATTAATGTTTGTGGGATGAGAAGGTGTAGGTGTATGTTCATATCTTTTAGTTAGCTTTTGATTTACAAGAATCGCAGCAAATCAAAGTTCTATGTCTGCATTTTTAACTAATAGAGTAGGAGATTGTTTATTAACAATAGGTATGTTTAGTATTTTATGATCTTTAGGTAATTTAGATTATACTATATCTTTTTCATTGACTCCTTATATTAATGAAAATATTATTACTATAATTGGAATTTGTTTATTAATAGGTGCTATGGCAAAAAGTTCTCAAGTAGGGCTTCATATATGATTACCCATGGCTATGGAAGGACCTACACCCGTTTCAGCGTTAATTCATGCTGCAACTATGGTTACCGCAGGTGTATATCTATTAATTCGTTCATCTCCTTTAATTGAATATAGTTCTACTATATTATTAATATGTTTATGATTAGGAGCGATTACTACTGTTTTTAGTTCTCTTATAGGTTTATTTCAACAAGATATAAAAAAAATAATTGCATATTCTACTATGAGTCAATTAGGTATGATGGTTATATCTATAGGTTTATCTTCTTATAATATAGCTTTATTTCATTTAATAAATCATGCATTTTATAAAGGATTATTATTTTTAGGAGCAGGAGCAGTTATTCATGCTATTGCTGACAATCAAGATTTAAGAAAATATGGAGGACTAATTTCATTTTTACCTTTAAGCTATTCTGTTATATTAATAGCAAGTCTTAGTTTAGTAGCTTTCCCTTTTATGACAGGATTTTATAGTAAAGATTTTATATTAGAATCTGCTTACGGACAATATTATTTTAGTAGTATAGCTGTTTATTTTGTAGCCGTAATAGGTGCAATTTTTACTACATTATACTCAGTAAAAATTTTATATTTAACTTTTTTAGGTAATCCTAATGGATCTATAGCATATTATAAAAATGCACATGAAGGTAATATTTTTATAAGTTTACCTTTAATAATTTTAGCTATATTTTCTATATATTTCGGTTATATAACTAAAGATATATTTATAGGTTTAGGTACAGGATTTTTTAAAGATAATAGTATATTTATCCATCCTTTACATGAAATATTAATAGATACTGAATTTGCAGTTCCAACAATATTTAAATTATTACCTTTATTTTTTACAATATTTTTTACAATATTAGCTATAATTTATTTTGAATATTTATCGAATATTGTAAATGCATTTAAGCTATCTTTTATAGGGAAAAATATATATGGTTTTTTTAATCAAAGATTTTTAATTGAATATTTTTATAATAAATATATTGTTAATTTAGTTTTAGAACTAGGAGGTCAAACCACAGTAGTTTTAGATAAAGGTAGTATTGAATATATAGGACCTTTTGGTTTAGAAAAAGGACTTATTAAATTAAGTAAAAATTTAAATAATTTAAACACGAGCATTGTTACAGACTATGCTTTATATATTTCTGTCGGGTTTATATTATATAATATTATTTACACTATTAATGGTGCTATAAACTTTAGTGAATTATTATTAATTTTAGGTTTATTTATTATAAATTTAAAAAGTAAATAATTATCAATAAAAGTTGTTAATAAATAATTGTATATATTACAGTCTAGACTTTAATAAACAATTTAATATATATATATATATATTACGATGTCTAGTTAACAAATTATTCATCTTATAATAAGTATAATTTACGTAATTATAAGAATAAAACGAATAAAAAATTTTTATTATATTAATTTAATCACATGAGAATATTAAAAAGTCATCCTTTTTTAAGCCTAGCTAATTCTTATCTTATAGATACACCTCAACCTAGTAATATTAGTTATTTATGAAATTTTGGTTCATTATTAGCTGTATGTTTAATTATACAAATAGTTACAGGTGTTACTTTAGCTATGCACTATAACCCTAGTGTCTTTGAAGCATTTAATTCTATAGAGCATATAATGCGTGATGTAAATAATGGATGACTTGTGCGTTATTTACATAGTAATACAGCTTCCGCTTTTTTTGCTTTAGTGTATCTACATATAGGAAGAGGTATATATTATGGTTCATATAGAGCTCCAAGAACTATAGTATGAGTTGTAGGTACAATAATACTTGTAGCTATGATGGGTACAGCTTTCTTAGGTTATGTTTTACCTTATAGCCAAATGAGTTTATGAGGTGCTACTGTTATTACAAATTTAATTAGCGCTATTCCATGAATAGGACAAGATGTTGTTGAATTCATTTGAGGAGGATTTTCAGTTAATAATGCGACTTTAAACAGATTTTTTGCTTTACATTTTGTATTACCTTTTGTGTTAGCGGCTTTAATATTAATGCATTTAATAGCCTTACATGGTACAGTAGGATCAAGTAATCCCTTAGGTATTTCAAATACTTATGATAGAATCCCTTTTGCTCCTTATTATTTATTTAAAGATCTAATTACTATATTTATATTTATTTTAGGTTTAAGTATATTTATATTTTTTATGCCTAATTTATTAGGAGATACTGATAATTATATAATGGGTAATCCTATGCAAACTCCTGCTTCTATAGTACCAGAATGATATCTTTTACCATTCTATGCTATATTAAGATCTATACCTAACAAATTATTAGGTGTAGTTGCAATGTTTAGTGCAATATTAGTAATACTAATACTACCTTTTTCTGATTTAGGTAAAACAAAAGGTTTACAATTTAGACCTTTAAGCAGAATATTTTTTTATTTCTTTGTTATAAATTTTTATATATTAATGCAATTAGGTGCTAAACATGTAGAAGATCCTTTTATAACATTTGGTCAAATTACTACTTTTACATATTTTAGTTATTTTTTAATTATTGTACCAGTAATAAGTTTAATAGAAAACACTTTAATAGATTTAAATAGTTATAATACTTTAAATAATAATAAATAATTTATTAGTACTATATTAAAGTATTATGATGTAAATGGTTTACACTTTGATTGCAAATCTTAAGTAAGAGGTTCGATTCCCCCATAATGCTATTATACACTACTTGATAAAATATACTATATACATTTAATATAATAATAAAAATGTATAGTTGCACTAGAAAACAAATAAATCATAAAAAACAATAAAAAGCAACAATAAAAAATTAAATCTATTTTGGATAATACTGCCAACAGGTTAAGTAAAAACAATACGAGATTTTTAATCTTATCTTCTATATCTCTTAATATAGAAAGATGATTTTTATCTACAAATGCTAAAGATATAGGAACATTATATTTAATATTTGCTATATTTTCTGGTTTATTAGGTACAGCTTTTTCAGTATTAATAAGAATAGAATTAAGTGGACCTGGTGTTCAATATATTGCGGATAACCAATTATATAATAGTATCATTACAGCTCATGCTTTATTAATGATATTTTTTATGGTTATGCCTGCCTTAATAGGAGGTTTTGGTAATTTTTTACTTCCATTATTAGTAGGAGGCCCTGATATGGCCTTCCCTAGACTTAATAATATAAGTTTTTGATTATTACCTCCTAGTTTATTACTTTTAATATTTTCTGCTTGTATTGAAGGTGGTGCAGGTACAGGATGAACTATATATCCTCCTTTATCTGGAGTACAAAGTCATAGTGGACCAAGCGTAGATTTAGCCATCTTTGCTTTACATTTATCAGGGGTAAGTAGTTTACTAGGTGCTGTTAATTTTATAACTACAATAGCTAATATGAGAACTCCTGGTATTAAATTACATAAGTTATCTTTATTTGGATGAGCTGTAGTTATAACAGCAATATTATTATTACTATCTTTACCCGTATTAGCTGGAGGTATTACTATGGTTCTTACTGATAGAAATTTTAATACATCATTTTTTGAAACAGCAGGTGGAGGTGATCCTATTTTATTCCAACACTTATTTTGATTCTTTGGTCACCCTGAAGTCTATATATTAATTATACCTGCTTTTGGTATAGTAAGTACTACAATTTCAGCTAATTCTAATAAATCTGTTTTTGGTTATATTGGTATGGTTTATGCTATGATGTCTATAGGAATATTAGGATTTATAGTATGAAGTCATCATATGTATACTGTAGGTTTAGATGTAGATACTAGAGCTTATTTCACGGCTGCTACATTAATAATAGCAGTACCTACAGGTATAAAAATATTTTCTTGATTAGCGACATGTTATGGAGGATCTATAAAATTAACACCTTCAATGTTATTTGCCTTAGGTTTTGTATTTATGTTTACAATAGGAGGATTAAGTGGAGTTGTTTTAGCCAATGCTTCATTAGATATAGCTTTTCACGATACTTATTATGTTGTTGCTCATTTTCATTATGTGTTAAGTATGGGTGCTGTATTTGCAATGTTTAGTGGATGATATTTTTGAGCACCAAAAATATTAGGGCTAAATTATAATATCATGTTAGCAAAAATACAATTTTGACTTTTATTTATAGGTGTTAATTTAACATTCTTTCCTCAACACTTTTTAGGTTTACAAGGAATGCCTAGAAGAATCAGTGATTATCCTGACTCTTTTACAGGTTGAAATCTAATAAGTAGTTTTGGATCTATAGTAAGTGTTATAGCTGCTTGATTATTCTTATATATTGTTTATATACAATTAATAGAAGGTAAAGTTGCAAGTAGAAATCCTTGATTGACTCCTCAATTTTATAATGATGCTTTAAGAGTATTGCTAACTAGAAGTTATACAAGTTTAGAATGAGCTTTAACTAGCCCACCTAAACCTCATGCATTTGTTAGCCTTCCTTTACAAAGTTAATATATTATAAATTATTTCTTATTAGTTCAATGGTAGAACAGAATACTTCTAATATTCCAATTTTAGTTCGAATCTAAAATAAGAATTTACAAAAGAAACTTTCTTTGTAAAATTTTTTTATTATGTATTATTCATATAGATTTAATCTAACTCTTATTATAAAGATTAAACTTTATATAATAGTACATAAATACCTCTTTTTATAAAATGTCTTATTCTTTAACTATTATATCGATTATAGAAGTTGTATTATTAATATTACCTGCTTTACTCGCGGTGGCTTTTGTAACGGTAGCTGAAAGAAAAACAATGGCAAGTATGCAAAGAAGATTAGGACCTAATGCAGTAGGTTATTATGGACTATTACAAGCTTTTGCTGATGCTTTAAAATTAATATTAAAAGAATATGTAGCACCTACACAATCTAATTTAATTCTTTTTTTCTTAGGTCCTATAATTACATTAGCATTTTCTTTATTAGGATATGCTGTAATACCTTATGGTCCAGGTTTGTCTATAAGTGATATGGATTTAGGTATATTATATATGTTAGCTGTATCGTCTTTAGCTACATACGGTATTTTATTAGCAGGATGAAGTGCTAATAGTAAATATGCATTTTTAGGTTCTATTAGAAGTACTGCTCAATTAATTAGTTATGAATTAATTTTAAGTTCTATTATATTACTTATAGTTATGATAACTAATACTTTGAATATAAATGTAAATATACAAATACAAAAAGCAGTATGATTTATATTACCTTTATTGCCTATATTTATAATCTTTTTTATTGGTTCAGTAGCTGAAACTAATCGTGCTCCTTTTGATTTAGCTGAGGCTGAGTCAGAATTAGTTAGTGGATTTATGACTGAACATGCTGCCGTTATATTTGTATTCTTTTTTTTAGCTGAATACGGTAGTATATTACTAATGTGTATATTAAGTAGCGCTTTATTTATAGGAGGTTACCTAACAATATTACATTTTATGTATTTTTATGATATAATTAATAATATATCAATTTATATTTTTGATACAAATTTAACAACATATTATGATTATAGTATTAAAAATCTTATAATTAATTATTCAATTCAAGGTTTATTGTATAGCTTAAGCTTAGGACTAAAAAGTTCTATTATAGTCTTTACTTTTATATGGGTAAGAGCTTCCTTCCCAAGAATACGATTTGATCAACTAATATCTTTTTGTTGAACAGTGCTATTACCTATAGTATTTGCATTTATCGTTTTAATTCCATCTGTATTGTATGATATAGATCTGTTCATTCTTGATATAGATCTATTGTAAGGAATAAGGATGAACACTTAGTGATTAAGAATGACTACCATACTGGTATATTAATAAAAATGAAAATGAATATGATTAAAAATTTAAAAAATTATTATAAATATATAATTATTATATATTTAAGCTTTAACTTAAGCTGTATCGCTTATCTTATATTTATTGAAAACTATAGCGTTTTTAATACGTATGATGTTATAAGTTACATGGATCGTCCAAGAGACATCCTAAATAGAATGTGCTATGAATTATACATGGAGGATTTTGGTGAACCAGATGAACCAATGGAATTTGAATTTTTTATGAGGTTTTGACCTTTACTTGACCGCCCTGAATTTGTTGAAGTAATGAGACATCGTATATATAATGCTCCAGAAGATCTCCGTGAGATCTATAATCTTGAAGAAACTATAGGTTTAACTGCTCCCCAGTTTGCTGAAATGGTAGAAGAAGATGTTGATTTTAAAAATGAAGTCTTTAGCTTTCTTATGAGAAGATTCAGGGTGCTCAGACTTATGGAAATATATAGACTAGATCCTACACATAATAATCCTAATCCATCTACTAATATGGACGTATATCGCGAGGCTGCTCGTATAGCTTTTGCTAAAGTTAGTAGTAATGATCAGGAACATATTATGTAAAAACTTTTTTTTTTATTCACCCCTACGGGTTAGAGTCAGATTGGTGCGACGCCTCTTTTGGGTAGAGGAGATTCCAAGTTCGAGCCTTGGTAACCCGAGTAGTATAGAAAAAACAGAAATGTAATAGATATAAATTGTAAATTTATATATGTAAAAACATATATATAAGAATATAAAGAAATTATTAAGGATAACTAGCTATATATAGAAGAGTATATTTTGTTATAAGTAATATACTATAATTTTATAGTATTATTATACATAAACTCTAAAATAAATTTGATAATAAACAAAGTAAATTGAAATATCTTATTAACTTTAGGAAAATAAATCAAAAGAGATTCTGTTATTAATGTGAATTAAAACAGAATAGCCTAAAAAGTAAAACGATTAAAAAATTGTTTGAATAAGGGGAACCTTCCTCAAAGGCTAAATACTATATATAAGCAATAGCGAATAGTACCATAAGGGAACGATTTGAAATAGTAATTTTATAAGCAGTTCGAGTAAAAATAATAAATAAGAACGTACCTTTTGCATAATGGGTCACCAAGTTAATATTAGCTACAAGTATAAGCGTAGGTAAATCGATTGATAAAATAAAATATAGTATCTAATATTAGACCCGAAGCCTAGTGATTTTACCATAATCAGGATTATAAAGGTCCGAACGGTATATCGTAGCAAAGATATCCGAAGAATTATGGTAGGTAAGTGAAAGACAATACAGACTAGGATAGCTGGTTTTCTGCGAAACCTATAATAGTAGGCAATTCAAGTTACATAAAAGCAGGTACAGAACTTAATCTCAGACAAAATATAATTTTTATAGTAATATAAAGTTATATTATTGTATATATCGGGGAATCATAAAGATTTTATCGGTGAGTATGTAGACTCGGAATGGCATGTATGAATCTTGAATTATCAGACATAGAATGATAAGATTGTATGTCAAAAGGGAAACAGCCCAGAACAATAGTTAAGGTTCCTAAATTATTAGTTAAGTGAAATTAAGAAAGTTTTTATTAAAGTCGACAAGGAGATAGGCTTAGATGCAGCCATAATTTAAAGATCTCGTAACAGAGCACTTGTTAAATTTTAAAAGTATCTAAAATTCATCGGATCTAAACAATATACCGATACCTTGTCCATATATTATAAAAATAATTTATAATAAAATGGGGTAGCAGAACATTGAGTAAATATTAGACTTTTTTTTTTGAAAAAAATAAAATTATAACTCAAAAGATAATGGTGACATGAGTAACGGATAAGAAGAAGTAAATTTATTATAATTTACTTCTCCGCCTTAAGCTTATGGATATATAAAGTAACGGCCTCTAAGTTTAAAACCTAAAGGTTTAAATGATGAGAAAATCTTTTTACTTAATAACAACATTTAAAAGTAATAAATGTACAGGAAAAATTAGTAATATATCTTTAACAAGATGAAAAATAACCGTACCTAAATACTGAAACAAGTAAGCTAGTAGAGAATACGAAGGCGTAAATGAGCTAACAATCATAAAGGAACTCGGCAAAATGACTACTGTAACTTCGGAATAAAGAGATCTCATTAACATTGATTAATATCAAATAAAAAGGAAGAAGCATAAAATAGTGTTGTACGACTGTTTAATTAAAACAAAGCACTCCGCAAAAGATAATAAATCTAAGTATTGAGTGTGATGTCTGCCCGATGCCGGCTCTGGCTAATAGATTAATTATATTTAAATATTTAAGTATGATTTTGACGTAAACCCCGGTTAATGGCGGCCTTAATGTGAGGGTCCTAAGGTAGCGAAATGCCTTGGCCGTTAAATGCGGTCTTGCATGAATGATGTAACGATACAACAGCTGTCTCTATGATTGGCTCAGTGAAATTGGAATAACTGTGCAGATACAGTTTACCTTTAGATAGACGAGAAGACCCTATGCAGCTTTACTGTTACTAATTATATAGTATGAAAATTGATAATTATAAGGTATATTTGTAAAATATAAATGGAAATCCTTTATTAACTAATTTTCTTTACTTCGAAATATATTCATATATGAATATACCTAATTCGGTTTATTACTACAATAAATAACCTTGGTTTAGGATCAAATATTATTAGAAGACAGTTTATGTGGGGCACAGACCCCGTAAAGAGTAAACGGGAGTATCTATAAATATATTAATTTAAATATGTTTGTATTTTTATGTAGTTTAACTATATAAAATCTTATATAACTAACTATACATAATAATTGTGTATATGTATAACAAGGTACGATTTTATCTATGATGAAATTAGAAGTATTAAAAATATTACGAATAAATTCTAATATTTTTTAATTATTTTATTATAATTATGATAAATACTTACAAAGCTTAACGGCTAAATCTTGCCTTACTGTTTGATTAACAACGAATCTTACAGTTGCGTAAGCAGGGCATAAGATCACAGGATGCAATAAGGAAAGATCCTGGATTATTGGAAAAGCTACGCTAGGGATGATTGTCCTTCAATATAAAAAATATATTGGTAATATATTGGGTAAATTTCAAGAATTACTTTTTTAAGTAAACTTGAAGCGTAATTTATTTTGACATAAATAATAAAATAAAATCGTTCAACGACTATAAGGTGAGATATGTCATCAATAATCCTTTTTAATACCCAACATTTTTATTTATTTTACTTCTATTTTAATAAAATTTTATACTAATAAATTTATGAAAGAAAACTTTAATTTAAAAATACATGAAAAAAGTTTAAATACTAAATATAAAATAATTCCTTTTAATATAAAGAAAAATGATACAGGTAATATGAAATATTTACCTCCTTTTTTTAAAGAATGAAAAAATACCGCTTATTTTTATAATAAAAATATAATTAAAAATTTGTCTATTAATAATATTTTAATAAATAAAATTATTAAAAGTTATTTTAATTTACTGTTTTTAAATTATAGAAATTTAACTTCTAAAAAAAAACGTACTTTTTTAAAAGATATTTATATAAGTAATATAAATATTAAATTTACTAATTCTATAGCTGTAATAACCTTATATACAATTAATTTAAGAAAATATTTATTTAAAAAATATATGAATTATTTTAATTATTATTCAATAAATAAAGAATGAATACGAATTTCTAATAAAAAACGAAAACAAAAAAAAATATTAAAAAGAGCAAATTCTTTTGCTTTTGCTAAAATTTTAAAAGAGAAATTATTAAGATTTATAGGAATTAACACAATTTTGTTAAAATATAAAAAAAAATTTAAATATATTAACTTACCTGTTAATAATCTTAAAAATATAAGAGACATTTTAGATTTTAAATTTAAATTTTTAAATAAGGGTTTAGAAGCCTATAATTTATATAAAAAAATTTATCTAATTAAACAAATTAAACATATGTATTATAAATATTTAATTGTACTATACAAATATAATTATTTATATTTTTTAAATAATTATAAATTTAAAAATGGAAATTCTTCTTTTATTCCAAAATTAAAATCAAAACTTTCAACTATTTTAAATAAAAAAATAGAATTAAATGTAATTAATTTAAAATCTATAACATTTAATCCTGATATTTTTACTAAAGTATTATCTAAAAAATTAATGAAAAAAAATTTTAATGTAGTAAAAAGTATGATAACTATTATAAATAAAGGAAAATTACTTACAAAAAATTTAACAAAAAAAAATAAACTTTTAAAAAATAGAGATTTACAATTATTAGATAATAAATATAAAGATTTAAGTTTAATTTCTAATATAAATAATAACTTTAGTGATTTTTTAAATAATATTTATCCTATAAATAAATCTAAGTCTGAAACTTCTAATAATTTAAGCAAAATTATATTTAATACTATTAAGTATAAAAATATGGCTGGTATAAGATTAGAAGTAAAGGGTAGATTAACAAGACGTTATAGAGCAGATAGAGCAATATATAAGTTACAATGAAAAGGAGGACTAAAAAATACAGATTCTTCTTTAAAAAAATTATCATCTGTAATGTTTAGAGGTAATTTAAAATCAAATGTGGTATATTCTATATCTAAATCTAAACGTCGTATAGGTTCTTTTGCAGTAAAAGGTTGAATAAGTGGTAAATAACAAATTAAGATTAATATTTACATTGCAAGTAATAGATTAAAATAAAAATGAAGACATAGTCTGAACCATTTTGGAAAAAATGGAAATAAAAATTATTATGATAACATATAGAACAGGCTAATTTGCGCAAGAGTGTACAAAATGAGTGCGCGGTTTGGCACCTCGATGTCGGCTTAACTTATCCTCATGGATGCAGTAACTATGTAGGGTACGACTGTTCGTCGGTTAAAAAGTTACATGAGCTGGGTTAAATACGTCGTGAGACAGTATGGTTTCTATCTTCTAAAGGGAATTAGAATATAATAAGGAATAACATTTGTACGAAAGGAACAGTTAGCCTCTAACATTTAAAAATGTTGGTGAGATGTTATTAACCTATGGTTTACCTGTTGTTTATACTATCAATATTAATTTACATAAAATAAATTTTATTTTATAGAAATATTTTTTTTACTTAAAAAATTATACAGTATAAGCACGGCAGGAAAGCTAAGTTAGTTAAAGATAAATGCTGAAAGCATATAGGCATGAAGCTTACCTTAAGATATTTCTTAAATAAACGTAATAGAATATTACGAATATAATAGGCTTTAGCTGTAAGAATTAAGAAATTTTTAGGTGTAAAGTACTAATTTAATAATAAACTAAATATACATATATATCTTACATTTTTTCGCCTGGTTAGCATAAAAGAAATGCAATTGTTTTGTAATCAATAGAAGTAAGTGCGATACTTGCACCGGGCTTATTAAGGATTAGTAGTCAAGTGGTACGACATAACTCTTTCAATGTTATAATCATAGGTTCGATTCCTATCTAGTCTAAAGAAGCGGGTTAATGTAATAGTAACATATTTGGCTCATGACCAGAAAAAATTGGTGCAAATCCTTTATCCGCATAAGAGGCTATAACTTAATTGGTAAAGTATACTGCTCATGACAGTAATTATAAGTGTTCAATTCACTTTGGCCTTATCAAAAGCTCGTGTAGCTCAATTGGCAGAGCAAAACTTTGAAGCAGTTTTTGTTGTAGGTTCAAGTCCTATCGCGGGCAATATTTACCCAAGATAGATTTAATTTTATTATTAATTAATTTTTTTTATTTAAAAATTAAAATCCTTCTTTTATCATTATATATCTAAATTTAATCTTTATATATAATAAACTCTATTATAAGTGAAATAAAATCTAAGTGATGGAATGGTAGACATAACGAGCTTAAAACTCGTTGACTGATAGTCGTAAAGGTTCAAGTCCTTTTTTAGATAATAAATATCTCTTCCTTTAAATTGAGTATTGTGTTGATTTAAACATAGGGGGAAGTCGTATAAAGGTATTACTTTAATTTTGCACGTTAAATATCTAGGTTCAATTCCTGGTTTCTCCAGCTTCTATAGCTCAACGGTAGAGCATAATACTGTTAATATTACTATAGATGTTCGATTCATCTTAGGGGCTCTTTTAACGGATATGCTGAAATTGGTAGACAGACTCCGTTTAGGCCGGAGTGACGAAAGTCATAAGGGTTCGAGGCCTTTTATCCGTAAAATCAATATGCTATGGATTAATCGGTAAATCATAAATTTTTGGTATTTAGAATTGAGTGTTCGAATCGCTCTAGCATAAAAAGGAAGATATAGCTCAATAGGTAGAGCAATTGTTTGTGGTACAATAGGTTTTCAGTTCAAATCAGAATATCCTCCCTTTACTATAAATCAGAATAGTTTAATAGGCTAAAACATTAATTTCATGCATTAATAATGAGAATTCGAATTTCTCTTCTGGTTTACCATGATAACAATTTCAATAATATCTATATTACTATCCAGTGCCGTAACTATACGAAGAGATGTATCGATTTTGTTTAATAGAATAACAATATTAGCTTTAACTTATAGTATTTTACAGGATATGTTGAGTTTATCTATTATGAACAAAGGTATAGGATTACACGGTGGTTTACTTCATATTACATCAACTACACAAGTATTTCATATTTTTATATTTTTATTAAGTATATTAATATTACAACTAACAAGTTTCTATCCAAGAAAAGTATGAATACCTCAAAATTCTTCTTTAAAAAGTTTAATTTTTAATAAATTTATTTTTTATAGAACAAAAATTATTAATAAAATGGGGGATCATTTAAAAAAAACAGAATATCCTTTAATACTATTGTTTATAATAACAGGTGCAGTTTTCTTAATGTCTACTAACGATTTAGTATCTATTTTTCTTTCAATAGAATTACAAAGTTATGGTTTATATTTACTTAGTACTATATATAGAAATTCTGAATTATCCACTACAGGAGGTTTAATTTATTTTTTATTAGGTGGTTTAAGTTCTTGTTTTATTTTGTTAGGTACAAGTTTATTATATATTAATTCAGGTACAACAAATTTAGAAGGTTTATATATTATTAATAGTATTAGCGATATCAATAATATGAATTATTGATATAAACCTTATTATATTAATTTTTCTTTATTAATATTTAGTATAGGTTTTTTATTTAAAGTTAGCGCTGCACCCTTCCATTTTTGATCACCTGATGTATATGATGCTATACCTACAATAGTCACAACATTTGTAGCTATAATTGCAAAAATTTCTATTTTTATATTTTTATTAGAACTTGTATATTATACAAGTAATAATTTTTCTTTAGCATATAATATGCAAAATATAAATTGAACTTATGGTTTACTAATAAGTTCATTGTTATCTTTAATTATAGGTACAGTTGTAGGTTTAACACAATATAGAATAAAAAGATTATTTGCTTATAGTACAATATCTCATGTAGGTTTTATATTATTAGCTTTAAGTATATCTAGTATAGAATCTACTCAAGCTTTTTTATTTTATTTAATACAATATTCTATAAGTAATTTAAATGCCTTCTTAATATTAATAATGATAGGATTTTCTTTATATTTATATGTTAATGAAAATAAAGAACATGAAGAGTTATTAGATAAAAATAATTCCCCTATTCAATTAATTAACCAATTGAGAGGATATTTTTACATAAATCCTATTTTAGCTTTAAGCTTAAGTATCACAATTTTTTCTTTTATGGGTATTCCTCCATTAATAGGATTTTTTGGTAAACAAATGGTATTAAGTGCTGCCTTAGATAAAGGATTGATATTTTTATCTATAATTGCTATTCTAACTAGTGTAATAGGAGGAGTATATTACTTAAATATAATAAGAGAAATTTTTTTTTTCAAACCTGAATACAAAATTAACCCTTTAATTGAAAACTTAAGTATAAAAAGTAATATTTATGATAGTAATAATAATTTAATTAAAACAGTACAATTTAAATATAATAATATTACTATGTCTAGTGCTATAGCTTTTACAATTTCTGTTATAACATTAGTAATATTATCATTTATGTTTTTAAATAATGAGTGATTAAGAATGACTACCATATTGGTACAAATTATATTTAATTATTAAATGAATAGTATTACAATATTTTTCATAGTTGTATCTATATTAACATTACTTTTTTTAGCGCTTAATTTTTTATTTGCACCACATAATCCGTATCAAGAAAAATATAGTATTTTCGAGTGTGGATTTCATAGTTTTTTAGGACAAAATAGAATGCAATTCGGTATAAAATTTTTCATAGTTTCTATATTATATTTAATATTTGACATAGAAATTCTTGTTTTATATCCTTTCGCAATTAGTATGAATGTAAATAATATTTACGGATTATCTATAGTCTTAATATTTATATTAATAATTACAGCAGGATTTGTATTTGAGTTGGGGAAAAATGCGTTAAAAATTGACAGTAGACAATCTTTAACAAAATGATTAAATTCAGATAATTTCATAAATACTATTAACAAAACTTCTATTATTAATAGTATTAACAAAAAACTATCAAGGTCATCAAAGTAAAGGGTAGAAAGCAAAATGTATACCCTAACTAGTCAAGTAATTAGTCCCTTAAATCAATTTGAACTTAGAGATATGTTAGATTTAAATTTATTAAATCATCTACATTTATCTATAACTAATATAGGGTTATATTTAACTATAGGTTGTATTATTATATTAGCACTGAATGTGTTAAGTACAAATTACAATAAAATAATACCTAATAACTGATCTATTAGTCAAGAATCCATATACATGACTATACATAGTATAGTAATTAATCAAATAAATTCAAAAGCTGGTCAACAATATTTTCCCTTTATTTATACTTTATTTATATTTATTTTAATAAATAATTTAATAGGAATGATCCCTTATAGTTTTGCTTCAACTAGCCATTTTGTTTTAACATTTGCGCTTAGTTTTACTATAGTTTTAGGAGCAACTATATTAGGATTTAGAAACCATGGATTAAAATTTTTTTCTTTATTAGTACCAGCTGGTTGTCCATTAGGTTTATTACCTTTATTGGTATTAATAGAATTTATTTCATACTTAGCTAGAAATATTTCTTTAGGACTTAGATTAGCTGCTAATATAACAGCAGGACATATGTTATTAAACATACTAGCAGGTTTCACATATAATATTATGACTTCAGGTGTATTATTTTTTATATTAGGATTAATACCTTTAGCATTTATTATAGCTTTTAGTGGTTTAGAATTAGGTATCGCATTTATACAAGCACAAGTGTTTGTAGTTTTAACAAGTAGTTATATAAAAGACGGATTAGACTTACATTAGTCTAAAGAAAAGTTATAATAATAATAAATATGTAATCATTAATATTATTTAGTTAGTAAAAAATAAGGTATTGAAGAAAATAGGTAATAAATAAATAGTTTTATTATAAAAAAAAAATTAGCGAACGATAAGTCCCATATGTATTAAATAATTTAGTAATAAAAATACTTTCTGAATATAGCTTTTAATTCATGCCACAGAGAATATACATAGAAAAAACAGTGATATTAATAAAATGGGGGTGAATAAAAATTTTATTAATATCATAATAATATATGAGTTTGGTGATGGCTCTGATTGAACGCTATTCAAGTGCTTGACACATGCTAATCGAACGTTTAATTTAATAAAATTTTTATTAGATTAAAAGTGGTGTACAGGTGAGTATAAATATATTTCTAAGCCAACCTTAAAGTGAGGAAAAAATACCTCATATTTAAAAGGATATATATATCTGCTTTAAGAGGAAAATAAATATAATCAAGATAGGTAGTAGTTAAAGTAATAGCTTAACTAGCCTAAAATTCTTGTAGTCGAAGCTGAAAGGCTGATCGACCACATTGGGTCTGAAAAAACCCCAATGCAAATAAGTACAGCAGTGAGGAATATTGGTCAATGGCCTAACGGCCGAACTGGCAACTTGAATAAATGAAAATAATGTTATCATTAAAATTTTAAATACATATTGATAATGACGATATGTAAAAAAGTCTTGACTAAATATGTGCCAGCTGTCGCGGTAATACATATGAGACTAGTGTTATTCATCTTAAATAGGTTTAAAGGGTACTCAGATGGTCAAAATATCTAAATATAAAAAGTAATAATTGACTAGAGTTTTATAAAAGAAGATAGTACTTAAAGAGTAGAGATCAAATTTTTTTATACTTAAAGGACAGATAAATGCGAAGGCAATCTTCTATGTTAAAACTGACATTAAAGTACGAAGGCAAAGGTCACGAATAGGATTTGATACCCTAGTAGTCTTTGCAGTAAATTATGAATGTCATAGAATAGAATATAATATAATAAATTATTTATTACTATTAATTGTTTTGTTCTATAAATGAAAGTGTAAGCATTCCACCTCAAGAGTAATGTGGCAACGCAGGAACTGAAATCACTAGACCGTTTCTGACACCAGCAGTGAAGTATGTTGTTTAATTCGATAATCCACGAAAAACCTTACCACAATTTGAATATTTATTTTTAATAATAAAGATTTTCGCTAGGAAACTAGCACAGGAGTTGCACGGCTGTTTTCAGTTAATACTGTGAAGTTATGGAATTCCATGAAATTAACGAAATCCTTGGCTTTATTTATTATTTTTATAAAGCATTTTTTATTATATTTAATATAATTTAAATAAAGAGGAGAAAGACAAGTCATCATGGCCCTGATATTGTGGGCTATAGACGTGCTGCATATACCTAAACAAAGAGATGCAAAAATGTGAATTTAAGCTAATCTCAAAAAATAGGTTATAATTTATGGATTATAGTCTGAAATTCGACTATATGAATAAGTAATTGCTAGTAATCGTGAATCACCATGTCACGGTGAACAAAACTTCGGATTGGTACTAACCACTCGTCGCATGCTGAAAAGAAATGTTGCAATAAGTTTGCTTTTTTACCCTTGATGTTTTTAAGTTAATATTAAAATTCTAGGTAAGATTCTTCGTATGCACAGTTCTAATTGGTGTTAAGTCGAAATACGGTTCGGGTTGTGGAAGTAGCCCGGGATTTATGAAAATTAACAAAAGGAAGGTTCCGTTTGTTGGTATGACGGGTTGAGCTGTAAACTCAATAACTATAACGTTGTCAAGAGTTCAATTCTCTTCTTTCCTATGTATTATTTATAGTACTAATTTAAATCGTAGAAAAAAAAATATTTTAAAGAGAATTGGCTGAGAGGTCTAAAGCGGCTGTCTTGAGTACAGTTAAAAGTGTATACTTTTCGTGCGTTCGAATCGCACATTCTCTGAAATTTTATATAAACAATCATAGGTTAATGGTAAACTCCCTGATTTCCATCCAGATTTTATCGGTTCGATTCCGGTTGATTGTAAAAATATCTATACAAAATAAATTTATTTCAGGAAAAGTTGCTATTGGTAGGGTAAGATATTTGCTAAATATTGTGTATAAACACTTAGGTGTTCGATTCACCTCTTTTCCGTTTATACCTTAAAAAAAAGGAAAGAGTATAATTTAATTGGTAAAATGATAAGCTTCAACCTTATATTTCTCAGTTCAAGTCTGAGCACTCTTGTATATATCTTATATGAAAAAGAATATTATTCTTTTTTAATATCATAAAAAAAGAATTAGTAACTTAATTGGTAAAGGATTTCTTTGTCACAGAAATAGATATCGGTTCAAATCCGTTCTGATTCGTTTGTATTTTATATTTAATTTATTAAAAGTTAAATATTTTATTTATATTATATATATATATATTTAAACTGTTTTTAATTATAGGTATTTTTAATGAATTATTTAAATAGAAGTAATTTTCAAGATCATCCTTTTCATTTAGTTACTCCTTCTCCATGACCTTTATATACTAGTATATCTTTACTAAGTTTAACGACTAGCGCTGCATTATCTATGCATAATTTTAAAGATAGTTATATATTAGTATATATTGCATTATTTTTAGTAATAGTTTCTATGTCTTTATGATTTAGAGATATTATAAGTGAAGGTACTTTTTTAGGTAATCATACATTAGCTGTACAAAAAGGGTTAAATTTAGGTGTAATATTATTTATAGTATCAGAAGCTTTATTATTTATGGCTATATTTTGAGCTTTTTTTCATAGTGCTTTAACACCTACAATAGAATTAGGAAGTCAATGACCACCTATGGGAATTGAAGCCGTAAATCCATTTGAATTACCTTTATTAAATACAGTAATATTATTATCAAGTGGTGCTACTATTACATATGCTCACCATTCTTTAATACAAGGTGGAAGAAAAGGTGCTATTTATGGTTCAATTTTTACTGTTTTACTAGCTTTTATTTTTACGGCATTTCAAGGTATAGAATATAGTGTATCTTCTTTTACTATTAGTGATGGTGCATTTGGAACATGTTTCTTTTTTGCTACAGGATTTCACGGAGTACATGTAATAGTAGGTACAATTTTTTTAAGTGTAGCACTATGAAGAATTTATTCTTATCATTTAACTGATAATCATCACTTAGGATTTGAAGGTGGAATTTTATATTGACATTTTGTAGATGTAATCTGACTTTTCTTATATGTATCTGTATATTATTGAGGTTCTTAATAATAATTTATTTAAAGGACTTTAGTATAATGGCAATACATGTGACTTTTAATCATTATAATGTAGGTTCGAATCCTGCAAGTCTTATCCTGATAAATTAGGTATACTAATAAAAAAAAATTATTATGCCAATTCTATACACTATACATGAAGTTATCACAGGTGGTTTTAAAGATGGAATATTAATTATTGTATCTTTAATTGCTATTTTATCTGGTATACTTATACTTACAACTAAAAATCCTGTTATTTCTATATTATTTTTAATATCTTTATTTGGAAGTATTGCAGTTTATTTAATAACATTAGGTTTAACATTTGTAGGTTTTGCTTATTTGATTGTATATATTGGTGCAGTTTCTATTTTATTTCTATTCATATTAATGTTAATTAATATAAGAATAAGTGAATTACAGAATGACACAAGAAATAGTATACCTTTAGCTATTCTTATATTAGGTTCTTTAAGTTATACTGTTTCTCAAATATTACCATATGATATAGCTATATTTAGTAGTATAGGTAATAGTAATAACCCTATAAATAATTTATTTATAAAAGATAATAATATAATAAATTCTTTAAATAATATTTTTTTTGTAAATAGTAATTCTTGAGATGCTAATTTAATAGAAGTTAGTCATATAGCTAGTATAGGTAATATATTATATACTAGTCATAATATATGATTAATAATAACAAGTTTTATACTTTTATTATCTATGGTAGGAGCAATAGTTGTAACTTTAAAAAATACGAAGGAATATTAAAGAAATTAGCTCAATGGTAGAGTTGCCGTTTTACACACGGATGGTTAAGGGTTCAAATCCCTTATTTCTTATTTATACAATTCTTTAACTTAAGCGGTAAAGTGCATTTTTGATAAGAATGTTATTCAAGTTCAACTCTTGAAAGAATTAAAAATTAATTAGTTTTTTTAACTATTTTTTTTTTCAAATTTACATTACTCTATAAGTAATTTAACGCAGTATGCGACTAGAAAGTTCTTAACCAAATACTAATTAATTAATTGTTAGTCTACGCTATCTTATTAATACCTATAATTGGAATACTTTTTATAATGAATATTTCATTTTTAGATAAAGACCATCAAAACGTAATTTATTCTAAATATATAGCTTTAGTTACTTCAATAATAAATTTAGCTGTATCTTTTATTATATTTATCTTGTTTAATTCTAGTAATAACCAATTTCAATTTGTTCAGGAAAATTATAATATACAACTATTTGATATTTATTTAGGGATAGATGGTATTTCTATTTATTTTATACTTCTTACTACAATAATTATACCTATAGCTCTATTATCAAATTGAGATTCAATAACGGAAAATGTTAAATCTTATCTAATAATTATATTATTACTAGAAACATTATTGTTAGCAGTTTTTTTAGTTTTAGATATACTTTTATTTTATATATGTTTTGAAAGTGTATTACCTCCATTATTTATACTAATAGGGTTATTTGGATCTAAAAATAAAGTAAGGGCAAGTTATTATTTTTTCTTATATACATTATGAGGATCTTTATTTTTATTGCTATCTATATTAACTATATATTCTATAATGGGTACTACAGATATGGATGCATTATTTAAAGTAGATTTTGATTATAAAACTCAACTAATCATATTTGCGGGTATATTTATAGCTTTTGCTGTTAAAACTCCTACAATTTTTTTGAATAATTGATTATTAAAAGCTCATGTTGAATCACCTTTAGGTGGAAGTATAATACTAGCTGCTATTGTTTTAAAATTAAGTTTGTACGGTATATTTAGATTAATCTTACCTATATTACCTAAAGCATCTTTAGATTTAACTTTTATTATTTATACTATAGGTGTAATTACTATAATATACGCTAGCTTTAGTACATTAAGAACTATAGATATTAAAGAATTAATAGCTTATAGTTCTGTTTGTCATGCCGCTGTATATTTAATAGGAGCTTTTAGTAATACAATACAAGGTATAGAAGGAAGTATAATCTTAGGATTAGCTCACGGGTTTGTATCTAGTGGTTTATTTATATGCGTAGGAGGTATATTATATGATAGATCCGGAACAAGAATGATATATTTTTATAGAGGTATTGCTCAACTTATGCCTTTATTTTCCATATTATTTTTCATTTTAGCTCTAGGTAATTGTGGTGCACCTTTAACATTAAATTTTATAGGAGAATTTATGTCTTTATATGGAATTGTAGAAAAACTACCTATTCTAGGTATTTTAGCTTGTTCTTCTATAGTATTATCTGCAGCTTATACTATATATATGTTCAATAGAACATCTTTTGGGGGTTCTTTTACTAAGTTTTTTGAAGAAAATATTTTTGATTTAAATAAAAGAGAATTTTTAATGCTTTTTATTTTAGTATTTTTAACAGTATTATTTGGTATATACCCATCACTAATATTAGATACTTTACATCTTTCAGTTGTAAATCTAATATATAATTTTTAAAATCTTGTCTCGTTGTTTTATAATAAACATTAAATCCAATAACCTAATATTCATACAAAAAAAAATGCCACAATTAGTACCTTTTTATTTTATTAATGAAGTAGTATTTACTTTCAGTATATTAACTGTATTAGTATATTTATTATCTAAATATATTTTACCTAGAATAGTTAATTTATTTATGTCTAGAATATACATTTCAAAATTATATGCTAAAAATAACTAGATATAATTTTTTAATTAAATTTATATTTTTTATTAAGTTTTCTTAATACTTTTAACAGCATTATCCCAATTAAATTCGCATCACTGATATTAGATACTTTACATTTTTTAATCGTAAATCTAATATATAATTTTTAAAATCTTGTCTCGTTGTTTTATAATAAACATTAAATCCAATAACCTAATATTCACTCAAAAAGTACGTAAACATGAATTTTTTATCTTTTACATTTCAAAAAGTAAAATATATATTTTACAATAATACTGTTCAATTAAAAATTATCTTGCATTTACTAATTATATTTTCATATGCTATATATTCGATGGAAACTATTAGTTTAGCCGACAATTCAACTTATAGTTCAGAAGTTAATTTAACAGAAAATTCAGCACAATCTGAAAATTCAAATACTCAAGAAAATTTAGCAGAATCTGAAGCTAGAAAGAATGCCATAACTCAAAGAAAAATAGCATATGAAAAAAAAATGCAAGAAATAATGAGCATTGACGTTTCAAAAAATATGGAACTTTTAAAAAAAAGTATAACTGAAGGATCAGGTGACACCGAAAAATTAATAGAGGAATATGAGAAAGAAATAGATTATAAAATAGATACTGATATTTCAGTTAATAATCTTACTAATCAACTATCTATTACTAA
>Ga0247772_1000115_pt1 | contig 23375 bp, 21 predicted proteins | sample UWRJL151409C6_FD_179945 | JGI IMG/M metagenome (GOLD analysis project Ga0247772, IMG submission 179945) | Plant litter microbial communities from Arlington Agricultural Research Station in Wisconsin, United States - UWRJ-L151-409C-6 | ecosystem: Environmental > Terrestrial > Plant litter >...
CCGGCACCAGTGCTACTCCCCGCCGTGCCGCCCTTGCCGGCGCTGCCGCTACCGCCACTGCTCGTGCCGCCCTTGCCGGCGCTGCCGCTACCGCCACTGCTCGTGCCGCCCTTGCCCGCGCCACCGTTACCAGCACTGCCCGGCGCGCCCCCGCTTTGAGGCGCGCCGCTCGCGCCGCTGCCGGCCGCGCCGGTTGCGCCGGCCTTGCCTGCGCTCGAACCGGCGCCTGCGCTCGCGCTTCCGCTACTGCCAGCGCTCGGATTTCCGGAGTCCCCGCTGGACGCGAGCGGGCTGCTGTCCGCGGGCGCATTGTCGATCGCAGTCGCACAAGCCCATGCGGGAAGTGACAGCAACGCCAACAACGCTAGGCGCGCACGCGCCTCCGAATTTGAGGACGGCATACTCCCAATCCTGACAGAAATTGCAAAATCGGCAGCGGCCAGAATCCAAATTCGATTCTCAATCTGCGTGTGTGTTGATATCCGCTCGCGACACTCAGTCGCTCACTCAGCCGCACCGAGAGCTACTCGCGAGAGGCCGATCGTGCCGACCAACGCAATTCATCGACGCGCTCGAGACGCGCTGAAGCAGCTTGCGATCGCCTGGATATTTCCGGCAGCTTGCCGCGAGCCGATGCATCTGGGAGGGTCAGCGCGCGATGGAAGACGAGCGGCTGGTCCCAGTTTCTCCCAGACATTCAGTGTTGCTGTCACGGGAGTACCTGACGTTCATCGATACGCCACCACAACGTGACTACGTGGTGAGGACGGTCGCCAAGCGACAGGTCGGCGCAATGATGCTGATGTCGGGAGATCTGGTGATCGCCAGCGCCGACACGCGCAAGACCTTCCCCCTGGCCGCCGAATATCCGTTCCATTTTCGCAAGTCGTACTTTCCGGGCCAGATGCATGGCGACACCAAAGACGAGTTCGACAACCACGCCCGCGCGGCCACGCTGATCGACATCCCGCCGCCCATTGGCCACACGCCGAACACCTTTCGCAGCTGTTTGCTCCCGGGTCATCCGTACACGCGCGTGTCGCCATTCGATGCCCAGCCGCAGACGGCGAACATCGCAATCGCCGAAAAGCTCCCGCTCGCGTCAGCCGTGGGCCTATGGAAGTTGTGTGAAGAAGCGCTGACCAAGCACCTCGCGTTGCAAGCGGGTGGCCTCGCCCACGGCGATGCGGAGCTGCACAATTTGATCGTCTGCCCGCAGCCACTCGAGCTCTTGATGATCGACTTCGAAGGTTCGGTCGAGCAAAAAACGCAAACCGAAGAAGCGTGGCAGAAGCGTTGCGCGACGGACCTCGAGCCGCTGCTGCGCGAAGCGTTGTACCTGCAATGCGCACTCGGACGGCAACAAGGTAAGCTCGCCGAGCTCGCTGCAGAACGCGCCGCGCAGCTCGTCGAATACCCGGATCAGTTCGCGCGCGCCATCGATCACCGAGCCAGCGTCGGCGGCTAAGGCCAAGGCGCGATCTCGTCGATGCGGGCGAGCTCGGCGGCCGTAAATTCGGCGTGAGCGAGCGCGGCCACCGCATCTTCGATCTGAGAGACTTTGCTCGCGCCAATCAGCGCCGAAGTCATGCCCGGATGTCGTAGGACCCAAGCAATCGCCATTTGCGCGAGCTTCTGTCCGCGCGCACGCGCGATTTCGCTCAGGCTCTGGATCTGCGAGAGCTTCTCGGCCGTGACTTGCTCGGGGCGCAGGAAGCCGTGCGCCTTGCCTGCCCGCGAATCATCGGGGATCCCGGACAGGTATTTGTCGGTCAAGAGACCCTGCGCGAGCGGCGAAAAGGCGATGCAGCCCATCTTCTCGTCGCGCAGGGCGCTGAGCAGCTCCGGCTCTATCCAGCGGTTGAACAGGCTGTAGGACGGCTGGTGAATCAAACAGGGCGTGCCGAGATCGCGCAAGATGCGAGCTGCGCGGCGCGTCTCCTCGGCTGGATAGTTCGAGATCCCCACGTACAAGGCTTTACCGCTTCGCACGAGCTGATCGAGCGCGCCCATGGTTTCTTCGAGCGGGGTCTCGGGGTCGAAACGATGGCTATAAAAAATGTCCACGTAGTCGAGCCCGAGTCGAACGAGGCTCTGATCGGCGCTCGCGATCAGGTATTTGCGCGAGCCCCACTCTCCGTAGGGTCCCGGCCACATGCCATATCCGGCCTTGCTCGAGATCACGAGCTCGTCGCGATGAGCGCGCAGCTCTCGTTGCAAGACCCGTCCGCAAGTTTCCTCGGCCGAGCCGGCAGGGGGACCATAGTTGTTGGCCAAGTCGAAATGCGTGATGCCGAGATCGAACGCGCGCAAAAGCATGGTTCGCCCGTTCTCGAACGCGTCCACGCCTCCGAAGTTGTGCCACAAGCCCAGTGATATCGCTGGTAGCTTGAGGCCGCTCTGACCCACTCGGTTGTAACGCATGCTCTGGTAACGGCTGTCGGCGGCTCGGTAGGTCATCGGGGCGCGCAGTATGGTGCATGCCCCAAGATCTTTGAACTTGGGTTTTTGATGGTCGAGCTGCGAGCCGCGGGGCGGCCCAGCCTTCGGCGTCTCGTTTCGTGCCGCCGGGTTGATTGTAAAGTCGTCTTCGGAAACTGCATTCCGAGGCGATTTTTCGTGGAACCTTCGGCAGCCACGCGACGTTGGTCAGGTGTTGAACTTCGGCTCCGCAAGCTCCAAGCGCTTCACCTCGGCACCGCACTTGCGGGACGCCAGCGTCCACTGGTACGCCGAGGGCATGCTTCGCGAACCGCCCCGGAGCGAACCGCCGTTTGCGGAGCAGCTCTTGGAGCAGGCCGGCGCCCTATACAACTTCGCCTGTTACTTGTGCCGCAACCCTGCAGAGGCAGAGGACTTGGTGCAGGATGCCTTCGCGCGCGCTCTGAACGCACAGAACTCGTTCGTCCTCGGCTCGAACCTCAGGGCCTGGTTGTTCAGAATCTTGCGCAATACCTTCTTGGACGGACGGAGGCGACAACGCAAAAGCCCACTTACCGAAGAAAGCGACGGCGAAGCGGCCTCGAGCGATGATTGGTTGCGCGGAGACTTCGAGATCGATCGTCTACGGGGGCTGGTCGCCCGTGACATCGAGGCCGCGCTGAGCCGGCTGTCCGAGGAAGGGCGCACGGTGATCTTGCTGGACTTGGAAGGCTTCACCGAGACCGAAATCGCCAGCGTGATGGATACGGCAGTTGGAACGGTCAAGTCGCGGCTCGCACGAGCTCGCGCCACACTTCGTGAAGAGCTGAAGGAGTACGCCAAATGAGCGACTGCCGGACGATGCGCGAGCTCTTGCTCGACGCCGTGCGAGGTCGGCTCGCCGCGCCGCAAAGCGTAGCATTTACTGCGCATTTGCAGACCTGCAGTGATTGTCGTCGGCTCTTCGAACGCGAGCAAGCACTCGAACATGCGCTCGAACGGCGACCACGACACGCGCTCCCCGATTCCCTCCGAGAAAAGCTCGCGGCCACGCTGGCAACTGCGGCTGCCCCGCCAACTGCTGCCGCGCCCGCTGCGGCTGCCGCGCCCGCCCCACCACGGCGTCGCCTCAATCGCTGGGCAGCCATGATCGTGCCCGGGCTCGCAGCGGCTTTGCTGGCGGCGCTGCTCGTACGCGGCTTCGGCGGCTCGCGCCAGCCGCTGATCGACGAGGCGATCAACGACCACCTACGCGTGCTGTACGCACAGCACCCAATCGAGATCGAGAGCGGCGGCATTCACCAAGTCAAGCCGTGGTTTGCCGGCAAGCTGGACTTCGCCCCCGTGCTCGAGTTCAGCGGCGACGAAGAATTCCCGCTGGAGGGCGGAGCGATCGCGCTATTCGTGGACCGCAAGGCGGCGACCTTCGTCTTCAAGCACCGCTTGCACACGGCCAGTTTGTTCGTGTTTCGTAGCCAGGACCTGAGCTTTCCCTCGCACCCGGACCACGCGGTTGGCGGCCGTTCCGCAGCGAGCGCCGCCTCACGCGGCTTCAATGTCCTGCTCTGGCGAGACCACGACCTGGGCTACGCCCTGGTCTCGGACATGGACCCTGCGGCCCTCGCCCGGCTCGCCGCAAAGGTGACCCAGACGCACTGAGGGAGCCAGACAGGCTCCCCGGGCAAACACGACCAACGAGCGCAACGAGCGCAGACGAGACCGTGCGCTGATTTTCTGCTCTTCCAGAGACGCGCGCGAAGGAGTAGTTAGAAAGCTGCGCGCCACGTCGGCTTGCGCAGGGAGTTTTGTAAGATGCCCAAAGGCCAAGAGAAGACCAAGACGACCAACAAGCCCAAGCTCACCGTGAAGGAGAAGAAGGCCAAGAAGAAGGAAAAGGCCGGCTCCAAGTAACTGTCGCCTCGCTTGCTGGACTCGAGCACGGCCGCAGCCGCGGCCGTGGCTTCGACTTGCACTTCGACGTCGGCAGAGCTCAGAGACTCACGCCGCGCCGAGCCGAGAGGACTGCGGCGAAGCCTGCGGCTGAGAGAGCGGTAAAGTGACCGAGAAGCAGCTGCCCGCGCCGAGTTCGCTCTCCACCTCGACCGTCCCGTGATGGGCCTCGACGATGCGCCGCACCACCACGAGTCCCAAGCCCACGCCGCCCGTAGCGCGCGTGCGGCTCGGATCGCTGCGAAAAAACGGCTCGAAAATCCGCGACTGATCCGCTTCGGACACGCCGATGCCGCGATCGGCGACCTCGACCACCAAACGCGCACCGTCATCCGTTGCGCGGGCGCTGAGTCGAACCGGGCCTTCCGAGAACTTGCGCGCGTTGTCGAGCAGGTTGTCGAACACGCGGCGCAGCATCGGGTCGGCTTCCAACGTGGGCAGCTCGGCGGAGATCTCGCAGGTCAGAGCGCGATCGGGATAACGCACTAAAAACCGGTGCGCGGCAGCCTCGATCAGCGTCCGGGCGGACAGCATCTCGAGGTGCAGCGGCGGGAGCGCGTCACCAGCGGAGTCGCGTGCGAGATCCAAGCGAGCGGCGCTGAGCACGTCGTCCAGCAAACGCTCGAGCTCTGCCAAATCTTCACCGATGTCGATCAGGTAGCTGCTGGCTTTGTCGCGATCACCGTCGGTCACGAGCTCGAGGGCGAGGCGGATGCGCGCGAGTGGGGTGCGCAGCTCGTGTGAAATATTGGCCAGCAGCTCTTTCTCGGAGCGCCGCAGCGCGGCAATACGATCGGCCATGTCGTCGAAAGCACGGCCCAACGCCCCGATCTCATCGCGACGCCGGGAGCGAAAGCGCGCCGAGAGGTCGCCCTTGCCGAAGCGACGCGCCAAGCTGGAGAGGCCCGCGAGCGGCGCGGTGACCGAACGTGCGAGCGGAATCGAAACCAGCGCCAACACGACCAAGGCCACGGCCGCCTGCTTGAGCATCAAGCTCAGCGGCCACTCCGGTGCCTTGTAGCGCATGACCGAGTAGCGAGCCGCGCTGCGATCGGTCTTGGGTTCGAGCACCACGCCCCAACCGCGCCCAAACACCGTGCCTTCGCGCTGCAAACGCTGCAAATCATCACTGTCGATCGGTGGCAGCGGGGGCTGCATGGTCGTGCCCAATAGCCGGCCGTTCAGCTCGTAAACTGCCAAATCGATGCCGACTCGCGCCTTCAAGTCCAAGAGCTGCTTATTCAGCTCATCCGGTTGATCGGCGAGCTCGGCCATGTGCCAGGCGATCCAGGTAGAGGCGGGACGCGCAGGCCCATCGAGCGCGGGACGCAACGTGAAGCGTCCGACCAACACGCTGGCCACGACGGCGAGCGCGATCATCAACACCCCGTACAAGTAGACGCGCGCTAGGAACCAAGGGCGAGTGCCCGAGCGTTCACTCACGCCGATTCCTCGGCCACGAGCATATAACCGCTGCCGCGCACGGTCTTGAGCAAGCGCGGGTGACGAGGGTCATCGCCCAACTTTTGACGGAGGCGTGAGATGCGAACGTCGACCGAACGGTCGAACGCCTCTTCTGCGTTGCCCTTGGCGAGATCGAGCAGGCGCTCGCGCGTCAGCACCTTGCCGGCATTTTCCGCCAATGCGCGCAGCAGCGCAAACTCGTACGAAGTCAGCGCCAAGAGCTGGCCATCGAGTGTGGCGCGCAAGCTCGCGCTGTCTACGATCACGCGGCCCACTTTCACTTCACGAGCGCGCGGACCGGCGCGCCCCTCGGCCCGGCGCACCACGGCTTGGATACGCGCCAGCAGTTCACGCGCGGAGAAAGGTTTGGTCACGTAGTCATCCGCGCCGAGCTCGAGCCCGAGTACGCGATCGGCGACTTCGACCCGCGCCGTAACGGCGATGATCGGCACGTGCGAATGTTCGCGGATTTCGCGACACACTTCGAAACCGCTCTTGCCGGGCAGCATCAAGTCCAACACGACGGCGTCGAACTCCGGGCGTAGTGCTTCGCGCGTTGCCGCGAGCCCATCGCTCACCAGTGTGACGTCGAAGCCATGCTGCTCGAGGTAGTCACGGGTGAGACGCGCTATTTTTGCGTCGTCCTCCACGACCAGAATCTTCAGACGCGCGCCTTCCATTCTGCAGGAGAGCGTACACGAGGGTCACGAGCACCGCCCGAGCCAAACACAATCCGACACAAAAAAGATATCCTTACGCAGTGAATGAGCCCTAGGCTAAATCTAGTAATAATGAGTGCTAGACCCGACGGTGCCGCGATCTTGGCCGAAACCAAATCACGACGGCGACGCGCCCGAATCTATCAAATCGTCGGAGTGATCGTGGTGTTCGCGAGCGCGGCCGGGATCTACTCCTGGCGCAGCAAGGCCAGCAAGGCCAGTAAGGTGGTTCGCTACCTGAGCGCCCCCGCCCAAATGGGCGATTTGAAAGAAACCGTCACCGCGACGGGGACTTTGAAAGGCCTCGATTCGGTCGATGTCGGCTCCCAAATATCGGGGAAACTGACGAAAATTAACGTGGATTTCAATGACCACGTGACCGTTGGGCAAGTGCTCGCGGAGATCGATACGGCGCAGCTCCAATCCCGCGTCGAGCAATCGAAGGCACAAGTGAACGCCGCCGACGCCTCCGTGATCTTGGCCAAGGCCACACAGGCGCAGACAAAAGCGCAATACCTGCGCTCGGTGGACCTTTCGCAAAAAGGTCTCATCTCGAGCAAGGATCTAGACAGCGCCAAAGCCGACGCGGATCGCGCAGGCGCGAGCATCACCTCCGCGACCGCCCAAGCCACGCTCGCGCGCGCTTCGCTGAAGGACGCGCAGACTCAGCTGTCATACGCCGTGATTCGCTCGCCGATCGACGGCATCGTGCTATCGCGTTTGGTCGAACCCGGGCAAACGGTGGCCGCATCGATGTCCGCGCCGATTCTATTTACGCTCGCGCGAGATTTGACACAGCTCCGCCTGTACGTGGACATCGACGAAGCAGACGTAGGCAAGGTCAAAGAAGGGCAGACCGCGAGCTTCTTGGTCGACGCTTGGAACGGCCATGGCTTCTCGTCCAAAGTAGTCTCGGTTCACAATCTACCGACCACCGGCCAAACCGTCGTCACTTACCAAGCGGTGCTCTCCGTCGACAATAGTGAGCGCTTGCTGCGGCCAGGCATGACCGCGACGGCCACCATCACCACCGACGAACGCAAGGGTGTGCTGCTGGTGCCGAACGCAGCGCTCCGCTTCAGTCCGCCCGCGGCCGCGAAGGGCAGCGCCGCGGGCGGCATTCCCTTCTTGGGCGGCAGCATGCCGGGCGGGCCACCACGCACGGGCGGCGGCAACGCCACCCGCGCGCGCACCGGAAAGAAGGTGATCACGGCGGCCGATTCGCAAGGGCTCGTGTACATCCTCGAAGACGGGCGACCCAAGCGCACGGTGGTGGAAATCGCCGGCACCGATGGCGAACGCACCGAGATCAAGAGCGGCCTCAATGCCGGCGCGCAGGTGATCACCGAAATCGATCAGAGGAAGGTCGAGTGATCAGCCCCATCACGACGAGTCCCACGACCGATGGCGAGGTGATCATACAGCTGCGTGGCGTGCAGAAACGCTACGGGGAGGGTGAATCCGAGGTTCGGGCGCTGGCTGGCATCGACTTCGACATCACGCGCGGGGACTTCGTGGCCATCATGGGCACGAGCGGCTCCGGCAAGTCGACGTGCATGAACATCCTGGGTTGCCTGGATGTGCCTACCACTGGCAGTTACCACCTGGCCGGCGTGGCCACGACCGATCTGCACGGTGACGGCCTGACCCTGCTGCGCCGGCACTACATCGGCTTCGTGTTCCAGGGCTTCAACTTGCTCTCGCGCACCAGCGCGCTGGAGAACGTGGAGCTACCGCTCGTGTATCGGCGCGTAGGCGCCAAGGCTCGGCGCGAGGCCGCGCTGCGCTCGCTGTCTTTGGTTGGCCTCTCGGACCGCGCCGACCACACCCCCCAAGAACTCTCGGGTGGCCAGCAGCAGCGCGTCGCCATCGCCCGCGCTCTGGTCACCGATCCGGAGTTGCTCCTAGCCGACGAACCAACGGGAAATCTCGACTCCGCGCGCACGGAAGAGATCATGAAGCTGCTCGTCGACTTGAATCGGACGCGCGGCATCACGATCGTGATGGTCACGCACGAGCCGGACGTCGCAGCCTTCGCCAACCGCGTGGTGGTGTTCAAAGACGGCCATATCGTCGAAGACACGCGCCCCGAGCGAGTGCACTGATGTTCTTACAGACGGTGCTGATGGCGCTGCGCGAGATCCGCAGGAATACGCTGCGCTCGGTGCTCACCATGCTGGGGGTGGTGATCGGCGTGGGCGCGGTGATTGCCCTGGTCTCGGTGGGCCGCGGCGCGACGCAAAAGGTCAGCGAAGACATTGGTAAGCTGGGCAAGAATCTGCTGATGGTGAGCGCCGGCGCGCGCGTCCGCGGCGGCGCGTCCGGCGCGGCTCAAGCCCTGAAAATGGCCGACATGAAGGCCATCGAGGCGGAGATTTCTGGCGTGCACGCGGTAGCGCCGGGCTCCACCAGCCAACAGCAGGTCATCTACGGCAACAAGAACGCCAGCACCCAGGTGACCGGCACGGACAACAACTTCTTCGAAGTGCGCGGCTACGCCATCGACCAGGGTCGGACCTTCACTCAGCAAGAAGCCCAATCCGGCATCTCGGTGTGCGTGCTGGGAGCCACCGTCAAGAACGCGCTGTTCGGCAACCAAGACGCGATTGGCAAACAGGTGCGCGTGGGCAAGCTGTCCTGCCAGATCATTGGCACCTTGGTGTCGAAAGGCACCGCGGGCATGGGTCAAGATCAGGATGACTTATTGCTGATCCCGCTCGGCGCATTCCAGCGCCGGATCACGGGCAACAACGACGTATCGTTGATTTTGGTGTCGGCAGAAGAGGGGCTCGATACGGCGATCGTGGCCGAGAGTATCCGCGCGCTCTTACGCCAGAGGCGTCACCGCCCGCTCGGCTCGGAGGACGACTTCAACGTGCGAGACATGGCCGAGATTGCCGACACCGTGACCAGCACCACCAACGCGATGACCGCGCTGTTGGGCGCGATCGCCGCGGTCAGTCTGATCGTCGGCGGCATCGGCATCATGAACATCATGCTCGTATCGGTGACTGAACGCACACGGGAGATCGGCATCCGCTTGGCGATTGGCGCGTTCGCGGGCGAGGTCATGATGCAGTTTCTGCTGGAGGCGATCGTGCTCTCCACGTGCGGCGGCATCATTGGCGTAGTATTGGGGCTAATCGGCTCATTCTTTGCGGCGCGCTCGCTCTCTCTGCCGTTCGTGATCCCGCCCGACATCGTCGTCTTGGCGTTCGTCTTTTCGGCGCTCGTCGGTGTACTTTTCGGCTATCTGCCGGCGCGCAAGGCCGCGCAGTTGAATCCCATCGAGGCACTACGCCATGAGTAACAAACACCCGACGCTGATCGCGGTCGCGGTCTCACTAGTACTGGCCCGGCCAGCTCTCGCCCAAGACACGCCAAGCGGTCTGACGACCCAGAGCGCGGTCGAGATCGCGGTCAAGAACAACCCGAGCTTGCACATCGCGTTCTTGCAACAAGAGCAGGCCCGTTACGCCGTGATCGGCGAAGAAGCGCTGTACGATCCGTACTTCAACGCCAACGGCACCATCACCCACAACGGCAGTCCGACTCTGCGCGGCACCGACGGCACGATCGTCAGCGTGAGCGACATCGCGGTGCTCGGCGCGGGCTTGAGTAAGACCTTTTCGACCGGCACCACCGTGGGCGCGAGCGTCAGCGGGCAGCGTCGAGTCAGCCGCTCACCCCCGATCAACAACCCAGGTGGCGACAACGCAGTCGGCCCCGCCTATTCTCTGGTCGGAACGCTGACCTTGTCGCAGCCGTTCCTGCGCGGAGCATGGAATACCGTGGGCTTGGCCAGCTTGCGCGTGGCGCGGCTCAACCGCACTGCAGCCACGCTGGCGACCCTGCAATCCGGTAGCCAACTCTTGCACGACGTGCTGACCGACTACTGGGAACTCTGGTACTCGACCGAGGCCATAAAAATCATCGAAGCGTCGCGTGATTTGGCGAAAATCCTGGAAGAACAAGCCCGCGAACAGGTCAAGAGCGGCACGCTCGCGAATGTGGATGCATTGCCCTTCGCGACCCAAGTCGCGGAGCAAGAAGAATCGATGGTGCAACAGTCCACCGATCAACGTCAGCGCGCGTTGGCCTTGGCGCAAGCCATCGGCCAAGCCGAGCGTGTCGGTCCAGACTTGACGCCAGCCGATACACCACCGGACGTAGTTATCGACGATGCCAGTACGCAAGCGGTCGACGATGCATTGGCGGCATCGTACGAGCTGAAGCGGCTACAGGCCGAACTGCAGGTCGCGCAATACCAAGCCAAGATCGCTGGCGATTCACTGCGTCCGTCCCTCAACCTGGACGCTTACGTGTCGGCACAGGGCTTGGGTAACCGCGCCGTGTCGCCCGCGTTCGAACAGTTCGGAAAGCTCGACGCAGTGAGCGCGCAGGTCGCGCTCACCTTCGAGACACCGGTCACCAATACTCGCCGCAACGCGCAGATTCAAAGCGCGCTGCTCAGCGCGCACATCACCGAGAAGCAGATCGAGAGCGAGCGCCAGCAGCTGCGCACCGACGTGCAATCGGCCCTCGCGCGGCGCAACGCGGCCAAGAGCCGGTTCGAGCTCGCGCAGGTCACCGAGAAGGTCGCAGGCCAGCTCGCGGACGGACAGCGCGGTAAGTTCCTGGCCGGAACGGCGCTCGCGATCGAGGTGCAGAAGGCCGATGACTCACACCGCCAGGCCCAACTGCGCGTGCAGCGCGCGCGCGTGGATCTGGTCGAAGGGGAGCTCGATCTACTGCACTTGCGCGGCAAGTTGTTGGAGCGTTATTCGGACGTCTTGAGAAGAATCACTCCCAATGTGCTCACACTCGATGACGCGCGACAGCCCATGTGAGTCTGAACCAATCTGAGACTGTCGATATCCGTCGCATCGCGTCAGGCGACAATTGACTACATGTGCGGCCAGCGCTTGCCCGAGAAAAGCCTTCGATCGTGAACCGTGCGAAAAAGGTCAGAAATGTCCGCGATCGGGCGCGGCTGACCAAGATCGAATCATTGGGCGGTACTCGCCACCCCGAGTTACACTGGCTGCCAATGACCCGATTGCCCGAGACTGGGAAGCGCGACGCTAGCGCGCCCACGCCTCCGCTGCTGGCCGAACAGGGTCGCACGACGAGCATTCGCGCGCTGAGCGAGCCGGCGCCTCAGCGCTTCGTGAGCGGACCGGATTTCGCGCTCGAAGAGCCAGGCAGTCAGGCGAACGGCCCGCTCTCGGGCCAGCGCGTGACGTTCTACGTCCCCGGGCTGATCATCGCCGAGAAGTACGAACTGTTGCGACCCCTCGGCGCGGGTGGGATGGGCGAAGTCTGGGTCGCCCACCACCTCGGGCTCGACATCGACGTCGCGGTCAAGTTCATCGGCGTCATGGGCGCGACCGAGTCGGGGCTCGCCGAACGCCTGCTGGAGGAAGCGCGCAATACCGCCCGCCTTGGGCACCCGGCCATCGTGCGCGCGCTGGATTTCGGCCACACCGATCGCGGCGATCCGTTCATCGTGCTCGAGCTGCTCGCGGGCGAAGACTTGGCTACGCGCATCGAGCAGCAGGGAGCGCTCGATCCGGAGCAAGCCGTCGCCATCTTGCTGCCCATCGTGCACGCGCTGAGCGTCGTGCACGAGAGCGGCATCCTGCACCGCGACATCAAACCCGAAAACGTGTTCCTCGCTCAAGCCGAGCTCGGCCTGCAAGCAAAGCTGCTCGACTTCGGGATCTCGCACAAGACCGACCGCGTGCGGCGCTTGACCCTGCGCGATACCGCGCTCGGCACGCCGGACTACATGTCGCCCGAGCAGGCCCGCGGCGAGACCAGCGATGCGCGCACCGATCAGTGGAGCTTCTGCATCGTGCTGTTCGAGGCCATCACCTGCAGCCGCCCGTTCGAGGCCGACAATTACAACGCGCTCTTGCGCACGATCATCGACGATGCGCCCAAGTCCCTGCTGTCCTACGGTGTGGATCAGCCCGAGCTGTGGAGCATCCTGACTCGGGGCTTGGCCAAAGCCGCGAGCGATCGTTACCCCAGCATGCGTGATTTGGGCGAAGCCCTCGCGCGCTGGTTGATCGAGCGCGGTGTGACCGAAGATTCGGTGGGGACGTCGCTGCGTCGAGCTTGGGTCAACGAAATCAGCGCGGTCGTCTCGGTCAAAGATCTGCTGGGCGCGGGGGAGCTCGTACCCGCGGTGGGCGCGCTGGAGCGCGCATCGACGCAAGCGTTACGCACCCACTCGGGGACGGAAACGCCCATCTCGGTGCGCATTCGCCCTTCCCCCGCGGACGCGCACGGCCCGGTCATGGTCGCCCTCGAAGAAGCGTTGATGCCCCCGAACCGGCAGCAGTCCGTGCCGGATTTGGAGGCCCTGGCCGAACTGCACCGCGGAGGCGATCCGGAAGACCGATTGCGGCGGGACGCGCAGCGGCGCGTGGTCGTGACGTTGGCCGTGATCGTATTGTTCGTCGTCGGCACCGCGCTCTCGATCTTGATCGGCACCGGCGTGATCGCGCTCTGAAGCGTAGCGCTCTAAAGCGCACGACGCGCTCTTGATCCCCAACGGGGGGAACCCCGCATGAAGAGGGGTGCGCTGCGGGATCGCGATCGCCTCATGATTCTACGCAACCGGCGAGCGCGAACGCTTCGCGACGCGAACTGCAGGCGAGCCCGCACTGCACCCGTGCCGCCACCCGAACTGCGGAAGTTGCCGACGCGCGTTGACCCAGGGGACTGACGAGCTTTGCGATCCCTCGACGGGGGAGCTGCGCTGAACTGCCTGCCGCCTGGATTGTGCCGTCGGGCTCTACGTCACCTTGCTCGAGGCTGGGGGGCGATTCCGAGCGGCGATCTTGGCCGCTAGGTGCATGGCCCCGAAGCAGTTTCTCGCGTGCAAGAGGTTCTGAGCCTTGCATAGCAGGCGCAGGTTCGAAGTGTCGGTCGCGCCGAATCTGGCAAAGGGTTTGACGTGGTCAAACTCGAGCAACGCCGTCGCGTTGCAGCGCCGGCCATCGCGCGAGACGAATGCGCACTGACCGCCGTCTCGAGCACGGATTTCGCGCCGAACCTGGGCGGAAACATGGCGCGGTCGCTTTTCAACATGTCTCGGACGTGCCGCGCGAGTTGGCACTTCCCACGTGCGAGGCGGGGCTGACGCTCCACCTGGTGGAGACGCCGGTTCCGGGCCGCTTGCCGGCTTTGCTTCAGAGCGAGCCCGACGCGGTCGCGCCCCAATGCCGAAGCGTCGCTTCTCCTCCTGTTTGACGAAGCTCGACAATACGAGCTTCATTAGACCTGCAAGATTGCCGTTCGAGATCCGGTGACTGGCGAGCTCGCGGGCGCGCTCGATCAGCTCGCGTAGCTCCACGTCGGCGGTGAAATGCACGCCAAAGCGCTCGGCGGAAAGAGGCTCGAGTTCACGGCCACGCGGACGAGGGCGTGCGTCGAGAGCCCGAACCGGGACGCTTGGCGGTGCGGAATTTGTCCCAACGCCGGCGATCTCCGGATCAGCAGGTCGCCCGCTCAGCGCTTCAACGCTTTGGGCATCGCCCAGCGCGTCGAGCACGCGAGGCGTTTGCAACGGTTGCGAATCGGCCTCGACCTGCACGTGACGAGGCGCCGGCAGCCGGCGAATCTGTTCGCGTACGTCCGGCCGCGGAAACCGCGCCGCGAGCAGTTGCTCGATTTGCCGCCGCGTCTTGCCTGTACATGCCTCGAACAGCTCCGCCGCGTTCGTATCGTTCAAGAGCGGTGCGAGCGCGCACCACGCACACAAGTGCAGCTCGCCGCGAGCGATGCGCTCGAATGCCTCGGGGAATCGTCGACACACACGCGCCGCCGCTACTCGCCGGCCAGCGCTGCCTTCGCTCATGCCCAAAACTTCGACGCAATAGGCAAACAGGGACGGAAAACCGAGTTCCAAATGCAGCGAGCGCAGCTCGAGCTCCACCAAGTGCGCAAGCACTGCTGCGCTCAGCGTGTTGCTCTGCGAATCAACTCCGACAATCCAGCCAAGAGTTCTGAGTTCCCCAACTCTACCAACCGATGATGATTCCCCATCTCTCTTCTCTAACACGCGATATTTGGAGCCTCACATTCGCCCCGCGACGCTCGCTTCAGCAGCAAAACGGCGGCGAACTCGACCGCGCGCACGAAACGCACGCCTCACGAAACTTCGTGCAAGCAAGAAGGCAAATTCAAACGCAGCCCATCGGCAGCGCAAGCGGACGCCCGAAACCTGTCCACCCAAATCGTCACCTCAACCGTCGAATCCCCAGGGTCGGACCGAACAAGTTATGCGCGCGTCTCCGTTCGCGTCGCTTCCAACCTCGTCCCACGCTTGCGCGAATCATTTGTGGGGCCGCACCACGCGCTTCCTGATCCGGAGGGGGGCAAGGCGTCGACACGGTCCCCGTCGAGCAACATTCCCTCGGCGGCGCTGCACGAAGACCTCGTTGCCGCCGAGCCTCGCGCGACTGCGTTCAGACTGCTCCGCCTGGCGGATTACTCGACTGTCGCATCGTGCCCGTTCCAAACTGGAGAACCTGACCGATCGGTTCGCATGATCTGTAGAATCGTCAGGCGATCGCCCACTCTTCAGAACTCGAGCAAAAGCGGCTAGGCTACCCCCATGACCGTGATCGTTCGGGAGGCAGAGCTGCGAGATTTGCGGGACATTGCCGTGCTCGCCGGACAACTCGTGCGACAGCACCATGACTTCGACGCTCAGCGGTTCATGCTGATCCCCAACGTGGAAACCGGCTACGCGCGATTCTTCGAGAGCGAGCTGGCCAATCCCGACGTGCTGCTGCTCGCTGCCGAGCAGGCGGGTCGCGTGGTGGGCTACGCATACGCTCGGCTCGAAGCCCGGGATTGGAACGCACTGATGGACAGCTGCGGCGCGCTGCATGACATTTTCGTGAGCGATGAGCTGCGTCGTCAGGGCGTTGCTCGACTGCTGCTCGACGCAGTTCGCGAAGGGCTGCGCCGCAAAGGTGCCCCACGTCTGATCTTGCACACGGCGAGCAAGAACGCCGCAGCGCGTCAGTTCTTCGCCGCCGAGGGCTTCCGCGAGACGATGATCGAGCTCACCGCCGAATTGTGACGCCACGCCGAAACACACCTCGTCACTTGAGTACATTAAAGCCCGTTAAGATTGGCCAATCCGGGCGACGGATTCGGCCAGGGGCCGGATTATTCGTACGAAAACGGGAGTTCGCGGAGAAGGCGTGGAATTTCGACCCGCGGCACGAAACAATCACGAAACAGTTCGGCAGTCGTGCGGAAAGACTGCTAGCGGTAGATGGAACGCCCTTCGGTGATTTCCCAGCCGAATAGAGCCACTAAGAGGAAAAAAAAATGAGCGGTAGCACGATCCGGCAGCAGGCGATTTCCAAGATTTCGGCGTTCAAGACAAGCTCGCCGCCCCTCAATTACAAGGAAACCGCGTCGGGCACCTTGTTTGGCGCCAATGTCTTCGGCCTGGGCGCAATGAAGGCGCATCTGCCGAAGGATGTGTACAAGTCGCTCAGGAAGACGATCGACGGCAATCAGCCGCTCGACCCCGCGACGGCCGACGTGGTGGCTGCTGCTCTCAAGGATTGGGCATTGGCCAAGGGCGCGACCCACTACGCGCACATCTTCTACCCGCTCACTGGCCTCACCGCAGAGAAGCACGACAGCTTCTACAACCCCGACGGGGAAGGCAACGCCATCGCCGAGTTCACTGGCAAGAAACTCGTTCAGGGCGAGCCGGATGCCTCCAGCTTCCCGAGCGGCGGCATTCGCGCCACCTCCGAAGCTCGCGGCTACACCGCCTGGGACGTGACCAGCCCGGCGTACCTGGCCGAGACCATCAACGGCACCACGCTCTGCATCCCGACCGCCTTCGTATCTTGGACCGGCGAAGCGCTCGACACCAAGACCCCCGTGCTGCGCGCCACCAGCGCCCTCAGCACGCACGCCGTGCGCATCCTCAAGCTGTTCGGTCACGAACAAATCTCGGCCGTTACCTCGTACGCCGGCTGTGAGCAGGAATATTTCCTGATCGACAAGAACTTCTACTACGCGCGCCCCGACTTGCTGAACGCCGGCCGCACCCTGTTCGGCGCCAAGCCGCCCAAAGGCCAGGAGTTCGAAGATCACTACTTCGGCGTGATCCCCGCCCGCGTGCAGGCGTTCATGTTCGAGCTCGAGCGCGAATTGCTGGTGCTCGGCATTCCGGTCGCCACCCGCCACAACGAAGTGGCTCCCGGCCAGTTCGAAATCGCGCCGGTGTTCGAGGGCGCCAACATCGCCGCCGATCACCAGCAGCTGGTGATGGTGACGTTGAAGTCGGTCGCCGAGAAGCACGACCTCGTGTGCCTCTTGCACGAGAAGCCGTTCGCGGGCGTCAACGGCTCCGGCAAGCACTTGAACTACTCGTTCGGCAACAGCACCCAGGGCAACTTGCTCGACCCGGGCGCCACCCCGCACGACAACGCGCAGTTCCTCGTGTTCTGCGGCGCGGTCGTCCGCGCGGTGCACAAGTTCGGTGGCCTCCTGCGCGCCGCGATCGCGTCCGCCAGCAATGACCATCGCCTCGGCGCCAACGAAGCTCCGCCCGCGATCATCTCGATCTTCATGGGCGAGCAATTGGGCGACGTCTGGGAGCAGATCAAGGCCGGCGGCGCCAAGTCGTCCAAGGCCGGTGGCAAGCTGCAAATCGGCGTCGATTCGCTGCCGCACCTGCCGCGTGACGCGGGCGACCGCAATCGCACCAGCCCGTTCGCCTTCACCGGCAACCGCTTCGAGTTCCGCGCCGTCGGTTCGAGCCAGGCCCCTGGCATCGCCATCTCCGTCCTGAACACGATCATGGCGGACTCGCTCGACTTCATCGCCACGAAGCTGGAATCGGCCGTCGGCTCCGGCAAGACGCTGAATCAGGCGATTCAGCAGGTGTTGCAAGAGGTGTACACCGAGCACGGCGCGGTCGTGTTCAACGGCAATGGCTACTCGGAAGAGTGGCATCAAGAAGCCGAAAAACGCGGCCTGTTGAACCTGAAGACGACCATCGAGGCGCTGCCGCAGTACGAGACCAAGGAAGCGATTGCGGTGTTCGAGAAGTACAAGGTGCTCTCGGCCCGCGAGCTCCATGCCCGCTACGAGATCTTCCTCGAGCAGTACGTCAAGTCGATCAACGTGGAGAAGAACTTGGTTCTCCAGATCGCCAAGACGTTGATCATTCCGGCCACCACTCGCTACCAGACTGAGCTTGCGACCAACGTGGGCGCGCTCAAGGCCGCGGGCGTAACTGCCGACACCACGCTACTGACCAAGGTCAGCGGCTTGCTGACCGAGCTCAACGCTGCCGTTTCGAGTCTCGACAAGGCCGCTGCTCACCACGGCGCGGCCAGCGTGTTCGAGGAGGCCAAGTACTTCCGCGACGCGATCCTGCCCGCGCAGCTCAAGGTCCGTGAAGTGGCCGACCAGCTCGAAGGCATCGTCGCCGACGACATCTGGCCGCTACCCACGTACCAAGAGATGCTGTTCATCAAGTGATGAACGGCTGACGTCCGGGAGTTTCGACTCTCGGACGTCCAACTCGGTGCAGCTTTTCGCCCCATCGTTTCAGTTCGATGGGGCGATTTTATTTTTGGGGGTGCTCCTGTGCGGCGTGCGACGACGCGGCACTCGACGTGCGACGGGGCACGCCCAATAGTCCGGCCCATGTCATTTCATGGCCGCTTCGTCGTAGTCCCCGCGTTCGCCTGCTTGGTTGCCTGCGGCAACCCGCCCCCGCCGACCAGCCCCGTCGCCGGCCCGGCACCGAGCGCGCCGGGCGCGCCGGCCGCGCCGGCCGCGCCTAGCGTGCCCGACTACGTGCGCGCGGCAGTCGATGCGCCAGATCGCTCGGCAGAGGATCGCGCGCTCGACGGCGGGCGCAAGCCGGACCTGATGCTGTCCTTCTTCGGCATTCGACCGGGCATGAAGGTCGCGGAGATTGGAGCTGGCCGCGGCTACACGAGCGAGCTCTTGGCGCGCGTCGTCGGCCCTTCGGGCAAAGTGTTCGCTCAGAACTCGCCCATGATCTTGGAGAAGTTCGCCAATGGGCCCTGGAGCGAGCGACTGGCAAAGCCGGAGCTGGCATCCCTCGGCAACCTCGTACGCGCAGATCGCGAGTTCGACGATCCACTGCCGCCCGAGGCCAAGGATTTGGACGCGGTGCTCGACGTGCTGTTCTACCACGACACGGTTTGGATCGGCGTGGACCGCGAGAAGATGAACCGCTCGGTGTTCGCGGCGCTCAAACCCGGCGGTGTGTACGGCATCATCGATCACAGCGGCTTGCCAGGTAGCGGCCTGACCGGCGTAAAAACGATCCACCGAATCGAAGAGAAGACGCTGCGCGACGAGATCGAACACGCCGGCTTTCGACTCATTGCAGAAGCGTCATTCTTGAAGAACCCGAATGACACACGCGACTGGAACGACTCGCCAAAGGAGGCTGGCGAGCGGCGCGGGACCTCCGATCGCTTCGTACTGAAGTTCGAAAAACCCTGACTTCAATCTTCGCGGCGCAGTAAAACTATGGAAATTCCGTACATTTGCGGCACTTTCACGCCAGAGCGAATTCGATATACTGGGGCGTGATGAACGTTCGAACCTGGGTCTACTGGTGCATTTCTGGGACAACGCTGCTGGCCTGCGGCGGAGCCCCCGTTCCACATGACGCGCTGAGTGCCGCACAAGCCGATGTGAAAGGCGCGGAGGTCGGCGGCGCGGGCGATAATCCCAAAGCGGCGCTTCACGTGAAGCTCGCAAAAGATCAAATCGAAATCGCGCAGAAGCAGATTAGCGAAAACGATAACGAAGAGGCCTTGCGCACTCTCAATCGCGCACAAGCGGACGCGGATCTGGCGTTGGCCCTGGCCAAAGAAGCCAAGGCACAAGCCGATGCCGCCGAAGCCAGCGAACAGGTCGGTAAACTGCGCAAGGAGATTGGCAAGTGATGCGTCTGTCCACGCGATTCGTAAATGGTTGTGTCTCTCACTCTTACGTTGCCAGCACCGCGCTGGTCGCGGCGAGCCTGAGTGTGCTGATGATGGCGTGCGGAGGTGCCGCGGTCCCGCCGCAGGAACTGCTCGACGCGCGTTCCGCTTATGCGGAAGCCGCCAAAGGTCCGGCCGCGGATCTGGCGCCCGCGCAACTCGACACCGCCAAGCAGGCCTTGGCCGGCGCTCAGCAGAATTTCGATGAGGACGGTCCGAACCAGGAAACCAAGGATCTGGCCTACATCGCTCAACGCAAGGCCGAGCTCGCCGCCGCAGAGGGTGGCCGCGAGAAGGCCGAACGCAAGCGCGCCGCAGCCGACAAAGATCTCAGGAACACCCAGACCCAAGGCCTGGAGAACTTCAAGAAGACCAAGGAGGCGCTCGCTGCGGAGAAGGTCGCTCGCGCTGAAGCCGAGCGGAAAGCCTCGATCGCCATGGCCAGCCTGGCGGAGATCGCCAAGGTCAAGGAAGAGTCGCGCGGCGTCGTGATCACGCTCTCGGGCTCGGTCCTGTTCGCGACCGGCAAGAGCGATCTGTTGCCGATCGCCAAAGAGAAGCTGAACCAAGTCGCCAAGGCGCTCACCGACCAGGGCTTCAAGGCCATCGTCGTCCAGGGCTACACGGACTCGGTCGGCAGCGCGTCGGACAACGATGCGCTCTCGATGCGGCGCGCCCAATCAGTGCGTGACTATCTGGTGACGCGCGGCGTTCCCTCCGAGAAAGCCACCGCCGAAGGCAAGGGCGCCAGCAACCCGGTTGCCGACAACAAGACCGCCGACGGGCGAGCCGAGAATCGGCGCGTCGAAATCGTGGTGACACCCGAGAAGTAGCCACGCTGGCGCGCGCGCGCCCTTTGCCGTACACCTCCCGCTCGGAATCGACATGCACAAGATTTTCATCGACGGGCGCGAGGGTACGACGGGGCTGCAGATTCAAGAGCGGCTCGCCGCGCGTCCCGAACTCGAGCTGTGTGAGCTGCCGGCTGATCTACGAAAAGATCCGGCAGCTCGCAAAGCACTGATCAACGAAGTCGACTTCGTCATTACTTGTTTGCCGGATGCAGCCGCCCGCGAGTCGGTCGGCATGATCAAGAATCCGCGCACCCGGCTGCTCGACCCGAGCAGCGCGCACCGAGTGAGCCCGGACTTCGTGTACGGGTTTCCAGAGCTGAATCGCGAACAGCGCGGTCGAATTAGCAAAGCCTCACGAGTAAGCGTGCCCGGTTGCCACGCGAGTGGCTTCGTCGCCGCGCTCGCGCCGTTGGTCACGCGCGGCCTCGTACCCAAAGACTACCCCAGCGTGGCGCACTCGCTCACCGGCTACAGCGGCGGCGGGAAGAAGCTGATCGCAACCTACGAGACGGCCTCGCCGAACGAGCGCGAGCGCTTGCGCGGCCCGCGCCCCTACGGGCTCGGCCTGCACCACAAGCACTTGCCGGAGATGCAGCAGGTCACGGGTTTGGATTTCGCGCCGTTCTTCGAGCCGGTCGTGGCCGACTTCTACAAAGGGATGCTGGTCTCGGTGCCGCTGCTCTCGCGCTTACTGCCGAAGAAGTTGACACCGAAGGACGTGCACGAAGTTCTTTCTGCGCACTACCACGGTGAACGCTTCGTGGTCGTTCAACCCCTCGATAACGAATCGCTCTTGGAAGACGGCTTTCTGAATCCGATCGCGTGCAACGACACGAACCGCCTCGAGCTGTTCGTCTTCGGTCACGAGCAACAGATCTTGATCGTTGCGCGGCTGGACAACCTGGGCAAAGGCGCCTCGGGCGCTGCAGTGCAGAACCTGAACTTGATGCTCGGTGTCGACGAAGCCAGCGGGCTTTCGTCCTGACCGGGACGGCTTTCGTGCCAGTAATCCCGTAACATCGACGGCTTCCCTACAAGTACATCCGCGCACAACGAACTTTTCCCGAGAACTCGCAAAAGCCCACACGCACGGCTCGTGTGTGGCAGATAGGCTGCTTGACGCTTCGGCGCGCGCCCCGTACGAATGAGGGCACGTGAGCTTGCTGCATCGTTCCGCCATGTCTGCCGCTACAGTCGCCTTGAGCGCCTGCTTGTCGAGCTGCGGACAAGCGCAACTTCCGCACTCGGGCGTTGGCTCCGCGGATCCTGCGCTAGAGCTTGCGAGCAGCGCGCACGCGTCGAGCCTCGGCACCAGCCACGGCCTGGGCGACATTCACGCGGACACCTCTTCGGCGGCGGCGGCTGGCGCGGCCTGCCCCGCGGGGATGGCGCACGTCAAAGGTTACTGCATCGATCGCTACGAAGCGCACGTGGTCGAGGTCGACGCCTCTGGCCATGAGAGCCCGCACTCGCCTTACACGCCGGTCGACGGTTTGAAGGTCCGCGCCAAAGTGGCGGAGGGCGTCGTGCCTCAAGGTTACATCTCGCAAGTTCAGGCGCAGAACGCGTGCGAGAACGCCGGCAAAAGGCTGTGTACCGCCGCCGAATTCTCGCTCGCTTGTCGCGGCCCCAATCGCAGCGCGAGCTACCCGTACGGCGGCACTCGTCACCAGCGCGGCAAATGCAACGAAGGCAAAGGCAGCGCCGTGACCGCGGTCTTCGGCCAGGGCGCGCCGTTCGATCGGCAATTGATGAACGACGCGCGGCTGAACCGCTGGCCCGGTGGCTTGGCGAAGACGGGCGCCTACTCGGCGTCAGTATCGCCCTACGGCGTGTTCGACTTGGTCGGCAACCTGCACGAGTGGGGCGCAGAGGTTGCCCCCAACGGGCACGGCTACTTCCGTGGTGGCTTCTATGGTGATGCCGAGATCAATGGTCCCGGCTGCAACTACGTGACCACGGCGCATGCCGCGGTTTACCACGACTATTCGACCGGGTTTCGTTGCTGCCGGGACGCTGAATAGCGCGCTTTACGCGCCGGGTAAGCGCGGCTGCTCGCCTACCACCTTCAGATACAGGTAAGCGTTGCCGATCATCAAGACCGGGAACGACACCAAGAGGGCGCCGATGCAGCACGCCAGCGCACCGACCAGGACCACGAGAAACGACAGCAGCCCGTAGACGATGATGTTGGTTCGATAGGGCGTGGTCGCTTGCCAGCTCGCTTTCAGCGACTCCACCCCGCCCAAGCCTTTGTCGACGATGAACGCCGAATAGGCAATCCACCCTGCAAACAGAAATAAGCCGGGGACGAGACAAGCCGCAAAGCCGACGCTAATCCCCAAGGTATAGAGCAGCGTGCCACCGAGCATCGGGGCGAAGTAACGGCCGCCCGAGAACACCACCCCGAAGTCGGGCTTTTCGCCGCGCACTACGCGCAACGTGAACTGCACCACGCCGCCCAGAATGAACGACTGCACGACCAGGCCGATCAGGTAATTCATCAATGAGCCGCCGACATTGATGGCCATGATCAGCGACTGATCGACCGAGCCCGACGCGGTGAGCCCGCCCACCACCGCACCGCGGATGCCGCCCAGCACGATTCCGGGAAGTGCCGAGACGAAGGCCGCGACGACCAGCGGTACCGCGACGCCGGCATAGTCTTTCGTCACCGCAGCCCAAGCGAAGGCGAGCGCCTCGCTCGCTTCGAAACCCGCGCCGCCACCAGGCGGTGGAGCACCCGGCTGGAACGGCGGAGGTGCGAAACCACCACCAAATGGTGGACCGCCAGCGGGTGGACCGTAGCCACCACCACCGGGAGGCCCGTAGCCAGGCGGTCCGCCTGCAGGTGGACCGTAACCCCCAGGAGGTGAGCCGGGTGGACCGTAACCCCCAGGAGGTGAGCCGGGTGGACCGTAACCCCCAGGAGGTGAGCC
>Ga0247772_1000116_pt1 | contig 22807 bp, 17 predicted proteins | sample UWRJL151409C6_FD_179945 | JGI IMG/M metagenome (GOLD analysis project Ga0247772, IMG submission 179945) | Plant litter microbial communities from Arlington Agricultural Research Station in Wisconsin, United States - UWRJ-L151-409C-6 | ecosystem: Environmental > Terrestrial > Plant litter >...
CCAGCTGTGTAGCGTGGAGTGATGTGCTGTGGACAGTTCCAGTCGAAGGCGGCGACTCGAATCACGAATACTCGCTCCACGACGGCCTGGTAATTAGGCACCCTCACACGCTCGAGCCAGCTCTCGGCCTGGTCGCCCTCGAAGATCTCCGCGTGACCCAATAGTTTCAGACGTGCCTGGTTCGGGTAGTCGACCATAATCAGCGCGATGTGGTCGTCCGTCGCCAGGTTCCCGGCGCTGATGTACTGCTTGTTGCCTCGGAAGTCCGCGAACGCGAGCGTCTTGTCATCGACGACTTTGAGAAACCCCGTGGGCCCACCGCGGTGTTGAATGTAGGGCCAGCCGCTGGACCCAACCGTCGCTAGGTAGAAGCTGTCGCGTTCGGCGATGAACTCGGTTTCTTGCGCGCTCAAGCTGTCTTGCGGTTCGCCGCAGCGTTCGAGTCGGTCATACTGCTTGCGGCTGCGGTAACGCTCCTGGAGCGCCTTGACGGCCGCCGTGAACACGAGGGAGCCAAAACTGTGTGCCATTGGGCGCAGCTTAGCAGCCGTCGTGCCATGGAATGGCGCTACGGATCGTCTTCGAGCTCGACCGAGTGACCGACGGAGATACCCAGTGCGCGCAACCGCCCGCGCATCGTCTGGCGCGAGATGCCAAGGAGCTGAGCGGCGACCCGAAAGTTGCCCTGCGCGCGCTCGAGCGTGGCCGTAAGCAAGAAACGATCGACGTACTGCCGCGTCTCTGCGTATAAATCCGTGGCCTCGAGCGTGAGCAAGCGCTGCCGGACGAAACTCTCTACGTCACACGAGGTCGAGGTCGAGCGACGCGCGGCCTCCGGCGGTTGCGTGCGCGTTCGAACGGGGTCCGGGTCCGGGGCGGGCACGGGCGTAGGCATTGCCGCCGGCATGGGCGCGGCTGCGGGCGGCTGCGACGCACGGCGCTCGGGGAACGGAGGCAAAAAGGCGGGCAGGAGCGTCAGGCCCTGCGCGCGCAGCACGGCTTGTTTCAGGACATTTTGCAGTTCGCGGATGTTTCCGGGCCAAGCGTGACTGCACAGACGCTCCATCGCTTCCGGAGCAATGCTGCGAATGTCACGACCCAACTCGCGGCAAAAGCGCTGCACATAGTGCTGTGCCAAGAGCGGGATGTCTGCCCCCCGCTCCCGAAGTGGGGGCAGGTGGATCGTGAACACCCCGAGCCGGTAGTAAAGATCCAAGCGGAACTTGTCCTCGGCGACACGAGCTTGGAGGTCGCGATGAGTGGCCGCGATCAGGCGAACGTCCGTGTGCACGGTCTCATTTCCGCCCATGCGCTCGAATACCTGCTCCTGCAGCAGGCGTAGGACTTTGGCCTGGAGCGCGATCGGCATGTCGCCGATTTCGTCCAGCAGAATCGTTCCGCCGCTGTGCTGCTCGAATTTCCCGATCCGGCGCCGATCCGCGCCCGTGAACGCGCCTTTTTCGTGGCCGAATAGGTCGCTCTCCAAGAGGTTTTCCGGGATGGCAGCGCAATTCAAGGCCAAGTAGGGGCCCTTCGCTCGAGCGCTGTGCTGATAGATCGCCCGCGCCACCAGCTCCTTGCCCGTTCCGCTCTCCCCGGTGATCAGCACTGTGACGTCTTGATGGGCAACGAGACCGATCGCCTTGTAAACCTCCAGCATGGCGGGGCAGGTGCCAAAAAGCGTGTCGTCCCTCCAGACGTCGAGCGAGGTCGGTTGCAACGCAACCGGCGCCCTCGCGCGTTGTGCGACGTCCATCGCCTCTCTAACGGTCCTCTGGAGCTGCTCCAGTTCGAGCGGCTTGTAAACGTAGTTGAACGCGCCGCGCTTCATCGCCTCGATAGCGGTGTCGGCTGACTTGGCGATGGTGACGAATATGACCGGGACGCGAGCGTCGAACGCCCGGATTTGCTCGTACACCTCGAGGCCCGAGCAATCAGGCAACTGGAGATCGAGGAGCACGACGTGCGGCGGCGCTGAACGGAACGAAGCAATGCCATCGGCCCCGTTGGAGGCCACGGTCACCGTGTCGGCTGGAAACGCTTGGCGAACCTGTTCTGCGATGAAAATCGGATCGTCGTCGATCAGCAATACATGCGCCATTTGAAAGTCACCCGTGTCGGTCGCGAGTTGGCTGAAGGATCCTCACCCAATCGTGGTCCTTAGCGCAGCGCCGCAACTGGGATCCACTCCGTTGTTACTACCCTCCAGAGACTACCCATGGGATCGGAGCGACGCCCATAGCGTCTTTCTATGAGAGCGCGGCGGTGCCGCGTCAACGGTCGGCCCGCGGCGCACCCGATGCGATCCACGGAATCAGGGGGCCAGTTGCTAAAATCAGTATTTTTGTTCAGCAAGCGATTGGCGCGATGGGATATACGTCGAGTCCGACACCGCCGCGATGCCGGCGAGTCGCTCGACGCTATTTCTGATAGCCCTTGGGCAATACCCTAGAGTCCTTGCGCATGGAACCACCTGACAGCATCGTCCTTGTCGTCGACGACGATCGACGCGTCCGCGAGGCATTGGGTGAGTTGTTCTCGGCTATGGGCCTTCGTTCTTTCGCATTCGAATCCGCGGCCGCCTACTTGGATTTCGAGCGTCCCGATCTGCCCGCCTGTTTGATTTTGGACGTGAAGCTTCCGGGCGTGAGCGGTCTCGAGCTCCAGAGCCAAATCGTAGACGCCTGTCACCCTCCGATCGTATTCATCAGCGGCCATGGAGATGTTCCGTCTTGCGTGCGCGCGCTGAAGGCCGGAGCGGTCGACTTTTTGACCAAGCCATTCTCCGAGCGCGCGTTGCTCGACGCCGTTCAATCGGCGATTGCTCGAGATGCACAGGACAGAACGACTCGAACCGAGCTAATTGGGCTCCAGGAGCGACACCGGCTTCTGACGCCGCGTGAACGCGAGGTATTGCCGTTGGTGGTGAGTGGCTTGCTCAACAAGCAGGCGGCCGCGGAGCTGGGTATCAGCGAAGTCACACTGCAAATTCATCGCAGTAAAGTCATGCGCAAGATGGCCGCCGAATCGCTCGCCGACCTAGTCAGGATGGCAGGGTTGCTGGGCGTGCCTTTGGCACAACCGCGGCCGCAGCAGAGATTGCCAGCCTAGCTGATCGGTTCTTGGACGTCGGTTCGGGCCCATGGCAGTGCGCGCAACCGCTCCCAGCGAATGGGCGCCCCCGTTGATTCGCTGACGCCGTAGGTCCCCGCGTCGATCTTTGCGAGGGCATGCTCGACCTCGGCGAGCAGCGCGCGCTCGTGGGAGGCAAGCTCGGTCCGCTCGCCCACGGCGATCTCGGTCGTGGCGAGATCAGCGAGGTCGCCGGGCTCGCCCACCGGGGACGGCTCATGCAGGCCCGCGATCCCACGCAGCAGGTGCTCGCGTTTGCGCAAGAGCGCGTGGCGCAAGGCTTCGAGTCGCGGAGGATCCAGTGTAAATGGACGATGAGTCATGTCGGTTAGATAGGCTCATCTGACGCGCAAACAAGCCCTCTGTTCATTGAACACCAGGCCTCAATTTGGCCGAGTCGACCAACTCCTGAAGCGGATAGGGCTTCGTCGTTGTCCGGCGGTGGACGCGCACCACGATGCGCGTGCAGTTTTGCGCAATTTATCAATTTTCTAAAATGGCATGAGCCGTGCATTCGCGCAGGCCTGGGCCGCAAAGTAGCGCGCCTTCGACTCGGCGTTCGCGTTCTCTCTCTGCGCAGGATGCGGCTCCGCGCTGTCGGCACGAAAGGAATGCAACCATGAAAACGAATAATTTCTGGGTCGTAATGATATTGGTCACTGCGCTGGCAGCTCCCGTCGTTCTCTGCTCGCGAACGACGCGAGCCGCCCCGACGTACACGTCGACGTCTGAGCCCGCGCAGATTCACTACCAAACCGTCAAAGTTGATGGCGTCGACATCTTCTATCGGGACGCGGGACCGAAGGATGCGCCGGTGCTGCTATTGCTTCACGGATTTCCTACGTCGTCGCACATGTTCCGAGACCTAATTCCGCGCTTGGCCGACAAGTACCGGGTGATAGCGCCTGACTATCCGGGATTCGGCTTCAGTGGCGCGCCCGATCACACGAAGTTTGCTTACACTTTCGAGAACTACGCCAACATCGTCGACAAGCTCACTCGTCGAATCGGGGTGAATCGCTACGCCCTCTACGTGATGGACTACGGCGCCCCGGTGGGCTTTCGCCTGGCAACGAAGAACCCGGACCGCGTCACGGCATTCATCGTCCAGAACGGGAACGCTTACGATGAAGGAATCGAGAAGTTTTGGGATCCGATCCGAGCGTATTGGAAGACACACGCCGACAAAGAGCGTGACGGGATTCGCTTCCTGATGACGTTCAAGGCAACGTTTTGGCAGTACACGAACGGCGTCAAGGATACTTCATTGGTAAGTCCCGACGCTTGGACCATCGATCAAGCCCTGCTCGACCGTCCGGGTAATGCGGAGATTCAACTCGACCTCTTCTACGACTACCGTACGAACCTCCCCCTCTACCCGAAGTGGCAGGCGTACTTTCGCGAGCGCAAGCCGCCGATGCTGGTCGTTTGGGGAAAAAATGACGAGATCTTCGTCGCTGCCGGCGCCGCACCCTACAAGCGCGATATCCCCAACGTGGAGATACACATGTTCGATACGGGCCACTTCGCCCTCGAGACGAACGGTCCCGAGATTGCCAAGCTGATGCGGGATTTCCTGGGCCGTACCATCACGCCCACCCCGCACGCCTCTTGACGAGCGCCCCTTGGGGTCGACCCTCTCGGTGGAGGGGCGGCCCAAGGGAAGACGACTCATCACGAGCGGCGCCCACCGCTGGTAGAGGGTCGCGGTTCGAATCGCTGCTCGCTATCGGCGAGCACCTCGTTCTTCTCGAAGTGCACGATCTGCCCATCATTTGCCAGGCAAGAAGAACTTGCCGATTGGCCCACAACTCGCAAGTACCGAATATGGTCAACAACATCACTCGTGGTCCGTTTCCCGTTTCTTCGCAAGAGCTCGCCGGAAAGCGCGCACTCGTCACCGGCGGTACGCGCGGTATCGGCGCCGCCATCGTGCGACGGCTGAGGGACGCCGGCGCGCAGGTGGTCGCCAGCGCTCGCACGCCGGTCGAAAATTTTCCGACGGACGCGACGTTCCTGCAGGGCGATGTGTCCTCGCTCGCGGGCGCGCGGGCGGTGGCCAAAGGTGCGGTGGAGGCGCTCGGCGGTATCGACATCTTGATCAACAACGCGGGTGCGGCCGTCGCCTATTCGGGAGGCGTGCTGGCCATCGACGACGAGGCCTGGCTCGACGCGTTGAATGCGAACTACCTCTCGGCGGTGCGACTCACGGCGGCGCTGGTCCCCGCGATGATTGCCCAGAAGAGTGGCGTGATCGTCAACGTGTCGACGGGGGCTGCCTTCTTGCCGGTGCCTCCACTCGCGCATTACGGTGCGGCCAAGGCGGCGTTGAACGCGTACACGAAGAGCCTGGCTTCGGAGATCGCGCTGCACGGGGTCCGCGCGATGGTGATCTCTCCGGGCAACGTGGCCAGCCCGGGCGCCGACAAGATTCGCGAAGATCTCGCGAAGGGTATGTCGCTCGATCCCGCTGCGATGACCGCCGGCGTCCCGCTTGGTCGCGTTGGCGTGCCTTCCGACATCGCCGAGATGGTCGGTTTTCTGGTCTCCGATCGCGGCGCCTGGATCACCGGCAGCAATTTCCTGATCGACGGAGGTGAAGCCCCTTTCGTGATCTGAGATTCCATCCTATCGGTCTACATCCGACCTCGCATCTCGACTCTGCGGGGCACTCATGCTCCCAACCTGAGTCTGCGGTGCGTGCCTGGCGAACTTCGCCAGCTGCGATCGAGAGCCGGGGCAAGATGGCACACGGGAGAAATCGCCGACGACTGCCGCCATCGAGCGAAGGTTCGCGCTGCGCGTCTCTCTAATGGGGAGATCGCGAACACGAGCGTCCTCGACAGACAGGGAGAAGTAGGATGAAGCTGCCGAGCTGGCTACTAGGGGTGTGTCTGGTGTTGGGGTTGTGCATGGGTTGCGCGGGTATCGAACCCGACGCTCCCGATGCCGAAGACGTCGAGCAAGTCGAGGCTCCGCTGCGCGTTCCGGGCAACGGCTTTGGTCTCGACGAACAGCTCTGCCTGGCCGGAGCGGGCTCAGAGAGCGTCGCCGGCCGCGTTCACAACCGATTCCTCTGGTGCAAAAACGTTCATTTGCCGCTCGATGTGGTCGTCGATGGCGTCCCCGTGACTGATGGTATGCTCAACGGCGAAGCGATCGCCTACGGACGCGACGATGGCCGGCGCGACGTGACCGTGCTGTTTCGCGCACTCAGCGTGGAGTACTACGGACTAACCACGGCCATCACGCCGGCAACCGTACTTTCGGTTGCGCTCGAGTGCCACGACAAGCCCCTGCCGAGCGGGCCGTTTTCGCCTTCGGGTTGCTCCGTGACCAGTGCGCCTCGGGTGAACACTCTCGAGTGGTGGGCGGTCAATCGCGAATGGCAGAGGTGGACCGTCAACTCGGACGAGGGGCTCTCGAGCGCGACCGACCGCGTGCTGCGCCACGAGTTCAATTTCGTCTTTGAAACCAAGTCTGAGAACGCAGTTTCGGTAGCGGTCGGTCACGGCGAGCCGCACGGCATTCGCTGTGACTCGGCCAACTACTTCCGTGGTCGACCGAAGGCCTGCATCCTGGATGACGTGCTGCCGCACTTGCAGTATTCGGTCAACGATCCGAAAGAAGCGGGCGTCGCCTTGCACATTCAAAGCGCCTTCAACCAACCCCAGAATACCTGGCCGCAAACCGGCAGCCCCGACAGTCCCAAGATCATCCCGGGTCGCTACACGGGCAATCCAAACGATCCAGGCCTACATCGCATCGTCTACAAGGGTGCCGATTGGTCCGCGAACCAACTGGAAAAGAACCGGGCTTGCCGGCGTCAGGAGAAATACACACTCACCGGTCTGCCGGCGACTCTGTACGATTCCAGCATTCAGGATTGCGATGAGTTTCCGTTCGCCTCGACAGCGGAAGGCGCCGCAAGTCCGCTCTGGGATTTCTCGGTGTTGGGCGTCGATCGCAGCCAAAATCGCTGCGCGGGCAATGCCCTCAAGCGCTTTTACGGCGGCGACCGCATTCTGCGCGGCAGCGACACCTTCTGGGTCGAGATCACCGACGCACTTCTGATCGGTGATGCCGGCTATTGCGCCATCTCTGCCGATGAAGAGCCCTCGGACGACGCCGACGACGGTCCAGTGGGCGGCGGCGGTATCGGCATCGATCTGCCCCCCAGCGTCAGCGCCGGCTCAGACACTAGCGGTGAAGAAGGAGAATCGATTACGCTCGGTGGTTCGGCCTCCGATTTCGAGAGTCAAGTTCAGGTCTCGTGGTCATACCGTGCCATCACCAGCGTGGATCCGGGTACGAGCTGCACGTTTAGCGATGGAGACACCAGCTCGCCGCGCCTCAGCTGCAACGACGACGGCACCTTCGAAGTGACGATCAGCGCCAACGACGGCGTGAACGCCGCGGTCTCCGACAGCGCCATCGTTCAAATCAGAAATGTCGCGCCAACACTCACGATTACCTCGCTCAGTCCGTGGCAGCTGTTCCGAGCGCGGACGCCGGTGAATTTCGCGGCCACCGTCGTCGATCCGGGCGCGAACGACAGCCATGTTTGCACGGTGAGCTGGGACGACCTGACCTCCGACACCTTCGCGGCGAGCAACGGCCGCTGCGAGCGCACGCACACCTTTACTCATGCGGGCATGTTCACGCTCAACGCCAACGTGACCGATGACGACGGCGGGAGCGACACGCACTCGGTCATGATTGTCGTTTATGACCCCGAGGGGCCGTTCGTGAACGTCGACGGTTCGATTGCTTCACCGGCGGGCGCGTTGGTCGGTAGCAACGTGATCGGTGAAGAGTGGTTTCACCTCGATGCTCACTACTATCACGCGACCGATACCAAGCCGGTTGGTTCCGGCAAAACCTGGCTGCCCGGCACGGACTTCCGATTCGACGGGGATGCGACCGGTCTCGAGTGGCTGGTGGTCACCCCCGACGGTAAGCTCGCGGCCAAGGGAGTCGGCAACATTCAAGGCAGATCCGGGCGCTACGGCTTCGTATTCTACGGTTTTGACGGTTGCTCGGGACAAATCACCGGCTGCCAAACAGGCTCCGATCGCTTTCGCGTGGTGGTGTGGTCGTTGGCCTCCGGCGCCAACCCCGGCGCAGGCACCTTGTACGACAATCGACCGCAAGCGAACTACGACGTCGACCTGAGCGAGCCTTCGGCTCTGCGCTCCGGCATCGTTACCGTTCAGCCCCCCAATTGAAGGCCGCTATTACTTCGACAGCTTGAGTCTCCGGCCGTGGCCTGCGTCGAGGAAGTAAATGAAGGCGTCGTCCACGACTATTCCGAGGGCGTTGGCGGCGACTGATCGAAGGTGCCGTCGGGGCTCGTGGCCAAGACCACGGGTAACTCCGCCCGTCTTCGCAACGCGCAAGAGCTGGTAAGGGGTGAGGGCATAGTGGTTCGCCCCGTCGATGAGGAGCTGGATGTCGAGGCTGGCCGGCATGGCCAACGTCGCGACCACCTGAGGGACGTCCGTCGCCGTGGGCGCCTTCGGAAACGAGCTGATCGTGACTCCGTCGCTCCAGTAGAGGGTCGTCGCGTCGCCGACAAGGTACAGGTACTCGGGGAAAATACGGATACAGCGGCGGGCCAGAGCCTCAGGACTCCGAGCCCACCGCTGTCTGGCTCGACTTCGTCCAAGTCGAGGACCGTCCGGTTCAGTGCGTCCTTGGTGCCGCTGTCTTCGAAGAAGAAAACGGTTGTCCCGTCCGCGTCGATGGTCGTCACGTGAGCGCCGGTTCGGTGGTACACGGTCGAGGCGACAATCCCGACCGGAGTGAGCGGCGCGGACCAGACGACCCGCCCCGAGACCGTCCCGGATGCCATTGAAGGCCAGTCAGGCCAGCCTCGCCCCGCCCGCTGCTCGATCGGTGACTCGCTCCGCAGGCAAGCACGGCGATTCCCACCAAGCTGAGTAGCAACGAAACGAAACGGAGCGGGCGCGATTCGAGCGAGACATCCAGAACTTTCTTCCGTGATACGCCCCCATGTCCGGGCGCGACTTCGGTGCCCCTCGGCGGCGCGCCCCGGCCCCGTGACGTGATGACGCGGGCGAGCCGTACGCTAGCGAAGTGAGGAGGGAAAGGGCAAGCCGCTCGGGCCCAGACGTGAAGGCTACGGGTCGGGAATCGCAGGCAGCGCGCTTAGCTTCGGCGCCGCTTTCCTGACCAAAGCCAAGAAGGCCTGTGGGTTGGTGTGAATTTTGAACAAGCCGCCACCAACCAACATGGTGAGCATGGCCAACGCCATTTCTATCAGCTTGGAGCGGACGAGGACGTGCGACGGGAGCAGCCGCATTTGATGTCGGCGCGTCCAGGCCGCGATTTGTTTGCGTGACGCCGCAGGCATGTGCGGCGATTCACGCAGATCGGCGAACACGGTCAAGCTACCGGCGCGCTCGAGCTCGCGATCGAACTCCAGCAGCAACTCCGCCTCGACGCGCGCGTCCTCCGCGTCGACGACTTCACCATGCGCGCTGGCCAAAACGACGCCGGGCTTCAGAACGGCGACCCGTACACGCAGGTTCGTGCCGAAGAGCAGCAGGGCGCCGTCCGACTGAACACGGCGTATTTCAACCAACTCGAGCTGTAGGGTAGGATTCGCCATGAACGTTGATGCGGAGGCTCGCCTCCAGCAAGAACCGTAGCACCTAAGCGCACGACACGATGGTCCAAGCCTTAGGCGAAGGGTTTTGTCCGACCTTTGGTCGAGGATCTTGCTCCGCTGATTGGAGCGACCACGATCAGGCCGCGGTCAACCTGCCCGGGAATCCATTCAGCTGCACGGCGCAGTCGAGCATTCTCAAAACCCTGTATCGTGTTCGACGAACACGCCGCCGATCTCCTTCTGACACGTCCAGGAGCGGAAACGCGCCTCGGATCGAGACTTTGCCGTCGGCGTGAATCTGCGATGTCTTCCGCTACTTCGGGCCGACGACGCGCAACGCGAAGCCGAACTTCCCGAGCTCCATCCCGCTCACCGTGCTCTGCGAGTGGATCGCATTGAGCGCGGTTTGGTGTCAAAATACCTCGCTGTGATTAGTCGGATCGTGCCGCCGGAGAAAGGTGTACATCTCGGGCTGCACTTCCATGAAGTGCCAATTGCCTCCGGTAACTGCGATGATCGCCAGTAGCAATCGGCAACACTCAATCGACTTCGCCCCGGATCGAGGCTTCGCGGGGGATGGAAGATCAAATGGTGTGACGGTCGCCCGCGCCCGGTCTTCACTTCGCGAACTTTCGGACCAGTTCGCGCAGCTGGTTCAAATTGAACGGCTTCTCGATGCGTTCGTTCGGTACCCGATCCAAAAACGCGCGCGCCGCTGGCGTGAACGCACCGCCGCTCATGAACACCATCCGCTCCGCCACGCGAGGCCGCTCGCGCGCCAACGCATCGTAAAACTCCATGCCCGACATGCCGGGCATCATCAAGTCCGACAGAATCAAGTCGAAAGACGTGCCCGCCGCGATCAGGTCCAGGGCTTCTTTTGCGGACGTGAATGCAGTCACGTCGTGGTTGACCAAAGCGCGACCGAGGATTGCCAAAACCGAGCGCTCATCGTCCACTATCAAGACCGCCGCGCTGCCCTGCTTGGCGGAGGATACATGCATTTCGGTCACCGGCGCCGCCAGCTCGCGTTTGGCCGCGGGCAGTACGACGCGAAGGCGTGCGCCACGTCCTTCACGATTGCTCGCGCTGATCTCACCGTTCAGGCTGGTGACGATGCTATGGCAAATGGACAGGCCGAGCCCCGTGCCGACTCCGATCGGCTTGGTCGTGTAGAAGGGGTCGAACACGCGGCCAAGCGCCTCGCTGGGAATGCCGGGGCCCGTGTCGAGCACGTCGATCACCGCACGGCCGAGGGCGTCCGTCGAGGTCACGATGCGCACCTCGTTGCTCTCGCTGTCGCCCTCCGGGATGGCCTGCGCGGCGTTCACGATTAGATTGATGAACACCTGTCCGAGCCGCGCGTCATCCGCTTCGATGAACGGGGTGTCCCCGTAGTCTTTCACCAGCCTGGCTCGATGGCGGATCTCGTTGAACGCCATGTTGATCGACAGCTCCAACACCGGCCGTAGGTCTATCACCGCGCGGCGCTCCTCTTCGGCCCGCGAAAGCGTCTTCAAGCCACGCACGATCTTGCGGATTCGGTCGCTGCCCTCGCGCGCTTCCCGTACTGCGTCACGCCACTCGCGCAGGTTTTGCCCGAGCGAAGAGTCGTGAGCCAGCTCTAGCTCCTCTGCCAAGAGATCCAAGTTTGCCACCACGTAGGCTAGTGGATTGTTGATCTCGTGGGCCACGCCAGCTGCCAGCATGCCGACCGATGCCAGCCGATCGGACAAGATCAGCTGCCGTTGCATGCGTTGTTGGAGTTCCGTGGCCTCGCGTAGCACGCGCTCGGCCTCGCGCTGCTCGGTCACGTCGCGCGCCGAGGCATAAACGACCTCGCGCTCGGGGTGACTTACCGAGCGCCACTCGAACCAGCGGTAGCTGCCGTCTTTGCAGCGGTAGCGATTGGCCAAGCCGAGCAGCGGCTGATTCGCCTTCAAGCCGTCGCGAGCCAGCAGCGTCGCTCGTTGGTCGTCTGGATGCACGAATTCGATCGACGGACGCGCCAGCAACTCCTCGGCAGTCCAGCCGAGCGTCCTTGTCCAAGATGGATTGACCCGTCTGAAGTAGCCGTCGAATCCAGAGATGCACAGAAGATCGAGCGACATCTCGAAAAACTCCGCGCCACCGGAGAAAGCGTCCAGCTCACGATGGTCGGTGTTGTCGAAACCGTCCGCCAGAAACCCCGCGAACGCGCCCGACGGATCATGATAGGGCGCGGCGCGCACGAATATATAGCGGAATACGCCGTCGTGCCTGCGCAACCGGAGCTCGGTCTCGAACCCTTGGCGCCGTTCGAAATGCGACAGGTACTCTGGCAAGTAACGACGGAGGTCGCTCTGGTGTACGGTCTCGATCCAACCGTCCCCGACTTCTCGATCCAGCGGGCGTCCGGTAAAGGCGAGCCAGGTCGCGTTGCAGTAATCGCAGCGTGCGTCGAGTCCGGATCGCCAGACCATCGAGGGCGCTTGCTCGGACAAGGCGCGGTACTGTTCGAGCTCGTTCAAAGTCATGGGTTTGGCTGTAAAGCATGTCCCCAGACGGCGGAACCTGCCGTCGCATAAGCCTCGAGAGTGAGTTCAGCGGGCGCCCACCCGGAATTGCCTCAAATTCTGGCGTGAACGCGCTCGGCTGAGGCGGAAAGCCTCAAGCTGCGGGCAGCGGCCTTGTCACCGGTCGCTTCGGTCTCTAGCCGGTTCGAGCGCAATACCAGCGACGGAGTCCGTCGGCAGGGTCATCGCCTCACCAAAAAGGGAGCCCGCACATCTCACTCGACGTGCGGGCTCTCCAAAGAAGCGGCGCTGCACGCGCCGCTAACCGTCACTTCGTGTATTCGAGCGCTTGCTCCAACCAAAAGACGCCAGCCTTCGGTTCGTTGCGCTGGCAGTCACCGTCGGACTCGCCGGGGCGCTTGAGCCAGAGGTAGCCGTCGATGAGGGGCTCGCCGGTATCGGTGGTTGGCGGGCGGCCAATCTTACGGCCCGGAGGGTTGCACCACGTCTCGAGTTCATTCTTTGCGGCCTCGTAGGGGCCGGCGCCGTTACGGCTGGTGTCGACGATGAAGTGCTTGCCGCCAATCAGCGCGGAGATTTCTTTGCCGTAGGCGACGCACTCCTCGGTCGAGCGATAGTTCGAGGTGTTGACGGAGAAGCCGCTCGCGTGCTCGACGCCTGCCTTCTTCAAACGTTCGGCCATCTCCTTCGCGGGAACCCACTTGGCGTGACCGGCGTCGATGTAGACGGCGGCTTGCGGGTTCTGACGGAGCACCTTCACCGCATCGTTGAAGAGGAAGTAGCGCTCCTCTTGCAGATTGGCTGGCAGGCTCGTGATGCCCGGCAGTGCGTCGGGTTCCAGGACGATCGCGACGGGGCGTTTCCCGACGCCCTGGTAAACGTCGCGAATCCAGCGCTGATAGCTTTCTTTCGAGGCGAGACCACCAGCGGAGGCACCGACGCCTGCCGCTTCTGCCGCCGCGTCACGATGGGGAATGTTGTAAGCGATGATGACGGCGACGCTTCCGTCCTGCTGCGCGCGATCCACGAAGTGCTCGGCTGCGCGATAGATGTTCGAGTTCCATTCGCCCATCCAAAGGGCTTGCGGTTGCTTGGCGATCTTGTCGAGCTGCGCGGCTTTTTCCGGTTCCGTCTTGCGCAGGTAGTTCGCCTTCAACATCACGCTCGCCTCCGGATCGACGAAGAGCTTCGCGCCCTTGAGCGGGTTGGCGGTTACCGGCGGCGGAACGGGAGGATCGGTGATGGGCGCGTTGTGATCAGGCTGCGAGCTCTTATGCGACGCAGCGGAAGAGGGGGACTTCACGGGGTCGGAGCTGCAAGCGGTCGCGACGACCAGAGCCGCGCCCAGTGCGAGGATGGATGTGAGCGAAGTGTGAACGAGCGAAGTTGTCATCGGTGAGTCAGGACCTTTCTACGCGGGAGGCTAGCAGTGCCCCCGTACTTCTATTCGAGATTTCGAAGCTGCGCCTTGCGAGAAGGCGCGTCGTGCAGGGCTCGATGTCTAGCTCTGAAAATCACTGGCCGCCTTGCAAGGCCTCGCTGGAGTAGCACGACTGGAACCAGTTCCAGTTCGTAAGCGATCGGAACGATGCGCTCTGCGGTAGCCACAGCGAAATTGTCCGCGGTCACTGCTCGCTTTTCGATCGGGACCAGGCGGATCGCAACAGGCGCCGCTCGAGAAGCAACAAACCGCGTGGACCTTCACCGGCGAGCGTCGTCAGCGACGTAGCGCGTAGTCCGCCACGCCGGAGACATCCGGAGTGCGGGTGATCTTGGCGCTTGCCATCGCAAAAAACGATTCAGTATAGCAAGCCAGATGGTTTTAGATCTATCGAAGAATGTGTTGGGATCCCCGGGCGGATAGCCAGAACGGCGAAAGCCGCATCGCGCTCGGTCCCGCGCTTGTCGTCGCCCTCACGGCGTGGTTCGCGCTGCCTGAGCAGGCGGGCGGCTATCGGGTGGCCAAATGGGGCATGTTTGGCTTTGCGCTGGCAGGCACGAGCCTCTCGCTACTCGTGCGGCAGTTCGCGCGCCAGCGTCCGGTGGGTTGGCCTCGGCCGGGATGGGCGCTGGGACTGTTCATCGTGGCGAGCATCGGGCTGCCCGCATTGTCGCCTGCGCTCGGGCCCACACACTGGTCTGGCGCGCTGGGGCTGCTCTCCGGGCTGGCACTTTTCTTCGTCACCGCGATCGCGCTGAACACGGATGCTGCGGCGCGGCGCGCCAGCCTGGCCTTGCTCACTAGCGCGGGTGCAGCGTGCGCGCTCTTGGTGTTGGCGCAGGCGGCGGGGCTGCGTTGGCTCACAGAAGGCCTCCCCACGACCTTGGAGTTCCGCTCACCGGGCAGTCTGGGCAACCCCAATTGGGCGGCGGCCTTTCTTGCGCCGCTCGTGGCCCTATCGCTCGGGTTGGCCGCCACCACTGCCACGCCAAGCCGGCGCCGGCTTCACCACAGCGCCGCCGCTCTGCTGGCGCTCGCCACAGCGGCCACGCTATCCAAGGGCGGCATGCTCAGCCTCGCGGCAGGCGGTGCGATGTATGCGCTGCTCGACCCGCGCCTGCCAAAGCCACGGCGACGCGCGCTCTGGGCCGCGGTGCTGGCGACTGTGCTGGCCACGCTCCTGCTCGGGTGGCATTTCGACTGGTGGACGACCGCGCCCTGGCTACGGGGACGACTGTTTCTGTGGCGCGTCGCGCTGTTTCTGGTGAGCGAACATCCGCTGACCGGCGTTGGCCTTGGTGGCTATGTGTCAGCGTACGGACCAGCGGCGGCGACCTTGTTGCAGCACGACCCGACCCTGTTCATGCCGCTGTCGAGCGTGGATTTCAGCCACGACGATGTGCTGCAGTTCGCCGTCGAAGGCGGCCTCGTCAGCGCGGTCGGGTTCGTGCTCGTGGGAGTGCAGGCATGGAGCTGGGTCACTCGGGCTGGGGCTCGTCACGGCGGCGACGCACTGGAGCGCGCCGTGGGCGCGGCGCTCTCGGCAATCTTCGTGAACGGGCTATTTGACTCACCGTTGCACGTGCCCGCCACCTTCGCGTTGTTTTTCTTTCTGCTCGGCTGGCTCGCGCCCGCCGCGCCCGCTCCCGCGCCCGCGCCCGCGCCCGCGCCCGCGCCATCGACTCGCGGCAGCGTGGCCGCGCTGCTGATGCTGGTGGCTCTGCTCGGCGCTGTGCAAGGGATACGCTACACCGTCGGCGATCTGTTCTGGACGCGTGGTCGCGATGCACTCAAAAATGACCGTTCTGCCGAGGCAGCCGCGATTGCGGTTAACGACTTGGCCCGCGCCCGCTTTTACCTTCCCGAACAGGGTCGCATCGCTTCGCATTACACTCTGGCCCTAGCCCGCGCCGGGCGCTGGGATGCCGCGATAGAGGCAGCCAAGATGACCAACGCCCTGCACTTCGACTTGGACGACCAGATGCTCCAACGCGACCTGCAGGCCGACCGACTGTCGGCCGACGAAGCCATCGCCTTGTGGCAAGAGCTCGCGGCGCGCTACCCGCAGCTCGTGACCCCACAGCTCCGCCTGGGCGACTTGTACTTGGAAAAGGGCGATGTCGCCGCCGCCACCCGTGCCTACGAGAGCGTGTTGGCGGCCCCGCAAGACACGCCCCGCGCTAGCCAAGTGCGGGAGCAGGCACGCCGCAGCCTGCGAGCCTTGGAGACGGAGCGGCGCTGAGTCGCGCTCCGTCTCGATCGCGCGCCCCGCCTCAATCTGCGTGCGGGCTCGTGGTGAGCGTGTAGTCCAGCTTGCCTGTGCCGCGCTTCGAGCGGGCCTCGAAGGTGACGATCTCCTTCCGGCCATAGTCGAGCGGCGAGATGTAATGGAACGTGGCATCGGCCGGCACTTTGTCGCCCGATTCGGTAATGGCGCCGCCCTGGTTCGACTTGAACTTGGCTTGCACTGTGCCGTGCGTCGTGACACCGCTATTGCTGATCTTGGCGCGTGGCTTGGTCAGCAGGTCTACGTTCGTGAACGGCATCAGATTCAAGGGGCCGTCACTCGGCTCCACGGTGATGCTCACACAGCGGCCAGCGTCGAGCATCTTCTGCAAATTGGGCAGTAACTGCCTGCGGTATGACTCCCCGGACATTATCCCCATGTACATCCACCCAAGCGCGTCCTTTTGCGTTGTGCCCTTGTAGTTGCCGTTGGGATCACCAAAATGTTCGTCGGCGAACTGGGTGATGGAGATGTCGACCGACTGGTCTGTCGTGTCGTAGCCCTTCGAGGAATCGGCAGTGTGTGCCTTCGTGTTCGTCTTGAGCTGGTTCTTACCGGTGAGCTTCGCGTCGTCGTCCACTTCCGCGGTCAGCTCGAAGGTGAACCGGGCGTTCTGAAAAGCGTTGCCGGCCTGACCCGTTACATCCAGGATCGAGTTGACCGTCACCAGGCCGTTCGCATCAGGACAGGGGATCGTGGACTGAGTCTGGATCGTCGCGCTCAGGCCACCCAAGCTAAATTTGGCGGTCGCGTTGAGGTTGATCGAGGTGTCTGAGAGCCCCGTCGTGGTGGTGATACCCCCATCACTGGTAGCGTTCGTAGACGCTCCGCTTTTGCCATTGCTATAGTCGTTGATCACGGTTTCGACGAAGAAGGCGTTGAACAGCGAGCCACCGAGCCAGCCCGCGCCGAACGCTTCGCTCAAGCCCCCGCCTCCGTCGTCCTGCACTCGCACCCCGGGCTTCATGATGAAGGACATCGGCTTCGTGTTGCCGAACAACGCCCCGCTGGCGAGCGCGTCGGCTGCGATTTTCATTTGCATTCCAACGACGACCCATTGGGAGCGCGCGATCATTTCGTTGCCGCCCAACTCCCTGACGAGGCCTGACGGTTGCGCCAGCGCCATTTCGATATCGAGGTCCGCCGCTGCGATGGCTGCGCTCAAATCTTCATCGGACATGGCAGAGACCTTGTCTGCCGTGTCGATCACCGTGGCCGAGTCTATCTCCACTTCTTCAGAGCTACCGCTGCCCGCAAAGCCGCGACTACCACCCTGCGCGGAGTTGCCGGCATCGCCGCTCCCGCCGCCACAGGCGTTGAGGAACAATGTCAGGCCCGGCAAGGCCGAGAGCACTAGCAGCCGCTTCGAGCGCTGCCTCCAGAGGGTGAATGTGTTCGCTTGGGTCTGCCTAGTGTTTCGGTTCGCGCCGGCCATGTGCGACCAAATACGTAGCACGGGCGGTACTGCCAGAAGTATACTCAATAGTGCTCACGAAATGCACCTGTATGGGCCATTGAAGGGGTATTGGGGGAGTATCGCGGGTCGCGCCGAGCTCTGAAAGTGGAGGGCGAAACGAGGATGCGGCGCTCGTGATGCGAGACATCGAGGTGGTAGTCGCGTTCGTGCACGGGGCGCAGTGAGTCCGCGCTGACGCGCCGCGTGCGAAGCTCCGGGACTCCAAGCCACTTTCCGTCTGCACACCGTCGAGGGTGCGAATCTGCCCGCGTCACCTGGCGTCGGGTAACCCGCGGGAAACGGGGTCAGAAGAGCTCGACGGATACGCGGTCTTCAGAACATTGCCCGTGGTCTGCCTATGAGAAATCCGTCCGCAGCCGCCCTTTAGCTCCGTGCTTTGCTCACCCTGGAAAGTTCATGAATAGAATCTCTTTCTTCGGCCAAGTCGTCTTGCTCGCGGTCGGTCTCGGCACCAACGCCTGCTCCTCATCGGACGGCGCCACTTCCGAAGCTGGCGCTGGTCACCCGGGGACCGGGGGGCTGGCGGCGACTGCAGGGTCGAGCAGCGGCGCTGCAAACTCTGCTGGCAGCGGGGGTCGGAGTCAGGGGAGTGGCGGTGCGCTCGGGAGCAGCGGCTCGGGGACCTCAGGGCAAGGCGGGGCCCCCGGAACGGGCGGTGCGTCGGGGGCGGCGAGCGGCGGGATGAGCGGTGCCACGGCCAGTGCCGGCGTGGGCGGAGTCACCAATGGCGATGGAGGCCGGGGCGGTGCGGGTGGCAGAGCCGGCGGCGGCTCCGCCGGCCAGAGTGGAGGAGCGTCCGGCTCTTCTTCGATGGGCGGTAGCTCTGGGCTGAACCCGTGCAAGGCGAGCCCCTGCGTAGTGCTGCCGCTCGGTGATTCGATTACCCATGGTTACAACTCGACGGACGACGCCGGCTACCGCTCGGCGCTCTTCAAGCTTGCTGTTGCGGCCAACCAGAAGGTGACGTTCATCGGCTCGGTGAGCAATGGTCCGAGCACCGTTTCGGGGCAGACGTTCCCTAAGAACCACGAAGGCCATGACGGAATCTCGGTCACGGGCATTACTGGCTACGTTCCGCCGAAGAAGGCGTTCACGACCACGCCGCACATCGTGCTCCTGCACATCGGCACGAACGACATGACCAGCAACGCCAATCCCACGACCACGGCCAGCCAGCTCGACACCCTCGTGACGAACATCGTCCAAGCTGCGCCCGACGCCCTGGTCGTAGTCGCGAAAATCGTGCCGCTCGGCTACAGCAACACGAACTACGACCAATACGTTGCAAAAATCCCGGATGTCGTGAAGGCGCACGCGTCGAAGAACGAGCACGTAGTCATGGTCGACATGAGCACGCTTCCGGGCTCCGACATCCGCGGCAACGGTAACGTCCACCCCACCGACAAGGGCTACGCGGACATGGCGGACCTCTGGTACGGCGTCATCAAGAGTTATCTGCCGAACTGAGCGCGAGCCTAACGCCGCCACCTCGCGCGATATGGCGCAGGTGGCGGCCTGCTGAGGCGATGACCGCGCTGAGTGCTTCGCGCTCGGGCACGCGCCGCTCTTCGCCGCCAACGGCAATCGGCTAGTGCGGCATGCCCGGGGGCACCTTGCATTCCGGGTGCTGGTCCCCTTCGTCCCAAACGCAAGTTGAGCCCCAAGCGTCGGCGCAGTCGTACATGGCGGGGCTCAACACATCCGTCCAGTAATCATCGCAGATGACCGCGCGGGTGCCGTCGCAGTACGAGGTGGCGTGCCCGGCACAGGGCTCCTCGCTGGCTTTGCAATCAGCATAGGGATCTCCCTCTCGGCGAACCCCTTCCACGCAGGTCGCGTGCGCGAGCGAGCAATCGTACGAGACCTCGTAGAAGGCCCCCGCATCCTCCTCGCATTGCTTCGCAACGTTCCCTTCGCAGTGATCGGTCCGTACACTTCCGCACGGGGGGAGCTGGTCGATTTCGTCGTCGGGCACGAACCGGGGTGCGCAAGCGTCGACCTCGTCGCAGTTGGCCGCTGCGTTCACGCAGTCGACTTCATCGCTATAAATACTGGGAACCGTCGTCACCAAGATGCCGACGTGCCCAAACATCGAGAGCGGCGACATGGGTTCAATATGGCAAGCATCCCAGCGAGCACCCGCGATCGTGCCGCGCTCGAAGTCGGTCGGGGGCGCGTCGCTGACAACGTGGTCGTCGTCACCGCACCCCACGCTCATCGAGCCCAGCAAGCACACCGCAATCCATCCCCAGCCCAACGCCCCACCGATTCTCCTGCTCATAGCGGTCCAGGCTAGTCGTCCCAGCCTGACCAACGCCAGCGATTTGCGCCCCAATCCGCTCGATGCTTCACCGAGATCGCGCGCTGGCCAACGAAGCCGTTCCAAAAAGGGGAGGGGGAACGCGTGCTCACGCGATGCGCACGCGCGTGCACGGACCGGGGTCAAAACGCCAAGCGCGGGTCGCTACCGAGCGTGTCCGACGTGCGTTTCCGGTGGTGACGATGCGATCGGCTGCGCTTCCCGACGGAAGCCGCGCCGCTGAGAGCAGCTGATCGACCACCGCCTCGGCGGGATCGATCAGCAGAGCCTGAGGCGCGCGTTGCTGGATTCGCTCGGAGATGGCGGGGTAGTGCGTACAAGCCAGCACCAAGGCATCGGCCGAGCGTAGCGGGTGCAGGATGCGGTCCAGGTCTTCGGCGCAACGCTTGCCGCCGGTGCTCCCGGCTTCCACGTGCGCCGAGAGCGGTTGCGCGATGCGCTGCACGATCCGGCGCCCGGGGCCGGCAAGCCCGCGCGCATACAACCCCGAGCGGATCGTGCGCGCCCCACCCAGCACACCCAGTGTTCCCCGAAGATTCTCGGGAACCCGAGCCAGCGTCGGGGCAATGACGCCTGTCAGCGGTACCGCTCGCTCGGAGCTCGCCTCGAGCTCGTCCAGCACGGTCGACGCGGCGTTGCACGCGATGACCACGTGCGTGGCCCCCCAAATTACGAGTTGCCGAGTAAGCGTCGAGACGCGGGCAGCGAGCGCGCTGCGCGAGAGCAGACCATAGGGGGTGAAGCCTGAATCCGAGAGATACAGCACCGGCACTCGCCGGGTTCGACGGCGCAGCGCGCGTAGCACTCCCAGGCCACCAATGCCCCAGTCCAGGATCCCGAGCCGCGGAGGCAAGCTCATGGGTAGGAAAGCGGAGTTACCGCCCCCGGCTCGAGCGGACCACTGTCGAAGGCCACGAGCCGCGCGCGCCGACCGACGCTCAAGGTCGCTAGGGACCGCCCGGGAAACCGACTCTGAAGGAACCAACGGTATTCGTGTTCAGCGCGAATGGGGTTGTGCTCCAGCATCGCTTCCCAGTCGGGGTGACGGGTAAGCAACTGTAGTGCCTCTGAGAACGGCCTTTCGACGAGGCGCCGTTCCAGGTGACGCGCGAGCGATTTCAGCAACAACGGCGCGTCACCGAGGCTCAGCGGTCGCTCCACCATGTCGACCACCAAGATTCGCCCGCCGGGCGCTAAAACACGACGGATCTCGCGCAGCATCGGGTCCCAGTCGAGGTAGCGAAAGGAAAGGAACGAGCTTACCAAGTCGAATGCACCATCCGGAAACGGCAGTACTGGCCCGTCAATCGCTTCGAAACGAAGGGACGGGAAAGGCGCGCCGCGCCGCGACGCACACTCGATCATGGGCCGTGAAGTGTCGACGCCAACACCCAGTGCGATTCGCTCCCGCAGCTGACAGAGCAGCGCGCCGTTGCCACAGCCGATGTCGAGCACGCGCGGCGCTCGCCCGCTCTCCGCGCGCGCGTGCTCCACGCGTTGCGAGAGCCAACGCCATTCATCCCGCCGAACACGGATGTCCTCGAAGGCTCGATCGTAGAGCTCGGCAACCTTGTCGTAGCTGGTGACCGGCGGTGGTTCGGGCTCGCAGCGAACCATGGGCACGACCTCGGGCTCTAGCGTATACTTTCGCAGACTCCCGAAAATCCCATGGGTTTTTCGGCCAGGGACCGAGACCAAATAAAGAGGGCCACGCTTTGCTGCAAACCCCTCGAAGACGAAGCGGTCCGCGCGCGTGGACACGGTGGTGTAGCCCTGGTGCCCGTAGGCTCGCACCCCGAACGTGCGCGCGAAGAAGGGCGCAAACCAGCGCGCGCTGCGACAGGCATGAAAATAGGCGGCTCCGCCGGAGGCGAATGGAATGTCGAGCGTGCGCCACTCGTGTGGACTGAACTGCTCGGGCCATTCTCGTGAGCCGAACATGATTCCGTACATGCCCGAGTGACCCAAGAAATGCAGCTCGTCGATGGGCGCGCCGGAGTCACGAATCGACTGCATCGCGGCCACGAATTGTGCTTTGCGTTCGATCACTTGCAGACGAACGTCCCGAGTTGGGTCAACGGCTAGCAGCTCTTCTCGCAGCGTCTGAGCCGCACGTGCGAATTGGGCGCCTCCCTCGCGGTAGCGAGTCGTGTGACAGATGAAGTACATCACCCTTCGCGCTCAGCTGTGGGCAAGAGCGGGAGCCCAGGCCACGGCTTCACGCACTCCTACGCCGCCACGCGGGATCCATGCGCCGCCGTCACCGGTGACGAGCAGCGTGGTGCGCCGTTCGACGTCGTACACGCGCATCGCGACAATCCCGGGCGTGTAGAAGTGCAAGGTGAGCCCGTCACTGACGGCGTGTAAATCGTGAATGGCGCCGGCTGGCGCGCTCGTGAGCTCGAGAACGCCGAGGTCACGCTGCGCGGCACGTTGCAGCTCTCGGCCATCGAATCGATACAGACACTCGCTGAACTGCCCCTCGAGTACCAGCACGAATCCCGAAGCTTCGCCGTGATCGTGCGGTGCCGAGCGCCCCCCGCTCGCCCAACCGGCCAACATCACTTCCCCTGCTGGCCCCTGATGAAGCACCCGACGGCCATACGGCTCTGCCGCTCGAGGTTGGGGCCTTGTCGGGCTCGAGTCGGCAAAGTGTTGGGCAGCACGCGCGCGCAGCTCCACCCTCTCGCCGCTCAGGGCAAGCTCTAGAAGTTCCAGCCAGAAGTCGCGCATGCTCGCGTCTCGCCCTCGTTCGCTTGCTGCACTCGTACCGCGCGCCATCGTGCCTCGAAACGGTGCAGCGAGCATGCCAACACTGCTGGCCGGCAATTCCGCGCGGTGATTGGGCTACGGACGTGGCAGCTCGACCACGGAGCGAGTTCCGGAGGACACAAGTTCGCCCGGTTCGAGGGGCTGGGCTGCCAGGTTGGCAGGATCGGCCGCGAACCGAGAGCAACTTGTCCAAACTCAGTTGGAATAGAGGCGCGGCATGGAGAATGC
>Ga0247772_1000117_pt1 | contig 22137 bp, 17 predicted proteins | sample UWRJL151409C6_FD_179945 | JGI IMG/M metagenome (GOLD analysis project Ga0247772, IMG submission 179945) | Plant litter microbial communities from Arlington Agricultural Research Station in Wisconsin, United States - UWRJ-L151-409C-6 | ecosystem: Environmental > Terrestrial > Plant litter >...
GGGGGGAAGCGCTCCGCACCGGCTCAGCGGCAAGCGGGCCCTGGCCTGCCTCCACGTTCGGCAAGGGCACGCGCGCCGGCTGCGACGCGCAGGCAGTGGCGAGCAGCACCGAAAGTGCGAGGGGCCAGCGGCTCACTGGAGCGAACGATACCATTCGAAGGTGTGCCGCAAGCCTTCGCTGATCGGCACGGGCGTGCCCAGAGCGGCGATGAAGCGCGTTGGGTCGAGCACCGAGCGCCCAATATCGCCCGCGCGAGGGGGCGCAGAAATCGTGCGAAGTTCAGTGCCCGCGACTGCGCTGATCTCTCGCGCCAAGCCGAGAGTAGAAACCTCGACGCCCGTGCACACGTTCATCAGCCGATCTGGCAAGCGCCCGGCGAGCGCGGCCAGATTGGCGCGTGCGACGTCACCCACGTACGCGTAGTCGCGCAAACAGCCGGGATCGCCTTCGACGCGCATGCCGTTCACACGCAGGGTTTTGCCGGCCAGCACGCTATCGAAGAAGATCGCGACCACGCCCGCTTCGCCGTGCGGATCCTGGCGAGGGCCGTAAATGTTTGCGTAGCGTAGTACCACGCTCTCGAGACCGTGGTGAGTCCGGTACACGTCCAAGAGCTGCTCGAACGCCAGCTTGTGAATCGCGTAGGGGCTGATCGGTGCGGGGCGGACGCTTTCGCTGGCGCGTTGACCGTCGGGTACCTCTCCGCAGATCGCCCCGCCGGTGCTGGCGAACACCAACCGTTTTACCTTCAGCGCGACGCAAGCATCCAGCAGATTGATCCCGCCGAGGACGTTCACTTCACCATCCAGGTACGGCTCGCGCACGCTGACCGCGACGCTGATCTGGGCGCCTTGATGACTCACGAGGTCCGGTTTGAATCCGGCCAATGCCTCGCGAACCGCGCTGCGATTGCGCAAATCGACCTCGAACAGCGGTACGCCCGCGGGCAGGTTGCTGCGCTTGCCCGAACTCAGATTGTCGAGCACTGCAACTTCGTGGCCTTCGGCAAGCGCCCCGTGGACGACATGACTGCCGATGAAACCCGCACCGCCGGTAACCAAGACTCGCATTGGGCTGTCATATAGCCGAGATGCGGGGCTCTGCAACCGAGTGCGCTCAGGGACTAGATATGGGGTCCCCGCAGCAGCGAAAGCCGATTTCTTTGTCACGCGTGGAACGCGGCTTCGTCGCAGCCATTGGATTGCCGTGGGTGTTCGAATTGCACAACAGCGAGGGAGCGCTGCCAACGGTCTTGTTGGTATCGAGGTAGCTGCCGCCGCGCGTCAGGCATTGGTCGGTCGCGCCGGTGTCCGCGGCACACGAGTCTTCCCACTCGGAGACGTTGCCGCTCATGTCGTACAGCCCGCTGTAGCCACCTTCACAATCGGTATGAGGCACCGCGACCGGAAAAACCGAGATGTTGTCCAGCCCGACGCACCTCTCACCGTTGTACACGTTGCCATACGGCAAATCGAAATCGCCCGCGTGCGAGCAGGCGCGGTACCACGCGCTCTTGCTGGCATCCGCGAACGAAGCGGGTGGGTTCGAACCCGCGCCGTCGATCCGACCACACAAGCGCTTGCCCTCCCATTTGCAGTACGCTGCGGCGTCACACCAATCCACGCACGCCACAGGCAGGTTGGCTTTACCGACGGGGTCGTACTGGGTACAGCTGCCCGCAGTGTCGGGGCCATAATTCGAGTTGAACGCGCACGCGGCCGATTGCCCGCTCGTGCTCACACCCGCGTCGAGGAAGGCTTGGTATTCAGCGTTTTTTACTTCGCCACGGTCGATACAATAAACGTTCGGCGAACCGGCGCGCGGGATCTCCACCGAGATCCGCCCGTGCACCGTCGGGCATGTGTAGTGAGCACTGCCACCCGAGCCCGCGCTGGTCGTCCCGCCACTTCCCGGACCAGCACCGCTACTGCCTCCGCTCGTGAGCGCACCGCCGGTGCCTGCTGTCGTGCCGCCGGTTCCCATTGCTGCTCCGCCGCTGCCTCCGCTCGCGAGCGAGCCGCCGACACCGGCCGATGCGCTCGGCATGCCGGCGGTCGGCGCGTCGGGCTGACCGCCGTCGCCGGCTTGTTCTAGATCCGCCCCCGCGCGGCCGCCGTTGCTGCGGCCGCCGCTAGCGCCTCCTTCGCCGCCAATCGGGCTGCCCGCTCGGCCGCCGACACTCGCCTGAGTGAGCCGGCCGGCAGCGCCGGAGTCCCCGAGCCGATAGTCGTCGAACGACACGAAACACCCGCCGAACGTGGCGATCGCGATCGACGCGATCAATGCCGTGGCGGCGGGTGCAAGTACGCGGGCGCGCAATGTCGAACGAAGCGTCGTCACGGAGCGCCCAATCTACACGAGCCTCGCAGTCAGTACGACTTGACCGCAAGGCCGAGGGCTCACCCCTTGGGGGTCGGCGGCTTCGGTTCCTTCGGCGTCGGGGGAGCAGGATCTTTAGGCGTTGGCGGCTTCGGTTCCTTCGGCGTCGGGGGCTTGGGCTCCTTCGGCGTCGGGGGCGTCGCATCGGCAAATTGCTTGGCCTTGATGATTTCGCCCTGCGCCCTCGTCAGCAGCTCGACCGCGGCCATGCGATGCCCGCCAAACTCCTTCTTGGGATCCGGATTCTCGGCCGCCTTCAGCGCCGCCACCGCTTTGGTGATCAGGGCCGTGGCTTCATCGAGCTTGGGATCCGCATAGGCTGCGCCAGCGAAAAAGGCGCCGGCCAGGCTCAACGCGCCCGCCACCAGCACCGCAGATCGCTTCATCGACGTATTTTGCATGTAGAATTTCCCTCGTAGAAAAAACGGATCAGATGATACCGAGCTTACGGGCGAAGGCCGCATTTCTTCCCAAGCAGCAAGCGCGAAACAAATCGGTTCCAGCGGGGCGCGACGCGGCCATGAGGCCGAGGGCCAACGGGGATAGGTATTGAATCAATTCGAAAAGATCGAACTCCACGCCTCGTGCGTAGCGGGACAAAGATAACTAATCTCCGCCCGCTCTCGTTCTATCTAGACGCACCATGCCCCTGAACACGGACATCATCGCGCGCGCCAATGCGCGGCTTGGCACCGTGCTGAAAGGCAAGTGGCGGCTCGATACGGTGATCGGCATCGGCGGCATGGCCAGCGTTTATGCGGCCACGCATCGCAATCAGGCGCGCGTGGCGATCAAGCTGCTGCATCCCGAGGTCGCGCTCGACGCCGAGGTCACGGCGCGCTTTCTGCGCGAGGGGTACGTCGCAAACAAGGTCGCACACCCCGGGGCGGTGACCGTGCTCGATGACGACGTGAGCGAAGACAACGCGCCATTTTTGGTGATGGAGCTGCTCACTGGGCAGACCCTCGACGGCTTGCTGTCCGTCGAGCCGCAGGGCATCGGAGTGCACGAAGTGCTGCCCCTGCTCGACCAGCTGCTGGACGTGCTCGCCGCAGCGCACGACAAGGGCATCGTGCACCGAGATCTCAAGCCCGAAAATCTGTTCCTGACCGTCGACGGTCGGCTCAAAGTTTTGGACTTCGGAATCGCCCGTTTGCGCGAGCTTTCCACACCGAGCCCGTCCGCCACGCAGGCGGGCTCGGTCCTCGGTACGCCCGCGTTCATGGCGCCCGAGCAAGCGCTCGGACGCTGGCTCGAGGTCGACGGTCGCACCGATATTTGGGCGGTTGGCGCGACCGCGTTCACCCTGCTCACCGGGCGTTTCGTGCACGAGGCGCAGACGATTCAAGAACAGCTCGTGCTCTCGGCGACCCGCCCTGCGCGGCGGGTGCGCGACGTCAACGCCAACGTGCCCGAGCGCTTGGCCAACGTGATCGATTGCGCGCTCGCCTTCGATCGCTCCCACCGCTTCGCGAATGCGCGCGCGATGCGCGGCGCCTTACGTTTCGCCGCGGAGGCGGCTTCGGTGGGTTCCATCTTCCCGGTCTCGCCGCGCGTGGCAGAGTCGGCGCGCGTTGCTTCGGTGGCAGATGAACACAGCGCCACTTTGGTCGCGCCCCTCGAGGTGACCTCGGCCATCACCGGTCACCCCGTGACGCGTTCCACACGTTCTACGGTCATCAGCGGTCCGGTGCGTCGGCGCCGGCCGTTAATAGCTCTCGTGCTCGGCCTTTCACTGGTCGGCGGCGGAGCGGGGCTGGTCACGTTGCAGCGGCGAGCGGTGAGCGAGGGGCCCCTGGTGACGACCGCGTCGCTTTCAGCGCCGACGGTACCGGTTTTGCGGCCAGCTCTGAGCGCCGCACTACCCGCGGTGCCGGAAACGCAGGCGCCGACGCGCACGATCCGTGAAACCTCCGCGCCAGCCGCTTCGGCTGCGCCGCGTGCGCCGATCGCCGCCTCTGCCAAGCCGGTGCGCGCGCAGCCGCCGCTCCAGTTGCCGACATTTCCCAACTTGCCAGCCTTGCCGCGCCCGCTGCCCACGAGCAAATCGCTGACGGGCAGCGAGAACCCGTTCGATCGTCGGCATTGAGCCTGCGACCGGTGTTAGGCTTGCAACTCATGCGGGTGAGAGTCGGGTTTGCCGCGTTGGGCACGAGCGCAGTGCTCTCGTTCGCCGGACCCAGTCAGGCGCAGGAGCGTCGTGACCCGGCCGCCGCGGATGAGCTATTTCGCCAAGGCCGCACCGCCGCCGAACAGCGCGATTACCTAACGGCTTGCGCGAAATTCCGCGAGTCCAATCGCTTGGATGCGGCGGTCGGTACGTTGTTCAACATCGCCGATTGTGAAGAGAAGCTGGGCCGACTCGCCACTTCGTGGACGCTGTTTCAGGAGGTGGCACAGCGCCTTCCGTTCGACGATGACCGGCATGCGATCGCGGTGCAGCGAGCTCATGCGCTCGAATCACGTGTGCCGCGGCTGTCCGTACACCTGGCTCCCTCGGCGCGCACCGACATCAGCGTGCGGCGCGACGGCGTGACCCTCGGCAGCGCCAGTCTGGACACCTGGCTGCCCGTCGATCCCGGTGAGCACGTGGTGGTGGTCTCCGCGCCGGGCACCGAGTCCGTGTCGTTCGTGGCGACCGTCGGCGAGGGTGAACGCAACCAACTCGACGTCAAGCTCGGGCCGACCCGGGTCGTGGCGGGGGGCGTCAACGAGCCTGGTCCAGGCGCGCCCGCGAACCACACCGCCGCGTATCTGGTCGGTGGTTTGGGCGCGCTGGGCCTCGTGACGGGAGTCGTCGCGGGCGTGCTGGTGCTCGACCGCAAGAGCACCGTCGATCAAAACTGCATCGACCACATTTGCAATCAGGCCGGGTACGACGCCGCTCAATCTGGCAAAACCCTCGGCGTGGTGACGACGATCGGGCTGATCACCGGTGCGGTCGGGCTGGGCACGGGGACCTATTTGTTCTTGTCCGCGCCAGCGCCCACCGAAAAGTCGCATTCGGGCGCGTACGTCGTCGGGATCCGCGCTAGATGGTAGCGGCGTGAGCCAAGAAACCCTCGGTCCCGATCCGCTATTTGTGTTCGAAAGCTGGTTTGCCGAAGCGCGCGCGCTCGACCCGCGCTTCGCCGATGCAATGACGCTCGCCACCGCCAGCCCCGATGGTCGCCCATCGGCACGCACGGTGCTCTACAAAGGTTTGCACGACGGCGCGCTGTGCTTCGTCAGCAACTACGGCAGCAACAAAGGGCAGCAACTAGAGCGCAACCCGCATGCGGCGTTGGTCTTCTTTTGGGCCAGCTTGAATCGTCAGGTGCGCATCGAGGGGCGCGTCGAGCGCACTTCCGCGGCCTGGTCGGATCAATATTTTGCGGCTCGGGCACGCAGCAGTCAGATCGGCGCCTGGGCCTCCGCGCAGAGCGAAGTGATCGCCTCGCGTGACGTGCTGGAGGCGCGCATCAGCGATGCCGAAGCGCGCTTTCGCGACCAACCCGTGCCGCGTCCGCCGTTCTGGGGCGGCTACCGGCTCGTGCCCGAGCGGCTCGAGTTTTGGCTCGGCCAAGACGCGCGCCTGCACGATCGCTACTCCTATCGTCGCAACCCATCGGGTTGGGCCGTCGAGCGGCTCTCGCCCTAACGCGCGAGCGTCACTCGACCGTCGAGCGGCGTGGTCGGAGCGCGCGCTCGATCGATGCTTCGAACTCCGCGGGCGGGGAACAGAATACCGCTTGGTGCCCGGCGCCTTCCGAGCGCAAGCCGGTGGGCATCTCCGGGCATTCGTTCTTCTTCAAGAACTCACGTAAGTGAATCAAGAAGTGCTGTGCCGTGCCTTCAGCGCGCGGACCGAAGAAATCCCAGAAATAGCTCTTCATTTTCCGGCTAAACTAGGTCGCAAAGTAGAGCACGCTGATCAAGATCAGCCAGATCATGCCCAGGTAGTCCCAGTACTGACCGCACAGCTTCACGCCTTCGTGATTGGAGCTCGAGTATTCACGCCGCTTGGCTTTGCCCAAGACCACGAGCAGCGGTACGAACCCGCCGATCACGTGCACAGCGTGCAGCCCGGTCAACATATAGAACGTGAACGCATACAGCGTGCGGGCGTCCGTCGCGATCGCGGCTGCATACATCGAGCGCCAGTTTTCCGCCTGACCGACCACGAAGGCCAGACCCAGCAGGAGCGCCACGATCAGCGCGCGCTGCAGCGCTTCGAAGCGGTTCTGACGCACGGCGCGCAAGGCCACGTGCATCGCGATGCTGAGCGCGGCCAGCAAAATGCTGCTCGCCACGAGCCCGAGCGGCAAGCCCGGCATACTCGCCGTCTTCCAGACGTCATTTTGCGAGCGGGTGATCAAGTAACCGACCACGCTCGCTCCGAACAGCATGGTCAGCGTGCCGAACAGCACGATCATCGCTAATTGTTTCGGAGACACCCCGCCGCCTTGGCGCACGCCCGGCTGGTTCGCAATCCGAGACAAGGGCGATTGGGGTTCGAGCATTTTTTCGACGCGCTTCGTGCCCTAAAACGTTTCCGCTGCCGTGACAACGGCGGTCGGGCTGAATATGCTTCAGCCCCATCGCCCCAGCGCTCGTTCCGGGCGCGCTCACCCCTGGGGCGTACGTATTCTGGCCGCCGAGCTCTCCCCGCCTCCGGGCACTAGCCCCTTGAATTTCCTGGGTTTACTGGCGCGGCTGGTGAGCGCCGGCGTGCTTTCGACGTGGTGCATGGTGGCGGCCGATGCCTGCGTGCGCTCGGGCTGGGCCTACTTCTCCGTCTGGCATCATGTGCTCGGGGCGCTCGGGCTGTATGCAACGGTTGGCGCCCTGCTCGGCCTCTTGGCAACCTGCTTGATCTGGGTCGAGTGGCGCAAGATTGGCCAGCGCTTGCTCGGCAGTGAGGCGCGCGTGCGGCGCCTACGCGCACTGTTTTACGGGGCGGTCGGTGCCCTGGCCAGCATGAGCACCGCTATCTATACCTTCAGCGGCGAACACGTCGCGCGCACGCTGCTGAGTCGCGTGGGCCCCTTGGTGTTCATGCTCGGCGCGGGCTCGGTGACCGCCCTGGGGGCGGGCGCGCTGCTCGTGGCCGTGCGGCTTTTGGCCGGCCGACGCTGGCTTTTATTTTGGTTGGTTGTGGCGCTCTTCGGGTCATCGGGCGCACTCGTGGTGTGGTTGGATTTGACGCAATACGTCTCGCTCTATTCGCGCATCCACACCATCTTGGAGCTAGCGGCGGCGTTGACGCTGGGCGCAGCGTTCGCGCTCACTTTGCACGCGCTTTCGTCGCGCTTCGCGCGCGGTGAGGCGATCGTCCGCGTTCTGGGCGCACTCGGTTTGCTCTGGCTGCTTTCGTTCGTCGCACTGCCCAAGATCCGGCTGCGTATCGACGACTGGCTGCGCCACGTTTGGCTCGAGGAAGCTTACGTGGGGCGGGTGCTCCGCCGCGAGCAAGTCGCGGAAGAATTCCTGAAAGCTCCGCTGCATTGGCCCGGATTGCACATGTCACGCGTCGCGCGCGTACGGGAGCGCTTTCCGCTCGGCGCGCCGCGCATCGCGCCACAGTGGCAGGAACTGCCAGCCGAAGAGCCGAATTTCGCGGCCCAGATCGCCGCGCTGCGCGGTCCGAAGCGTGGCTACAACGTGATCGTCTATTACGTCGATACGCTGCGCAGCGACGTCGCGCGCGATCCGCACGTGATGCCGAATTTGGCGCGTTTCGCGGAGACCTCGCTCGACTTTCAGCGGGCCTATGCCGCCGGCTCCGACACGCTGCGCTCTTTGCCCGCGCTCACCGGCGGCAACTACGACGTATCTTACACGCCAGACAACGATCTGCTGCGCGTAGCCGCGCTGGCCGGCTACGATCGCCAGTTGGTGATCGCCAAGTCGGCGCGTGAGTTCATCGGCAAGCTGCGCCCCGAGTTTCACTTCGATCGCACCACCGACGTCGAAGATTATCCCAAGGAGATGCAGGTCTGGGGCTACGGCGCGCAACAGAGCACGGCTCGCCCTGTCGTCGATCGAGCCATCGAGTTTTTGGGCACGCGTGTGCACACCGCCAAGCCCTTCTTGCTCTGGCTGTTCAACTTCGATCAGCACAACTGGCACGAGCTGGACACGCCGTACGTCGAGCAGTTGGCGGAAGCGCATCACATTGCCATCGAAAACGACGATCAGAGTTGGCGTTACCGCGCCGTTGCGGCGGGCATCGACGCGGAGTTCGGACGCCTGATCAAGGAGCTCGAGAAGCGCAAGCTGATGGATAACACCGTCGTGCTGTTCGTCTCCGATCATGGCGAAGCGCTCGGCCGCGACGGCTTCTGGGTGCACTCGGTGTTTTTGTGGGATCAACTGATCCGCGTCCCGCTGTTGATGCACGCACCCGGCGTAGGTTCACGCCGTATCGACGATCGAGTATCGACGATCGACGTCGCACCCACCGTGTCGCGTTTCATGCTCGAAGATCCGCCGATGAAGGGCTACCAAGGCGAAGATCTGCTCGGCTATCTGGTGCCCAATCGTCCGCCGCGAAGGCTGCCGCTGCTGCTCACGGCGGCAGCAAAAGACGTGCTGGTGCGTGTCGGTCTGGTCGATCCCGTGCGCGACTGGAAGCTCGTACTCTCGTTCGAAGCTGCCTTGCCCGAGCTGTATCAGCTGAGCGCTGCAGATCCGGACGACGCAAACCTGGCCGAGGCCCATCCCAAACTCACGCTCGATTTGCTGCGCCAGCTGTATCACAGCCCGATTTTCCCGCGCTCCACGGAAGACTTCGAGGTGCGCGACACCAAAGAGCAAAGAGCGCGCGCCGCCGCCGAAGCAGCGGTCGAAGCCGCCGCCGAGAGCGGCAAACACTGAGCGTTCAGCTCGCGAACAGCCGTTCGAGCGCGAGCGCAGCCTCTTCTCGAACGAACGCGTCCGCGTCGTGTTCCCTGGCGCAGGTCAGCACTTGCAGGGCATGCTCGCGTGCCGCCGCGCCGATCTCGCCGAGCGCCCACGCGGCGTGCCCGCGCACTAGGCCGCTCGTGTGCGCGGCGACCGCACGCGCGAGCGGGATCACCGCGCGGGGGTCTTTACTGTTGCCGAGTGCGATCGCGGCATTGCGAGCCAGCTGAGCGCGGTGCGTGCGACGCAGCGCCGTGCCCTTGACCAATTGGCGATAGCGCGCGGAGCCGAGCTCCAAGAGCCCGATCAGATCCGGAGCGGCCAGGTTCGAGCGTGGCGCAAACTCGGGCGCGGAAGGTTTACCCTCCGCGCTCGCGTTGAACGGGCAGACGTCTTGACAGACGTCGCAACCGAACACCCGCGCCCCGATCAAAGGCCGTAAATCCCGCGGGATCGGCGCGCTGGATTCGATCGTGAGGTAGGAAATGCAACGCCGGGCGTCGACCACGTGGGCGTCCACGATGGCGCCCGTGGGACAAGCGTCCAAACATAGCCGGCAGCTGCCGCAGCGCGGCGCCATCGGGGCGTCAGCGGCGATTTCGGCGTCGATCAACAGCTCACCCAGCATCACGTAGCTGCCCACGCCGGGAATGATCGTCATCGTCGATTTGGAGGCGAAGCCGAGGCCAGCGCGTTCGGCAGCGGCGCGTTCCAGCAGCGGCGCGGTGTCGACGCAGTGGCGCGCCAGCACTGGTCGGCCGAGTAAGTTCGCCACTGCGTCCGCCAAGCGGCGCAGCTTCTTGCGCATCACGTCGTGATAGTCTTCACCGCGCGCGTAACGGGCCACGATCCCCGTCAAAGGCGGACCATCTTCGGCGCTCCGCAGTGGGACGAGGCCGCTGCTGGCGGGGTAGGCGAGCGCCACCGCGATCAGCGTTTTGCCTTGGCTGAGCAACTGCCGCGGATCGTGACGAGGTCCGTCGACCAAGTAGCCCATGTCTGCGTGTCGGCCTGCGTCGAGCCACGCCGACAACCGCTCGGCACCGACCTCGAGGGGATCGATCGCGGTAAACCCGACGCGCACGAAACCCAATTCTTGGCCTGCGGCCCGGACCCGGAGGCCCAGCTCGGCGGCCGAAAAGTGACGAGTACCCGCACTCGAGATCGGGTGATGCAAACGCGCGCCGTCGGCACCATGGGCCTCACTGAGCGGCTGCGATTCGGTTTCTGTCGGCACTTTGCGACTCGGGGAATAACTTGCGACGCTCCGGGGTCCCAGGCGGCGGCAAGTGTGGTAACGGCGGGTCCACGGTTCGGCCGGTGGGGCCGCCCGACAGCATCTTCGGTAATCACGTGATCGAGATCCAGGAACTTTACAAGTACTACGGCGATCGCCGCGCGATCGGCCCGCTCTCCACCAGCATCGCGCAGGGTGAAGTGGTCGGTTTGCTCGGGCTGAATGGGGCCGGGAAGACCACGACCTTGCGGGTCTTGGCCTGCGATTTGTTGCCCACCAGTGGCAGCGTGCGCGTGGCCGGCTTCGATGTCGTCGAGCGACCGGACGAGGTGCGGGCAAAAGTCGGCTATCTGCCCGATCGCCCTCCGCTCTATGACGACATGACCGTACGCGAGTACCTCTCGTACGCGGCGCGCTTGCGCAACGTGCCGACTGGGAACGTCAAAAAGCGCGTCGCGGACGTGGAAGAGCTGACCGAAATCGGTGACGTGGCAAACCAATTGATCGGCTCCCTGTCACACGGCTTCAAGCAGCGCGTGGGCATCGCCCAGGCAATCGTGCACGGTCCGGAGCTGGTCGTCCTGGATGAGCCAATCTCGGGCTTGGATCCGGTGCAGATCATGGAAATGCGCGAGCTCGTCCGCGGGCTCCGCGGTTCGCATACGGTCGTGGTTTCGAGCCACATCCTGACCGAAATCAGCGAGACCTGTGATCGTATTCTGGTCATCAACGACGGCCGGATCGCGTGGTCCGGCACCGAGACCGAGCTCAGCGCGACGCTCAAGCAAGGCATGCGCATCGCGCTCACCCTGCGCTCCGCGGGTGCTTCTGCCGAAGTCGCCGCAGAACGCGGGCGCGCGGCGCTGACCGGCATGGTCGGGGTGCGTGAGATCGAAGTGCTCGAACCCGCCGAGGCCGGGGAGGGGATCGCCACGCTGCGCATCGCGGTCACGAGCGACGTGCGCGAAGAGGTGGGCAGGAACCTGCTCCAGGCTGGCCTCGGGATCCTCGAGCTTTCCCGCGAAAAGGAGCTCGAGAGCATGTTCCTTTCGCTGCTCGGGGAAGGCCAAGAACACGCCGGCCGCAAACGCCGCAAGAAGCGGCAGGCCGAGGCGGACGCCGGCAATCTCGAACCGGCCGCGCCCCGCAAGGAGCCTTCCTGATGCGCGCGCTGATCATCGCTCGTCGCGAGCTATATGCCTACCTGCGCTCGCCGCTCGGCTCTGCGATCATCGCCGCGGCGCTGCTCGTGGATGGCATCTTGTTCTACTTCGCGAGCCTGGACACGAAGCGCCTATCGGCTCAGCTGCTCACGCAGTTCTTCTACGATTCCTCGGCGGCTACCATGGTCGCGGGGCTCTTGCTGTCGATGCGGCTCTTGGCCGAAGAGCGGCAGTCCGGAACCATCACGCTGCTCAATACCGCGCCGATCCGCGATCGAGACATCGTCCTCGGCAAGTTCGTCTCCTCGTTCGGTGTGCTCACGTTGATGAACCTGCTGACGGCTTACATGCCGCTGATGGTGTACATCCGCGGCAAGGTCAGCGTCGGGCACATCCTAGTCGGTTATTTGGGGCTGATCTTGTTGGGCGCGGCGGCCACGGCGATTGGCCTATTCGCCTCGTCACTCGCGCGCTCACAAGTCGTGGCCGTGATCATCGGTGCGGCCATGGTGGCGTCGATGATTCTGCTCTGGGTCGTGGCCCGAGCGGTCAATCCGCCGTTCAATACGTTTTTCTCGGGGCTCGCGTTGCACCACGAAAATTATCGCCCATTCATGGTCGGCACGCTCTCCTTCGATCGCGTCGCGTATTATCTGATGGTCACGTACTTCTTCTTACTCTCTGCCACGAAAGTGCTGGAGGCCCGCCGATGGCGCTGAAAGAAGCCTCCGAAAACACGGTCGGAACCGGCCGCGGCGCACCCGGTTGGGTCTTCCCGCTGTACGCGGGCGGTATGGGCCTGGTGTTCCTGGGCGAGCGAGTGCTCTCGGGCTTGGAGAAGGGCGGCAGCGCAGCGACGGCCCTCGGCGTGCTGTGCGTCGTGGCGGCGACCGCGCTGCGCTTCTCACCACGCTTCAAGACCGGCGGCGAACGCAAATCGATCGAGTCCGTGCTGGCGATCCTTTCGCTGACGGGGCTCGCCGCGCTCGCCATCTACTTCGCGACCACCGATACCGGAGTCGACAAGCTCGGGCTGGGCAGCATGGCGGCAACGAAGAAAGAGCACCTACTCGGCGAATTGCGAGTGCTCTGGATCGCGCTCAGCGCCGTCAGCCTAATCCCGATGCTCTTCGCGGAGACCGCGCTTTGGCCGATGCGCCGCGCAGAACGTCCCGAGAGTCGTCGCGTACGCGCCGCAGCCAGCGCCGGGCTGACGCTCGCGGTGGCCGCGATCTACGGTTCGCTTTTGGTATACGCGGCCGGCGGCGTGCCTTGGAAGGCGGACTACTCGTACTTCAAGACCTCACGCCCCAGCGAGTCCACGCGCAAGATCGCGGCGAGCCTCGCCGAGCCGGTCAAGGTCGTCGCGTTCTTCCCGGACGTGAATGAGGTCCGGAACGAGGTCGCGAGCTACTTGCGTGAGCTCGCGACCGGGATGCCCAAGCTGCAGGTGCAGGTCAGCGACCGCTTGCTCTCGCCCAAGCTGGCCAAGGAGCTGCGCGCCACGCAAGACGGCGTGATCGTGTTTTCCAAGGGCTCGGTCAACTACACGGTAAACCTGGGCACGGAGATCGAGACCGCGCGGCCCAAGCTGAAGACCCTGGATAAAGACGTCAAGGAGCAGCTGCTCAAGCTCGCGCGTGCGCGCTTGACCGCTTACCTGACCGTCGGTCACGGCGAACTGAACGACGCGGGCAAGGGCAAAGAAGATCCGGCGCGCTCCGCGAGCATCGCGCGCGCGTTGCTGCAGAAGCAAAATCTGACCTTGAAAGACCTTGGCCTCGGCCAAGGCTTGGCGAGCGATGTTCCAGACGACGCAGACGTCGTGCTGGTGCTCGGTCCGAGTGAGCCATTCGCCGCCGAGGAGATCAGCTCACTACAGCGTTATGCGGACCGCGGCGGCCACTTGTTCATCGCCTTCGAACCCGATGCGAACACCGCCCAGATCACCACGCCGGCCCCCGGCGAAGCGCCAACCAGCGCGACCAGTGCCCCGGCAGTGCCGCCGGCCCCCGTCGCGAGTGCGGCCAAGAAGGCGGCCCCCACGGACAAGGCGAGCAGCGCAGAGCCGGCCGAACCAGCGCCGCCGTGGGCGACCGCTTTGGCGAACATCGCTCAATTGACTTACACGCCGACGGTGCTGGCCAACGATCACGCGCACGTGCGCCTGTCGTACAACAATTCCGATCAGGTGCGGCTGATCAGCAACAGCTTCTCGTCGCACGCCTCGGTCTCGACGTTGAGCCGCAATTCGTCCGCCGCGGCCGTCGTGTTCTTCGGCACCGGCAGCCTGGATCGTGCCCCGAATGCGACCGCGAAGATCGATTTTGCGGTTCGCGCGCCGAGCGGCAGCTTCGGCGATCGCAACAAGAACTACGTGCAAGACAAGGACAGCGAAAAGACGGGCAGCTTCAATTTGGCGGCCGCTGTTTCGCGTCCCATAGCGGGCTCGGCACCAGTACCGGACAAGGACAAGAAGCCCGGCGATAAGAAGCCTGAAAGCAAAGAAATGCGCGCGTTCGTGGTCGCGGACAGCGATGCCTTCGGCGATTTGGTGATGAGCAACGTGCGCGGCAACCAGGTATTCATGGCCGACGCAGTGCGTTGGCTGGTGGGCGAGGCGAGCTTCGCCGGCGCCGAAACGAGTGAAGAAGACGTGCGCATCGAGACCACGAAGCAACAAGATCTGAGCTGGTTCTACGCGACCATCTTTGGCGCGCCGTGTCTGGTGTTGGCTGCCGGGGTGGTCGTCAGCCGCCGCTCGCGCCGAGCCTCCGGAGCCAAGCGATGACACTCTTGAAAGGTCAAGTCCTGCATCTGGGCCTGCTCGCTGCCGCGACCGTGCTCGCCTTGGGCGTGTGGACGCGCGACGAAGACGCTCAAGTGAGCAACCAACCAACTCAGGTCGAAGTTTGGGGAGGTGACCCCGACTCGGTGACTGCGCTGAGCTTCGAATCGAACACCCGCAAAGTGCGCATCGAACCCAAGAAAGATGCGCTCGGTCGCTGGTATGTGGGCACGGTCGAAAAAGACGAACCCGCGAGTCCACCTCACGGCGCGGCTGGCGGCGCCCCCAGCAGCGAGCCCACTCCGCCGCCGAAACACAGCACGAGTCGCTTCATGGGCGTAAAAGCCGCGGACGACTTCGTGAAGACCTTGGCGCCCTTGCGTGCACTGCGTGCGGTCGGAAAAGTCGAAGGCACCCGCGCCGAAGAGTTCGGCTTCGACAAGCCGGAGGGCACGCTCAAACTCACCGTCGGTGGTAAGCCGCAGTCTCTGGTGATTGGCGGAGCTACCCCGGGCGGCACGGAACGCTACGCCAAGGCCAGCAATGGCGACGTGTTCGCGATCTCGGGCGACATCGTGCAAAACCTGCTGTACGCCGATTCACGCTTGGCCGAGCGCGAACTGCAATCGTTCAAGGCGGACGAGGCCACCCGCGTCAAGGTCAGCAAAGCCGGAAAATCGCGCGACCTGTCGCGCGTGCCAGGAAAGAACGAAGGCTGGGCCGATAGCGCCACGCCCACCAAGCTGGATGAAACGGCCGGCAACTGGATGAGCAAGCTCGGTCGCCTGCATGTTCAAGATTGGGTCGAGAAGCCGAGTGCCGCGCCCGGTCCCGACAGCTTGGTCGTGCGCGTCGACTACTTCGCGGGCTCGAAAGCCCTCGGCAGTCTGGATCTGTACAAAGTGCCTGGCGAGAAGGGCAACGAGTACCTCGCAAAGACCGAATATGGGCGTTGGTTCGCGCGCGTCATCACCAGCGCCGCCGAGCAAGTCGATCAGGACTCCGTTTCTCTCGTCAAATAGCGGAATCTGCAGCGCTTTATTGCGGGGGCTTCAGCGAAGCGGAGGGCTGGCCGTTCAATCCGCGAGGCATGCTGCACGCGCTTCGTTGGTTCGGTCTCTGTAGCGGGCTGTGGCTCGTCTCCGCGCCGCTATTGGGTGAAGCGAGCCCGGGCGATGGCGCGCGCCCGCTCGGTGTGCAGGCGTGCGACACGCGCTGCCAAACCGTCGAGACCGACTGCGACCTCGCTTGCGATCAAGTCGTCGCGTGCGTGGAGGAGTGCAAGAAGGCTTCCGAAGCGTGCGTCCAGAAGTGCCGCGAAGCTCCGCCGCCGAGTAAGCCCGAGCCCTCGAGCTCGAGCAAGCCACCGCCTGCTCCAAGCGCAGCTCCGGCTGCGCCCGGCAAGAAGGCTCCTCCGGCGAAGGCCCCGGCGGCGGCCCCAAAACCGACGCCCAAGCCGTAACGCGCGACCACGATCACTTCCCGGCTGCAGGCGGCCCGAGCGGGCCGCGCGACGAACCGCCGCCTTTGAGGGTCGCTCCGCCGCCGGGCTCGACCATCGGCAGGGTCTCGTACAGCTTGTTGTAGGCCTGTTTGATCTCCTGCAGCTTGGCCCCCTCGGCGTCCGCGAGATCCGTCAATTCGCCGGGATCTTTGCTCAAGTTGTAGAGCTGAAATTTTCGGCCATCGAGCACGATCAACTTGTAGTCACCGAGGATGAACGAGCGCCGCAGCGGATTGTGCGAGTCCTCGGTGAGCTCGCTCAAGATCGGTTCACGATTGTCGGGCGCCGCGCCCTGGAGCTCCGGCAGCATGCTCTTGCCCATGAACTCGTGTTCGGGCGGAAAGCCCATCACGTCCAAGATCGTCGGCGCGAGATCGAGGTGAGAGCGGCGTTCGTCGATCCGGCGCGGTTTGATGCCGGGCCCGGAAATCATCAGCGGCACGTGCGTCAGCACGTCCCAAATCTCGAAGGCGTGCTTGTAGAACCCGTGTTCGCCGAAGGCTTCGCCGTGGTCGGCACTGATGATCAGCACGGTGTCCTTCCACCACTGTTGTTCTCGCGCAAATGTCAGCAATTTGCCGAGCCACAAGTCGGTGTAAAAGACTTCATTGTCGTAGCGATCGCGGTTCTTGTTCCCAAACTCCGGTGAAGCCTCGGGGTGCTTGTTGTACTGATCGTGCGGGTCCATGTAGTGCGCCCAGGCGAAGAATTGCTTGCCGGTGTTGTCCGGCTTTCTGAGCAACTTCATGCCTAGTTCGGTCATCGCCTGGCTGGTGATCGCTTCATCGGTCTCGGGGTTGAAGTCGAGCCCCGGTACCAATTGCCAAGTATCGAAGCCTTGCTCGAAGCCCGCAGTGTCGAAATACTTGTGCCCATGCCAAGCGGTGGTTCGCACTCCGTGGCCCTTCAGCACCTCCGCCAAGAACAAGTCGGCCTTGGGGTATTTCGCGAAAAAGTAGCCGGTACGATACAGCGTGGACGGGTAGCGGCTAGTCAGAAAGCCAGCGACGCTCTTGGCCGTGTAGCTGGAGAGTGCGTAAGCGTTGTTGTAGACCACACTCTGCTCGGCGAGCTTGGTCAGGTTCGGGGCAATCGCTCGGGGATACCCGGTCCACGGCATATCTGCGCGCAAGCTATCGATCGTCAGCAGCAACACATTGCGCGGCGCGTGCGCGGCTTCGGCGGCGGGCGCGCTCGGCGCGATGGCAGTGACACTGGCGCTGGCGCGAGGTGATGCGCTCGCCGAGGTGGCAGCAGAAGGATGTGGCGGCTCCGGGTCGCTCTTACAAGCGGCCGCGGCCAAACCACAGGCGGCGAGTACCAAGCAGGCACCGCGCACGGGGTTCGAGGCGACGGCCCGGCGGGCAAACGAGAAGCGGCGGTTGGAGGATAGTCGTGACACTGGCAGAGGCTCCGTGCGCCGGGTTCAGGCCGGCGGCGAGCTCGCACAGTAGAGAAACGGCTGCAATTGGGCGAGGATTTCGCCCGCGAGACAGTTATGCCGGTTGCCAGGGGCCAACATTTCTATTTCGGAATGTATATTTCATTCTTGCAATTGAAATAGGTCTGCCTCAATTCTAAGTGCCTGATTTCAGGATGGTGAAAAACGGTATGAAGCGTGCAGTAGAGGAGACTCGGCAGCAGCCCGAGGTGTCCCCCCCCTCCGCCCGGGCTGCTGCCCTTTTCTTTGTCCGCTGATCGAGCCCTTTCGCCGATTTGTGGCCGAATCGATGCGCTTCGTGCGATTTCGCTGCTGGAGATGCGAAAAGCCAGCTTGCTCGCGCTGATCGTGGTTGCGGGTTGTCATCGGGATCCGGAGGGCGGCGCGCCTGTCCTCACTCGTGCAGTACCGTTGGATGCGCCCCTGACGCCAGCCAGCGCGCCGGCTGCTCCCACCATGCGGCCGCCCGCGCCGAGCGTTTCGCTCGACGGCGTCCTGCACGATGTTCCAGACTCGCCCCCGGGCGCGGACGCAACGCGTGTGTACGCCAAGGGACTTCGGGCTTGGGTCTTCGCCGCGCCCTCTGCGTCAGCGTCGAAGCTTGGCTACCTGCGTGCGGGCGCTTCTTCGCCGACCACGGCCAAGGCCGCTGGCTTCGACGGTTGCCCCGGCGGCTGGTTCCGCATCGAACCAGAGGGGTTCGTCTGCGCGGGGCCGACCGCGACGATCGATGCGCGCGATCCGGCGGTGATCGCAACTCGAGGTACGCGCCCTGATCTTTCGCGGCGCCTGCCGTACATCTACGGCACGGTCCGCAAACCCGGACCGATCTACGGACGCGTGCCGAACGCGTCCGAGCTTGCGCAGGCCGAGCCGGATCTAGCCGAACGCATGAGTAGTTGGCTGGCTGCCGACGGTGAAGTCGGTGCGCGCTATGCACCGCAAGTTTGGCTTGGCGGTGCGACCCCGGGGATCACGGCGGCCCAGGCGTGGACAGCCCAAAGCAACGAGCCGCTGCCGCCCTACTTGGAAATCGCTGCGCGAAATGCGTCTCAGGGACCGGTGGTCGAGCGCATGAAGCCGAAGGTCGGCTACTCGTTGCTGGAGACTTTCCTGAGTGCGGGCCGCCGCTACGGAGTGACCAGCGATCTGACCTTGGTGCCGATCGATCGCTTGCGCCCGATCCAGGGCTCGAGCTTTCATGGGGTCGAGATCGGCAAGGAAATCCGGCTGCCGTTCGCCTTCGTGCGCTCGCCCGAAGCCAAGTACTTCGAGTACGATAAGCGGACGCGCAAGTTCCGCGAAGCCGAAGCCGCCGAATACCGCGCCGCGGTGCACCTCACCGGCAAGCAGCAATTCTTCCGCGGCCGGCTGCACTTCGAGGTCGACGGCGGGAAGTGGCTGAGTGATCAGGATGCTTCGCGTATCGATCCGGCCAAGCGGATGCCGGCCTGGGGCAAGAATGGCGAACGCTGGCTAGACATCAATGTCACCAAGCAAACCCTGGTCGCCTACGACGGCGAAAAGCCCGTGTATGCAACGCTGATCTCGAGCGGCGAAGCCGGCCTCGGTGATCCGGAGCATACGACTGCCACCAAGCGCGGCATCTTTCGTATCCACACCAAACACCTGTCGACCACGATGGCCTCCGACGAAGTGGGCGAAGAGTTCGAGCTACGCGACGTGCCGTACGTACAGTACTTCGAGGAGGGCTACGCTTTGCACGGCGCTTACTGGCACGATCGCTTCGGGGTGCCCAAGAGCCACGGTTGCATCAACTTGGCCCCAGAAGACGCTCGCCGTTTGTTCTTCTTCACGGAGCCGGAGGTGCCGCGCGGTTGGCACGCGCGGCTTTTGCCACTGAAGGGCACGATCGTTTTCGTGCACGCCTGAGCGTCGAGCTACGCGCCCGCCGTACCCGCTGCGTCGGTGCCGGCACTGTCACCGCCGGCACCCGCGTGGTCTTCGCCCGCGCTGTCGCCGCCCGCGCCGGCATGGCCCGCTCCGGACGTACCGCCGCTAGCGCTCCCCCCCGTCCCGCCGCTTCCGGGCGGAGTGCTCGGGCAAGCACTGGGCAACGTCATGGAGAAATTCTTTTGCTCCGTGCCATTGCCGCCGTCGACCGGCACGTACACCTTACCGGCGTCATCCACCAGCTCGACCTTGATCGTGTACGCGCCGTCGACGAGCGGAGGATCGGCGGAGAGCAGCGAGCGAACGTCCAGCGCCACGCCATTGCCGGCCGAGATCACCGTCATTAGCTCGGCACTGCTCGCGCCGTCGAGCAGACTCACGCGCAGCTGACCGCACTGCAAAGCCCCGCCGCAGCGCGCGGGCGCGAGCAAGGTCCAATTCGTGAGCTCCACGTTGACGCCGATGGTGTAGTCGCAGGCCAACAGCTGCGACGCTTGGTCGCCTTCGTTGAAAGAGCCCTGACCGAGCGCAATGCCAGTGATCTCGAGCTTGGCTGGCCCCGCGGGTGGGGACGGACTCGTCGTGTCGTCACCGCTGCAGGCCTCGAAAATAGTGAGCAAAAGGGCCGCATAGCCCATACCCCGAAGGGCGCGCAGCAGCGTCGATTTGGAAGCGTTCACGGCTCCCCCCATATAACCGGCGCGCGCCGCCTACAACCTCACGCGACACAGTTTCGCTTCGAAGCTGCCCTTCAGGCTGGTGGCGACGTGCTCGGCGTCGCCCGGGAACTCGAAGTCGAGGATGCCGCGCACGCGGCCATCTTGGGTGGTGGCCACACTTTCTAGCTGTATTTCCCCACCCGCGGGTAACGTCAGCCCGCGGTGCCCGAGCCGGATGGTGGGCAACGCATACGACCTTTCGGGAAGGGGTTCGGTCCCAGCATCGGCGGGCGGCCCACCCCAGGCGTAGCTACCGGGCGCGAGCTCAGCGTCGCCCGGTACGACTACGGTGATCGTGGCGCTCGAGTCGTGATCACCGGGCGACACGAACGAATCACAGGAGGCTTGATAGCTCGCCAGAGTGATCTTCAGCTCGCGCCGCTGGCCCGGCAGCACCAAGTACTCCGCGTAGCTCGAGACGGGACGAAATTCGACGTGCTCGTCCGCCTCGGGACCCGCTACGATGTAAACCGAAGGCGCACCGCGCGGGCGACAACCGAGGACGGCGAGCACGCCAGCGCACGCCCAAACACACTTTAGGCCGACAGCTCGGTTCGGGGACGATCCAGAGAGAGTGGCCACGGACGGTCGTGCAAATTCTTGCCAGCTTTGGCCAGCGCAGCGCGCGCTTGGCGGACAGTTGGACGCTTGCGCGGATCCTGCCGCAAGCAGGCGGCGAGCACCATCGCCAGATCTCGGTATTCCTGGATTTGAGCGAAGCGCGCCAGCCGGTCCGGCCAGCCGTCGTGCATGACATGCAACGACAAGATCGCGGTTTCGTCCTCGGCTTCGAACAGCAGTTCGCCGGTCAGCGTCTCGTAGGCCATGCACGCGAACGCATAGATATCGGCGGGCAGGGGCGAGGGAACGTAGTCAGCCGGCGCCGTGCCCAACACCTCCGGTGAGCAATAATCGAGCGTACCGCAGCCTGGTCGCAATTTGCGGCCACTGAGCCCGAAGTCCACCAGCACCGGCACATCGCCGTCGCGCAAGATCACGTTCGACGGCTTCAAATCCAAGTGTCCGACGCTCGCGCCGTGCATGGCTTCGACGCCACCCAAGATCCCGTCCAAAATCTTGAAGGCTTGCTCACTGCTCAGCGAGCGACTGCGGATCAAGCGATCCAAGCCCAAGCCGCCGATCAGCTCCATGACCAAGATCGGTTTGGGTTGCGCGGCCAGATCGAAGGTCACGAAGCGCGCCAGATTGGCGTGCTGCGGCAGCGAGAGCAAGGCTCCCGCTTCCTCGCGGAACAGCTGCAAGAACTCTTGCTCCGATAGACTACGTGCGGTCGTCGGATCGTAGGCGGGAACTTTGAGCGCGAAGCCTTGGGCTTTGGCGTTCTTGCGTTCCTCGATGCGCCGCGCCACGAACACCGAGCTGGCTCCGCCGCCGCCCAAGGCACGCACCACGTAAAACGCCCCGATGGTCTTCTGCGGCAGCAACCAATCCGGCAGGGCGGTACGGCGCGTTTCGAGCGGCAAGGCGAACACATCGCTAGGCACCTCGACCGGCAAGGTGGCGATGCGATCCAGCACCCGAGACACGGCGCTGGCCACGGCCACCGGCAGATCGGCGACAAGCTCGGTGATCGCCAAGGTCACCTGCTGCGCATTCGGGGGCACCCCCGAACGCACCGTGCGCTCGACCAACCCCGCCAGAGGCGGCACATCGGCGACCACTGCGATGGCCATAGGATCTTCTTCGACGACGCGCCGCAGCGCGCCGGAAATCAGGCGCCGCAAATCATCGAGCGCGTGTCCGAGCTCGCTCAAGACGTCGCTGTCGCCGCCCGAGTTTTCGATCAGCTCGGTCTGGCCCCGCGCGCGCGCGACGAACTCGAGCGCGCGCCCCAAGCGCTGCATCACGCGTCGCAGCGCCTCGCCGCGATACGAGCCACCCGCGCCGAGCCCGCGGCTCAGACGAAGAACGCGTGCTGCAATTCGCGAGGCGTCGTCCAAGGGGGTCGGGCGCACGCTGCCGTCTGCGCCATCGGCGTGCTCGGTGTACGGATTCAAGAACGCGACGTAGGCCTCGAGCACCATGCGCACGTCCGGGTTGGTCGAAGCCTCCGCGATCGATTCGAAGCTCTGCGGCTCGGACAGG
>Ga0247772_1000118_pt1 | contig 22125 bp, 16 predicted proteins | sample UWRJL151409C6_FD_179945 | JGI IMG/M metagenome (GOLD analysis project Ga0247772, IMG submission 179945) | Plant litter microbial communities from Arlington Agricultural Research Station in Wisconsin, United States - UWRJ-L151-409C-6 | ecosystem: Environmental > Terrestrial > Plant litter >...
AGGATGAGGTCCTTACCCAGGATGAGGTCCTTACCCAGGATGAGGTCCTTACCCAGGATGAGGTCCTTACCCAGGATGAGGTCCTTACCCAGGATGAGGCGGAGTTTGGTTGGGGGGCCGGGGGGGGAGATCCAGCCTAGGCGGAGGATGCGGGGGGCGCGATGGGCGGGGAGGGGGAGCTCGAATTCGAGGGCGGTGATCGTCGAGGGCGAGCCGGGGTGGAAGCGTAGGCCGCGGCCGTTGGAGGCGCAGGGCACGAAGTCGGGCTGTATCCAGCCTTGGTCGACGGCGAGTGGGGGCCACTCGGCTTCGGCTTCGAAGCGCAGCGCGCTCGCGCTGCCGAGGGCGGGAAGATAAGGAGTGAGCTCGCCGTGAGCGGTATTCGCGCCCGCGTCATACGAATAGTGAAAGGCCGGCGGACGACCGAGTTGATTCCATAGCCACCAATCGTGCGCGTCGTGCTCGTGGCGCGCGACTACGACGTGCGAGTGTGCGTCGAGTTGACCCGGATCGTGGCCGAGGTTGAAGCCGTGGTCGGTGTCGACGAAAATCAAACCGCGGTCCACGCCCGCGCTGCGCAGTACTTCGGTTTCGAACATGGGTCGCCCGCCCTCGCGTTCGGCCAGCGCGCGATGCGTGAAGCTGGCGTGGAGGGCGAAGCCCGCGAGTGAGAGCGGTAGCGCGATGGCGCCCCATTCGAGACGCGCCAGCGCGATCGCGAGCAGCACGTGTTCGAGCGGCAATAGGTCGGCAAACAGCCGCGTGCCGCCGCCGGGGTAGCTGCCATCGAAGTAGAAGGGGGCGTACGCGAGCATGAAGCCGAGGCAGGCGTAGAACAGCACGCGCACTCGCCGATCTGCGCGCGCGAGCCATGCGCCTACGGGGCAGAGCAGGGCGAGCGGCGCCGCGTTGGCGATGTCGATGCTGTGCACGGCCAGCCGCCGTACGGTGACGCTGAGCGCTTCACGGAGGCCGTAGCCGCTTTCCAAGCGCGCCCGCACGTAGTCGCCGTGCTCGTAGAGACAGCCGATACCGGAGCCAAATCCATAGCGAAAACAGCCCGGTGGGCCGTCGGCCAGCGCGTAGTAGGCGAGCTGCGTCGAGGCGAAGAAGCTGCCCGTGGCCGAGCGTTGGTAGCACAAGAGTAGCGCTATGCCGGGCACGAGCCCAACCGCGAACCACGCCCAGCGCCGCGCGCTGCGCTCGAGCAAGCACAGGGCAAGCACGACGCCTACTGCGCCTGACACGGGTCGGGTTGCGATCAACCAACCGAGCGCCAAACCGCTGAGCAGCGCATCCCAACGCCGAGCGCGCACGGCCGTGAGTGTGCCAGCGCACAAGAGTAGCGCGCACAAGCCATGCGACATGGTGTCGGCCGTGTGGTAGCGGAGCGCGGCGCACAGCATCGACAAGCCCGCCGCTATCCGCGCCACGTCCGTGCGCCCGCTCAACTCACGCGCGAGCGAGTACGTCAAGAGCACGATCAGCGCGGCGAGCACAGGCCCGACGAGCATCGGCGCGTGCAGCAAGAAGCCGGCCGCGAGCACGGTCGCGTATCCCGGCGGAAAAATCACGGCTAGCGAATGCGGGGCTGCGGGCAGCAAGAAGCGCCCACCAAAGGAGCCGAGCGGTGTTGCCACCGGAAATGCGAAGTAGCCGTGCGCGATGGCGCGCGCTTGCAAGTAGTAGCTCGTGCTGTCGATGATGCGTGGCCCACCGCGCAAGTAGTGAGCGACGTAGCCCGCCGACAAGAGCGCGGCGCCGATCGCGAGCGCGGGCAGCACGAGCTCGATTTTCAGGGCCGATCCCAGCGCGCGCCGAGCGCGGGCATGAAGCAGCGGCACGAGAGCGCAGGCCGCGCCGAGTGCGGCCCAAGCGACGCCATCCGGCGGCCAGCCGAGCGTCGTATACGGTGAGTTCAAGGAGCGGCTACCGCCCAGATTTGAAACAGCGCCCGCTCCGTCTGGCCTGGTCCGAGTTCGAGCGTCACTTCGCTTGCGCCCGGCGGAGGCAAGGTGACGCGCGTCTCGACCCAGCCATCCTTGGGAGTCAGCTGCACGTGCCCCAAGACTTTGCCCGAAGACGACACATCGAACCCAGTCTTTGCCGTGGGCGCGCTACGCAGGATGAGAACCAACGGCTTATCCGGCGCGAGGTGTCGGAGCCGAAATGATTCGCTCACGCCGGGCGGTACGATGCGCGCCGCGTCCCACAGGTCTTCGCGTGAGCGGGCAGGGTTCGGCAGTAGCTTCATGAACACGAAACCGATGTGCTTCACCGACAGCGCGTAAGCGTGTTCTTTTTCGCTCACCAGGTCGGCTTGGTCGACCGAATCGAGGACGTGCTCGCCGGCCGCGAGCGAGAAGGGCACGCCGCTGCGATCGAGTGGCTCCCAGCGCGGCCGGTACAGGACCTTGCTTGCGCCGCCGCAAATCACGTTGCCGCGCACCGGCACTTCACCGACGCGGGTCCCGAACCAGAGCGGAAAATCCGACCACCAGCCCGGGTAGATCGCCAACAAATCCGGGCGTTCTGCGGAAGGAATGCGTTCGATCAGCTCCACCGCAGCGGCGATGTTCGTGCGCGTGGCGCGCGCGAAGGGTAGGCCGCGAAAGCCGCCTAGACCGATCACGTCCAACGCGGGCACGTCCGAAGCGTAGGGGATGGCGCCCGCGTCGCCGACCAGGACGCGCTTCGATTGCAGCGCGGCATCGTGCCGAATCAGCGCACCAGCCGTCAGGTGCTGGTCCAAAATGTTGCGGGAGGCACGCCCAAAAAACCAAAGCTGCTCCCGAAAACGCGGCGCCTGGTGATACACGAAGACGCCTGCGGCGAGCACGGCCGCTGCGGCCAGGCCGCTGCTCACCAACTTTCTTGAGCGATAGGCATGGCTCAGCAACACCGCCAGGCCGAGCGTGGAAGCCAAGAGCAGCCAAGCCACCGCGGGCATGGTGTAGCGCTCGTTCTGCCAGCGCACCTGACCGTTCAGCGCCACGATCATCATCCAGCTGAGCAGGCTCGCCCACAGCACGCCTGCGACCCGCCGCGTGTTGGAGAAGAAGAACGGCGCGACAGCGAGCAGCCAGGCAAGCCAGCCGTACACGGCCATGTCCGCGAAGTGATACTGGGTGACGCGCAAGATCTGGTACTTGAAGTGAAATAGCCAGGCGTCCCACACCGCTTGCGGCGTGAAGAACGGATGGTTCATCTCCAGCTTCACCAACGCGCCGGCAGCCGTCGATTCCCCGGTCAAGACGCGATTGGCGATGCCGTGAGCGAGCAATACGCACAGCGCAGGCGCGCCCGCGAGGAGCAGCAGCTTGAGCATTTCCAGACGATTGCGCGCACGCGCTCGCCACAACCCAGATACGGCGAGCACGAGCAGCGCCGCGCCGCCTTCGGGCCTGGTGGCTACGATGCTCGCGCCCCACGCTCCCAGCAAGGCAGCGGGCTTGTACAAGCTGACCTCGGAGCTCGAGGCGGCCCGCGAGAGATCGTCCCAGGCGATCACGGCGCCACCCCAGAGCGCCAAGAACAGGGCTACCTCCATGCCGCTGAACAAAGACCAATCGAGCGCCCCCACGCACAGCACGCCGAGCGGCAACAAGTAGCTGGTCGCGCGCGGCAAACCGACCCACAGCCTTCGCGCCGCGACCAACAACGAAAATACGCTGACGCAGGCGATGATCGCGGCCCAAGCCATCAGATCGAGCTTGCGGAAGCCGAGCAAGTAGCCGACGGCGAGCACGAACGGATACAAGAGGCTCGTGCCGCCGCTCGAGTAGCCGGCGCCGTCGGACCATTGAAATGGCTTGCCGCGCGCGGTCTCGCGCGCGAAATCGAAGTGAATGAACACGTCGTCGAGCGGCGCCGACCAAGTGCCGAGCACGCGCTCTTTGGCGAGCATCGGATACACGTCGGGGCGCGCCCACGCGTAAGCGTGCAAGGTTTGCAGCTTCAGTGACGCGTAAAATCGACAGGCCACGAACAGCGTGCACGCACCCGCGAACAGCAGATACAAGATCGGCTCGTAGCGGGCGAAACGTGCACCGTGATCGGTCGCGCGCTCGTGTTTGGTGCGGGACGCGAAGCGCGCGGGAGACTTTTCGATTTCGGCCATAGGCGCCGCGCGCCCTTTACCATCGCCGGGGCGGCGGGGACACTTGCCGAGTTCGGATTTCCGCGCGGTTTCTCCGGAACAAATCGCCGTGCTTGCCCGACAATCTGGGAAAGTACCCGAACGTAGGCGGCCGAGGCAGCGCTCTCCGAACGCGTGTCGATTGCAAACTTGGGCAAGTAGCTCGCGTTTCGATGACGAGCCAGACGAGCCAAGACGCGGTGCAAGGCTTGTTTTTCGCGCTTGGAGCTTGCGGGAGCGGCGTGGAGGCGCTCTACTACGTGCGGTCCCTCGCAGGCGGGCTCGAGTTCGAAACGGATATGCGTTGGTTCGTTGAAGTGTCCCGTGTAGGGGAGAACGGTGTCGCGGACGAATACTGCGTCGAAGCCAAGCAATGGCAGGCTGCGCTGCAAGAAGCGCGCAAGCTTCGCGGCGACACGGGCGCGTTGTCCAAGTTCTCGATTGAGCTGCTCGACCGCGGTTACCGCGCCGTCGATCCATCGCTCAAGCTCCGCTACCTGATCAACGAGGCCCCCCCGGACGCACCGCTCACTGGCAGCGGCGAGACGTCCAAGAAGCACGGCCACAAATCGGACGCGAGCAGCAAGCCGCGCGCCGCTGATTCGCTGGCGCCGAGCGCCTACACCACCTCGCTCGCGCCGACGCCGTTCACGACCTCGCTCGCACCGCCCGCAGGGGCGAGCCCCGTGCCGCGTCCCACCTCGCTCGCGCCGCGTGCCACCTCGGCTGTTCCCCCGCGCGTCGCCTCCGTCGAGCCACCACGCGTTGCCCCTGTCGAGCTGCCGCCCGCCGCGTCCGTCGAGCCGCCGCCCGTCGAGCCGCCGCCCGTTGCGTCTCCGCCCGTCGCATCGGTCGCGCCGCCGCCGCCCGTCGCATCGGTCCCGCCTCCGCCCGTCGAGCCCCCTCCGCCTCTCGCACCTCCGCCCGTCGTCTCGGCCGAGCCTGCGCGCCCTGCGCAGCTGGTCGTGCCAGCTGATCCTGTGCCACCAGCGCCGCGCTTGCCGGGTGCGCTCAGCGAACCCCCGCCGCCCGTGCCGCCGTTCGAGCTCGTGCGCCAACGCGCCGAGGAACCGCGTCCGGAGAGTCCGATCACTTATCGGGAATTCGCGTACGCCGTGGAACCGGGCCGGACGCGCGCCGAGGTGGAGGCGCTGCTTCGCGATCGTTACCAGGCCACCCTGGCCACGATCGAAGATCGCCCCCCCGGCAAGTTCGTGCAGCTGGCCGTGTTCGATCACGTTTTCAAGCGTCGTCCGGAGCGCCCCCCGCTGGCGACGTTCGCGTGGAAAGATTGGCGCGGTGACCCCGTGTTGGCCTTCCCGGGCTTCGGTGATGAACCAATGGCGCCCGTGTCGCGAGTGCCCGCGGCGCCGGCCTCCATGCCGCCATCAGCGAATGGTTCAGCAGCTCCAGCGAGTGGCTCGATCGCGCCACCCTCGACGCCCGTCGTGCCGATGGCCCCGGTGATCATTGCCTCGGTGCCTCCCGGGCCGGAGAAGGTCGTCGAAGCAGCGCCCACGCCCGAGGCAGAACCGGAAATCCCGATTGACGATGTTCCGCCCGCGCCGCCAGCGGAACTGGATATTCCGATCGAAGAGGCGGCGCCCACCTTGGAAGCCACGGTTCCGATCAACCCGCCCGCGCCCGCGGCGCTGGTCGAGGCGCCCCTTCCGGTCGTCGAAGCCTCTCCCGCGCCGCACGTTGAAGTCACGGTTCCGATCGTGGAAGGCGGTCGCGCGCCGGTGGTCGAAGAGGCCGCAGCCACACCGAGCGCAGCGCCTGCGCCCGCCGTCGAAACGGCAGCTTCGATTGTCGAAGGTGGCCGTGCGCCGGTAACGGAAGTGCCGGTTGCGATTGTGGAAGGTGGGCGTCCACCGGTAGTAGAAGCGCCGCTTCCCGCAGTCACTGCTCCCGCGCCGAGCTTCGAGCTCACGTTCGAAGCGCCGGTTCACGCTCCGTCCCCGGCGCCATCGAACCCCAAGTCGGCCGATCGCGCTTCGCGTCCACGCATTGCCAGCGAAGCGCGTCGTCGAGCCGGTGAAGATCTGATCGGCGAGCTGTTCGAAATCATGCACGATTTGCACTTCGCGCGTGACGTCGCGGAGGGCGCCGAGTTCGTGCTCTCCGTGCTCAACGAGCTCTTGCCCTGCGAGGGCGTGCTGGTCCACGTCTTCGACATCAACACCGGCCATTTCGTGGTCGTGCGCGCCAAGGGGCCACACGCGGCCAGCGTGCTGCTCCAGCGCATGTCGGACCAAGATCCGCTGGTGCGCTCGGTGATGCGCAACACGCACGCTCAATCCGTGAGGAACGCCACTGACGATCCGCGCTTTGCCGGTCCCCGCTGGCAAGCTTTGGGCGTGGCGCCACGCGCCGCGTTGTGCGGTGGCGTACAGCTCAGCGGCCGTTACCTGGGCTTGATCGAGGTCGCGAACCCGCACGGAGACATCCCGTTCCACCAGAGTGAGCTGAACGCGCTCGACTACATCTGCGAGCAATTCGCGGTGTTTTTGAGCAAGAAGCCGATCGTGCTGAGCGCAGACGTCGTGCTTTCGCACAGCTGAGCGCGCGCCCTCGCCGCGTCTCGGCTACGCTCTCCTCGTCATGGCGGACCGACCTAGACGCGAGCGCCTGCTCACGTTCCTCTTGCTTCCAGTGATCGTGCTGGCGGTCTTGGTCTTGGCCGGCGTGATGTTTCGTTCCAGCTTTCAGCTCGAAAAGCTGCGTGAGCAATCGGTGATCGAGGCCACGCTGCTCTTGGCCAACGAGAAGGCCGATCGCTTGGACAAGCGCATCATCGAGCAGGACAACGTGGTCCGCTCCGTGATCGACGTCCGCGAGCGCGAGGGCTTCGGCGCCAAATGGCTGGAGTCTGCCGCGCTGCAGACGCCCACCGTGCGCGCCGTGCTGCTGCTCGACTTGAACTCGCCTCAGCGTGACGTCGTGGCCGTCGCTTCGCGCGCGCCGGGGCCGGAGCACGAGCGCTTCACGCACTTGTTGGTGCACGCCCTGCTCGGTGAGATGAAGCTCGAGCGCATCCCGGTGGACGAACTTCGGCACATCCACAAGAGCGTGCGTGGACAAGCATATCTGCTCAGCCATTGGGAGCAGCTGCAAGATGGCCGGCATTACTTGGTCGTGGTTTGGCACGACGTGCCGCGCATCGTGCACGACGTATTTCCTGCGCTGTATTCGGACGCGCAGCAGAGCCGCGTCAACGTCGTCGATGGTGAGGGGCGCATCGTATTCGGACCGCCCTTGAGCCGCGGTGGGCTGACCCTCGGTCGTCCGTTCGAGACCACGTTGTACAAGTGGACGCTGAACGTGAGCATGACCTCCGCCGAGGAGCTGGCGGCGGCCGTCGCGCGGCGTCGCGTGCTGGAGATGGTGCTGGTCGGCTTGTCGGGGATCGTGGTGATCGCCGGTCTGTTCGTGATCTTGGTGGCCGCCGAGCGCGAGCGAAAGCTGTCCAATCTGAAGAGCGATTTCGTGGCCAACGTGTCGCACGAATTGAAGACCCCGCTCTCGCTGGTGCGCATGTTCGGTGAGCTATTGGAGAGCGGCCGCGTCGAGAACGACGAAAAGCGCCGCCAATATCTGCAAATCATCGTCAGCGAGAGCGAGCGTTTGGGCGCGCTGATCGAGAATGTGCTCGACTTCGCCAAGGTCGAACGCGGCAAGGCGGCGTACGAGTTCAGCTCGGGCCGCGTGGGCGAAGTCGTATCGCGGGCGGTCGAAGCTTGCCGCGTGCGCGCGGAGCGTGAACGGGTCGCGCTCGAGCTCAGCGTGGCGGATGGTCTGCCACTCGTCGATCTGGACGAACGCGCGATCGAGATCGCGGTCATCAACTTGGTCGACAACGCGCTCAAATATGCGCCGGAAGGCGAGCTCGTCAGCATCGCGGTGCGACCGCAAAACGGCAGCATCGAGATCCGCGTCACCGATCAAGGCACGGGCATCCCCGCCGAAGATCGCCGGCGCATCTTCGAGCGCTTCGTGCGCGGCAAGACTGCATCCGGCAAGCAAGTACGCGGCAGCGGCATCGGCCTCGCGCTGGTCAAGCACATCGCCGAGGCGCACGGCGGCAGCGTCTGGGTCGAAGACGCGCTCCCCCACGGCAGCCTGTTCGTGCTCACCCTCTCGCTGACCCCGAGACCTCAGCCTCGCCTGTCGCGCACTGCGTCTTGAATTTTTGTTGTTGATGGTCAAGCGTCGGCTCGCGTTTCGTCAATGCCTTCGGCGTCGCGGGTCGGGAGCGCGCGCGGCCGCGAGGTGCGATGCGGGATCGCGATCGCCCGACTTTCGGCTTACTCCGAGACTTCGCCTTCGTCGGTCGCGGACTGCATCTTGAGCAGCTCTTTGTCGCTCAAATAGATGGAGCTGCCCGGGGCATTCGCAGGCGCTGCGGGCCGAGCGCCCGTAGCGGAAGGAGCGGCGGATTTGCCGACTTCGTCGACGTCGCCCGTCGCTTCCGCGGCGCTTGGATCCTCCGCGCTCCCCGCGGGCGGGGCGGCGGAGCTCGAGGCGGCGGGTTCGCTGACGGCGACCGCCGCGCCCGGCAACGGCGCCGGCAAGACAATCGCATCCAAGAGCGGGTTGTACTTGGCCACGACGGCCATGAACTGCTCGCGTTGATCCTTGTTCAACACACGCATGCCGTCGAGGTTCAGCGTTTCGGCGTCGAAGAACTTGCCGTCGCGCTGCGCGCTGAAGTGCAAGTGCGGACCCGTCGAGCGCCCCGTGTTGCCGACGTAGCCGATGGTCTGCAAGCGCTTCACCTTGTCACCGACTTTGATGCCCGCCACGTAGCGCGAGAGGTGCGCATAGCCGGTCTCGATGCCATTCGCGTGCATCACCTTCAGCAAATTGCCCGCGGGGCCGCCGGGCCCGATGTAGCTCACCGAGCCCGGCGCGGACGCACCGACGGGGGTGCCCGTGGGCGCGCCGATGTCGGTGCCCATGTGCGGCATGATCTTGTGCAAGATCGGGTGCATGCGGCGCGGATTGAAGGCCGAGGTAATGGCCGCGCCCGGAATGGGTTTGCGCCAGCCGCCTTCGTACGGGCTCTTGCCGCTCGCGTCGTAATAACCGCGCAGACTCGCGTCGTCGAAATAGTAGACGCGCAGTGCTTCGCGTTTCGCGTTCGCGGGAACGACCTCGATGGCTTCGATCCCCGTGTAGCGCGCGAATTCGCCCAACACCGTGACCTCTTGTCCGATCAGGCGCACGCGATCGCCACGCTCGAGCTCATCCATCGCCAAGTGCCCCTGCAGGGCCAAGCCCACGACGTGGCCGAGCCCGACGTCGAAGCCCGCGCGCTCGGCGGAGGCATCGAAGCTCTTTCCGTCGTAGACGAGCGCGCCGGTCACCTGATTGCGTTCCACTTTCAGGTCGAGTTTGCTCCCCTTCAGTAAGCCGTCGTCACCTTCGCGCGCTTGGTAGATCTCTTCGGGCCCGACTGCGTATTCGAAGGCCTTGAGCCGAGACGAACCGCGCTCGAGCAGCGCGGTGAAGCGGTCCGCTTTATTGCACTTGTCGAAATCTCTGACGCCCTTCATCGCGGTGAGCACGCGATAGGCTTCTTTTTCGGGGACGCCAGCGCCACCGAGGGCCTTGATGAAGGGATCGGTCGAGACCTTGCCTTCGACCACGCGCAAGTTCGGATCCCCCTTGCTGTCGGCGATGCGCCAGGGGCCGGGCACCTTTTTTCGTGCGCGCTTGGGCACGGGCGGTGCCTCGATCGGCGTGGCCGCGCTGGCCGAAGGTCGCGCGCTGATCGCGTTCTTGGACAGCGGCGCGCCCTTCTGTCGGTCGAGGTTGATCAAGAGCGCGATCAAAGTGAGTACGGTGGCGATGCCGATCAGCGTGCCGAAGACGGCGATCAGCGTCGGTGAGAGCTGGTTCTCCACACGCGGCGGCAGGGGTGCGGACGGTGCCCGCCCCGCCGGGCCGCCTAGAGCCTCGAGCTCGCCATCTTTCGGCTCACGCTCCTCGGGCCGACCGATCTCGTCCAGCCCGCCGCGCACCGGACCCTCCCCGCGAGCATCCGGCCGGGCGGCGTGGGCGCGAGCGAGCAGCCGTTCGCGGACAGACTCGTCCGGCGCGGCCTCTTCGGCAGCAGCTTCCGACGCTAATTGAAGATCGGGTTCGAGATCTCCGTCGTCGCGTACTGAGGGATCCACGATACGGCCAACGTGTCGTGATCCCCCGGCTCCCGGAGAAGAGGGCACGAACGCGGGGTAGCAGTGGACGCGGAGCGGGGCAAGCGCGGCCAACTGACCCGACCCAGAATCCGCCGCGATAATCGCTACTTGAAAAATGCTTTCCGCAGTGTAAGAGCGCCCAGCGGATCCCGCCATTCGGGCGTTGAGCCGGGGCCTTCGCGGGGCTTTCGCGCACTGGCCCTTTGAAACAGACTGCCGGTATGGACGACCATCTGAAGCAGCTGCTGCTCTTGGGGCGCGAGCACTATCAGAAGCGAGAGTTCGACAAGGCCGAGTATCTGCTGAAGCAAGTCGTCCAGCAGACCGATCGCTTCGCCGACGTGTTCGACATGTTGGGTGTCATCGCCCACGCGCATGGTGACTTCGCGCAGGCCGAGCTCAACTTCGAGAAGGCGGTGGCGCTGAATCCGAATTACACGGAAGCCCAGCTGAACTTGATGGTGACTTACAACGATCTGGGCAAATACGATTCGGCGCGCGAAATTTACGCGCGTATCCGTGGTCGTGCCGCCGGCGGTGACGGCCCAACCGATCCGTTCGTGATGGGCAAGATCGCCAACATGCACGCCGAGACCAGCCAAGCCTATCAAGACGCGGGCATGCCGGCGGAAGCGGTGCTCGAGCTCGAACGCGCGGTCGCGCTGTGTCCGTCGTTCGTCGATCTGCGTACGCGGCTGGCCACGCTGTACCGCGACATGGGTCAAAAGGAGCGCGCGCGCGAGCAGCTCGAGCTCGCTAGGCAATACAACCCGAACTACGTGCAGGCGCGCGTGCTGCTCGGCGTGGCGCTATTGTCGGCGGGCGAACACAGCGCTGCGATCGAAGAATTCCAAGCCGTGCTGGAGCGCGACGGCGGCCACAAGAGCGCGCAGATGTACCTCAAAATCGCGCAAACGCAGCAGCGCAACTCGGTTTATCCTCCCGCCTGATGTCGCGCTTTGCGCCGTAATCTCGCTCGAATTTGGCGTCGGCTGCGCGGCGAGCGGCAATCCCCCGCGCGCGTGGCGCTGGCCGTGGCGCTGGGCCTGTTCATTGGCTGCCTGCCCGTCTACGGCTTGCATTTCGTGATCTGTGTCGTGGTCTGTTTGCCGCTCGGTTTGGATCTCGTGCTCGCCTATTTGGTCGCCAACATTTCCAATCCGTTGGTGGCTCCATTTCTGATCACACTCGAAGTCGAGATCGGATCGCTCTTGAGCACCGGACACCATGCGGCGTTCAGCTTGGAGCAGGCGAGGCAGACGGGAATTTTGGGGTTTGTCTTTCAGGCCGGGCTCGGCAGCATTTTCGTCGGGGCGGGGCTCGGGGCGATCGGCAGCGCAATTGCCTACGTGATTGCGAGCAGGCGCCGCCTAGTCACCACGGTTGGGAACGACGCCGAGAGTGACCTCGAGGCGGCGATGCAACGCACCATCGGGCGCTATCGCAGCGCACCCGTGGGAGATCGCATCTACGTCGCGATGAAGCTCAATACCGATCCGCTGACACGGCTCTTGGCGGGGCTCTCGGGTGACTTCGGGCGCGTGCTGGATGCCGCCGCGGGGCGCGGCCAATTTGGACTATTTCTTTGGGATTTGGGGCGCTGTAGCGCGCTCGCGGGGTTCGACGGCGACGCGCGCAAAGTCATCGTCGCGGCTCGCGCGGCGGGTAGCGATGCGCAGTTTCGCACGCTCGATTTGCTGGAATTCGACGAGTGCGAAGTGGACACCTTGCTCTTGCTCGACGTGTTGCATTACTTGCCGCTGCCCGAGCAAGATCAGCTCTTGCTGCGAGCGGCTCGGTCCGTTACGCGCGGGCGGATCGTGATCCGTGAAGTGGACGCCGGCAATGCGGCGCGCAGTTCGATCACGCGCAGCTTCGAATGGATCGCGAAGGTCACTGGTTACAATCGCGGGCGCGCCGGGCGTCACTACCGCCCCGCGCGCGAGATCGTGGCTCAGCTGAGCAGCGCGGGCTTCTCGTGCGAGGTGCTGGGCGCGTCCGAGGGCACGCCGTTCGCCAACGTGCTGATCGTGGCTGCGCGCAGCTCGGGCGTCTCGTAGCCGAAGACTTCAGCGAGGATCGGTAGTGCGCGCTGCGCTGCGCTCTCGACGCTCGGCGCGCTGCCCGTCAATGAAGCGACGGAGCCCACCCCGAACTCCTGAATGCCGCACGGCACGATCAGGCGAAACAGCGACAAGTCAGTGCTCAAATTGAAGGCGAAGCCGTGCATGGTCACCCAACGCGAGATGCGCACGCCGATCGCGCCGAGCTTCACCGGCGTGCGTGCGGCCTCCACACCCGGCCATTTGCTCGGCTGCGCGAGGTCAGCCCACAAGCCGATGTACTTTTCGATCACGCCGCTGTCGATGCCGTAGCTTTGCGCCAGGCTCATCATCACGCGGTTCAGATCTTTGACGTAGCGCCGCACGTCCATGCGGTCGGGGTGTAGATCCAAAATTGGGTAGCACACGAGCTGCCCCGGGGCGTGCAAGGTCACGTCCCCGCCTCGCCCCGTCGAGACCAAGGCGATGCCGGATTCGGCGAGCGCCGCCTCGGAGGTCAACAAGTGATCGACGGTCGCGCCGCGGCCGAGCGTGATCGTCGGCTCGTGTTCGACGAACAGCACGGTATCGGAGATGCGACCGGCCTTGCGAGCTTCTTGCAGCTCGTGCTGCAGCGTGTGCACCGGTTCGTACGCCGCGCGGCCCAACCAAAATGCGCGCAACTCTCGCTTGGTCGTCATTCCGGGATCTTGGCACCAGAATCGACGAGTTCAGTGCGTAGCCCGTCGATTTGCTCGGTGAAAATGTTGGCTACGTCGGGGTCGAACTGAGAGCCCGAGCAGCGCAAGATTTCGTTGACCGTGACCTCGTGGGGCAGCGCCCGGCGATAGGCGCGATCGCTGGTCATGGCATCGTAAGTGTCGGCTACGGCGATGATACGTGCAATCAGGGGGATGTCGTTGCCGGCGAGCCCGAGCGGGTAACCGCGGCCATCCCAGCGCTCGTGGTGCAAGTGAACGCCCGGGATCACCGGTTGCAAGAACTTGATCGGGTCCAGGATCTCTCGCCCGTACGTCGGGTGCCGCTTGAACACGTCGTATTCTTGGCTGGTTAGCTTGCCGGTCTTGTTCAAGTTCATCACGCAGCCGATCTTGCCGATGTCGTGCATCAGCGCGGAGTGGCGTACGTGTTCGATCTGCACGTCGTCCAAGCCGAGCCAGCGCGCCAAGTTCACCGCGTAGCGCGCCACTCGTTCCGAATGTCCCGAGGTGTAGCGATCCATCTTGTCGATGGTGCGCGCCAAGCTGGTGATCGTCTGCTGAAACGTGGCTTGTAGGTCTTCGTACAAACGCGCATTTTCGATGGCCGCCGCCGCGCGCGAAGCGATGATACTGAGCAGCTTGCGCTGACCCTCATCGAAGCGCTTGCTTGCGGTGAGCGACACCACCGCAATCCAGCCCAGCAAACGCTCGCGCATTTTGAGGGCAATGATCGTGATGCTCTGCACTTGGCGCGATGGGTGGGTCGCGAACAGCTCCCTCGCGCGCGCGCCGTGTTCGACCACGAAGCTCTCCTGCTTCAGTCGTTCAGCCACGGTTTGTGCGCTCAATTCGCCGACATCTTCGCCTTCGGGGAAGGCCGCCGCCAAGCTGACGTTGCGCGAGAAGAACGCACCCTCGCCGTTGTCGAGCCAAGTCATCACCATGTCGGCGCGGATCTCGTTCAAGCCGCTGTCGGCGACGGTCGCGATCACTTCGTCGAGCGAAAGGCTGGCCGTGATCGCCTCGCTCACCTTGTACAGCGAGAGCGCCTCGCGCAGCCTCAGGTTTTCAGCCGAGAGCCGGCGCTTCTCCAACCCGCGCTGTACGATATGCACGATCTCTTCGACCTTGAACGGCTTCAAGATGTAGTCGTACGCACCGCGCTTCATGGCATCGATCGCGGTTTCGACGGTGCCGAACCCGGTCATGATCACGGTCAGCGTGTCGGGGTGGGTGCGGGCCACCTCGCGCAGCAGATCGAGGCCGCCCATCTTCGGCATCTTCAGGTCACTGATGACCATGTCGTAGCGCGCGCGCTCGAGCTCGTTGGTCGCGCTCACGCCGTCCTCGGCGGTGCGCACGATGTAGCCTTCCATGCCGAGGAAGTCGGCGATGATGTCGCGGATGAATTTCTCGTCATCGACGACGAGCACCCGGGGGCGGTCTTCGGGGTAACTCGAGTCTGACTCGGCCATCCTGGCTGGGTTCTTTTCGGTGGAGCTCAGACCTGCAGAGTACCCCCTCAATCGCGCACCTTGCACGGTCCGTGATCGAGGGCCGCCGAGGCCTCGAAAAAGGCCTGAAAATCAGCTGCGGGCAGTTTTTTCCGCCGGGGCTTGCCAGAGCCTGCGGGGGAGGAAGCGCTCAGCTGCGCTGGCTGAGCAGGCCGCCCAGGGCACGCCGGCGCGGCTCCGGGTCGTAGCTCTTCAGGTAAGACAAGTTCAGGCAGTTGATCAGGGCGTGTGCCGCGATCGGACCCGCGAGTGAGCCCGTGAGTTGGAATATTGCCCCGAAGGCGAGCCCCATGATGGTCGCCCAGCTGATCCATGCCCAACGACTCGGGCCACGCAGCTGCGCATGCACGATGCCGAAAGCCGCCGCCTGCAACCACAGGCCGAGCCATGGTTCCAATATGCCTCGAAACCAGAGCTCTTCCCCGAGCGCACTGAATGCGGCCACCGCAACGATGCCGACCGTGCTGAGATCCCTCGCCACCGGGCGCAGCTCGCGATGCAGATTCCTTGCCCAAGCGTAGCGGGTTACGAAAATGCGCGTGCTGAACGCGACCAGGCCGCCCAGTGCGAGCCCGATGACCAAGCTGTAAACGTGGCCGAGTGCGCCGGGCAGAACCAGCCACGGCTCGCCATAGCTGAACGGTGAGCTGCCACGCCAAAGCAGCGCAATCGCGACCGCACTCGCGCTCGCGGCGAGATAGGCGACTGCGACTCTGCCCCAGCGAAGCATTGCGTAATTTGGAATATGGCACGGGCGCCCCGCGCTCGCACCTGAGCGATTTGCGTGAGCTGCAGCGCGCTGCCGAAACGAAGCGGGAACCTGAAAAACGTGGCACGCGCGGCCGCGTGCAGCGGCGAAAGCTAGTGATGCGCCGCTCCGTTTGTTAGAGTCGCGCCAGCGTGGGAGCGAGCAAGGAAGCGCCGGAAGTTGTGGAGCGGTTTTCGTCAGCCCTCGGGCTGGTGGACATCATCGCGCGCCAGGTCTTGCGCACGCTCGGCGGAGCCGCTGAGCTCGAAGAACTGCTCAGCTTCGGGCGCGAGGGCTTGTGGGATGCAGCGCGTCGCTTCGACGATTCGCGTGGTGTCCCATTCCGTGGCTACGCGAATTTCCGAGTGCGCGGCGCGATCATCGACGGCGTGCGCGCCTCATCGCGACTTTCTCGCCGTACCCACGAACGCCTGAACGGCTTGCAAGCCGCTGCCCGCGTTAGCGAAGGGGCGATCGAGGACCTATCCGTCCCGCGCCCACCCGGCTCCGGCCCCGCCGAAGCTGAAACGGCCTTGGCCGATCACTTGGCAGCCATGGCGACCGCGATGGCTGCCGGCCTGATCGCGCCCACCGCCCACGGTGATGCCGGCGAGCGCACCTTGGTCGATATCGGCGACAACCCCGAGCAGGCCTACGGCCAAGCCCAGCTGCTCGCGATGATCCGCAGCGAAATCGCCGAATTGCCCCACGAAGAAGCCGAACTCGTGCGCCGTCACTACCTGGAGGGCGCTCGCTTCGACCAAGTAGCCGCCGAACTCGGCCTCAGTAAATCCTGGGCTAGCCGCCTCCACACCCGCGCGCTCATCCGCCTCTCCAAGCGCCTCCGCGCCCTCGACGAATAGCCCCGGCCCCGCGCAGGCCCGCTGACCTGGGACGGCTCACCTCATCCTGGGTCGGGCTCGCCTCATCCTGGGTGGGTCTCACCTCATCCTGGGTGGGTCTCACCTCATCCTGGGTGGGGCTTTTTGGGGGTGGGCTTTCTATTTTGCGCAACTGGGGGTGGGCGTGACCGAGGGGGGGTGATGGCGATTTCGGGTGTTCGCGGTGAGGGGCCGGTTTTGGAGCGGCTTTCGGCGTTGCCGGCACAGCCGGCGGTGCCGAAAGCGAGTGAGGGCGAGGGTGAGGGGGTGTTTGCGCGGGCGCTGCGCGGCTTGGGGCGGGAGATCGACGTGGGGGAGGCGCGCACGGCGGGGGCTTCGCAGCTCCGTAGTTACGATACGGGGACGCTGATCGCGCTGCAGGTCGGCATTTATCGGTATACGGAAGCCGTCGATTTGGCTTCGAAAATTGTCGATCGGGCGACCAACGCGGTGCGTACGGTGCTGCAGGGGGGCGGGCACTAGGGGCGCGTGTTACGCTCGGGCGCGATGTCCGAGCGTGTGTTGATCGCCATGAGTGGCGGAGTCGATTCGTCGGTCGCGGCGGCGCGGCTGTGCGCTCAGGGCTACGACGTCGTGGGCGTTACTTTGCACTTGTGGGACTACCCGGATGACGGGTCGGTGAAGAGCCGCTGCTGCGCTCCCGAGGACGTGCACGACGCGCGGCGCGTCGCCGATTTGCTGGGCATTCCGCACTATGCGTTCGATCGGCGGGAGCTGTTCCAGCGTGAGGTGGTGGCGCCTTTCGTGGAGTCGTACTTGGAGGGCGAGACGCCCAGCCCGTGTGTGCGCTGCAATCGCGGAGTGAAGATCCGCGAGCTGTTTCAGCTCGCGGATCGCTTGAGCGCGGCGCGCGTGGCCACCGGGCACTACGCGCGGGTGCTGCAGAATGGCGATCATTTCGAGCTCTATCGGGGGCGCGATCACGGTAAAGATCAGAGCTATTTCTTGCACATGCTCGGGCAAGCGGCGCTTTCGCGCTTGATCTTCCCGCTCGGCGACAGCGACAAGCCGGAGATTCGCGCAGAAGCGTTGCGGCTCGATTTGCCGGGCGCGCAGAAGGGCGAAAGTCAGGAATTGTGCTTCGTGCCGACGGGGCGTTACGACGCGTTCGTGGCGGAGCGCGCGCCGGAGCGCGTACGGCCGGGGCCGATTTTGGACGAGCAGGGGCAGCACGTGGGCGAACACGATGGCGTGTTCCGCTTCACGCTCGGACAGCGCAAGAACTTGGGCGTCGCTCTCGGGCAGCGTGCGTACGTGGTCGGGGTGGACGCCGAGACGGCGACGGTCACGCTCGGATCGGTAGACTCGCTGAACTCCAGCAGTGCCGAGCTGTGTGAAGTCGCGCTGGCCGCGGATGTGAGCTTACCGTTGCGCTGCGAGGTGCAGGTTCGGTATCGCGGGCGCCCCACCCCAGCCGAAGTTCGGCGGGTGGGTGAGGCGGTGCACGTGTTCTTCGACGAGCCGCAACGCGCGGTGGTCAAAGGGCAATTTGCCGTGTTTTTTCAGGGCGATCGGGTGCTCGGGGGCGGCATGATCCGGTCCGCCGCGCGCGCCGCTCGGGTGGAGTCAGGGGCGCCGGCGGTGGAGAGCTTCGCATGAAGGCCGGCTGGGCTGGTTTCGCGACGTGTCTGCTGGCGCTGGCTCCGCTCGGCTGCACGGTCGGAGAGGGCGAGGGTAACGTCTCGAGCGATCATATGTGGGTCGCCGGCTGCTGGAACGGCGCGTTCGATCTCAAGCCGGATTTCTTTGGTGTAAATCCGGATCAGGATGAGTCTTTGACGATCCGTGTGCAGCGCGGAGACAACATCGAAGACGTGTCCGACGGCCTGATCGTGCTGGTCAACGATCTGCCGGAGGTTCGCAAGCTGCTCGGGCAGGATTTGCCCGTGGGCATGCCGCGCGGCGTCTCGCCTTCTGGGGTCCCAATCGAGTTCAAAGAAGATCCGCCGAAGATCAGTCTGTCGCTCTACTTGCACAACAGCTGTCACCTGCAGAACGGCACGATCTATTCGATTTCCGGTACGATCAACTTCAGCTCTTTGTTCAGTGGCGATCCGAACGAGAGCTCGTCGGAAGATCGCCTGACCGACGCGACCTTCGACGTGAACTTTGCCGATCCGCGTGAGCTCGTGGAAACGGACGACCCCGCCTCGGTCACCAGTCGCGTGACCGGGAGATTTCATTTCTTCTTTCAGCGCGGGCAACCGTCGCAGCCGTTTCAGTGAGCCGTGCGGACGCCCGTAGACCTACGGCTTCGCGAAGAAGCGGCGCGCTTCCAGCTGCGTTTCACCTGTGAGGATTGCGTGCACTTTGCCGCAGAGCGTCGCGCCTGCGCCAACGGTTATCCCACCCAGGCCCACCTCGCGATCGATCTCGAGCGCGCCGAAAGCCTGGAATTCTGCAAGGAATTCGAGCTGGTTTGAGTCGCGCGCGGCAGGCAGGCAAACGAGGCAAGTGGCGCGCTCTCATCCCCCCACGCTGATCACCACGGTTTCTCGCACGCTGCGCGAGGAGTGTGGGGTCACGCGCGGCACGAGCATCCTGCTCGCGCTTTCGGGCGGTGGAGACTCGATGGCCCTTTTGCACGTGCTCGCACTGCTGGCCAAGAAGCAGGGCTTCTCGCTGTTTGCGCATGGGGTCGATCATGGGCTACGCGCGGAAGCCAGCGCTGAGCTCGACCAAGCCGAAGCGCGCTGCAATTCGCTCGGCGTCCCCTTCTCGCGCTCCGTGCTGTCGGTGACGAACGGCGGCAATTTGCAGGCCCGTGCGCGCGATGCGCGGCGTGACGCGCTCTCGTCTGCGGCACAGCGCGTCGACGCCGAGCTGATTGCCACCGCGCACCACGAAAACGATCGCGCCGAGACCGTGCTCTTGCGCTTGCTACGCGGTTCTGGGCCGCCTGGTCTCGCGGTGTTGCCACCGCGCAGCGGGCGGTGGATTCGTCCGCAATGTCGCGCGAGCAAGGCCGACGTCAGTCTGCACCTGAGCCGCCACGAGTTGAGCTTTGCCGAGGATCCTTCGAATCATCAGCGCCGCTTCTTGCGCACGCGGGTGCGCTTCGAACTGCTGCCGCTGCTGGAGCAGCTCTCCCCTCAGATTGTGCGCCATTTGTGCGCACTTGCCGACGCACTGGGCGAAGGTGGGCGAGCGGACGCGGATCTGCGTGCTTTGACCGACGAGCACGGCGTTGCGCTCTTGCTCAATCGTGCGCAACGTGGGTTGGTCGGGCGTGCTCGGACTTTCGGGCAGCGTGCGGCGAGGGTGAGCTTGCCTAATGGCCGTGAGCTCAGTCTGGATTCCGCGACACTTCTGCCTGTTATCGCCGCCGCGCAGCCGCGACCGCGAAAACGCTGACGCAGCCACGAAAATTCCACGCGCCCGAGGCAGACGGAAATGTGACCCGTGCCTCGAATGTTTCGGGCGTTTTCCGGCCTCCCCAAACAAATGCCACAAGCCACTTACGATCAGGCCGAAATGGCCTCACAAAAGCCCCACACGAGATTGTGGAACGCATGTCTACTCTGGAATCGACGTCTGGCCGTTCGGGTGGCATGCTCCGGGAAGTCTTAGGCACGAGTCTCCGAGGTTTTTAAGTGAAACAACCGCACAAGACCCTGTTGTTGTGGGTCGTCCTGATCGTCGCCTTTCTCGCGATTTGGCAATTCCTGAATCCCGAGAATCCGAGGAACCCGGACCTCCCGTATAGCGAGCTCATGGCGCTCGTTAAGGCGCCGCGTGACGCCAAGCACGTAGAAGAGGTCGAGATCAAGGATCGTGAGTACACGTTCCAGATCAAGGACCCGAACGCCAAGGGCGCGCCTGTCCGCAGCCGCTCGGTTGGTCCTGCCGAAGACAATGGCCAAGAGCTGCTGTCGCACGGCGTGAAGGTCACGTACCAGAAGGAAGAGGGCAGCCCCTTCTTGACCCCGGTGCTCACCATCGTTCTGCCGATGGTGTTCGTGATCGTCATGTTCTACCTGTTCATGCGTCAGCTGCAGGCGGGTGGCGGTAAGGCGATGAGCTTCGGCAAGAGCCGCGCGCGCTTGCTCAGCGAGTCGCAGAACAAGATCACTTTCGCCGACGTCGCCGGTATCGACGAGGCCAAGGACGAGGTCGAGGAGATCATCGCCTTCCTCAAGGACCCGAAGAAGTTTCAGCGGCTCGGTGGGCGTATCCCCAAGGGCGTGCTGATGATGGGCCCCCCCGGTACGGGCAAGACGCTCTTGGCGCGCGCTATCGCGGGTGAAGCAGGCGTGCCGTTCTTCAGCATTTCCGGCTCTGATTTCGTGGAAATGTTCGTCGGTGTCGGCGCCAGCCGCGTGCGTGACTTGTTCGAACAAGGCAAGAAGCACGCGCCCTGCATCATCTTCATCGATGAGATCGACGCGGTCGGTCGTCACCGCGGCGCAGGCCTCGGCGGCGGTCACGACGAACGTGAGCAAACGCTGAACCAGCTGCTCGTCGAGATGGACGGCTTCGAGTCCAACGAAGGCGTGATCATCATCGCCGCCACCAACCGCCCCGACGTGCTGGATCCGGCCATCTTGCGCCCCGGTCGTTTCGACCGCCGCATCACCGTGCCGCGACCGGACATCCGTGGCCGTGAAGGAATCCTTGCCGTGCACACCAAGAAGGTGCCGCTCTCGGGTGACGTGCAGCTCGGCATCATTGCCGCGGGCACGCCGGGCTTCGTCGGTGCCGATCTGGAGAACCTGGTCAACGAAGCCGCGCTGTTGGCGGCTCGTCAGGACAAAGAAGCCGTCACCATGGAGGACTTCGAGCTCGCCAAGGACAAAGTCTTGATGGGCACCGAGCGTCGCTCGATGGTCATGAGTGCGGAAGAGCGCCGCACTGCCGCCTGGCACGAATCCGGTCACACCATCGTCGGCAAGCTCGTGGCCGGCAATGACTCGGTGCACAAGGTCTCCATCATCCCCCGCGGTGCAGCCTTGGGCGTGACCATGTTCCTGCCGGTCGAAGACCGTCACCTCATGACCAAAGGCCAAATGTTGGCGCGCATCGCCATGGCCCTCGGTGGTCGCGTCGCAGAAGAGGTCGTCTTCGGCGAAATCACCACGGGCGCCTCGGACGACATCAAGCGCGCAACCCGCTTGGCCCACTCTATGGTGTGTGAGCTGGGCATGACGTCCAAGCTCGGCCCCGTCGCCTACGGCGAGAACGAGGAGAACGTGTTCCTCGGCCGCGAGATGACCTCACGTCGCGCGGACTACGCGGAAGATACGGCGCGCGAGATCGACAACGAGGTGCGCCGCATCGTCGAAGAGCAATACGCGGTCGCCAAGCAAGTCGTGGTGGAAAACCGCGACAAGCTGGAGCGCCTCGCGCATTCTCTACTCGAGCGCGAGACCTTGGACGCCGAAGAGATCAGCGCCGCCCTCGACGGCCGCGAGTTGCCCTCACGGCAGCGCGTGGTCATCCCGTCCTACGCCGACAAGCGCAAGGACAAGGTCGAGAAGCGCCGCCCCGCGAGCATCTTCGGCGCGCCGAAGCCCGCCGGCACCTGATTCGGTTCAGTTAGCGCAAGCAGCATGAGCAGGCTGGGTCTTCGGATCCGGCCTGTTCTGCTTTGTGTCCCCCATCAAACCAGTGTTGCCCCTCTGTGCCGTTCGCGGTACCGCGGCAGCCCCAATGGCGGACGAAGAGCCCCCTCGAGCCGACACCGTGCCGCCGGCCGACCCGCCACCCCCCGCCGTTCCCCCGCCGACCCAGGATGAGGTCTCGACCCAGGATGAGGTCTCGACCCCGGATGAGGTCCCGACCCCGGATGAGGTCCCGACCCCGGATGAGGTCCCGCCCCAGGATGAGGTCCCGACCCAGGATGAGGTCCCGCCCCAG
>Ga0247772_1000119_pt1 | contig 21902 bp, 17 predicted proteins | sample UWRJL151409C6_FD_179945 | JGI IMG/M metagenome (GOLD analysis project Ga0247772, IMG submission 179945) | Plant litter microbial communities from Arlington Agricultural Research Station in Wisconsin, United States - UWRJ-L151-409C-6 | ecosystem: Environmental > Terrestrial > Plant litter >...
GACCTTCGAGTAGCTCCATCACCAAATACGGAGTGCCGTCCTCGGTCTCGCCCGCGTCCAGGCCGAGCACGATACCGGGGTGACGCGCCACGCTGAGCGCCCGCGCTTCGAGCAAAAGCCGCTGGCGCGATTCGGTCGCTTCCACTTGCTCGGCGAGCAACAACTTGATCGCCACGGGTCGACTCGTATACAGGTGCTCGGCTTCGAACACGGCGCCCGCGCCGCCGCGCGCAATCTCGCGTTTCAAGCGATAGCGACGGTCGACGACCGAGCCGATTTCGAGCTGCGGCCTGCTCAATGAGCTGGTTCTTGCCGCCTGAATCCAAGCCATTCCCTGTTCGATACGGTCGGGACGCGATCCCCTTGAGGCCCCCCCCGCTAATTGCAACAGGGGCCCAAAGAGGCGTGGAATTCGCGCCAAACCCACGCCCACCTACACGCCGCGCTCAGCCTCCCGCGCGGGCAACGCCGCTATTCCCCGACGCGAACTCGCACCGCTCCGCTCGACGGCGTGAACGGCAGCTCGCCGCGGCGGACGCGAACGAGGGCGGGCTTGGCGGAAACCAGGCGCCCCATGAAGGCGTTGAACCCGAGATCCGTAGCGGGATCAGCGGCGTCGAAGCGTGCGTGCACCAAATACAAACCGGGGCGCGCGAAAGCATGCGCCGGACACATCTCGATCAAGCGAGTCACGGCCGAGAATTTGCCTCCCGGGCGCAGCGTTTGCACCGAAGAACGATCAGCGGGGGAGCGCTTGTCGGGTTGCGCATCGCATTGGAACACGCCGTCCGGACCGCTCACTTCGTAGGTGACTAGCTCACGTCGGAAGTACACGTCTTGCTTGCGCGGACCGCGATTGGTGAACGTGGTCGTTGCTGTCACCACGCCCTCGTCCGCGGCGTCACTGCCGGAAATGCTGAGCTCTAGCCCAGGTGGCCGCGCGGAGGCGCCGACCGCTGGCTTGGCAGTGTTTCCGAAGTTGGAGCCGAGCGTGAACGGAGTGCCGTTCAATTCTTTGATCCGACGCTCGCTCGCTTCACTCGTCTCGCGCGGGGCGGCACCGGGCAGCGAGCCTTGCGCTTCACTCGGTTCGGCCACGAACGGCTCGCGCTGAACGCCCGGAGCTTCTTCGCGTTTGCCGCCCTTCCAGCTCACCTTCATCTTCAAGGGCCAGCCAAAGTGTGCGCTCACCTGCGCTCCTTCGACCAACGGCCAGGGCGTCTTGCCGAGGCAATACAGGCGCGGGTCGAAATTCTGAACCAAGCCCTCACCCGGTTCGAGCTTGATCGCGAGCGCGGCATCGACAGCGCTCGGGACGACGTCTGCGGGCAGGCGACACAGCACGGGCTTCGGCGGCTTCTTGGGCTTGGCAGCTTTGGCCTTGCCGCTCGACGGCTCCGGTTCGACTACGGGCGGAAGCACTTCGAGCGAGAGCAGGCGCGCGTCGAAGTCGACCACGGCGGCCTCGGTACCGCGATTCACGACCGCGAATGCCCAGGGCAACTCCGAGCCGAGATCCATGACCTCGAAGCGCAGGCCGAGCGGTGCTGGACCCGACCCCTCACCGCTCTTGGCGACGAGCGCGTGTGCCACCGCCGGATCGACGACCGGGGGTGCGCTCGGCTCGGTTTGCGCGCCGGCATCGGACACGGGCGCAAGATCCGAACCCGCGTCGCTCGGACCCGGGTCGGTCGCGCCACGGGGTGCCCGGGCGGCCGGGTCATCCACGAGCGAGCCCGGTTCGGTTGCTGGCTTGCCGCCCGCACAGCCCACTACCGCAAGGCACATTCCCAAACCGAGCGTTAGGCTCGCGGCTCGCATGCGGGCGGCGTAACATATCCCCCGTGCGCGGCCTATACCCGATCGTTGACGTCGATAGCCTACGCGACCTTGGCACGCAGCCCCAGGCGATCGTGGCATTCGCAAAGCGCGTCCTTTTGGCAAGGCCGCCTTTGCTGCAGCTGCGAGCCAAGCACGAAAGTACGCGCGATACCCTCGAACTGCTGCGGGCGCTGCGGCCGCTATGCACCGAGTACGGAGCGCGTCTGATCGCCAACGACCGACCGGATCTAGCAGTCTTGGGTCAGTGCGACGGTTTACACATCGGGCAGGAGGATCTGCCGCTGCCGCTGGTGCGCTTGCTCGCGCCCGGGCTTCTGGTCGGGGTGTCCACCCACACACTCGAGCAGCTCGCCGCGGCCCTCGCCGAAAAGCCAGACTACGTGGCCTTTGGGCCCGTATTCGCCACTGCTTCCAAAGAGCGCGCGGATCCCTCAGTGGGCCTCAGCCTGCTCGCTCAGGCACACGCCGCGGCGCAGGCGGCGAGGATCCCACTGGTGGCCATCGGCGGCATCACTCTCGAGCGCGCGCCGCAAGTCGCCGAACACTCCGAGTTTGCTGCGGTGATCGCTGCACTGCAACCGAATCGCGGATCGCTGGACGGCGTGACCGAGGCGGCGCAGGCGCTGCACGCAGCGCTCCGCGCCGGCGCGGACGCCTAAATCTGCCGCAGCCGGTAGATCATCGACTCGAGCGCGAGCGCGGGCGAGACGTTGCGCTCGACGTCTTGCATGGCCGACAGCACGACGCGGTGCTGCTCGGCCGCGCGCTCTGCTTGCTCGATCCGCGTGGCTACCTGCTCGCGACCGGCCAAGGCCAACGATTGTGCAAAATAAGCCAGCAAGCCTCGCAAATGGTCGCGCTCACGACGCGCTTCCGCGAACTTGATGCCGGGCGCCAAATCACGGGCGGCGAGCGCGGCGTGGGCCGCGGCCACGAACTCATCGCGCTCCTTGATGGCATCTTCCGAAGCCAGATCCAAGGCCAGCGCCACGCTACCCTGAGCCAGCGCGGCCACCTTGGGATCGAGCCCTTTGGCGTCCAAGATCTGCGCGACCAACGCGTCCGACAAGGGTGAGAAGCGCACGGGCAAAGTGCGCGACCGAATCGTGTCCAAGAGCCGATTAGGCCGACTCGTGAGCAGCACGAAGTGCGTGCCCTGCCCCGGCTCTTCGAGTGTTTTCAACAACGCGTTGGCCGCCGACACGGTGAGCTCGTCCGCGTCACGGATGATGAACACGCGGGCGCGGCCCTCGTGCGGCCCGTAGCCGACGCGCTCCAAGACCATGCGCCGGACCTGCTCGATGCTAATGCCCGTGGCCTCATTGGCGCTGATTCGCCCGCGATACAGGCCGCGCTGCAGCACGATCACATCCGGGTGCGCGGGGACGTGCGGCTCCTCCTCCGAGATGCGCAACGCGCGCAGGCAGGCGCTGCACTTCTCGCAGGCGCGCGGGCCGCCCGCCTCGCAGACCAGGGCTTGAGCCAAGGCAAACGCTGCCCGTTCTTTGCCCACGCCGGCAGGCCCCTCGAAGCGATAGGCATGGTGCACGTGGCCGCTATCGAGCGCGCGCGTGAGTGTTTGCACTGCCGGTTCTTGGCCAAGGATGTGCGAGAACATTCCGCTGTGATGGACTATGCTCCGAGCGCCCCTATGGCGGAACCCTTTTCAGACATTCTTTGTCCGGCCTTGGCCGAGCTCAGCTCGTATACCCCCGTCGCCGGGGAGTTCGCCGTACGGCTCGACGCCAACGAAGCGCCAGAGCTACTTTCCAGCGCCGCCAAGCAGCGCATGGCACACGCCGCGGCCACGCTCACCTGGGAGCGCTATCCAGACGCAACCTCGAGCCAACTGCGTCAGGCATTGGCCAGCTACTCCGGAGTCAGCGCAGCCGAGGTGCTGGTCGGTGACGGCAGCGACGAGATCATCACCATGCTGCTCTTGGCCTTCTCGCAAGCCCGCGATCGTTCGGGCAGCGCGCTGATCATGACTACCACGCCGAGCTTCGTGATGTACCGCATGAGCGCGCGCGTGCGCGGACAACGCGTGCTGGAGGTGCCGCTGGACGCGAACTGGGATTTGGCGATCGATTCGCTGTTGAAGGGCGTCGAGCACGCACCGCCGAACCTGATCTTCATCGCTACGCCCAACAACCCAACGGGTAACTTGGCGGATCCCGAGCGGCTCGAGCGCTTGATCCAGGCTGCACCCTCGTCCCTGGTCGTGATCGACGAAGCGTACATTCCCTATTCCGACCGGGACCAACTGGATCTGTATCGACGCTACGAAAACGTGGCCGTCATGCGCACCCTGTCGAAAATCGGCTTTGCGGCGCTGCGCGTGGGTTGGCTGATCGCGCGTCCTTCGCTGCTGGCCGAAATCGACAAAGTGCGTTTGCCGTACAACATGAATGCGCCCGCGCAAGTACTGGGCGCGCTGGCCGTCACCGAGCTCGCCCCGGAAATTCGTCGGATCGTCGCGTACGTAGTCGCCGAGCGCGAACGGCTGAGCGCCGCGCTCGGCGCCCTGCCCGGCATCAGCGTGACGCCCAGCCAAGCCAATTTCCTGTGGTTCAAGAGTGAGCGCCCCGCGGCCGAGCTATTCGAGGGACTGAAAGCGCGTGGTGTTCTCGTGCGCAGCTTCCATCAGCGCGGTGGACGGCTCGCGAACCAACTCCGGGTCACCGTCGGCACGAGCCAAGAAAACGATCGCTTCCTCAGCTGCCTGCGCGAGCTCACGTGATCCTGGCTCGGACGGCGCTACTCTCGCTCGTACTGTGTGTGGGCTGCGCCGTAGGCTCCAACGGCGTGACGCGCATGGCGGGCGGCGTCCGCTACGAAGGGCGCTTCGTCAATCCAGAGGCGTACGCGGCTTACTTGCTGGGCGTCGAACGCGAAGCGCGCGGTGACTTCGGCGAGGCCCTCGAGTCCTACTTGGAGGCGCACGCCGAGGATCCGGATAGCCCAGAAATTTGGGCACGAATCGGCGCGGTTCGTTGCTTTTCGAGTCAACCAAAAGACGGACCCGCGGCGGCCCGGGCCGCCTTCGAACGCGGTCTGAAAATAGATCCGGCTTACTATGGGAACTACGCCGAGCGCGCGCGCTGCGCCGAGCGCGCTCAGGATTTCTCCGCTGCGCTGACGGATGCGCTGGCCGCGGTTGCCCGCCAGCCCGAAGACGAACCGGCTAATTTGCTGGTCGCCCGGGTGCTGCTGGCGCTTGGACGGCGAGCGGAAGCGCGCACCTGGCTCGAAGCCTATCGCAGCTACCACCCGGCCACGGTGGCCACCGATCGCGCTCTCGTCAGCGCGCGCACGCCCGAGGCCAGCACCGCCGCTGCGCTCACCACACCACGATCGGTGCCGCCGAGCAGCAACGCGGAAACGTCGTCCGTGCATTCCGACGCCTTCGCCGAGTTGCGTTCAGGCCGCACCGAGCACGCACGGCAGCGCGCCCAAATCGAACTCGAAGCCGATCCGACCAACTCCGACGCCTGGATCGCCACGCTGGTCGCCTGCGACGCATTGCACGATGACGCATGCTTCGAAGCCACCATCAGCCGCCTGCGAACACCCAGCTTGTCTCCGAGCAACACCGCGCTCAGCTACTTGCGTGAGCTTTTGGCGCGCCGCGCCGGCGTCCCGGCCAGCTTCTGAGCCGCGGCCGAGAGAGCCGGCGAACGTTACTTGGAGGTCGCGGGCGCGGCTGAAGCGGCGGGCACGGGCGCGGCAGAACCCGTGCGGCGGGCTTCCCAGGCTTTGCGATCGAAGGCCAAGGTCAGCGGCACGTCGACGAGTTCGCCGGCGTGCACTTCGACCTCTTTTTCGAGCTGCACCATGGTCGCGGGCAGAAGCGCCGAAACCTTCACCTTGCCCACCGGCACGCGCGGGATCACGTAGCGCCCGTCCAAGCCGGTGACGGCGTGGGTTGGGAATTTCACGACCACCACGTCGGCCAGCATGAATAGCCGCATGCTGTCGGTGAGCTGAAAGCGCCCGGGTTGCTCTGGGTAGAGGTGAATCGCGTCGCCTCGTGGCAGCGCAACCAGTTGAGCCTTGAGCTTTGCGCCCATCAAGTCTGGCACGTACGGCCGCGAGTCACGGCTGCGCACATCCAAGCTCTGGCCGAAAGTGAGCACGTAGGTACGCGCGTTCCAGGCGCAACCGGCCGCGTCGGCGAACTGCGCCGGGATGTCTTCGGGCAAGTACCCCGCATAGCCGGTGACGCCCACAACGACGTCCGCCAGGCCACGGCCTGCGCCTTCTCGGAATAGCTTGCCGTAGGTGTCTTTGGCAGCCGCGCAATCGCTCGGAATGCTCGCGACCACCTCGGGCATATCCGGCGCTGGATCGCCGCTCACCGTGATTACGCCGCTGATCGTGCCGGTCGGGCCGGTGTAAGGAGCCTCGCCTTTGGCGTTCACGGCCGCGCTGACGATCTTGGGATCGATCGGCAAGGACGAGGCGATCGGCGCCGGCAAAGTGACGCTGCCGACCGTCACCGGATCCGGGCTGGGCTTGCTTTTACAAGCGCCCAGCGCGAACAGGCTCGAGACCAGCAGGCCGAGGCCACCGAGGAAGGCTCGGTGGGCCATCAGCTGTGAGCAATGCCGGCCGCTGCTGCGATGTCGAGCGCAGAGCTCGGCAAGATGCCGAACACCAACACCAGCACCGCGGCGAGGATCAGGGCTGCCACGACGAACCCAGAACGCATCGGCGTGGCGATCGGCGCGCCCGGCTCGGGTTCGCGCATGTACATGTAGACCATCACGCGCAGGTAGTAATAGGCGCCCAGCACGCTGTTCAAGAGGCCGATCACCGCGAGCACGTTGAGGTGTGAATCGACGGCGGCGCTGAACACGTACAACTTGCCGAAGAAGCCCGCGCTCGGCGGCACGCCGGCCAGCGAGAGCAAGAAGAACGAGAACGCCAAAGCCACCGCCGGATGGCGCTTGCCCAGACCGGCGAGGTCCTCGTAGCTCACGGCTTCCGCACCGCGTCGACCGCACAGGATCAATGCGCCGAACGCGCCCACGGTCGAGACCGTGTACGTCAGCATGTAGAACAGCACGCTGGAGGTGCCCTGCGCAGAGCTCATGGCCGCGACCACACCCACCAGCGCGTAGCCGGCGTGCGCAATCGAGGAGTAGGCGAGCATGCGCTTCACCGACTCTTGGCGACCGGCGATCACGTTTGCGACGACCATGCTGAGCACGGCCAGCCAGGCCAAGACCTGCGGCCAGCCCGTCCCCCAGCTCATCAAGCGCGGGTCACCAAAGCCAACCACCAGGATGCGCAGGAGCACGGCAAATGCCGCGCTCTTGACGGCAACGGCCATGTACGTGGTGCTGGGCGTGGGCGCCCCCTCGTACGCATCCGGCGTCCACATGTGGAACGGCACGGCGCTGATCTTGAACGCCAAACCGGCCACCACCAAAGCGAGCGCAATCAAGATAATCGGTGCGTTGACCGCGCTGCCGGCCTTGCCGATCGTGCCGATGCTCTGACCGATGCCTACGAAGTCAGTGTGCCCGGTCGCCCCGTACAGCAGCGCGCCGCCCATCAAGGTCAATGCCGCCGCGAAGCTGCCGAGCAAGAAGTACTTGAGCGAGGCCTCACTGGCCCGCAGGTTGCCGCGGCGCAGCCCGATCATACAGTACACACCTAGCGACATCGTCTCCAAAGCCACGAAAAAGCTCAGGAAATCGCCGGAGGCAGCGAGCGCCATCGCGCCCACCGTGCTGAACACCAAGAGCGGGAAGAACTCGCCGCGATCGAGGTTGTGCTCGGGCAGGTAGCCGCCGGCCAGAAGCGAGGCCAAGCCGCCACCGAGGCAAAGCACGAAGCAGAAGAAGAGCGAGAAGCGATCGATGATTAGGTACGGAGCGAGCGTGTCCGCACCGGGGATCGACTCGGGACCCACCTTCCACAAGGCGACGCTGATCAGCGCGCCCGCAAACAACACGACCGCGCTGCCGAGCGCGAGCTCGTCAGCCCGGCCCGCGCCGGCGTCGGTCGACACCATGCCGGCTTGAGGACCCGTCAATGCGACCGGCTTGCCGAACGCCTCGGCGAGCATGAGCAGCAGGCCGCCAATGGCGACGGCCAGGATTGGAGAGACAGCGAGCAGTAAGTTGAAGTTCACGGCGCCTCCGCGTTCAGCGCTTGGGCTTGGACAGGAGCTGCGGCGTCAGACTTTTTGCTGGGAGCTTCGGGGTAACCCTGCTCCATCACGCCGCCATGTCGATCGGTCAGCTTGGCAGTATCCGAAGAACCGAGCTCCAGGTACGCCTCGCGGGATTCTTTGTACCGCTCGAGCACGGCGGAAACGCCGTCCGTCATGCGGCTCAAGAACAAGTTGGGGAAGAAGCCGATGATGAAGATCAGCGCGACGAGTGGCGCCATAGCCACCGTTTCACGCACGTTCATGTCGGTCAGGCGCTTGTTCTTCGGGTTGGACAGAGGCCCGAAGAAGACTCGCTGCACCATCGAGAGCATGTACACCGCGGCCAAAATCACGCCCGCAGAGGCGAGACCGGCCTGGAGCTTCGCTTGCCCGCCCAGGGTCTGCGAAACGAAGGTGCCCATCAGGATCATGAATTCACCCACGAACCCGTTCGTGCCCGGCACGCCGATGCTCGACATGGTGACGACCACGAAGATCGCGGCGTAGATCGGCATCACCTTGGCGAGGCCGCCGAACTCACGCACCAGGCGAGTGTGCCTGCGGTCGTAGATCACGCCGACCAAGAGGAACAGCGCGCCGCTGGAGACACCGTGGTTCAGCATTTGCAGAACCGCGCCCTCCATGCCGGCCTGGGTGCCCGCGAACAAGCCGAGCATGACGAAGCCCATGTGCGCTACGGACGAGTACGCCACCAGGCGCTTCACGTCGTCTTGCTTCCAGGCCACGAGCGCGCCGTAGACGATGCCGCCGCCAATCGCGAAGCCCGCCAAGGTTGCGGCGCACATCCAAGCCACGCCGCCGAGCAAACCCATGCAGAAGCGAATGTAGCCATACGCGCCCAGCTTCAGCAGCACCGCGGCCAAGATGATGGAGCCACCGGTGGGCGCCTGCACGTGCGCATCAGGCAACCAGGTGTGGAAGGGGAACATCGGCACCTTGATGGCGAAGGCCAAAAAGAAGCCGAAAAAACACAGCCAAGCCCAGGTGTGCGGCAAGGCCACGCGCTGCAGGGCCAGGTAGTCGAAGCTCGGGTAGCCCGCGAGCTTGGTGTAGTTCCAAACCAGCACCAAAATCGCCGCCAGCATCAGCATGCTGCCGACCATCGTGTACAGGAAGAACTTGTACGCCGCCTTGATCTTCTCGGTGCCACCCCAGACGCCGATCATGACCACCATCGGGATCACCATCAGCTCCCAGAACACGAAGAACAGGAACATATCGAGCGCGACGAACACGCCCATCATCGCGCCGTGCAAGAGCAGGAACGCGAAGCACAGATCCTTGATTCGCGTCTTGAGCGAGCCGAACGCGACGTAGGCGGCGATCGGCGTAAACAGCGTGGACAGCAGGATCAGCCACATGCTCACGCCATCCACCGCCACGTGGTAGCGAATGCCGAACGCGGGCACCCACTCCACGATGTGCTGGAAGTGCCAACCGCGGGTCATCGGCGAGGACAACAGGCCGAGCGAGACCAAGCCATCCAAGCCCAAGATCAAAAACGTGACGCGCTTCAAGATCACCGGCGACTGCCGGGGCAAGAACAGCATCAGGATCGCGCCCGCGATGGGCAGGAATACGATCACGCTGAGCAGGTACGGCCACTCCTTCGCGTTCTCGTCCACGACGGCGGTGGTGGCCGAGGGCCACAGGCCGCGAACCATGAGCAGCGCCAGCGCGGCGACGATGCCGATCGCGATCCGCTCCGGCGTGCTTTGGCGGCGCGGGATGAGCACCCCGACCGTGAACGCCAGCAGATACGGCGCGAATTGAAACAGAGCTAAAGCCAGCGGATTCATTTCATTTCCTGGGGCTTCGGGAGCTGACGCAGATCCTGTGCGCGACGCACGGGAGCGGGGCCTGCCTCGAGCTGCGACGTGAACCCCGAGCGATCGGGAGCGGGACGCGCAAAGTTGAACGAGCGAACCGCGGTTCGACCGAATGCATTTTTGACTTCGAGCCTGACGGTTCGATTCTCTTTCACTGCCAAGTTGAGCGACTGCTGGGTCTTGCTACCGAACGACCCTTTGTCGCCGTCCCATTTGCCGTCGTTGTTCAAATCCCAGCGGTAGCTGTAACCGAGGCCCTCGGCCGCGGTCAGGCTGTACACGCCCGATTCGTCGTTGGAATCCAGCGTGGCTTCGGCACGGGGAGTGACGAAGAACCAGCCCACGGCGCCCAAACCGAGCACCATGACGGCGGCGTACGTTTGCACGCGCCCGGTCTGGATGAAGCGCAGCGCGGTGCCGCTGGTCGAAACCAGGAACGCGGTGACCCGCGCGAGCAGGAAATCCACGATCCACTTGTCGGCCCAGGCGAAGAACTCGGCCAGCGAGTCCACCGCGCCGATCACGTATTCCTCGTAGAGTTCGTCTACGCGCCACTTGTCGAACACCAGTGCGTGGACCCCCGGCATGGCCTCGACGAAGGACTGCGCGGGCTTGCCCTTCTGCAGCACGTAGATCCAGTACGCGATGCCCGAACCACCGGCGAACGCGGCAATCGCCGCACCGAGGAACACGTACTCCAAGTGTTCGGCACCTTCGATCAGCTCGACCGACGCGCTCGCCTTGGCGAACACGGGCTCCAGCCAGTGGTGCATGGTTTCGATGTGGAACAGCGGCGCGTTCAGCCAACCGGCGAACGCCGCCAAGAAGCCGAGAACCGCGAGCGGCACCCACATCTGCCAGGGAGATTCGTGCGGCGTCGGCCCTTCGAGCGGAACACTCGGATCGTGGTGCGCGTGACCGTGCCCGTGATCGTCGTGGCCGTGCTCATGAGTCGGCTCTTTGAAGTTCTTGACGATCTTCCAGCCCTTGAATTCGCCGAAGAAGGTGCCGATGTACAGGCGCGTCATGTAGAACGCGGTCATCAACGCAGTCAGGATGCCGATGGCGTACAGGGCGGTGCCGAGCCAGCTCGGCCATGCAAACACCTCCATGCTGCCCCCCGCGCCGTCCGAAAGCGACGTGGCCGGCACCTTGATGAACGAGGTGTAGGCCTTCAGCAGAATCTCGTCTTTCGAGAAAAAGCCGCTGGTGAGCGGAAAGCCGACGATCGCCGCCCAGGCCGCGGTGAAGGTCCAGAACGTGATCGGCATGTACTTGCGCAGGCCGCCCATGTTGCGCATGTCCTGCGACGCATCGGTGTCGTGGATGCGCGCGTGCATGGCATGGATCACCGAGCCCGCACCGAGGAACATGCAAGCCTTGAAGAAGGCGTGCGTGAGGACGTGGAAGAAGCCCGCACTGAACGCGCCCACGCCGACGCCCAAGAACATGTAGCCGAGCTGGCTCACGGTCGAATAGGCGAGCACCTTTTTGATGTCGTGCTGGGCAAAGGCGATACTGGCGGCAAACATGGCGGTGAGCGCACCGGTGACCGCGACGACGGCCATGGCCGCTGGGCTCAGCACCATCACGAAGGACAGGCGGCACAGCAGGTAAACGCCCGCCGTGACCATCGTGGCCGCGTGAATCAGCGCGCTGACCGGGGTTGGGCCGGCCATCGCGTCCGGCAGCCAGACGTAGAGCGGGAGCTGCGCGCTCTTGCCGGCACAACCGAGAAAGAGCGCGAGGCCGACCAGCGTCGCCGCGCTCACGTAGCGCGGCATGTTGATCCAATGCTCGAAGCTGCCGCCGATCAGGCTAGCCGCGGGAACGTGCGTCCCGAGCGGCCAAACCTGAACCGAAGTGAGCAGGTTCTTCGAGCCGTTGTCGATGCTCGACCAGTCCAAACCGCCCGTGTAATAGAGCAGAAGGCCCATCGCCACGAGCAGGCCAAAGTCACCGATCCGGTTGGTGACGAACGCCTTCTTGCCGGCCGCCGCGTTCTTGTCGTCTTCGAACCAGAAGCCGATCAAGAGGTAGCTGCACAGACCGACGCCTTCCCAGCCCACGAACAAGACCGGCAAGCTGTCCCCGAGGATCAGCACCAGCATCGAGAAGATGAACAGGTTCAGGTAGGTGAGGAAGCGGTGAAAGCCAGGGTCCTCCGCCATGTAGCTGACGGAGTAGAGATGGATCAGGAAGCCGACGCCGGTGACGACCAGCGCCATGGTGCCGTTCAGGGCATCTACCGAGAACGCGACATCCAGCATGACGGTGCCGCCGTCGGATCGGGTGAGCCGAAACCACTCCCAACCTTTCCAAACGAAGCGCGCGGCCTCCTCTCCTTCTTGGGCGTGGCCCAAGGCGAGGAAGGTGATGACCGCCAGCGCAAAGGAAACGAACATGACGCTCAGCGCCAGGAGAGAGACGGCTTCTTTGCCGAGCCGCTTACCGAAGATGCCGTTCACGGCGGCTCCCAAGAGCGGGAGCAGCACGATGAACGCCAGCAGCGTGTAGTTTTGCGCGGGGAACAGAGCCTCGATCGCTTGCATGAGTGATAAGCCCTAAAGGTTCAGTGACGGAGCTGGTCCGCTTCGTCACTCTGGACGCTGGACTTCAGCCGGTAAAAGGCGAGCACGATGGCGAGGCCCACCGCGACTTCGGCCGCGGCGACCGCGATGATGAAGAAGGCAAACACCTGGCCGTTTTGGTCGGCCATGTACTGACGGTTGAATGCGACCAACATCAGGTTCACCGCGTTCAGCATCAATTCGATGCTCATCAGCTGAACCAATACGTTGCGCCGCACCAAAAATCCGATCGAGCCGAGGGTGAACAGCGCACCCGCGAGCAGGACGTATTGCTCTACGAAATAACCGAGCGAGCTCATCACACGCCTCCCGCGGCTTTGGCAGCCCGCTCTGCTTTGGTCGGTAGCGGCCGTTGTGCGTCGCGCGCCATGAGCGGGCCGTGGAACATGCGAGCCGTGGGGCTGGCGCTCTTGGACTCGCGCCGAACGTGCGGCTTACCGCGCGCAACGGCGATCGCGCCAACCACTGCGACGATCAACAGCGCAGTGGCCAGCTCGAACGGAATCACCGCGCTGCCGAACAGGAACGTACCGATACCCTCGACTGAGCCGTGACCGGCCGCCGCCACCTTGAAGCGGTGCGGCGCGAGCTCCGCGCGAGACACGAGGTGCCCCGCGCCCAACGAGAGCAACAGGAAGAATGCGCCCGCGCCATAGCGAGCCAAGCGCGCCCGAGCGATCGTGCCCTCGCCGTCACCCGCGTCCGGGCCCAGCAGCATGATCACGAACACGAACAACACGACCACCGCGCCCGCGTACACGATCAGCTGAATCGCCGCCAGAAACTGCGCGTTCAGCATCAAGAACAGGGCGGCGATGCCGACGATGGTGATGAGCAGGCCGACCGCGCTGCGGATCGGACTGCGCGAGGCGATGGTCATCATCGCGCCGACCAGCGCGACGATGCTCGCCACGACGAAGAAAACGTTTCCGACGGTCATAGCGTCAACCTTCGCGTCTGCGACTTGCCGCCGCTCACGATGTAGTCCTCGAAATGCTTGCGATAGCGGCGAACGAAGGCCAAGGCCGGCGTAGCCGCGCCGTCACCGAACGCGCAAATCGTGTTGCCGGTGATGTTGCTGGCGATCTCGTGAATCTCGTCCAGCTCGGCGATCGAGCCTTTGCCTTCCACGATCTTGTTCAAGATGCGCTCGATCCAGCCGCAGCCTTCACGGCACGGCGTGCACTGCCCGCACGACTCGTGACGGTAGAAGCGCATCACGTTGTGCAGCGCTAGAACGGGATCGACCTTGTCGCTCAAGACCGTCACGCAGCACGTACCGAGCATGCTGCCCGAGGCGCGGAAGGTGTCGACGCCCAGCGGGATGTCCAAGATCGACTTGCCGCGGTACGCATCGTAACGCGGGTCGGGCGGCAGATTCGGCACTTCATCGGGCAAGTGCACCGGACACGACGAGCCGCCCGGGATCACGCCCAAGATCGAGCGGCCGTCGGGCAGGCCACCCGCGAGATCGAAAATCAGCTCGCGCATGGTGATGCCCACGCAGGCTTCGAAGATGCCGGGCTTCTTCACGTGGCCGCTCACGCCGAACAAGCGCGCGCCGCCGTCGTTGAACGGGTGCAGCTCGCTGAGCTTGCTGAACTCGTCCCCGCCCATCTCGAAGGCGGTCGGCATGATCGCCAGCGTCTCGACGTTGTTGACCGTGCTCGGACAGCCGAAGGCGCCGTACTGCGCGGGGAAAGGCGGCTTCAAGCGCGGCTCACCGCGACGCCCTTCCAGCGAATTGAGCAGCGCGGTCTCTTCGCCGCAGATGTAAGCGCCGGCGCCGGTGTGCACGTAGACTTCGACTTCGTAGTCTTTGCCGAACGGGTTCTTGCCCAGGTAGCCCTTGGCCTTCGCCTCTTTGATCGCGCCCCACAGCCGCTCCTTGCTCAGGTGCAGCTCGTCGCGAACGTAGATGTAACAGGCGTGCGCGTTGATCGCGTAGCTGCCGATGATGCAACCCTCGATCAGCGCGTGCGGATTCATCTCCATGATGGAGCGATCCTTGAAGGTGCCGGGCTCGCCTTCGTCCGCGTTGACTACGAGGTAGTGAGGCTTCTTGCTCTCTTTGGGCATGAAGCTCCACTTCGTGCCGCAATCGAAACCGGCGCCGCCGCGCCCGCGCACATGGGCCTTCTTGGCTTCTTCGATCACCGCTTCGCGGGTCATCGACAGAGCCTTGCGTACGCCGCGGTAGCCGCCGGCGGATTCGTAGGCGGCAAGCGTCCAACTGTTGGGCTTGCCGTAGGAGTGACTGAGGTAAGTGGTCTGCTTGATCATTCTTTGCCAAACGAAAGAGGGCTTTTACGCCTCAACCGTCTTTCACGAGCGTGTCGATGATGCGGTCGACTTCTGCGATCGAGAGGTTCTCGTAGTATTTTTTGTCGACTTGAATGACCGGTGCGGTACCGCAAGCCGCCAGACACTCGGCCGTGCGCAGCGTGATCTTGCCGTCCTTGCTGGTGCCGCCGGCGTGCACGCCGAGGCGCTTCTCGCAGTGGTGAAGGATGTCCTCGCCGCCGCGCAGCGCGCAGGAGAGCGTGTGGCACACCCAGAGTTGATGCTTTCCGGGGCGTTTCTGATTGAACAGCGTGTAGAAGGTCACGACGCCTTTGACGTGCGCCGAGCCGAGTTCGAGGCGCTGCGCCACGAATTCGATCACGTCGTCCGAAACCCAGTTGTCGTTCGCCTCTTGGCAAAGATGCAAAACTGGGATGCACGCCGCCATTTTATTGGGGTAGCGCGACAAGATATCGTTGAGCTTCTGCTCTGCTTCCGCGCTGAGGGCGAATGCCATGAATTTCCGAGGGGGGCGGGGCCGCGATCGTCCGTCGAGCGGAGCTTGAACGGCGTCGTCGAAGTGCTGGTTTTACCCGGGGTACCCCCGGGCGAGGCGAACCGTAGTGACCCCGAAAGCGGGGTGTCAAGGGCGGAGCAAAAGCAACGCGAACGCACGGAGACGGAGGCGACCGGCGCCGACTCTCTTGAGAATTGGACAAGAGGACGTGTAGGCTGCGGCCTCCCCTGCGTCATCTAAGAGGTGCTGAGTGTTTTGCCCGAATTGTGGGACTGAGAATGAGGAGGCGGCGACGACCTGCAAGAAGTGCGGGTTTAACCTAAAGGGTGCGGCGGCCCCGAAGTTCAAGGGCACGATGCTCATGGTGAACCCGCCCGTGGTGCCAAAGCCGGCCGGCGCTCCGGCTCCGGCGCCCGCGGCAGCTCCGCCACCTGGTGCGCCGCCCGCAGCTGCTCCCGCCGCGGCCCCTCGCCCCCAGCTCAAAGGCACGATGCTGGGTGTCGCGCCTCCTTCTGTCGGGGCACCCGTGCCGCCCGCTCCGCCGCAGGGCTTCGGTCCGCCACCGGGCGCGCCGCAAGGCTTCGGTCCGCCGCCCGGGGCACCGCCTGCTGCGCCGCAAGGCTTCGGTCCCCCACCCGGTGGTCCGAATTTCGGTCCACCCCCTGGGGCACCGCAAGGCTTCGGTCCGCCGCCCGGGCAATATGGCGCTCCCGCGGCGCCGCCTGCGTACGCACCGCCGCCTGCTTACGCACCGCCGCCTGCTTACGGCGCGCCGCCCGCGGCCGCGCCGCCCGCTGCCCCCGCCGTGAATCCCTTGGGCGGCACGATGGTCGCCGACGCTGGCTCCGGCGGCTTCAATCCGTACGCACAACCCAACCCCTACGGCCCGCCGCCCGGTGCTCCGGGTGCTCCGGGTGCTCCAGCGCCTGCCGATCCCTACGGGCAACCGCCCGGTGGTTACGGCACACCAGGTCCCGCACCCGGTGGTTATGGCCAACCGCAAGGCGGTTACGGCACGCCCGGTCAGCCGCCCCAACAATACGGCGCTCCACCCGCGGCCGGTGGGTACGGCCCACCCCCTGGGCAGCCCGCGTACGGCGGAGCGCCCGGCGGAGGCTACGGTCAACCGCAAGGCGGCTACGGCGGCCCACCCGCGCCGTATGGCGCGCCCGGCGGTTTCAGCCCGCCACAAGATCCTGCCTACGGCGGCGGCGCGATGGTGCCGATGGGCGGTGGTCAGCGCGGGCCGATCGGCAAGATCCGCAACCCGGTGATGACCGTCGTGATCAGCTGCATCTGCTTCGTCTACGCGATCATTCAGGTTTGGCAGATGCTCAACGAGCTCAAGGCCTTCCGCGGGAAGGACGATCTGAACCCGATTTTCTTCTTCATCCCGATCCTCAACTACATCGAGCTGTGGAAGTTGAATGAGAAGGTGCTCGACGCCAAACGCATGGCCGGCGTGCCGAACCCGCAAGTGGCAAGCCCCGTGCTGTATCTGTTCCTGGCAATGTTCTTCCTGCCAGGCGACCTGAACGAGATCTGGCAAGCGGCCAGCGGCGGCCAGCTCCCCCCCGCGAGCTGAGCATCCAACCGTGATCGAACGCGAGGCGCGGCTCTTCGGAGCTCGCGCCTCGTTTTCTTTTGTGGGTGGTGCTCCATTGCGGCAGAAGAACACGAGCTCGCTGTCGAAGAGCAGCTAAGCTCGCCGAGCCGTGGACCGCGCCCTGATTCGACGCAGCTTGCTGGTAGCGACCTTCGCCGGGATTTTTGTGGCGATCGTCGCCTTCCGGCTGCCGTTTTGCCCGTTGGCGAGCGTGCTCGGCGTGCCCTGCCCCGGCTGCGGCCTGACGCGCGCCACGCTCGCGTTGGTCCACGGCGATGTGCAGCACGCGCTCGAGCTGCACCCGCTGGTGCTCGTGCTCTCACCACTCTTCATCTGGGCGACGAGCAGCGCTGCGATCGGCTACGTACGCGGGCCGCGTGAACCGCGGCCCGCGCAGCCGTGGCTTGCATCACGAACGGTAACGGTGCTCGGCTCGGTGCTCCTATTCGCCACACTGGGTGTGTGGGGTGCGCGCTTCTTCGGTTGCTTCGGCGGCCCCGTGCAGGTCGAAACCCTGACTGACTGGGGCCGCGCGCACCTCGCCGCTTCGCACAGCTCGCCGCCGCGTCCTCGATGAAGGCGCCGATTGTGCTCTCTTCTCCGCGCAAGCTAACCTTTGCGCCGTGCTCCGCCGATCACGCGCACTGTTCGCCGTCGCCGCCATGCTGCTCTCGAGCGCCATGCCGGCGCTGGGCAACGGACGCTTTCCGCAGGCCCAACGCTTACTCGAGCATCCCAGCGATCCGAATCGCCTAGTGCTGGCGGCGACGTACGGGCTGCTCGTCACAGCGGACCGAGGACACTCTTGGTCGTACGTGTGCGAGCCCTCGTTCACCCACACCACCAGCTACTCCGGAGACCCGCTGATCGACTTTACCGGCAACGAGAGCTTGCTGGTGAACGTGCAGGGCAGCCTGAGCTTAGCTGCGGCGGATGCCTGCGATTGGACGCAGACCATGGGCACGGAAGGTGAGTTCATTGTCGACCATTCCGTTTCCAAGTCGGATCCCGCCACGATCATCGCCGGCGTCGTTCAGGCCAACCAAGACGGCGTGAGCAATGTGCTCCGCATCTCGCGGGACAATGGCCAAACTTGGAGCGCCATCGGCAATCCGCTGCCGCTCGAAGTCCTTTACACGGTCGATGTCGACCCACGCGATCCCGAGCACCTGTACGCGACCGGCCTCCGTGATGACGAAGGCCAGCTGCTGAGCTCCGAAGATCAAGGACAGACTTGGAGCGCGCATCGCATCGCCAACACGGACGCGACCGAGATCCCCTACCTGGCCGGAATCGACCCACTCGATTCACAGCACCTCTACGTGCGCACGGATTCCTCGCGCAGCGTCGGCGAGACCATCTCCGGTGACGCATTGCTCTATTCGAGCGACGGAGGGCGCAGTTTTCGCGAAGTCTTTCGAATTCCGAACAAGCTGCTCGGATTTGCGCTCGCGCCCGACGGCTCGAGGGTGCTGGTCGGATTTGGTAATCCTAGCCTCACCAGCGCCACGACTCCCGACACGGTCGGAGTCTTCAAGAGCTCGACCGAGGTCTTTTCGTTCCAGCAGATTTACGCGGGAAACGTCAATTGCCTGACCTGGACGAAGACCGGAGTCTACGTCTGCGCAGACGAAACTCGAGACGGCTTCGAACTCGGATTTTCACCTGATGCGGACTTTGGCCGAGATCGCGGTTGTCTGTTGCCGCTCTTGCACCGTACGGAGGTGCGCGGTGCACTGACCTGTGGGCCCGGGAAGAGCGCGGCGATTTGTAGCGCCGATTGGCCAACCGACTGCGCTTTGCTCGGCGCATGCAGCGCAGGCGGCGCCGCACCAAGCACGGAATGTTTGCCGTTCACGCCACCTCGTCTCTCGTCAGGAGGAGCGGGCGCAACCAACTCCGGAGGCGCGTCTGCTACCACACCACGAATGCCCGCGGAGGGAGGGTGCGATTGCCAAATCGCAACTCCTGCGACACGCAACGGACGCGCCCCTTGTCTGCTCCTCGCCTTGGGCATCGCAGGCTTGTCGGCCCGGCGTCGCCGCCAAGCAGCGTAGCCGAGAATGCACGTTCATCGAGCAGCCGTGATATCTACCGGGAATGGGAGATCGCGGGAAAAAAGCCGGCAACAGGCTGAGCAGGGCAGATGGTCGCCCCAGCGTCTGTCTGACGATGATCGTCAAGGACGAGACCGCCGTAATCGAGCGCTGCCTGCGCTCGGTTCTGCCGTTCATCGATTGCTGGTCGATCGTCGACACGGGGTCGACGGACGGCACTCAACGGCTGATCGCGAACTCGCTCGAAGCGCTCCCCGGCGAGCTTCACGAGCGCCGCTGGCAAGACTTTGGGCACAACCGCACCGAAGCGCTGACGCTCGCGCGCGCCTGGGGTGACTACGCGCTGGTGATCGACGCGGACGAGACCTTCGATATCCCTGCCGGATTCCAATTTCCGAACCTGACCGCGGACGGCTACTACACGCGCCACCGCGGGAGCAACTCCGTGGTGACGTTCGACTTGCTACAGCTACTCAAAGCGGACACGCCTTGGCGCTACGAGGGCGTCCTGCACGAGGTCGCGGTTTGTGATCGCCCGCACCGCACGGCCTTGCTGGAGGGCCCGCTTTGCGTTGGGCATTTCGACGGCGCGCGAAATCAGATCGATGCCAAGCAAAAATATGCGCGTGACGCTGCCGTATTGGAGCGGGCGATCGAGCAAGAGCCCGACAATGCTCGCTACCGCTACTACCTCGCTCGCAGCTATCGGGACGCTGAAGTGCCGGAAAAAGCGCTGGAGAATTTCGCGAAGCGCGCGGACATGGGCGGCTGGGACGAGGAAGTCTGGCACTCGCTCCACCTCATGGGCGTGATCTCTGCGGAGCTGAACAAGTATCACGCTGCGGTCGCCGCGCAGCTGCGCGCTCACCAGCTGCGTCCGCAACGGGCGGAGGCATTGTGCGCCCTGGCGCAACTGCATCGAACGCGAGAAGAGCACCAGCTTTCGTATTTGTTCGCTCGCCAAGCAGCACGCATCCCACGCCCGGACGATCGTCTATTCGTCGACGACTCGGTCTACCAATGGCGCGCGCTCGACGAGCTCAGCATCGCCGCGTATTGGGTCGGTGAGTACGAGGAATCTCTTCAGGCAGCGAAAGAGCTTCTCCGAGGCGATGCGATCCCTGAGAGCGAACGCCCTCGCATCGAGAAGAATTTGCATTTCTCCGAGCAGAAGCTGGGGCTGAGCGGTGCGCCAAGGCGCGCACCGCTCATGGCCAGCGTCGGCCTCGCGTCTCCACCGCCTGCGTCGAACGCGAGCGCCAGCGCTAAGCTCTTGGAACTCGTGCCGCTCGACAGACCAATACGCATCGTCGATGTGGGGTCCAGTCCCGTCGACGGGCCTCCGCCCTACCAGCCGATCGTCGACGCCGTCCCGACCGAGCTGATTGGCTTCGAACCGAACCCCGATGCGCGGGCCGAGCTGCAAGCTCAATTGAAACCAAACGACACGGTGCTCGCGGACGCTCTCGGCGACGGCTCGAGCCACACCCTGCATTTCTGCAACGCACCCGACATGAATAGCTTGTTCGAGCCCGATCTGACAGTGCTCGAGAAATTCCACCTGTTCGCTGATTTCGGCACGGTCATTCGTACAGAAACCGTCACTACGAAGCGCCTCGACGATCTGACGGGTGTCCGGCCCATCGATTTCCTCAAGCTCGACGTTCAAGGCTTCGAGAAGACGATCATCGAGCACGGCCGGGAAAGCGTCAGGGAATGCTTGGTCGTCCACACCGAAGCGGCGTTCGTACCGATGTACCGAAATCAGCCGTGCATCGGTGAGGTGGATACGCTGCTACGCGAGCTCGGCTTCGTCGCGCACACCATCTTTTCTCTGAAGAGATGGGGCGTAATGCCTCTTCTTGTCGATGGCGATCCGCGCCGCGGGCACAACCAGGTTCTCGACGGCGACATCGTCTACGTGCGCAATTTCTTCGACCTCGCGAGCTGGGAAAGCGCCGACATCGCGCGCCTCGCTCACATCCTGCACTTCGCCTACGGCTCTTTCGACGTCGTTTATTATTTGTTGCGCGAGCTCACGCGGCGAAGAGTGGTCGCTGCCGAAACGCAACACCGCTACCTCGAGCTAGTCGGTTTGCGTTGAATCGCAGCAAAACGGCGCGCTCTTTCCGAGTGACCGTTTCCGCCAGCGCGCGTGGCGACATTGAGCAATGATCGACGCTTTGCACTGTTGCTCTTAAGTTGTTAGTCGTTGCGGTCGCTGGTCGTCCCGACAAGGGCCACGTTCACTCATGCGTTGTGACGCCGTCGTGCGCGCACTCGGGACGCGACCATCGTTCGACGATCACGAATGAATACTGCTTTCTGCGCGCGGAGCGCAAAAAATGAAGAGGGTACGGACAATGAAGAGCACACGCTTGGTTGGGCTGGTTGGTTTGAGCTTGTTGGCACTCGCAGGCTGCGGCGGGGACGACGGCCCGGGCGGCAAAGAGGGCAGTGCCGCCTTGCTGCGGCTGTCTAACGAGGCCTCCGGTGACAACTGCGCCAACGGTGGCACCAAGGTCGAGTACGGTACGGACGCCGACGGCAGCGGTACGCTCGAAGACAGTGAGGTGGAGGGAACCGAGTACGCGTGCAACGGTATCGAAGACGCCGGCGAGGCAGGGCCCGCCGGAGCAGACGGCGAGGACGGACCGAAAGGTCCCGATGGCGCGACCGGTCCGACGGGCCCTAAGGGCGATCAGGGCCCGACGGGACCCCAAGGCGACACCGGCGCAACAGGCGCCACCGGCGACACGGGAGCAACCGGCAACACGGGAGCAACCGGAGCGACAGGCACCACCGGAGCCACCGGCGCCACCGGGGCCGTCGGCGGAACGGGTGCAACCGGCGCGACCGGCGACGTGGGAGCAACCGGCGCGACTGGGGCAACCGGCGCGACTGGGGCAACCGGCGCAACTGGGGCAACCGGCGCGACAGGAGCAACCGGCGCGACTGGGGCGACCGGCGCAACGGGTGAGACGGGCGCAACC